>UMCM01033785.1_pt1 | contig 151685 bp, 220 predicted proteins | sample 1964231 | NCBI WGS metagenome assembly UMCM01 (sample SAMEA4835968, study PRJEB28245) | human gut metagenome | biome: gut microbiome; material: fecal sample | place: Denmark | collected 2008
GGCGTTGGGAAAGCTGCACACAAAGTGAACGTGCGGTTTTTTGAGGTCGCCCGGCATCCAATCCGGGAGTGTGCCCTCGTGCTTTTTCACGTAGGCGTCGAACGCCGCTTGCGAGTACACGTCTTTGTCATGCAGGGCCCATGCGCAGGGCAGGTTTTGTTTGCAATAGTCAATTGCTACTTGCTGACTTTCGGGGTACAGTACAAACATACACTGCCGACTGCGCAAACGTGGTGGTGCTTTTGTGTCGCCCATGTTCTACCATCCTATTTACTGTCATTTTTGTCTTGTGTCTTGGCACTGACACTGACACTCCAAAGGACGTAGCGCCTTTGGAGTGTCAGCCTTGCGGCTGACATGATATGTGGGGCGGTCAATATAGCCGTCGTCAGGCGCGGCTCCCTTACAGACAGAAATTGGAGAAAACCGTCTGCAAGGCATGACGACAACTATATTCACCGCCCCACGGCAGTTACTTACATGGTGGCGGCTGGGCGTTCTCTGGTGGGGCGGGGAGCATTACTTCACCAACTCCCACGCGCGAATCTTGTTGCCGTAGCGGGTCTCGAAATCGAACTGACGGCCAACGGCCTGTTCAATCTTACCGCCGACGGCCTCGACAATCTCGCCAGCGTCCACGGTCTTAATAGACAACTGCTCCGCAATCTGGCCAGTCACACCGATGGTCTTTTTCAGGCCGACAACGTGGAACACGATGTTGTCATAGTGAATTTTCTGGTTCGGCTTGTCCTGCGGAGTGAACTCGCCCTCTTTGCGTCCAACGCCAATAACCTGATACAGCATTTTCTTTCTCTCTTTCCGCTGGTCTTACTTTTTCTTTGTTGCCAGCACTCTTGTTTTGTACTTTTCGGTCAGGTTCAAGGTCTTGCGGCCTTTGTCACGATTATAAAACTCTAAGCAAGGCCCTAATAGAAAAGAAAACCCTTGCAACCTGCCGAATTATAGAGTACAATCAATAGCGAATGGGTTTCACGCTCATTCGCTATCTTTGTAAATGAGGGAGAATCACCCATGATCGAACTGCAACACCTGACCAAGCGCTTTGCCACGCAGGGCGGCACGGTCGTCGCGCTGAACGACATCAACCTGACGATCCGGGACGGCGACGTCTACGGCATCATTGGTATGTCGGGCGCCGGAAAATCAACACTGGTACGCTGCATCAATATGCTGGAGCGCCCTGACGAGGGAAATGTCATCGTCAACGGCAAGCAGATGCAGGACCTGCGCGCCGCCGACCTGCGTGCGGCCCGGCGTGAAATCACCATGATTTTTCAGCAGTTCAACCTGCTGATGCAGCGCACCTGTCTGCGCAATATCATGTTCCCGATGGAGCTGGCGAAGGTCCCCGGAGACAAGGCCGAGGCCCGCGCCCGTGAGCTGTTGGAGCTGGTCGGTCTGCCCGATAAGGCCGACGCCTACCCGGCGCAGCTGTCCGGCGGCCAGAAGCAGCGCATTGCGATTGCCCGTGCGCTGGCAACGGACCCGAAGGTGCTGCTCTGCGACGAGGCGACGAGCGCCCTGGACCCGAACACGACCCACGCCATTTTGCAGCTCATTCAAAAAATCAACCGTGAGCTGGGCATCACAGTTGTCATCATCACCCACCAGATGAGCGTTGTGGAGGAGGTCTGCAACCGTGTGGCCATTCTCGATAACGGCACCGTCGTCGAGGAGGGCGAGGTACAGGCTATATTCAGCCATCCTACGTCCAAGGCGGCGCGGCGGCTCGTCTACCCCGCCGGTGCGCCTCAGGCCGAGGTCCTGCCCGGCCACAAGCTGGTGCGTGTGGCCTTCGGCGGCACCCAGACCACGGACAAGCCGCTGGTGGCAAGCCTTGCCATTGAGTGCGGCGCGCTCGTCTCGATCATGGCGGCGGACACCCGCATTGTGAACGGCCAGACGTTGGGCAGCATGCTGCTGGCACTGCCCGACGACGACAAGGCCGCCGCGGCACTGGAGTACATCAGGAACTATCCCGGCATTACTTTTGAGGAGGTGAACGGCTGATGGCAGAGCTTTTTGCAGGCAAGGAGTGGCAGACGTTCTTGCAGATTTTGCCCACCATTCCGTTTGAAACATGGGAGACCGTCTGGTCCACCGTCGTCGCAACGCTGCTGGCGCTGGTCATCGGTCTGCCGCTGGGCGTCTGCCTGGTCACGGGCGAACAGGGCGGCGTGCGTCCCCTGCCCCGCTGGCTCATGGCGCTGCTGAACGGCCTGGTGAATCTGCTGCGCAGCGTGCCGTTTTTGATTTTGATGATCATTGTCATTCCGCTGTCCCGCGCCATCGTGGGCACGTCCATCGGTACGGTGGCGTCCATTGTGCCGCTGGTCATCGCATCGTTCCCGTTTGTGTCGCGTCTGGTCGAGACCAGTATGCGCGAGGTGGACGCGGGTGTCATTGAGGCCGCCCAGAGCATGGGCGCAACGCCGCTGCAGATCATCACCAAGGTCATGGTGCCCGAGAGCATGCCGAGCCTGGTTGCCAACGTGACGATTGCCGCCACGACCATCATGGGTTACGGCGCAATGGCCGGCATCATCGGCGGCGGCGGCCTTGGCAAGATCGCCATCAACTACGGTTACTACCGCTTTAACGTGGTGCTGGAGTTCTTTGCCACGGCGCTGCTGGTCGTGCTGGTACAGATTTTGCAGACCGTCGGCACAAAGCTGGCCATCAAGTGCGACAAGCGTATCCAGAAGTGATTTGAGGGAACCGAGATTTAACATATTTTTCAAATTGGCGTGACAGGGCGGACATAAATGCAGTGTATAGTATAACCAGAGTTAAGGGGGAACGCCCCAAGACACATTACACTGCCGCCTTGGCCATGCCAGAAGCAATCGCTTCGGCCACGGCGCAGACAACCAACAAGGCCGTGAAGCCATTTGAATAGATACAAAAGCCTCCTGCATCGGTTGTGATGTAGGAGGCTTTTATTTTGGTGCGCCCGCCACTGTAAGGCGAACGGACGTTTGCGGGAAGGCTGCGGGCCGGGCGTGCCCGGCCCCTACAAGGGAGGAGGATGCCTTACAACCCGTTCACGTCCGCTATCAGCTGCTCCACGGCTTCGTCCTTCGTGGCCCAGCTGGTGCATACGCGCACGGCGGTGTGGTGCTTATCAGGCTTGCCCATGTGGGTCATGGCGTAGGTCTCGGCCAGTTTGTCGTACCACTCGTCGGGCAGGACAAAGAACTGCTGGTTCGTCGGGGAGTCGTGCAGCACCTTGCAGCCCTTTGCCTCAAAGGCGGTGCGGATACGCAGGGCCTGCTCGTCGGCTTTTTTCGCCATCGTGAAATACAGGCTGCTGCCGCTGCCGTCCTCGCCGTCCAGCAGAGCTAGGAACTGCTCGCCCAGCAGGCGGCCTTTCGCCAGCATGCCGCCGTGCTGCTTCAGGCAGTAGCGGAAATCGGGCTTCAGATCGTCGTTTGTGATGACGACGGCCTCGCCGAACAGCGCACCGCACTTGGTACCGCCCAAGTAAAACACGTCGCAGAGCGCAGCGTAGTCCTGCAGGCTCAGATCGTTGGCGGGGCTCGTCAGGCCGTAGGCCATCCGCGCGCCGTCCACGAACAGGTAGAGTCCCAGCTCGTAGCAGGCGGCGGAGATGTCGGTCAATTCCTCCTTATTATAAAGGGTGCCGACCTCGGTGGGGTTCGAGATGTAGACCATGCCGGGCTGGACCTCGTGCTCGTGGCTGGCGTTGGCGCGGTGCTCCTCCACGGCTTTGCGGATCTGGCGGGCCGTGATCTTGCCGTTTTTGCCGGGCAGCGCCAGGCACTTGTGGCCTGTGGCCTCGATGGAGCCAGTCTCGTGCACATGGATGTGCCCGGAGTCGGCGCACAGCACGCCCTGCCACGGCCTGAGCGCCGCCGCGATGACGGTCAGATTCGCCTGGGTCGCACCGACGAAAAAGTGCACGTCTGCGTCGGGAGCGTCGCACAGGCGCTTGATCTGCGCGGCGGCCTTGGCGCAGTATTCATCCTCGCCATAGCCGGGGGTCTGGTCGAAATTGGTCTTTTGCAGAAGCTCCAAAACCGCGGGGGCCGCGCCCTCGCCATAGTCACATTCAAAACGAAGCATATTTTTGACTCCTTAGTAAAGTATTGCACGCTTTGCAGGGGCGGACAGTATTTGCCCGCGGAGCCTTCCGGCTGCCGCAAGGCTGGCGGGCCGATGCGAGCATCGGCCCCTACAGGTACGGGCAAATCTCCAATCGACCCATGCCGCGGGTGTTGCCATAATTATAACACTGTGATTCTCTACTTGCAAGTTTCGCCGCGGTACGCTATAATAATTCTACTTTTGGATAGAAAAGAGGAATTGTATGGATCCCCAAAATCAACGCGAAAGCTTCGGCTCACGCCTTGGCTTCATTCTGGTCAGCGCGGGCTGTGCTATCGGCATCGGCAACGTCTGGCGCTTCCCCACAGTCACCGGCCAGTACGGCGGCGGCATCTTTGTGCTGTTCTACCTGCTCTTTCTGGTGCTCATGGGTCTGCCGGTCCTGACGATGGAGCTGGCCGTGGGCCGTGCGGGCCGCGGCGCGGCGCGCAGCGCCTACAAGGCGCTGGAGCCAAGCGGCAGCAAGTGGCATATCCACGGCTGGTTCTGCATGGCGGGCTGTGTGCTGCTGATGATGTACTACACCACCGTCTCCGGCTGGATGGTTGACTACTTCTTCCGCTTCCTGACCGGCAGCTTTGACGGCCTGACCTCCGAGCAGGCCGCCGGTGTCTTTGGCGAGATGCTCTCGAACCCTGTCGAGATGGTTTTCTGGATGGTCGTCATCACGCTGGCGGGCTTTGTCGTCTGCGGGCGCGGCCTGCAGGGCGGTCTGGAAAAGGTCGGCAAATGGATGATGAGCGCCCTGCTCGTATTGATCCTTGTGCTGGTTGTGCACAGCTTCACGCTGTCCGGCGCGGGCGAGGGCCTGGCCTTCTACCTGCTGCCCGACTGGTCCCGCGCCACCGGGCAGGGCCTGGGCAATGTCATCACGGCGGCCATGAACCAGTCGTTCTTTACCTTAAGCCTCGGCATCGGCGCAATTGAGATTTTCGGCAGCTACATGGACCGCGGCTTCACCCTGCCGGGTGAGGCCGCCCGCATCTGCGTGCTGGACACCTTTGTGGCGGTCTGCGCGGGCCTTATTATCTTCCCGGCCTGCTTCTCCTTCGGCATCTCGCCCGACGCGGGACCGAGCTTGATTTTCATCACGCTGCCCAACGTCTTTACAAACATGGCGGGCGGACGCCTGTGGGGCGCGCTGTTCTTCCTGTTCATGACGTTCGCCAGCTTCTCCACGGTCATTGCGGTGTTTGAAAATATCATCGCCTGTGCGCGGGAGAATTTCGGCTGGGACCGCCGCAGGGCTTGCCTGGTGGGCGCGGCGGCGCTGGTCGTGCTGGGCCTGCCCTGCGCGCTGGGCTACAACGTGTGGAGCGGCATCCAGCCCCTGGGCGCGGGCAGCACCGTGCTGGATTTTGAGGACTTCCTTGTCAGCAACGTTCTGCTGCCGGGCGGCAGCCTTGTTTATCTGCTGTTCTGTGTCACCAAATGGGGCTGGGGCTTTGACAAATACACCGCCGAGTGCAACACCGGCAGCGGCCCCAAAATGCCGCAGTGGGTCAAGCCCTACTTTAAATACGTTCTGCCGGTCCTGATCGCCGTCATTCTGGTGCAGGGTCTGCTCTGAAGCAAAATGCCGCGCGGCTCACAGGGAGCCGCGCGGCATTTGTTAATTGCGGTTTACCTCCGGGTTATCGGTGCGCCCCAGCAGATAGTCTATACTGACGTTATAGAAGTCGGCCAGCTTGACCAGCCTTTCTGCGGTCAGCTCAATAACGCCGTTTTCATACTGAGAGTAGGTGTTCTGGGATACGTGGAGGACACTGGCAAGATCGCACTGACGAAAATCGTGATCTTCCCGTAGACTTCGTATGTTCGGATATTCCATAGGTTGACTACCTCCTTACGATTATTATCGTTATCTTGGAGGCAGATATTGATATTTATCTGTAATACAGATATAATAGATTGCATAACAATAGGAAGAAACGATACGACGGAAAGTAAAGGGCGTTCTACGGCCCTTTGTCTGCCTGCGGGCGGGCTGCGTATGCGATTGCAGGAGTCCTTCTATGTTGTCAAACCATGAAATTGCATTTTTTGAGTATCGAATCACGCCGACTGCGCGTTCAGCCAGCGGTGCAGCTCATCCCGGATGGCGGCAAACGCGGCGGCGGTGTCCGGGTTATCGGTTTTAAAATCCAGCAGCCGCCACAGCCAGCCCTGCTCGTCCACGATGCGCAGGCTCTCAGGATAGCACAGCTCAAACACAAGCGACGCATGGCCGACGGCGTTGTCAGCGGGGTATTGCTTTAAGCTGTGCAGCACGCAGTGGTGGGCGTAAAAGGCGTCCAGCACGGCGGGCGTCACCGGGCTCCGGCGCAGCGCCGCAGTGCTGACGTTGTAAATTTCCTCCATCGGCGTCTCGACGTTGACCCGCAGAATGTCAATCTTGTCGGCGTCGCGCAAAATCTGGCAGAACAGCCGCGTGCGGTCATCCAGCGCCTCCGGCAAACGGAACGCGCTGTGCCATTCCACGGCGGTGCGCAGCAGTGCGTCGGCACCGGCATCGTCCAGATAGTCCCGGATGCGTCCCTCGTCGAACAGCACCGCGATGCTCAGCGCGGCGTGGCTGACCGACTGTGCATCGATAAATGTGTTGTAGCGGCGCAGCTGCTCAAAGCGGCCTACATCGTGCAGGATGCCGGACAGCCACGCCAGATCGACATCCTCCGGCGGCAGGGCCAGGCTTTGGGCAATGCGGGCGCAGAGCGCCGCCACGCGGTAGGTATGGTCGATTTTCAATTTGACCTTGGCGTCAGCGGCGTTGTAGTGCGCGGCATAGTCGGCAAAGGCTTTTTGTGCGCGGGCACGGTCAATTTTCATACTATCACTTCCCTGTTTCAGTGTACCACATCCGGCAAAATGCGTAAACTTGCAATGTTTATAAAATTTACTCAACAACGAATGACATTTTTGGATAAATAGTTTTTACTTTCTGTAGTGCTAAATAAATGCCGTTTCAACGTTTAAAATTTCAATCTATTTATTATTAACCCTCTTATTTACACCACATTTACACCACTTGCAAAAACGAGACTTAGTATGACAAATAAAAACACTTAGACGAGAATGTTCTACGCCGCAGGAACACACTCGTCTTTTTTATTTATGGACAAGATTGTTGTTTTGCTGTATTATTAGAATATGATGATTCTAGCCATACAGGAGTACAACAAGAAAGAAGGACACAGATGATCCGTTCTGAATTTGAGGAAAGACTAGCCCAAATATTCTCGATTGGCGAAGACGATGAAGAGTATAAGCAAATGACAAAATGCCTTGGTGATATGGGGCTTAAAAAGTCCTTCATAGTTAAAGACGGCGCATACCATTTTTGCTGGGAGCAAAACGATAACAATGTCGGCTTCGCAGTCAAGACACCGGATTGTGCGCCAGATGAGGAAATCGACAAAAACTACTTTGAAAAATTTCTTGCTGTTCTCACAAATGCGCATGAACAGGCAAAAACCGTTGATTTTCAAGCGTCTCTATCTGACCTTGTCCCTGAAAACGTAGACGACGAGGATGATGACGACGATGAAGACGATTTGCCGGAATTAGACTTCGAGGACGAGGACGCTGAATACGACGAGGACTACATCAGCGACGAGGAGATGGAATTCGATGATGACGAAGAATGCAACGAAATCAAAAGGATTATCGCCGAAAGCAGCAAAGACAGGTTCGACGAAATCTCAGACCGTCTAAAATCAATTTTCAGTGTGCCAGCTGTCAAGTGCAATTTCTTCGTGTATATGACAATCCACATGGATCTTGCAACGATGGAATACTTACTGAAACGGGATTGTTTGCATATTAAATAATCAGCTAAAAAATAGGGATAGCCTCTCATCAAGGTCATCCCTATTTTTTTTTGCGTTTTCTTTCAGCAGCGTTCCAGCCGTCTATCCGGCTTGTGGTTATCGCACAACCAACGGTCATGCTCTGCAACCTCTATCATCTATTGAACAGATACTCTTGAATATCATTGAACGCACTTTGCATCTGCTCGACATTATTGCCGTTCAGCGCATGGCCCAGCAAAGCAAAGTTTGCCCGCAACAACATATTCATACTGTTCTCCTGCGCGTCAAGCCGTGCTTTGTCTCGCTTGAACAGGTCCATGTACTGATTATCCTTACTTGCAAGCAAATCTTTAACGGCATCGACTTCACCAGACATTTTTGTGATTTTCTCTTCCATGGCCTCGATCTTCACATCCTGCTCATGGTTCGGTTTCTTCAGAAAAGTGTTAAACTTCACTAGCACAGCGATGGCAGCGCCGATACCGGCAATCGCGCCGCACACGCTCAGTATCCACGTGACAGCGTCGGCCAGTGTAAAAGCAAATTCAGGATTCGGCATCACTGCTCACCTGCCCCTCGTGAGCAGAATCGGCTTCGCCTCGTTTCATCGCATCATAAGCCGCCTGGGCAATACTGCGTGCCTGCTCCTCTGTAATTTTAAGTCCAGCCTGTTTGGCAAGCTCCATAATAAACTCAGCGGCCTTTTTGTTCTTTTCCTCACCAGTCATGTCATCCATGTACTGCTTAATATAGCGGCACGCAGCCTCTCCCCATTTCATCAGCAAAGGATAAGACTCCAGCATAGTAAGCGCACTATTGATAACGTCAGCAGCTTGAGGAAAAACATACTTGCCAAGCAGAAAAAAGCAAACACTGGCAAGTCCTATGACAATATAGAAAATCCCCTGTTCCATACCTTACTCCTCCATATCATTCGGATGCATGACGCCATCGGTATCGTCTCCCAGCTGCGGTTCCTCCAGTTTGACATTTTCAGCGCCGGACTTATGCTCCTGTACCTTGATCCAGGCGTTGCACAGGTTTTCAGCGCTCAACGCCGCAAACAGTCCCGCGTTAAAGCTGTAGTCCGGCAGCTGACCAATACTGAAGCACAGCACCATATACACAACCGCATACACAATCGTCGCACCCATCGTAAACACAATGACCTTTTTTGAAAAACGCATGGCGTTAAAATTCTCTCCCATACCAATCACCGCCTATCAAGTATGGCTGGCGACTGCTGCAGGGCCTACATAGCCATAGAGTGTCTTGTACCAGCCATTTACAATATCACTGTAGCCAATCGTAACAACCTTACCGGTCTTAGCATCTGGGCTTGCGATTACGCCGACGCTTGCATATTCCGTGCCGGGGCCTTTGCGCACGTTCCAGCGTCCAGCCTTAAACACGATTGCCTTCTGGGCGGGCTTTGGCGCATGGGTCACAGTAGTACCGCCCGTGTAAGCCTTGTAACACCAGTTTACATCACAGTTGCCATTGATACCGGCAACAGACCCCTTATTGCTGTACTGCCACATTTGGCACTTTCCTTTTTGATTGACGCCATTACGGTAGTCCGCCAGCCACAGGTCATAAGCAGCCAGCTTGGTCATATTCAGATAAGCTGCCTTATAGCTCGTATAGGTGTACAGCATCGGCTTGTACCCACGCTGGTCGATGATATCCAATCCGCGCTTTACCAGTGCGGTCAACTTGTTCTTACCAATAGCCGCGACAGTCTTATCCTCAACGTCCAGCGCCACAGGGTACTGAATGGTCTTTCCTTCCAGCACCTTAAACAGCAACTCTAGTTCTTTGTTCTGTGTGGCCTCGTCCTGCGCATAGGTATAAAAATAGACGCCAACGGGAATGCCATTCTCGCGTGCGCCTTTATAATTCTGTTCAAATGTCGGGTCAAGATAAATTCCCGCGCTGTTTGTAGATACAGCTCTAAGCATCGCAAACTTTACTCCGGAAGCTGCAACCTTGCGCCAGTTGATATTGCCCTGGTAGCGCGATACATCAACGCCCCACAGCTCCACCTGTGCATTATCGGCAGGCTGCGGATTAGCACTGGCTGGTTTATCGCTCTCCCCTACACTGCGGTCAACACTGTGCTCGCCCGTGCGGAACGTGAACACCTTATTGTTAGCCTTAGTGAAATTATCATCCAACCATACTAACGGGTTCGTGCGCTTGTTCTTCCAGCGTACTTCAAAATGCAGGTGAGCACCGAAACTGTTTCCGGTGTTTCCGCTGTAGCCAATCACCTCACCTGTCTTCACGACCTGCCCCTGCTTCACATTGATAGAATTCAGATGCGCATACAGTGTGTGCAATGTGCCACCGTTCCAATTCGCGTGGCGGATTTTAACCATGTTGCCGTAGCTGTTCGTATCACCCTGCGTGCGTTTGCCATTCCAGTGGTACACAATTTCTACAGTACCATCTTCCGCCGCCATAACTGGTGTCCCCACGATAGCTCTCATGTCAATAGCCTGATGCAAGCTGCCATCGTTGTAGTACCACCCCTGCGTCAAAATATGCTGGCTCAAAGGCCAGCCAAGGCATACCTCTCCATTCTTCAACCTCATAAAATTCCTCCCTTATTTAAAATAAAAACCGGCAGAGACCTCTCGGATCTCTGCCGTGTCATATCGCTATTACCAAAGTTTGACAAAAAAGCCGAATTCGTAAGAACCTGTTTGCAAGGAATCCATCGGCCATCCACCAAATGTGCCATTCTGATCATAGATACGTCCAGCCTGACAATATCCATCTTCGTTTTCAAAATGAACCACTGGAAAATATCCAGGGTCTCCCATAATACCCTGATGATAAAATGGCACACAATCAGCTAATATTTTATAGTTGCTTGTTTCAGTAAGCGATTTAGCCTTTGCAACCATTGGTTCAAGATTCAACCACTGAAATTGTCCATTACGGTAAACCGGTCCAATCTGATTCCCGGCAACATCAACATGCGCCAGATAAGAACCGTCCGTGTATTTTGCCAAAATAACAGTGGCAAATTTGCCAATATTATATATCGAATATCCTAACGAACTGGAAAAGCTATAGCCATACGCCAGCACATCCTCATTGATGCACGCCCCACCCATCAAATTCAGTGCCATATCACTTCACCTCAATGCCAAGTGCCGACTTGATCGCCTCCAGGTCATCCACCGTCAATGCCGGATAATCAGCCGCAATGTCCTCGAAGTTCTCGCCAGCTGCAAGGCGAATCCTAAAAGCGCGGGTCATAATACGCAGCTTCAAAGCATTCAAAGTTTTCATAGGTTACCTCTCTCCGCCGATCAGATCGGCCATCATCAAAATAATATCATCGTTTGCGGATTCCAGCGCATCTGCGCGTTTTTCTACGGAATCAAGGCGCTGTTCCGTTGTCGGCTTGTTTGCCTCTTCCTGTTTCTTGGCAATCTCCGCCAATTCTTCCTCAGTGTACAGCACATATTTCTGCACGGGTTCATACTCGTCCCAGGCATCGTGTGCAGGCTCATCCGTCACAGCAAGGCGCAGTCCATCCGGGCACGCCTCTGTAATCGTGCTCTTCATGACCTCATAATGCCAGACTTCCTCCGTGGCATCATGATGCGCCACAAATTTCTGTGCATCTACCAGCTTGCCCTTCGTTAGGTCTGGATTGGTCAACTCATTTTCCAATGCTTCATCGTAGATTTTCATTCCATCACCTCACTCAGGTAGTCCACTGCCGCGCATAGAAGTACAGCATCAAGTCACAAACTGGACGCCGCTTAACGGTAAAGGACAGCTTGTTGGTATCACACACATAAATCTGTCCCTGGTTGATCATAGACAACTCACCAGACAGGATAATGTTATCGCTCAATGAGCTTGTCCGTTCCATCATGGCCGGTCCAAGGCTCATGCCAGTCGTAAGGTTGGGCGTGCCAGCCGTGCTACCAGTAAGAGCCGTCCCGGACGAATCCGACCACGGAACAATCACATTCCAGTTTGATTTGTCGCTAGACTCGTTCCATTTATCACGTGAGATTTTAAATGAGTACAGGTATTGCAGCCGTTTTGTAATGGCGGAATTCGCCACTGGGTTTGCACTGACCTGCGAGAGCGCGTTATCCACAACTGTTTTGTTCGCCCCGGTTGCAATACCGTCCAGTTTGCTCTTATCGCTGTAACTCATCAGACCACTAGAACTAGTCGTGGCTAATCCATAGGTAGTATCCTGTGTCGGCGGCGTATACCCAAGCGCACTCGTCACGTTAGCTTTTGTCAGGCTTATCGTGCCATAACTGTTCGATATATTGCTGCCAACCTTCACAAGGCCAAGCGTTGAAGAAGTTGCCGCCGAATATGTAGTATCCTGTGCAGGAATACCAAGTCCGGTAATGTCCGTTTTGGCCACAGCAGTAGTCGCGCTCACATGGCCTGTCCCATCCACAGTCACCTTATAAAAGCCGTTGCTCTTGGATGTATACCCAGGGTGACTGTACTTGTTTGCCCCAACAGCAATGCCATCCAGCTTCGTCTTGTCGGTGGCACTCATATAACCATGCTCACTTTGTGTAGCGTCGTTAATTTCCACAGCGGGTGTCACGTACAAGATGTCATCATCCAGTTTGCCGGCTTTTTTTAAGGCATCATACTCAGCCTGCGTAACAGACTTAATCAGTTTCTTTTCAGGCGTAAGATACAGCGCATTTTCATCGATCTCGCCGTTACCCATTGCTTCAATATACTGCGCTTCTGTCAGTACGTTGATCTGAAAATTGCTAACATTCGTAGCGGTTTTTGCCATATCTCATCACCCCTTTACATAGTTAGTATCAGTGCTAAACAGGTTTGCAATATCACTCTGTTCTACCCAAATACCGCTTACTTTTTTGTAGACCTTAGATACATTCACCCAGCTGCCATTTACCTTAGTGCTCAGCACAGGGCCAGAAGATCCGCCGCCAGTGTAGTCTACAGTCAGATCAGCGCCGTAAAAACGCAAAGTCTGGCTGTTGCTTGCGGATATCGGACCACGTGTACAGGTAATCAGCAAGATAAGCTGGTTAAGGTTCTCACGATCCCACCAGCCGGTATCGTTAAAAGTCTGAACCACTGGGGATGTTCCCAACTCAATTTCGCCGCTCAACCCGTTCGTGCCGCAATACAACTGCGCAACACCGCTCAAAATATACGGTGACGCATTCGAGATTCTGGCCTTCATCGTACAAGAGATAGAATTGATTTTGGCGTTGGTCGGGATCTTTGACACATCGAATTTGACTGCCAGTTTAGAAACCGCACCACTACCTGTGTTCAGGTTCAGCACCGCAAAGGTGTCACTGCTTGAACTGGTAAGGCCATTTGAAAGCGGATAAGACGCATCTACCGAAATATACGATGAGAGTTGACCATCATATCCTGTAGGAACCAATGTTACACTTGCCATACATTAGCCCCCAATCTGTAAATACAAATCGCCATTACTGCCGGTCGAAGAACTTGGCACGGAACTACCGGTGTAATACCTCTGGATCACCACAGAACCAGGCACACCGAAAATCGTCTTGCCGCTGATAATGTTTCCGCTCACAAGATTGGCATCACCACTAACCGTGACCTGCTTCAATCCGTCATAGCCGCTGTCAGGCTTTACGGTCTGGCTTGAAGCTATTGGTGTAACAGTCTTATTCTGCAGGTTTGGCGAGGATGCCGCCACCACCGTGCCGGTTACCCCAAAAATAGAAACACCTGAGCGGATGTTCCCTGCGACCAGGTTACTATCTCCCTTGATCGTCTGGGCACCACTCAGGTACTGATTCGCTCCAATCGTCTGGTTACTCGTGCCAGGCGTATATGTGGCGGCAGCTTTCTTTGTTATACCGCTGCCCACATAAGTTTTTGAAATCGCATTTACAGTTACACTTTTCAGTCCAGCATAACCTTCGTCAGGTGATACTACCTGCTGACTTTCATTCGGCGTCACCGTCTTTGCTTGCGTTTTGATGGTAGTACCATCAGCTGCGCCAAAAATGCTGACTTTCTGGCCTCCCAAATAAATAGGCATTAAATCACCACCTCACAATAGTAATACTGGTCTGTCCCGCTGTCGGAGCAGCCCATGTTCCATCACTTTTTAAGAATAATGTCGTAGCACCAGATACAGGAGCAGGCACGAGTCCCGGCTTTCCACCAGCATCGGCAGTAGCACCAACAAAGTTCGTATAGGTCGTATCCTTATCCGCCCCCCATGTTGCTGTGCCGTCTTCTTTCCACCGTAAAATCTGCCCAGCTGCACCGCCTGCGGGAATATGCTTGTACCCACTGTTTGTCGGATGCACATATTTGTTGGCCTCTGCTGTAATACCATCCAACTTCGTTTTATCCGCCGCCGTCATCAGACCGGCAGTATCTTTTGTTGCGTTGGCATAGGTTGTGTTCGGAGGTTCGGTCCAAGTGCCATCAGCCCTCAAATATTTCGTACTCTGGCTACCGGCGGCAGGTGGCGGCACAAGGCCAGAACCACCAGCAGCCGAACTGCTGGCACCTTTAAAAATCGAATAAGTGGTATTATTATCCACACCCCAAGTTGCCGTACCATCAGCACTCCAGCGCAGGATCTGTCCAGCAGAACCTCCTGCCGGAATGTGCTTGTTACCAGCGCTTGTCGGGTGACTGTAGTTATTTGCGTTCGATGCGATACCGTCCAATTTAGCCTTATCAGCAGCCGTCATCAATCCATTGCTCGACGCCGTCGCCACACTATAGGTCGTATCCGTAAACTTCGCCCCTGCGGGAACATCCGAGTTGACGGAGTGCCCGTTTACAGTGGTAGAGTTACCACCATTCGCTGGCATACTTTTAGGAAAATCCGTAATCTGGCTCTTGGTGTGTGTGTGGCTTTTCGGCGCAAACATACCCTTCAGTTTTCCAACAAAATACATCAGCCCCTTATCATCCAATAAAGCCATATCCCTACCTCCTTAAAGGTCAAGATCAGCTCGCAAGGATGGCATCAATCTGGGTGTTGGTAATAGCTTCAATAACTGTCTTGGTATCACCAATCTTCTCCAAAGCGCCGCTGATCAGCATATATTCGTCGTACAGGTTACTGCCGTCCGGCGTAGCCTTCTTGATCATATAAATCACATTGTCCTTTGCATCCTTAACAGCAGGCAGCGTCTCCACGATACTCTTACTGATATGCCCAGCCGCAGAGATCTGCTGACCGACATAGGTCATAGTGGCATAGGAGCTGGCTGCACCAAAGCCGTCCAGCTTCTTTTTGTCTGCTGCACTCATCAGACCGTTTGCACTCTGCGTAACTGCACCGTAGGTCGTATCCTGCGCAGGGATGCCAAGCCCGGTAATGTCCGCCTTCGCCACAGCAGTAGCCGCCGAAACGTGACCGCTGGCGTCAACCGTAACCTTATACAGTCCGGCACTCTTGGCCGTGTAGCTAGGGTGGATATACTTGTTGGCCCCTGCCGCGATCCCGTCCAGCTTCGTCTTATCGGCCGCGGTCATCAGACCGTGCGCAGACTGTGTAGCATCGCCGTAGGTCGTATTCGTGGGCGTGCCCCAAGTACCATCGCCCTTCAGGTACTGACCTGCATTGGCAGTTTTCGGCGCAGGAACAAGACCATTGCCGCCATCGGCAGAAGTAGTCGCACCCTTAAAAACACCGTAGGTCGTGTTTTTGTCATCAACCCACTGTGCCGTACCGTCACTAGCCCAGCCAAGGATCTTGCCCGCAGCACCGCCCGCAGGGATATGTTTGTTACCACTGGTCGTCGGGTGGCTGTAATTGCTTAAACCCGCCAGCTTGTTCTTCTCGGCAGTCGTATAGTCATTGGTGGAAAGCTGCTTGCCGCTCACCTTATCAACCTTGCCGCCCAGTTGGCCTTTAAACCATTGCACCAAATGCGAAAGACCATCTAAATCAAGAAAAGCCATAATCGTTTCCTCCTTGTTATAATTTCAAAATCTCATCAATCTGTGTATTCGTAATTCTTTCCGGCTTCGGATTCATGCTTGTCCATGTTCCGTTTTCATATGCCCACATCTCACCAGTGCGCAGGGCATATATTTTCCCATTGATCGGTGCAAGAGGCAGTTCAGCCACAAATTCAATATCGCGTCCAGTCTGCACACGTGTCTTGCTAAAATCACGATACATATTACCCGTGTCCTTACAGACGATCAGCTGCCCATCTACAATAGGAGCGGACTCCAGCTGTGACTGATTCACTTCCCTCAATGATAGATTCGCCATATTCCATCTCCTATCATCATCAAAAAATAAAGCCGCCCCACCATAACGGTAGGGCGACCCTATCACTTATTCTTTGGTCTATCCCAAATCAAACTCAAGCCTTGGCGGCGATGGTCTGCCAGGTCAGCTTACCCTCAACAGCCTTGACGCGGGTATCCATAGCGGTGTTCAGATCGGTAGCATACTCCTTAGCGGAACCCAGCGCAGCGTCAGCCTTCTTCTGGGCATCGGTAGCGGCAGCAGAAATAGCCTCGCTCTTAGCAGTGGCGACATTCTCGGTCGTAGCCTTGGCATTCCATGCGGTGCGCTCCTCAGCGGTAATGTGGGCAACCTTGTCGCCGGAGTGGCCGCTCAGCGCATCATTGACAGCCTTGATCTTCTCATCGGTCTGGGCCTTGGTGTAAGCGTCAGGATTAGCGACATACAGACCATCTTCCTTGATCTCGATGTTGTTGTTCTTAGCAGCAGAAACCTTCACATCGACCGAGATGACATTCTGGTCAGAGACAGTGACAGAGGCAGTCTTGGTAGCACCGCCGGTGTAGACATCCACCAGAGCAGCAGCGGGAATCTTGACAACCTCGCCGGTGCTGATGGTCAGCTCGATCTCCTTGGTCTCAGCATTGTAAGCGCCGCTCTTGACAACCATATCCTTACCCAGATTGATGGTCAGCTCATCGCCGCCAAACACAGGCATCTTGATGGTGCGGGTCTCGGCATCATAGGTGGGCGTATGGACAACACCAGTCAGCGTGGTAGTAACAGGGACATCGCCCTTGGCAACACTCAGGACACCAGCATTATAGGTGACATCGGTAACAAACACACCCTTGCCGCCGACAACCTCAGCCACCTTGCCGCTGACATAATCAGCAACAGCCTTGGTGCTGGGGATGTTGTCATCGGTTGCGCCGGAAGCAGGGATCGCAGTAACGACCTCCTTGGTCACCTGAATGAAGTCACTGCCATTGAAGGCATGGACAGTCATCTGCGGGGTCTTGACATAAAAAACGCCCTGCTCACCATTCTCGGCGGAGGGCAGATTCTCAACGATACGAACGCTCTTGGTGTACTCAACAGGACCCTTAAACAGCTGATGCGTATCAGAAGTAAAATACAGGGTACCGGCGTCCTTGACCTCCAGAGCCTTGTAGTCAGCGTACTTACCAAAACTAAAATTCACGTTTGCCATAATTTTTTCTCCTTTACATAGTGTAGAAATCTCTCTTTGCTTTTTGCCTTAGAACTCCTGCCACACAAAGCCTGCGTTGGCCGTGACAGTCGGCTCTACAACAAAGCTGCTGTCACCGCTGGCCTGAACAGTGTACGGCTGGTATTTGCCATTTTCGTCACGGATCATAACGAACTGGCCTGCATAGGTGTCGCTGTTTTTATTCAGCGCTGTAATGGCCTCGCCGGGGCTGTTGAACAGCGGCGTGCGGGATCGAAGTACCTGCTGGGTTTTGTCATCCTTGATGTAGATGATCTCCGAGGTATCCTTGGTCACAACAAGGTCGCGTCCATCCAGCTTGCCGCTTTCAATCGCGGTCGCAATGTCGCTGGCATTACCGTAACCCAACTTAGAGTATTTATTTGCCATCTCAATCTCTCCTTTCTTTGCGTACTACATAGAAAAGCTGGATGGCTGAATTTAAAACTCAACCACCCGGATAGTCCCATCCTCCGGGTCGGAGCCATTGTCCACGATCTGCACGGTATTGCCAATCGCCTTATCCCCGGCCTTCAGCTGCAAACGGCCTTCGTTGTACAGCAGACCGTCGGCCTTGCCGCTTGCTAGATTCTGGTTTGCTTCGACTAACTGATTGGTAAGCGCCTGCAGAGCAATCATACGCTGATCCAGCGCAGTCAACGCCTCGTCCGGGATAATGTCGCTCCATGCACTGATCGGCAATACCCTGATATTCGTCGCCTGTGTGTGGCGCACGTGCTTTATTCCGGTGCCGTCTGCCTCCATCTCGACTTTGTAAAAAGTCAGCTGCACCGCAACATCCCCGGCCTCGGCAGTCAGGTTCGTATCAAACGGCAATCTGTATTCCAACATGCCCTTGTACGGCTCATCACTCAGCGATAAAATCTCGGATTTATACCGCTTGCTCACAGGCGGCAGATATTCCATCAGGCAGGTAAATCCGCTCATGTCCTGCTCTTTATAAACAGGCTCTACCAGAAAATGGAGATTGTCTACCAGCTTCGACTGCTGCATAATGCGTTCCTCTACACTGACAGTCAGCTGATTGTCGTCTCCCAATAAAATCGTATACATCCTTACTCACACTCCTTCGTGATAAATTCGGCCTCTTCAGCTGTAATTTTCTTTGCCGCCAAAAGCGCGTCCACCTTTGCATCTGTAACTTCCTTCGCCTTGTACAGCCGTGCAAGGCTCTGGACAAAAGTGCTCACCATAACAACATCTGCCATTACAGCACGCCCCCTTTCAGCAGCTCCAAAGTGTAAGCATCAATGATTTCCTCGGCAGTTTTACCGTTCAGCATTTTCAGCTTTTGATGCTCATAGGTATCAATCGGTATCAGTTGCACGGTGTCGTAGCCCTCCACGGGGAACTTGTACAGTTCCTCACTGTGCCAGACCTTATCACCATCACTGGAAAGAAAACCCTGCGCCTCATCCTCGGGGCACAGGGTCATAATTTTGTGTTTGGGCTGATACTTTACATATGTCAAGTGGTCGAGCACATCGATCACACGGTCATTGTACATGACTTTATAATACATACTCGAACCTCCCTTAAATACTAAACATCAACAGGATGTCGTTTGTGTCCGTTGGGTAAAAATACCCATAAACCTCACCGGATGTGTTCACCGCATTGTAATAGGCGTTGTAATCCTTATTCGGGCTTCGCGTCCAGTACGAAACCACTTCGCCGTCCGGGTTTGTGCGCTTACGGCTCGTATTGGTCGTGATGAAATCGATCGCCGTGCCCTCATACACATACGGCTCGGAACTCATGTTTGCATCCAGCTCAATCGCGCTCGGGATAAAGATGTAGCAGTCCGCCGTAGAAACATCGGTCTTAGCATTGCCAACGTTGCCGGGGACCTTCACCTTTTTAACAAGCTGACGCCAGCCAATCGGCAGCGCCTTATAGACGCGGCTATTCAGATAGGTGTTCAGTGTCGTAGGCTTCGCCCAACCGCCGGTATTGTTATTGGCATTGTCCATGGACATCGTCTTACCCAGCGTCTTTTCCGCCAGCAGGCTCAAAGAGCTGCGCTTGCCCGTGCCATCGCTCAAGTAGTAACGGTTGGAGCAGGCGTTAAAGGTCAGCTCACTATGCACCCAGTTGACAAGCTCCTTGCAGGTGGTAACACCAAGGTCAGCATACCAGAGTTTCGCCCAGTACACAGTGCCGATGCCATAGCTTTCATACGCACCGTCAGCAGCCTTCGCGCAGCCAAACACCAGCTCGGCATTTGTCTTTGTAGTGCGTGTACGGCTAAGCTCCGTGTACTTACTGGTATCAGCACCCATATTAGAGGTGTAGACATGCAGCCCATTCTCGCCCTTGATGTGGCGCAGGACAATGATTTCGCGTGTGCCAGGCATAGCAGCGTCCGTAGACTCAGTACCCCAAGCCAGCTTACAGCCGCTATTCTTCCAAAGGCGGAAACCATTCATGCCGTCACCGTCATAGCACTGCATCAGCACGCCGTTATTCGCAGTCGTGCCCATCATGCGGAAGTCAACCGCAAGCGTAAAGCTCCGATCCTCGCTCAGCAGATTCACGCCAGTGTCCACATGATTCTTGCCAGTAAACTCCGTCGGCTGTGCAATCAGAACCTTTTCCGTAATATCATCAAAACTAAAGTCCGCACCCATCGTAATGGTCACAGGGTCTTTGCTTGTAACAACGGTGCTCTCCACACCAACCTTCGTCATCGCATAGATTTCAACAGGCCGCAGCGAACCGAACTCCTTGCCGTCGAAATACCCGCTCACATACTCGCAGCTGTCATATACAGCGTTGATATCCTTATCACCGGTCACATAGCCGCCTTTGTCCCATCCGCTGAACAGATAGTATTTGTAGGCCGTTTCCTCGCCGGTATAAACAGGCATATCGCCCTCGTACAAAACAGTCGAACCATACGGAGCCGTAACAGACTTCAATACCGCACCACGGTTCAGATACCGCACCGTGTACTTGCGCACACTCTCGGTGTACAGCGCCGTTACAGTCTGGTTGCCGAAAACAGTCGTAAACTCGGTATCCCAGCCCTTAAAGGTAAAGTCTGTACTTACGGTGCTTTCCGTAGTCGGCGTGGGGATCGGATTCTCTGCTCTCGTAATGGGGTCAACCGCCTTGCCACCCTTATCAATGTACTGCACATCCAGAATGGTGCCGTCCTTGTTCACAAAGGTCCACGCAAACTGCTCGATCAGCGTATTGTAGCTCACCTTCAAATCAGGCCAATGGGCATTGTAGCGCTCCAGTTCCTTCTGACGGATCGTAGGCAGGTGCATCTTGCCAGCCAGCACAGAATGGTCGGTATTATAACCGTTCTCATCCGTACCCGTCATCGCGTACAGCTTTTCAAGCAATTTCGTATCGGTCATCTGCCAATCCAGACCAATCAGGCGCACACGGCTCAGATTCGTACACTTTGCCAGCATGTCCTTCAGGTCAATGGTAGCGCAATTCTCCACGACCAAAGCCGTAATGTTCGCATAGTCGCTGATTTTCAGGTCAGTCAGGTGATTCAGGTTGCGTGCCGTCAGGCTGCTGATTGCGGGCAGTTCCGCCGTCTCGATCTTGCCGCCGTTCGCAAAGGCAACACCGGTAATACCACTGCCGTCGGCCTTAAACAGCGTCAGGTTCGTACAGCCGGTCAAGTCAATAGACTTCTTCAGATTCGGAACATTCTGCAGGTTCAAATGCTCAAGCAGCGTATTATTGCCGACAGCGAAGTCCGTCATGTTCGTATTCTTGTAGCCTTCCACGCCGGAACCGATCTGCAGGTCAGTCAGCTTAACGCCGTGACTGAAATCGACATAGCCGGGGTAGAAGCCGGAAATATCACCGATACTGCGAATCAGGCTTGCATTGTAAACATAAACCTCAGTATCATTCATGGCCGCAATCGGGCAGTGAACCTCATAGGTCTGCCCGCGCTTGCCGCGCATCTTTACAGGGTTAGAACCGTACAGCACAGACACATAGGTATCTGCATACGGCACGATATGGAATGTACCGTCCGGCTTCACACCAGTCCAGTTCACAGGCGTATAACCGCGAATCGTCATATCATCGCTGGTCGCAGCACTGCCGCTGTACTTGGATGCCATATACTTTTCCTGATACTTCTGAAACTGACGGCGCTGATGACGCTTGTTGCCGTGCATCATGGGCAGATAGCTGGTCGTACCATTTTCCTCGTAAGTGCGGAAATACTTTCGCCGCATATCCATGACCCACAGGCGCTCCGGCTTTACATTCTGATAATCCTCGAACTTCTTCAGGATACGGGATGCACTCCATGCCAATGCGTTTTCACGGTCACGGAACATAGCCGCCAGCTTGTCATGGAACAGGTCGCGGATCTTGCACCACAGCTTGGAATCGCTGGCGTTAAATACGCTCTTAGTGCCGATAGTGTCCGTATCCTCGTAGCCGTAGCTCAGTGTCAATCCGCCCTCGTTGTCGTTACCCTGTGCGGTATCGTTATCGTAGTCAAAGCAGAAATCCCAATGTATAAGGTCACTCGTATGCGGGAACACATTCTTTGCACGGTTATCGACCATGGTGTGGCGCTCTGTAAACAGGTAGTGATACAGCGCAGAATTCATGATAAAATAATCCTCAAAGTGCGCCTTAAACTCCTCGTCACTCGCATTCACGACCCAGTTCTGCACACGGATCCACGCATCCTTCGCAGCCTGTACTTCCTCTTCGGTGCAAGCCTTGTTGATGTAGCGGAACTCAAAGCTGTTGTCGCCATCCCAAGTCTCCTGCGAGAGATCACCGTTCAGGAATCGGGTCTGCTCATCGGTGTTGTTATCAATCTCAACGATAACCTCTTTATGGTTATCAGGATCCATGCCCATCGTATTGTTGTTTTTCTTAGAGTTGCCAATGTCACCGCAGGCATAGAAATGCCACTTACCGTCATGGAACACGGTACTGTTCTCAATATCCGTCTCCTGCACAAAGACAACACACGGGTAGAAGGCCATCGTATCGCGCACCTTCGGGTTATCCTTGCGTGCCTGTCGAATGTACGGGTTAAACTCGTTGAAATCATCTGCCAGCAGCGCGTTGTTTGCGTTTTCGGACGATGCAACGTTGACTTTAATATTAAAGTAATTCTCCGCCACGCTGTTCTCCGTCAGCGCATACACAGAGCCGGTGCTTTCGTCACCAAAGGTAAAGCCCCCCTTGCAGTTAATGTCGATGTTACGCGCAGATTCGCCATAGTGGTCAGAGCTTGTGCCCTGTCCCTTGTGCGAACCTTTGGCTGTCCAGTTGTCCTCAACGGCGCGTCCGTTCTTGTAGATTTGCTGGACAACAGTGTTCGCAACTTCATTTTTCTTGCCGGTAGTAAATGTCGGCGCACTGATCTTGATAACACGCAGGTCGGGGCAGCGCTCCGCCAGAATGTCCGGGTTCAGCTCACCGCTTGCATCCGTGATGTTGTTGCGGTTGTACCGCTCGATCATTTCGTCAGCGTTCTTGGCATCCGCAATAAAGTTGTCCAGGATCTCATCATCAGACAGGTTCATGGAATAGGTCTTCATGCGGTAAACAAGAACATCGCAGTCGTCAGAACCGATAGTAATGCCAACCGGGCTTGCCTGTGTAAAGTTATCGCTGCCGTCATACAGCTCCACCTTGCAGGGGATGCCGTCCAGCCACAGCACCATTTCTCTGTACTGGCTGTCGGGCAGAATGTTGAACTCAAACTCCATGAAGTCGTCTTCACAGGTCGGTAATTCCATCGTATTCTGCGCACTGGTCAGCGTAATTTTCTGCGCCTGAATATTCAGACCAACACCGCCCTGTACACAGGTCAGCACAGTCGCGTCATAGTCGCGCACATTCGCCGTGTTGAAAACGAGCTTGAAGTTCTTGCCAAGCTTCTTAGCATCATCGGCAAACAGCTTGTAGTTGATCGTGGCGCGAGTACCAGCCTTCACGCAGAAGTAGGTATCGCCATCCTTATCAAGCTGATAGCCGCCATTGACCCAGTCGAAGTTGTCGCTCACGCTCATGCCAGTCCGGCCATCTGTCCACAGTCGGTCAGTACCGGCATTGGTCTTTCCGCTCGGGTTAAAATCAAACATAAGGTTCGTCTTAACCGGCTCAATCACAACGCCCAAATCAACCACGTTCACGCTGATTGTCTTTACGGTCTCGCCGCAGGTGATCGTCAGCGTATGCTTGCCCTTATTCGCGCTCTTAAAGCTCCAGGTCTGCTTTGTACGCCCAACAGTCAGGGTAGACTCGGTCACGCCGTCCACAGCCAGCTTTACAGTGCTCGTGCTGGACGCAGGGTCGTATACGGTGTACTCAATGGACACCTTGTTGTACTGCTTCGTCTCGTAATCCCTCACAGCACAGCTGATAATGGGTGCGGTCTCGCCTTCAGTCACCCACATAATGTCCTTCTTTATGACATTTGACTTAACGGTCTTGCCGTTGATCTCTGCCGTCATGCTGATTTCCAGCAGGTGACTGCCGTGCTTCTGTACCGGGATGGTATAGGTCATCTGTCGGCCAGTCACACTGGTAGTCGTGCCACCAATCGACTTGCCGTCCAGCGCAAAATCGATCTTCTTCTCAACGCTGCCATACGGTGTGTAGCGCACCGTGACCTCACCACTGTAGAAAAGGCTGTCATCAAAGGTGGATTCCAGATAGAAATCAACGACATTGGCACTCCACTTCTTGGAACTGGTCGTATCCATACTGTCCACAACCGTCAAGCGGATCTGGTTCTCACCGCTGTGCAGATACTTCGTGATGTCAAAGCTGTTTTCGCCCTGCATAATGGTCTGGGTAGCGACTTTTGTATTGCCGACATACCATGTGCCTGTTGCATTGCCGGTATCATCGCCCGCACTGTCCACACTCGTGAACCGGAACTTGACCACAACAGGGTCGCCGGCAACAGCCGTAATCGCAGACTCGCCGATACGCTCAATCGTAATCGTGCTGCCCGCAGCGGGGCCACCGCCGCCACCGCCGACAATCGTCACCTGCGTCTTCGGCGTCCCGTCCTCCATAAGGGTCAGCTTGCTGTCCTCGTAGGTAATGTCATATTCATGTCCTGCATTCTTGCCGATGTCATCCAGCTTGCCCTGAATTTGACCAACAGCAGTATTCAGGCTGTCCACCGTGCTCTGCATGTCAGCTACATTATTCTTCGCCTGCGTAACATCATTGCGAATACCGTCAATAACAGAGGCATCCGCCTTTTTCGCCAGCAGCGCATCAGTCGCTTCCTTATTATAATAAGCAGTTTTCAGCGTCTCCGGCAGATTGCCAACGCTGTCCTGCAGGTTCTTTACCGCAGCATCATTGCTGGTCTTATAGGCGGCAAGGTCGTCGCGCACCGGCTTCACCGCAGTCTCGATCTTAGCGTCCACCGTCTTGCCGTAGGCAGTTGTCCATTCTGCGGACGGATTGCTATTGAGAGTAATTTTCTTGATTTCAGCCTCACCATTTTTAAAAGTCAGGCTGTTGGCATCGCTGTCATAGTCAACACCAAAGTTCGCCAGTCCGTCCATGCCGTTTACCTTATCGGATAGCGCATTCAGCTCTGTTTTCTTGGCGTAGTTGGTGTCCAGATCACTCTGGATCTCGCTCTTGATTCCAGACGCAGCAGCAGAGATTTTATTGTCAACATCCGCTACGGCCTGCTGTGCCCGCTTGGCACTCTGCGCCGCTGCATTAGCCTGGGCCGCAGCACTGGCAACCTTTTCATCCATCAACGACACAAAGCTCTGATACCAATCACCGCTTGGCTCTACCATACCGTTGCCGGTTAGTGCCTTCAAAATATTCAGCTTTCCGTTCGGACGACTTTTCCACACATAACTCTGTCCTTTTTCGTTGGAGCCTGTGGCCGTGATCTCAAAATCAACTTCGCCGTCCACCGTTGTGACATTCTCGTCGATCAACCAGCCAAACCGAATTGTATCGCTGTTATAGGTCACATTGACAGGGGTCGCGTAGTTCTCATCCCCGTCCTTATTCACAAAATGCACCTGCAGCATCATGTCCAGCAGGTCAACGCCATCGTAGTAGCGCGGCATCTGGAACGGGATGAACTGACTGTTCTTCTCCTGCGTAATATTGATCTGGCTTTCATCCAGCTTGATATTTTTCAGCTCGTCAATGCTGGAATATTTGTCGTCCATGTAGCTCGAATACCAGGTATATTTCCCGCTGATGGCATAATCGTCGGAGGCAGAATCCGCCATCACAGCGAAAGCCTCATCATCTGCCGCCATCGACATGATCATAGGCTCGGCGCTCTGCACTGCCGTCTGTGCCATGAATTTCTTCTTCGATTCTTCAAAAGAAAGTGCCAATAGTTCCACCTCCTGTAACTTTTTAATAATAGACTAAAACAAACTGTATACCGTAACTATCTCCGGATGCAAGCTGCGCCCCGTATGTGTTTCCATTGACCCAAGCGGACTGCGTGCTGTTTACTCCGACACCGGGGGAACCGGCTGACGCCAGGCCAACCAGTGTTCCGTCTGTAAATGTAAAGTTGTTTACGCCTGGATTACAGGTCTTTACAATAGTTGTTCTTTTCAAAAGTCCGCTTACACTTCCGGCATGTACAGTACCGCCACCGGTATGGTATCCGCCCGGAACCTGAACTGTTTGCCCTGGGTCAATAGTAGCTGACCACGCTCCATTATTCGTCATGGTTCCGGTCATGTTTACGCCACTTTCGCTTGTATAATGCACGCCGTTCAAAACGTTTCCGTTTATTGCATTCCCAAGTTTGTTTGCCGGGAATCCGCAATAGCCATCCGTTGTGCCAAAAACTGAAGTGTCAGTCCCCAATGCATACGCACCATACGGCGGACGAATACAAAAACGCTTCACGCCATCACCATTCTCGCATAGCCAATACGATGCAGTTGGGTCTGTACTCACACCGACGTTTTTGAACTGGTCATTCAGATAGGTGTCGGCCTGGCCGCCTGCCTGCGGCGACAGCGCACGGTTCGGCATCGTCCCGATTTTGATATTCTTATCTCCGGCATAAAAGGTGTCACCCTTTACAACTCTTTCTGCTGTTGCATCAGCCATTGCCAACTTGGAATTGGTCAGGCCGGTGGCAGGCCCCATTAAGCTAACGGCCATGTCACTTCACCTCCCAATACACATCCACATCGCACACAGGCTTTTCCCAGCACTTGATAGTGATCTTGCCGTCGCCCGGCGTACACTTCCCCGCTGCAAAAAAGCCAAGTGCTTCCTGCTTATTTTCATTTTTGGTCTTGTCATCGGTCTGCGTGGACTGCGGGATCCCAAGCATCATATCTTGCGTCATTGCATTACCGCCGCCAACCGGCATAACACTCTGCGTCTGGGTGTAATAATCGCCTGTGCTGATCCAGCTGTTCAGCGTAAAGGTGCCCGTATACAGCTGTGCTCCAATCTTCTTTACGCCGCCATTACCGGTCCCGATATACAGCGTGCCAGCACTGTCAATGGCCGGTTCTCCATATTTCAATGCGGTAGGCGCTACAGCCGCCTTGCTGCAGGCATCCAGTCCGCCCTGTCTTTTTAATCTGATTCCCATAAAATGCCTCCTTTAATACGCGCCGCCGTCAATGGATTCCTTGTCGTGCAGCTCCCCCAAATAAACTCCAATATCGTCCAGAAAAAATCTCTCAATAGAAATGATCATGTCGCGCAGCATATTAAATTTGTCTGCATTAAAAACAGAAAGGAGCAAATCACTGTTCTCGGACTTGCCAAGATAGTCATTTGCTCCCGTAATATTGTTCGCGTTAATGTATTCGTAATACTTGTCTGCTTTTTTCTTCGTCGTGATCGTCAGATCCTGCATCTTGTCAATCGTGTCAACCGCTGCAGGGAAACTGTTCGACAGATCCGTATATTTACTATTCATACTTATTTACCCCGTGACCGTTGTAGTCGGCACAAGAACAACCGTGTTCGGATAGTACGGGTAAAACCGCGCCATCTTCACTGTCATCGTACCGCCTCCCAGATCAAAATTGATTGAATTTATCATGTACTGCCGCGGCTCCTGTACGTCAGCCATGTGTGCCGTATAGCTCACCTTCTGGTTCACGTCCAGCCACGGTATTAGGATGCACTCCACACTAATGCTGTCCGTCAGGCGGCTCCCAACATACAGTTCGTACTCGGCACGCTGTAAAGCCAATTCATCAGTATAAATTTTTTCATAGTCCCCGCCGCTACAAACCTTGATGCGTTCCCCGATTTTGTCAATCGTAAATGGGCTGTCCGGGTTTACTACATAGCCGATGTTATCACAGGCAAAATTTGCCTTGTCCGCCGCAGCCTGTTCAGCTGTAGGCTTAGTTGAAACTAACCGTGTCATAGCATGAACCTGTGTCTGGCCGACAAAAATGAGCTTCTCTACCTTGTTTTCCTTCTTGTATTGGACAACATAGTATTTCCCCTTCTCCATCGTGCCAGCGGCAATCGCTGCATCTTCCCCTGTGTCACTCAAGGCCGAACGGTACAGCGTGAACGGCCCATAGGTCACATCGCTCTTGGCCCCCGTGTTTGGGTCAGTCACCGTGTTGATGATTTGGATCTTACACCCTGTCTCGTTGGTTTGCGGCGCTAAAAAACTGAACTTCTTGCTACTCGTCACAGAGGCTCCTGTCACCCGGAAAGTATACACACCGTTCTCATAGCTGCTGTTGTCGGAATAGTAATTGCTCTTGGTTGTCTCGCCCCATACCTCAATTACATTTTTGACCTCACTGAAACTGTTTGTCAGGCTTTCGCTGATAACGCAGTCGTCAAATACAGTGTTATCCAGTACAACAGGCTCACCATTGTCCATCGGTACACGCTGGCACACAAACGTAGCCCCATCAAAAAACATTTCGTAGCTGTAATACAGGTCACGTAATTCTGTCAGCATATCCCACACCGTCGAACCAGTGTCCCACTTCATGTCATACGGTACAGTTTCATTTTGATATCCTATCCTATAACTACTGCACTGTCCTAATTGCGTTACAGTTTTTATTATAGCATCGCGGATTTCACTGCCCTTCGGTATCTGCGTTTCGCTGCCGATCAGCGTGCCGCCCAGCGTACCGTTCAGTGTGCTCACCAGGTCCAGGCAGCTTACCTTCAATATTCTCGTGGTTGCGTCATAGGTAAAGGAATTATCATTGAAATTGTAGACACCCTTTGAATACCACACAACCTCCCCTGTCCTCTGGTTCAAAAACCCCACAAACACCCGCACATGCTTGTCGATCCAGATTCTCGACGTCTCTGCCGTGATGTAGCTTTTGTCTTTTACTAGAATCGTGGCATCAAAGGTGTTGCGCACATCACTGCCTGCATCGGTAGAAATGCTGCCATCCAAAAACACGCCCTGAATTTCATCAATGACCATGAATTTCGCGTTCAGCAGTTGAATCTTCGTATAGACTGTCTTAACTCTCTGCTGGAGTAGCTTTATGTCAGATTGCTGTACATCGTACATGATCACCCCTCCACATCACAGTCAATAAAGTTGTTGTCATACAGATCGCGGGAATTCTCCGGGTCACCAATCTCTACCCAGTCAAAGCTGTGATGTACATAGCCTTCAATCGTGTCGTTGTCCTCCGTGACACCATTGGTGATACTCACCATCCAAACGCGGCCATCTGTCAATTTCATAATCTTAGGACGTCCATTGTTCAAAAAAATCTTGATTTCCTCACGATATTCATACGCGCCCTCTGTCATGTACTCGCCGTCAGACCCCCTCGGCAGGAACATCATCTTAAACTGACCGCTGTCATAGTCAGCATCACCGTTGCGAATGACAACAGGGTACTTGCCACTCAATGGCACAACAGTATTGCTCTGCCCATTCCGTGTGATAGTTCCCTTTTCCAATTCCAGATCACTGCTGTAGCCAACTTCTTTTTCAAACAGGAAACAGCCGACAAAGTGCGGCGTAATGCCATTTTTGTTGACGTAACCTTCTTTGTTGTCTACAACAGGTACCAGTGCATATTCATACCCCACACCATTGGCCGCATAGCGATCATAGCGTTCAAATTCCAGATCTTTCGCCTCATGCACAGGCACATCAAACAGCGTCACCCAATTATAACTGCCGGTTCTGCGCCGCTTGATGCGGATGGAGCTGATCTGCCGGATCATGTAACTGATGTTACCGCCGCGCAGGCTGCCGTCCAGGTCTGCACTCATGATCGTGTCATAGTCCCAGCTCGGGAAATCTTCTCCCTGATCTTCCACGCTGCGTGTAACATACAGGTGATCAAATACGCCGTTCTCAATAACTAAACTGTTAGCGTTGTCCGTGATCACATAGGTGTTGTCTGCACTATGCTTGTATCCGGCTACGCAGGTTCCACAAAAAAACATAGTCCTTCCCTCCTTATGCGTTCTGGTCCGTGATCATGGCCTCAATACTGCGGGCAACAGCTCTGACCTCGCACACCTCGCCAATGCGTCGCAGCTGGATCAGATATTCCTCGCCGTCTCCAAGCGTCGGCATAGCTCCACTGTGGATCGAATAGGTCAAACTGCCGCTGGCACTCATGCATTGTACCTCCAGATACTTAACCCTGACGCCTAACATATCGTCATCTGCTTCAGCATCTCCCGCCATCACAGAGCTTTTCATAAACCAGCCCTCGCGATATATCAGGGTCAGAACATTGCCGGACTTGTCAATCAGTTCCATGATGCGTTCGCCCTCTGTAAAACCATACCCCAAAAGTTTGATCGTAAAATCTCCCTGCACTGTAAAGCCGTCGTCAAAAATAACGCGCTGACCCGGGCTGCGCATGTCGATCATGTGCCGGTCATGGATGTAGACCGGTTCATCGCCACCTTCATAACGGCCAGTCACCGTTCGGATATTGCAGCTGATGCGCACCGTGCCGTCGTTGTTGTCAGACAGGTCAACATAGGTCCAGTAGGTTGGCGTGATAAACTTGACGCTAAATGGTACATATCCCGTGTCAGCCGCCATACCGTTCAGGGTTTCGCCCGTTGCACGCAGGTAATACTTTGTGCCGTCCTCCAGATTTTTTACCGTATACTCCAGCGTGTTCACACCGTACAGCGTTCCACTCTTGGTGATCAGCACACGGTTAGCGTTGTATAACCCGACGGTATAGGTGTTCAGCGGTTCGTTTTCTGCCTGACTATAGTTCAGTCTGACAGTTATCTCGCTATTCTGCACGATCTGGTCCGTCAGCATATTGCTAAAGCCGAACTGCGGCGTTGTAAAGCATCGGAAGCTCTTTTGGCTCGACCAATCACTGGCCGTACCCTCTTTGTTGAACACGCGGATTTCACAATAGTAGTATTTACCATTCTGTAAGACCCCACCATTGATGACATGATAGGTACGCATCCATTCCGTTTTCTTGCTGTAGACCTGACTGCCCGTTTCATTATCATAGATGACCAGCTCGTTTGCAAAGACCTGTTCACCTTCATAAGCAAAGTTGATGTTTGCGCCAACAGCGGCGTCAAACGATGGGATAATATAAAGCACCGGCTGTGCCACTCTCATCACTCCCCTTTTTAACAAAACAAAAAGCCGCCCAGCAGTCAAAACGACCATTGAGCGGTGTAGATTGAATTCAATCGTTATTTAATTCTTTTATCAATACTTTCTTTATGGATGTGATGTGCTGTCTAAAGCTGTCTTGTTTTGAATTTTCTATCGACAAAATCCTATACAATTTTCTCTCAAGTTCTGCAATAAGTTTTGGATTCTTAATAATATAGTGATTATTACAAGCATCAACATGTATGGTTTCTATATATTTATCTGTGATTGGAACCGCATCACTTATAAAAAATATAGACTTTGTTGTTGTGCGACCAATATGATAATAACAAGACCTAATATCTCGTGACGGGAAATTTAGATATTTATTAAGCCGTTCTACTTGTTTAGTGTCCCTATGGTTCAACTTCCCCATCGGAATAGCCCAAAATAAACCATTTTGTTCGCTTGATTCTATCAGACACACTATTGGACGGCGTTTTGTATCATTCCATTCTCCGCCAACAGATTTTATCAAAGTCTTAAAATCATCATTGACATAATACAGCCCTTTTTCAATCACTTCTTACACATCCTAAAGAAAAATACCCCCGACTAAACCAGCCGAGGGATTGTTAAGCGATGTTTCTGTGCCGCACATCGTGAAGCGTATTTGTGTTGGCAATGTTTCTGCGCCGTACATTGCGAAACGTGCTTGCATAAACAATGTTAATGGCGCACATTGTGAAACGCTATGAGTTTTTGGCTCATCTATATTATATGCGATGTGCCGCTAAATGTCAACACATCACAGATAATATCTTATAGGTAAGACAGCCCTGTCCGAACCACAGAACGGTCTTGTGCTATGATGGTTTTGCCATTATGTACATACTGAACTGAGGTTGACCGTCTATGTTCGGCTCCTTAGCTCATTTTTATTATAGCAATGAAGGGATATATTGTCAATCCCTGCGCGGCCGTGTTCATCACAGCTGCGCATTTTTTACTCCGTCGATTCGATGTAAATGTCTTTCCAGTTGTTCTGCGGCACCTTCACACGGATAACCGTTCCAACCGCCAAACTTTGTTTATACGGCAATGTGTATGTACCACCAAAAGCAGCCACTGTATACATGCCGCCATCATTCACAGCCGTCACCTGCCCGATCGAAGTCCGGTCATAGCTTGCCTTATTGATTAACCGCTCACAGCCTTTATGGATCTGTACAGCCAACTCCTTAATGGCATCAACAACTTCTTTGTTCAACAGATGCCACCTCCTTTACAAAATAGAAAAACCGCCCACCACTCACCCGCAGACGGCACAAATGCACCGTCCGCACTCCACTACAAATCAATCCTTAAAACTTATCTCTTACTGAACTCCTGGGCAAAGATACCACCAACTCTGTCATGCAGCACACGCGCAAAGCTGTCCGGGTCGTTCACACCGTACATTTGGATATCACCCACATTAACCACCGGGGTACTGCTCATATTCGGCTGCGTGATCTCAACACTCTTGATACTCCGCTGGTTCATATGCGATGCAATAAAGCTCTCCGGGTCAAGACCAAACTTCCACAGGTTTGCACTCGGCTGTGCCGGGATAACGCTGCTACCCTTCTCAATCAAGCTGTACTGGCCGAAACTCGGCTTGCGCATCTTGATCTCGGGGCCTTTCTCGTCAGTGATAGCAATGTGGGTGGTTGCAGTGTTCAGAACACCGGTGGCATAACGTGCAACCCTCTGTGTGGCAAGACTTCCACCGCCGCCATTTACACTAAATCCGTTAGCAATAACACTGGCCTGTTTTCGCGCCTGAACAAGCTTTGAAATCTCTTCCTGTTCACGCTTATAAGCGGCAATGGCCTCATCAACTTTTTGAATTACAGTGTTATAATCAAGACAAAGTGACTTGCAGGCATCTTTTACAGCGGCAGAAATTTTTTCATGCGCATCTTTAGTTTTAACACCAGATTCTTCCATCTTGATGTCAGCATTTACAAGATACCCAATAATTTCTTCTGTACTGGCACCATGCTGCTGCGCCAGTGCAATAAGACTATCCATTTGAGCTTGGCGCTGCTCGTTATCCATTTGTGTGCTACTTGCAACCGCATAGGTTGTTGCTTCCAGCACAGTCTGCATCTGATCTCCGCTTAACTGTGCCTGGTCGGAAACTCCAAGCAACATATCAATCGAATTTTGATACTGCTCACCTGTGATACTTGTGTTTTCTGTAAGCGCAGTTGCATAGTCAGACAAAATCTGCGTAATCGTGTCTGACGTACCGACATGTCGCTCAAGCAAATATGCGAGACTAGCTACTTCGGCATCTCTGGCACCTTGAGAAATATCTTTCTCGTCGATGATTGCTTGTGTATATTCTTTCGATTTTTGAATCAGCAAATCGAAGCTTTGACGTGTATTACCTTGTGCAGCAGTATACTCCTGCATAATTCCGGCACGCTGCGCACCGACAAGATTTCCGTCCTCTAGTGTTTTGGAAAGTTCTTGCTCTGTCTTTGTGTACTCTTTATTCTGAGCCGATGCAGATTCAACTGCTGCACGTAAATTTTCAACTGCATTGCGCTGGTTTTCAAGTTTACTTACAATGCCATCAGAACTGGAATCGTCATTGCCGGTATCTACATCAGAACCATCCCCAGTCGGGAACAAGCTACTGTAGTCCGTAGTGCCACTACTGCCGCCGCCGCCACCACTCGCGGCATCCTTCGCATTACTGATAGCTTCTTCTAACTTTTCAATGGACTCTGTAATCGCGTCAATCTGGTCAGTAACACCGCCTATTTCCTTCATGTTGGCAAGAACGTCATCCTTGTAGCCGGAAATCTCACCGCTCATGCCGTCCAGACTCATATCAGTAAAGTGTGCCGCTGCCGCCAACTGGAGCTGATAATCCTCCCAGCTTGTTCCAATCAGGCTCATGGCCTCGTTCCACTTTTCCTTGACCTCGTCCAGCTTCTCGATCTCGTCCTCAATGGCCTTGTCATAGGCATCCTTACGCTTATTGATGTCATCGATCTCAGCCTCGATTTTTTCATCAAAGGCTTCCTTTTCTTTATCAATGTCGTCAAGGCGGTTATCGGTTTCCTCGTCGTAGGCATCTTTCAGCTTGTCGATTGCATCAATCTCATTCTCAACAGCTTTGATAACATCATCGCGTTTCCAGTCTCGCATCTGGTCATCCAGTGCGGTCTGTGCGTCGTTCACTGCCTCCTGGTCAGCAGCCCAGATAAAGCCCTGGTTTCGGTTGTAGATACGCACGGTGCGATTGGCCTGCGCCTTAGCCAAAGCGTCTTTCAGCTCGGCCAGCTTTATAGCACGGTCTTCCTCATCGTTGGCATCCTGCAGTGCTTCCTTTTTCTCCTCAAGCTGCTTTTTCTCTTTCTCCCATGCTTTATCCTTGGCATCTTTTTCTTCCTTGATGCGCTTGGTTTCAGCGTCCAGCTCCTTATCCTTGGCATCCTTGATCTCGTTCAGATGATCGATTTCAGCCTCAAACGCCTTGTCCTGCGCCTCTTTCTCCTTGTTCAGTGCCTTTTCGCGTTTTTCAATCTCGTCAATGGCAGCCTGACCATAGATTTTCAGCTTGTTGGACTCTTTCTCAAGGGCGGTTTTCTGCTTTTCCAGCGCGGTTTTCTGCTTCTCAAGTGCCTTTTTATTTTCTTCAAGGGCCTTGGAGTTATCCTTAGTTGCCTTAGTGCTGGCTTTGGTAGCCTTGTAGGTGTTCTTCACCAGCGGATTCTTGCCTGGCATATAGTTGTTTCCGGCTGTGCCAACAAACGAACCAACGCCCGGGCTTCCTACATCCATAGCAGTGCCGCTTACAAGCGCATCACCATAGCCACCGACAAAACCGTTCTTCAGTAGCCGCTGCGTTTTCTCGTGGTTAAACACGATTGCACCATGCGGCAGGTTTACGAACTCAGCGCCATTATCGCCAACAGTGTACCATTTGCCGGTGTGAGGGTTCACAACAAGCTCATTGCCAATTTCGCCAACAAGCGTCTTACCGCCAGGCGCGTTCGGAGTACCGGCAGCATGGCCCGTGCCCTTCGTCTTGCTGCTGCCACCACCCTTACTGTAACTCAGTCCATTCGCAATACCGGTGATCAGTGTCCCCTTAATGCCGAAATTCAGCGTAACAGGAATATCCTTCTTCAGCCCATCAAGTGCCTTGCTTACAGTGGAGATTTTCGTCTCGCAAGTAGAGGTATCAAGCGTGACCGGGACATTGTCAAACTTGTTTCTGAACTCGTCAGCCATCTGGTTCTGTGTTTCGATCTCGCTCTGTGCCTGTGTGGTATCAACCGAGCAGCCGATGTTGGCCAGCATCTCTGTGGTTTCCTTCGCGTCGTGCTGAATACCATCAATTTCACCTGCGGCATACTTCACAGCAAAGGTCTGGATCTCAATAGGTGTCGGCTCACCAAGTTTTTCCTTCGCCTGCGTAAGCTTCGTTACCTGATCCTGCGCATTTTGAAGCTCTGTGGCAACACCACTCATGTCTTTGTATTCACCATCAGACTGCTCATTTTCCTTTACGGCAGCGTTGTACTCCTTCTGCGCCTCGGTAAGCTTGTCCTGTGCCTCTTTAAGGTCGTACATGTTCTGCACGCGACCCATCTCATACAACGCATCCGCCTGGCTGTCCGTAAGCTGACCGTTAGCCTTCTTTGCCTCCTCAATAATCTCATCAATGGTCTGATTGATCTCGCTGGAATCCATGCCGGTAAAGGTCTCTTTTAGCTTTTCCTGCAGGTCGGTCAACTGCTCGTTCAGTGCCTGCCAAACAGGATTGTTCTCCGCGTCCTCGCCCAAGGCGTCCATCTGGTCCTGAATGTCATCTATCTGCATACGCAGGTTGTCAACCGGGTTGCCCAGCAGGCTACCCCAGTCAAACTCCCAGCCGTACTCCTGCAGCTCACCCCAAATACTCTGCACATCCTCCATCGAAATATGAAGCGCATCCGCAAAGTCCTTTGTGGTCTTATTGGCCGCAATCATAATCTGGTCCTTGGCATCCTTGCTCATAAGACCGGCCTTGATCGAGTCTTTCAGGAAGTTGTTCAACCCGCTTGCATCAGCACTGCCATCACTGGCCTGCTTAAAGTAGCGATTCAGGCGCTTCATGTACTTGGCAATATCGTCCTGATAATCCTCGGGGATCGTCAGTTCGACAGCAGCCTTGAACTTTTCAGTGCCAATTTTGCCGTTCTTCAAGCCCTCCGCAATCGCCTTCTTAGCATTGATGATGCTATCATACATATCTCCGGCTTCACTGGCGTTCTGCGCATTGACCCAATCCTGATACGCACCGCTGTTCTGCATAAGCAGGCTGTACTGTATCTGCAGGTTTCGGCAATTTTCGCGCAGCTGCTTGCTCTGGCCCTCCAGCTCAGCACGTGCCTTTTCAACCTGCTCTGCATTCTCACCTTCCAGCTCGCCATTCTGCTGTACCGCAGTGTTCAGTGCTTCCAAGTCAGCCTTGACCTGGCTGTACTTCATCTGATTCTGGCTGTAAGCTAGTTTGATGTTGGCCTCGGCATCGTCAATCTTGGCCTGTGTGATTTTCTTAGCCATGTCAGTGTTCAGCTTGACATAGCCATTCTCAAAATCAAGCGCAGCAGCGTACTCGCCCTGCTCTTTTATCAGCTCGGAATAGCTATCGCTGGAAACACCCGCCGTCGTGCTCTGGCTCTGGATCGCCGCCGTCACAAGGCTGATCGCCTTCGTCGCATTGGTCGCCGCAGAAAGCGCATTGGTGGTGAACTCGTTCGTGTACTTGATGCTCTCACCAGTGACAAGTCCAACCTTGACCAAAATGTCGATCAGGTCGCTCATGGAAATGCCAAGTTTGTCCGCGGCAGACTTCATGTTATCGTAAGCCTGTACCTGTTCTTTGGTGTAAGCAGTAATTTCCGTATCGGCATTCTCCAAGCTGCCAATATCAAACAAATCAAGATCGTCCAGTCCGTTAAGACTCTGCACGCTGGACTTGATCGTATCAATGGTGCTTTTTGCATCTTCTTCGGTGATATTAAGGTAGTCGGTCAGCACAGCCGACCCATCCTTAATGGCAGCATTTAAGCCGATTTGCGCAGCTTTGAGCTTAGTGGACTCCTCAAGCTGGTCAACCTGTGCCTGCATGTATTGCTTAATAAATTTATTGTCAAGCGTGGTTAGTGTCGCTTGGTCAAAAGCGTCTTCGTTTAATGCCTCAATGGCTGAACGACTGGTTTTTAGCGCATCCTCAATAGCGTTTGCGTCATTCTTTGCAACGGCTTCCGTGTATTTTTTACTGGCATCTTTCAAATCATCGTACAACTTACGATAATGATCGTTGGTCTGGATTTGGTACTCGGAAGCTTTATCAACATAACTTTGATATGTATTCAGTTCGGATTCAACATTTTGACTTGCCAACTTAACACTATGCTCAAGTATCGCAGCTGTATTTTCGCTCAAATTTCCGCTAGTTTTTATGTCATTGTTAAGATCTGCCAGAACCTCTTTTGCGTCCGTCATATCGGCGGTAACCTTGAGCACTACACCATCCGAGGTGTCTTCAAGCGATAGACCCTTAGAGGAATATTTGTCTACAAGTTTATTTACCTCGGCCATATCACTGTTATCAAGTGTTCCAAGGTACTGTGTCATGTACTCTTTATTCGTAGACATCTTATTTTGCGCGTCTACGATTGCCTCTGAATTGTCGCTTAGCCAGTCACGTATATCCGAGTTTGCAATTTCGTTCAGCTTATCAATCTGTGTTTGTAAACTGCCGTTCAGCAGGTCCACGCCTGCAGCTTCTTCTCCATATTTGGCGATAATACCATCCTGAATAGAGAGAAGCTGTTTGCGTGCATCGTATGCCTCGTTCTCGCTTAGCGTACCGCTGTCAAGAGATTCTTTCAGCGTGGAAATCTGTGAAATATAATCACTGATAGACTGAGCATTGCTGTCAACCGTTTTGCTGGCCTCTGTGCCCGCATCACGCATTCGCTCCATCGCGGTGACTTCTTCATAGATTGTTTTTACGACAAAATTGATTGCAGCAGAAGCAATCAGGGTCAATCCTGCAGAAGCGATTGCAGCACCAATGTCTTTTAGGCCACCAACTACAGAATTGGAAATCTTAGCAAGACGAGTTTGACTTTCAGCGAATGCGTCAGTAGAAAGCGCAGCAGCATCTGTTTGCTGGACATAAAGTTTTGCTTGAGAAGAAGCATTGGACATAAACTCATCATATTTCTTTTTGGCTGCGTCTAATCCATTCAAAGAATATTCGTCAATATATTTCTGTATTGATTCTGTATCTACTTTTAATTGTGCTGCAGTATCGGAACTTCCCTGCATAATTGCCTTAAAGAATGCGGTAATATTTCCAGAAGAAGTTTTTCCAAAAGTCCCCAAGTTTGTAAAATCCAATTTGCCATATCCGAGCGATTCCATTGACTTTTTCAATTCCTTGAGGTCGTCTGCCGTCTGCCCCAATAGGGTAAACTGGGTCTTTCCAAAATTCTTTGTGTCTCCAGTTGTTCCAAAAGCAGTAAGTATCTTTTTGTTTACCTTTTTACTGTAGTGTGATACAATAAAGGCAAAGGTTATAATCTGGAACATTTGGAGGTGCAACTTATGGCAGAGAGAAAACGATATATTTGTCCTGTTTGCGGTGAATGGGCTGCCACAGAAGATCGTTTCCCCATTTGTGAATCATGTAACAACGAAGATGTTATTATCGTATCTAAGGATGAAATTAGAGAAATTCAAGACAGATTAAAAAAGATGTCTTGTGATGAACAGAAGAAATATTTAATCAAAGAACCGCATGATGAATTAGACAAGTTGGGTCTTATGACCTCCGAATATATCCGCCAAAAGTATGTATTCAACGACCCACGCTTCAGTAAAACCAAGTTTAACGAGCGCGAACGTGCTCTAAGAGAGCGTGTTGCCTATATAGATGCTCATAAAAAAGAGGAAATAGCCGCCCTCCGCGAAGAGGTTTACGGCGAACCTAATCCGTATCGCAAAGTCACCTGCCCCACCTGTGGCAGCACCAACACGCGCAAAATCTCCGGTCTCTCAAAAGCGGCATCTGTTGGTCTGTTTGGAATCTTCTCCCAGAAGGTTAAGCACCAGTTCCACTGCAACTCCTGCGGGTACGAGTGGTAAGATTTGTGAGGTATCTCTATGTCTCATCAAGAACAACACTACGCCGGAATCCATTACCACAATGTCTTAGATGTCGGATTCTCATGGAAAGACCATCCGCCGCGCCCATTTAACTCATACTTCCCCGGTGCGATAACGCGAACCGAATTCAAGAACTGCCCCGTGTGCGACACAAAAATGCTGACCTATATGCATTATCCAATCGAAAAGCGTATGCGTGCTGTGTGGCGATGCAAAGTGTGCAATAGACTGTTCGTGTTCATTTGAATGCCCCACAAACAACAAAAGCCCCGCCTGTCACAGCGGAGCCACACATTACCCGTCAATATTGTCTTTCGTAGAACGCCCTGTCTTTTTGTATTTTAACTCACCGTTCTCGCTGTAAATTTCTTCGCCAAGGCTGTATTCTCCGTCAAAGAATTTACCAACATCCATCTCAAGCGCCCGAATCACCCTGCAGGCCACATCAAACGATGCTCTGCGAATATCTCTTGCCCCAGATTCAAACTTGCGATATTGTTGAATATCAACCCCGGCGCGATCTGCAACCTGCTGTTGTGTCAATTCCAATACAAGTCGCTTCTGATGTAATGTAGACGCGGCGGTTAAATTAACCAACGAAAACCCATCAAGACTGATTTCTTCCATAAATAGCACTCCTTTTAGAAGTTCAACTGAACCTGTTGTACTACTTATTATAAGTTCAACTGAACTTGCTGTCAAGTGCAAAAACAACAAAAGGCCGCTCCGTGTGGGACGGTCTCGTATTTTTATAACCTTCTCGTGGCTTTCCCACGATGTTCTGACTGTCTTTCCTCTCATCCGGCCTAAGCCGTGGAATAGGGCTACCCATACAGTCGATGAACCAAAACCCCAGAGGTCACACCCTCCATCTGTGCAGTAAACTGCACGGGTCTCCGGCTGCTGATTAAGCATTGTTTGCGCGACTTAGCACTGCCGCCGCATAAGCTGACATAAAATATTAAAGCCCGCCGTCATTATGACAGCGGGTAGTTTTTTCGCCGTAGGTGCCGCCCTACGGTTATTCTTTTGTAAAATCAAGGTTGCGCTTGGAGGGATAAGCCATGGAAAATTCTGTGTTGCCATTTTGGTTTGTAATTGCAAAATCACACTTAGACAATATATCCATACCAAGAATCATTTCTTCGTTTGCAGTAGGAGTTTCTGTTTCGCTTTCGCTTTCCAGCTGAGGTAGTTCCATAAGCACAGCATTGTCAATTTGGATCTGGTCCTCAATAATCATACTGCAAATATAAAAATTGCAAACATAACTTTTGTTTACTGCACTCATTTTTTGGTATCCACTAGGTGTTAAGGCGAGAAATTCTACAACGCTGTGCGGGATAGATGTATTTGTACACCCGGTATCAATTATTGAAACTACCTGTTTGCTTTTCCCGTTTGCTGAGATGGTTACAATTACTTTTAAAACTTTATGGGAGCAATTATACCTCTTTGTAAACGATGCTTGTTCATTAAAAACAGAAAATTTCCCCGTTGAGCCTTCTTGTTTCGTGAAATTTCGCTTATGCTTACCAATGCAATTCGCAACAAACTGAATCATCATATTTCCCCATCTTATCTAAAGGCATCCATGTTACAAAAGGTGCCCAGGCAATGACTTTTTGGTTCAGAACCAAGATCCACCCGCTTCCATATTTTGCGGTTAGTTCTCCCATATGATCCTCTGCCCATTTAGCATTTTCCTTGGCTTCTTCGCTCCATCCGATCATGTTTCTCTTATCAGAATCTATCATACCACACCTCCACCTCAAAATCAATCACCGCCCTGTTTTTGGCACCGCACAGGGCCAGCGGCCTTTAATATTTTATGTCAACTTACGCGACTACAGCTTTTATCTCAGCATATCGCATCCGTGTTGTTGTTTCAGCCTTTCGGCACCGTCACAAGGGATTACTCCCCTGTTTTGGTCACACGGCTCTTAGCCTTTCCCAGCAATTTGGGTATTTTGTACACCAAGGTTGCATCCTACGCAGCTATTCCCGTTGCGTAAGTGGGCATATTTACACCGGCCTTGGTATTTGTCATAGATGCAACTGCAGACAACGCCGTAAGAATCGTCGGCATTGCATCTCCCGCTTTAACTAATCCGTCCGCGAAATCAAGCGCGGCCGTTCCCATATCAATAAAACCTTTAACAACTCCACTATTAAGCACATCAGACGAGAAGGACTGGAAGGTGGCTTGGAATCTGGACAGCTTGCCTTCGATACTAGAAAGATAGGTGTCTAACTCCTTGGTTGCACTGCCTGCACTATTTTTAGAAGTTTCCATTGCCTTTTTGGCGTCTTCCCAGTTCTCCATCATACTAGAGAAAATATTGGCGCGGTTTTTGCCAGCGATTTTGTCCGTCAGAGTGGCTTTTTGAATGTCAGATAGCTGTGACCATTTAGCAGATAGTTCGTCCATGATCTGATATGTAGATTTGAACGTAGCATTGTCACTTCCCAAAATATTCACACCAGATATGGCCTTGATTTCAGCCTGCAATTTGGCTGTGCTCTTAACCACAGTGTCAGTTTCCTCACCCATTGATTCAAGCTCGGACGTGGCACCACGAATTCTCAATGCAATCACACGCAGCCCAGCGCCTACGGAGTCTGGATCCTGAACAACATCGTTAGCAGCAACAATCATACCGATCGATTGGTCAATGTCGTTGCCAGCAGTGTGCAAAGACGAGGCCGAACGCTTCAATGCCTCCGCCACACCTGCGGAAGTTATACTAAAGCTATTACCCACCTCATTATAGCGATCTGTAATCGTTAAGGATTTATCAGCTTCAATGTTGAATGCTTTCATTGCAGAGATAATGTCAGATGTTGCATCATCCATGCTTTGCACACCGTCGCCTACCTGCTTGAACATGACAGCAGAATCGGAAATCTTCGTCGCATCTTCCAGGTTGTACCCCAGTCGGGCAAAATCAGCTGTAGCATTTACAACATCGCTAATGCTAACACCAAGATTCTTCGCTCTATCTCCGGCCTCACTCAGGAACTTACTGTATGCCCCGCTCGTCTCATCCGTAACCTTCTTCAGCTCGGTCATGGCGCTGTCAATGTCCACAACATTCTGATACACCTGACGCAGTCCCTGCTGGAACGCATTGATCACCTGATTTGCCAGCTGGCTCTTGATGTTGACCTCAAACAGCTTTTTGAGCTTAACGCTCAACTTGTCCGTCTCTAACCCGGCATCCTGAATATACTTCTTCAGTTCAGACCAATCCTTAGACATCTGGCTGGAGTTTTCCTGCGTAAACATCTTGCTCTTGATCTTTTCATCGTAAGTGTTGAAGAAGTCAACAAACCGAGCATACGCCTCAGTATTCGTAGAGATCTTGCTATTGTTGTTGAAGTACCGCTGCGCAGTGTACATCGTATTCTGCATACTTTTTTCGTATGTGTTGGTGTTACGAGTCTTTTTTGCTTCCGCATTAAATTCTCTGACAGAATGTGTCGCATTTCTTGCATTAGCGCTTAGAGCTTTCATCAAATCGTCCAAGCTACTAATCGTGCTATTAACACTCGTGCCTACATACTCAAAATCTTTAAATGCACTATTTAATTCTTCATAATTGCGCACGCCAGTATTTTTTGAAACATCGTTTATTTGCACAAGTCGCTTGTATACAGCTTCATACATCGCCAAAACGGCCTTAACTTCATCAGTCTCAGGGTTGCTTTCTTGCAATGTTTGCATCTGCTTGCCGAGTGCTGTAATCTTGCCAGGCAACGCATCAAATGCTTTGTCAGAACTCCCTTTGGCTTTATTTATATCGCTCGAAAATGCCTGTAAGCTCTGATCCAGCTCGTACATCGCATCATCATACGCCTTAAGGTTAGACGTAGACATATCAGCTTCAAAAGCTTCGCGTGCCTTCTTCGCTGCTGCCCAAGCAGACTCCAAATTTGTCAAAGATTCCGGGTTCATAAGGCTCGCATATCCAGCATTTTGTGCTGTGGTATTCTTCTTCATGGCCGTATTATACCGGCGCTCAATATTATCAAACCCAGATAGCGCAGACCGCGCCTTCGTCAGCTTTTGTACAAGGTCGTTCAGGCTATCGCCGAGTGCTTTTACAGCCGCATCATACGCATCAACATTTTCTGACGAGAAATTCTTATTCAACGCCGCCCGCGTAGCATCAACGGCTTCAAGTTTTTTTGTATAATCTTCACTGGCCGTTTTGACGGATGTCACATCTGCGAATCGTCCGAAATCGACCCCAGCAAACCGTGTCTGTATACTTGTTGCTGTATTATCAACAGCCTCAAACCGTTTCTGCAGTTTATCGCTCTCGCCAACAGTTGTGTTAATTGTGCTGTTCAGCTCATTCTGCGTAGATACAAGTGCTTGCAGTGCTTTGTTCGCTGCTTCATATTTTGTCGCGGTAGGATCGTTATTATATTCGCCTATCGCAGTATTAGCCGCAGTAATCTGCTGATTGAACTTCTGTTTGATGGCTTTAATAGCTTCGTCTCCGCCAAGACCCTTGTAATCCGTCTGGCTAAACTTGTCTTTGATGCCGGATAGAGCATTCTCCAGTGACTTCTTCATCGTAGTAGCTTCATCCGAAACCGTTTTCTCAGCCGAAAGCACATCTCCACACTGCTCCGTCAGGCGCGTAAGACCGCTCTGAATACCGGAAAAATCCAAAACGGAAATCTCTCGTCCGGTAAGCATGGTGTTGAAATTCGATTTTAGGGCGTCGTAATCTTTCTGCAGCCGGTTCTTTGCACTGGTATCCTTAATCTTCCCAATGTTCAGTCTGATTTTCTCAAGCCCAGAACTCAAAGATGTGACAGTTTTTTCCGTAACCTTAAATCCATCTTTCAACTTGATATTCATAGCCTGCTGGATTTTGTTTGCAGACTCACGTACCGCATTCGAGGATTTTTCAAGTTTGTCAATTAGACCGCTGTCATCATTGACCTTTAAATTCAGTTTAAGTGTCTTCCCAATCCTGTTAAGCTCTTTCTGAATATCTGATGCATCAAGCTTCAATTTTGACGAAATCTCAATATCCTTACCATCTAAGTTCGATGCAATAGAATTGAGGTCTACAGTATTATTTAGTTTGACATTTACACCAACATCAACAGTCGTGCCAAGTGCCGCAATCTGATTCTTAATGTCTCCAATGTTTGCTAATGAGACCTTAACAGGGATAGGTGCAACTCCATTTCCAGCGGTCTTCAATTTGTTAGATAGATTGCTTACATCCGGTTCAACCTTTACCTTAATACTTAAATCTTCTGCCATACTATACCTCCTATGGCCTTCGGCCTTTCTCTTCAACAGTTATTTATAGCTAACTGCTCAAGACAAAGGCCGAAGCCTCTGCCCAAACAAATCATTCAGGAAACTGTTTCTTTATAGCTTTTTTTATTTTTGCATTTGCTCGGCTATTTGACCGTGCCACTTCTTCTTTCGCATTTGTAACAAACGGCCGTGGCTTACGCCAATTCGTATAGCGGGATCCCCATGGGTCAGCAATGCCTTTGCCATATCCTTCCAGCAATTTTGCGAATTCAGTCTGGCTGGCTCGGCTGGCTGTATACCCAGGCACACGCGGTCCTTCCAACGGTGCAACATCCTTAACAGTCAAAACATGGTCACGCACGGTACTTTTGATGTTAGTCTCATCATCAATACCGCCGCTGCCGCGCCGTTCATACATTACCGGTTCATAAGCACCAAGCACATCATCTTGCACATGCTTTTTGATGGTGTCCTCAACAACCTGTTTGGCCTCACCTTCTAGTGCAATATTGATACGCCGCTGCATTTCTTTCTGTAATGCTGCAATCGAATTTACGGTTTTAGCCACCCGTAATCACTCCTTCTTCACTACATCCAGAACCACCGGCTCCTTATGCTCCGGTTCCTTTCCGGTCAGCCCCGCCTTCTTAGCAATCTCCACTAGCATATCCGGGTCGCTCAAGCTCTTGATGCCGCTGGCAATCTCCTCAAACGCCTCAGCCACGCGGTCAAGCGGATCGGGATGCGCAACATTGCGGTAAACTTCCATAAACTCCTCGCGGCGGTTCTTGATCTCTTCCTGGCACGCCTCATACAGGCCAGCGGTGACCTCGGCAATGTCCGGGTGCTCTACAATTTCAATGCCGTCACGGCTGTACACAAAATCACAAATGTCATCCTGGTCACCCAGCTTTTCCCATGCCTCCGGTGCAAAATACTTTACAACGCCAGCACGCCACGCATAATCAAACAGTGCCGGAACATGGCGGTTCTCCACCTCGCAGCTGGCCACAACAAAATTCACAAAGTCCACGCGCTCCTGCACGGTGATATTCTTCTTGATTTCCATATAACAAACTCCCTTCAATCAGCACTCTTTCCAGTGCTTTCCGCTTTTCTTAACCCAGAGCAAATTCTCCTCCGGGTACTTATACAAAAACATCTTGCGTTTCAGTTTGGCTTCGGGTGTTGCCATGCCCTTAACATCAATCACTTCGCTTCGCCCATCCTTATAAATAAGGTAGAAATCGCACACATAAGTAATTGCACGCACAGCTTTTCCATCGTGCCGGAACCCTGGCTGCAGCACAAACGACTTTTGCAGTTCATACTGCACTATCTCCCCCGCCGTAGCCAACGGCAGCACAACTTCCCGGTAATACTCCATCTCCGCCTTAGAGTCAAACACGATGCCATCATAAGTTCGGTCCTCCCGGGAAGATACATGATACTTAGACCACACCGAGAATGACCTTCCCGTCAACGATCATGAAGTCGATAGGATCGCCGACATTGTAGTTCAGTCCCTCATCGGGGATCTGATAGCCTCGGCCTTCATACTCAAAACCAAGCGCTCCGGTATGCTCGTTGTGGTACACGACTACACCGCACTTCATTTCGGGCAGTCTCACAACCGGGGCATTGACCGCTTCAGCATCAAAACTATCGACGGCAATAGGCTCAATCTTAGCCTTCTTGCTTTTGCGTTTGGGTACTGCCACAGCAGCAGCCTCAGCCGCCACGGCCTCAACAAACTTTACTTCGTCCATTCTTCTCATCTCCAAATCTAAAAATAAACAAGGGAGCCTTTCAGCTCCCCTGCTTATATTCGGGTTTCTTAATCGGTCAAGGAATTACTCCTCGCCGGTGCCGTCCTCAAAGGTCATATCGTAGATTTCACCATCCTGGTTGGCATAGCAGTCAAAGGTGATGGACACAGTGGTCGGATCACCAGTGTTCTGGAACGCCAGGTTGAAGGTGGCCTGCGGCTGTGCCTTGTAGTAGGCCAGATCGCACATAACCTCCTCCTCGTCCTCAGTCTTGAAGGGCATCTCGCCACGGATTTCGAAAGCCTTGGGGAAGGTGTCAGCATCGAACTTAACGCTCTGGACACCCTTGGCCTTGTCCAGGTAGTAGTAAGCAATGTAGTTCTTTTTCTCGGTAATGCCGGTAGCAGTAACCTTCTTCTCGGCAACATTGGTATCGGAGATCGGAGTGCCGCAGTCATCGCCAGCAGCAAAGACCTGGACAGTGCCGGTCTTCGGGGTCTCAGACAGCTGGATGCCGTCAGCACCGGCAGTCAGCTCTTCACGCTTCAGAACGGTAGCGGTCTTGGCAATCTCCTTGCCGGACAGCAATGCAAACAGCTTGACAGGCATAATCTGGGTATCGATCTGCAGCGTGCCGGTGCGCTCGCCGTCAAAGCCAACGCGGTTCGGGGCACCCCAGCCGCCCTTGGCATACACACGGTTTGCCTGGAAGTTGGTGGTAGAAACATTGGCAAAATCAATTTTCATAAAGGGGACTTTAGTCTTATAGTCCAGCAGAACAAGGTTCATAACCTCACGGTTTGCCATATTAGGATTCATCTTTGCCATAATAGTAGCCTCCTGTTTAATTTGTTTGTTTTTATCCATCACGACATCTTCTTAAACCAGCTATCTATCTGGTGGTCCTTCCCACCCCACACGCCGTAGTTAAAATCAGAAATGTCGTTGACTTGTTTGATTCGTTGGCGGTTGAACGTGTCATGCACCTGGTACACCGTCAAATCCCAGATGTTAGCCATATTCAAACTGTCGTGATATGTTGCCAAAGCCGAAATAATATTCGCAAGCTCATAGTCCGGGTCAGCTTTCTTGCCGCCGCGCTGGTTTTTTTCGTACTCTGCTTTCTTACGGTAGAACTCTTCAAACTTTTTGCGCGTTCTCTCGTCCTTGTACTTGTGTTCTTTCTTTTCTTTCGGCGGGTCTATGTAAGCACACTGCAAACAAACATCACATACCAGCGTCCAGTTTTTGGCGTTTATAACACCATCCACTGTAAAAGCCCCGGCCTCATCCTTTGCCGGATTCACAAGAAAACACTGGTGTGTTGGCTCATACTCCACTGGCTCTGAAATAAAAAAGCCCAGAGCCGAGATCACATCGGCTCTGGTTCCTTCTTCCAATGTCAGCAGGGTAAAAATGTCCAACTGGTCAATTTCTTCCGGCGTGATATTTGGCATTTCCTGCCCGCCGTGTTTCAGCAGCAATTTCAAGCGCTCCACAAAATCCTTTGGCGTCATCAACAACAGCGATAATGCGTATTGGTAGGTGTTATACCCCTTTATACAGATGTCTCTAAGGTGCGGGGAATGGATACGTCCAACTGTCTCCACTTGGAACCCGATTGGGTTCAAAAGCTCAAAGTAGGGTACTTTCATTTGCTATTCCTCCGGTTAAAATCCACAGCCTCATAGCAAATGCAGCGTCCGTAATATTTGTTGTTTGGCTTGTAAACTTCATCACTGACAAGGTTCAGCTTACCAATGCCAAAATCTTTACTTCCGTTCAACAGCTTATCCACGTCGGCAGCCAGTATATCCACTCTGGTGCCAACCGTCCCCTCTCGTTTATAGCTCTGCATAATTTTTTTGTGGCAATACGCAAATATGTACAGGTATACCCGGTATGCAGTTGTTGTGGGCGCTTTTGCAACCACAGTCTCCATGCACAGGTACGTATCAGTTGTTTCGTTAGTGTCGTCAACATACTCGTACTCAAAAATATGGCCGCAAGAGTCCGGGTCGTTGCCTAACAGCATTTCATCGGTATCAGCATCCTCATCCACAGGGCCAAGTAACACGTCGATAATATCGGGATCATCTGCAAAAATCGACGCTACTTTGTGCTTGTACGCACCAAGTTCGTTCAAATTCATGCATCCACCACCTTTATTACCACGCTGTCCTGGCTATTCCCGTCAGGTGCTTGCACCGTAAGTGTAACTGTGTGCCCATTCAAAGTCTTATCATCAACAGCCGAAACACGGCAGCTGTCTCCATCCACGCGGTTCCACATCGTCGAATTGGAAAAATATACCTTTTCATTTAACGTGCTCTCGTCGGGCTGAATAATCCAGACACATCCGGCATAGGGCTTTCCGTCGCGTGTCGCGTGGAACACCTTACCGCGCCCACAAATGCGCACTTTTGCATCCCCTGTGTATTTGATAGCTACATCGCCCGTGTCCGGTGCTTTTTTCGGCTCATCATAATCACAAAGCATCTTGTCACCATTATCTGTGTCTGGGTTGTACTGGTCTTGTTCAAGGTTCAGCACCAAGAAACCAGTCTGCTGGTTGTCGCGGTCATAGCGCTCTGTCATACCATCCACACAGGTAATACGGTATGTCTTTGGCTGACCGTTGATTTCTTCCAGCATAAGCCGCTTATCTACGTCCAAAAGCGCAGATTCCTCATCGTAGGGGATCTTTACCTGGAACTCACGGCTGGAAAGTGTCATCAGTTTGTTTTCAGATAGGTTGGAGAAGTATGGTTTATCTACGACTGCCCACCGCGTCACAACTTCGTGGGTTTCATCGTCCTGCCACTGAATACTGCGGTTACACAGCTCAATTTTGCCGCGCACCGTAATCTCATCATCAGCATCACGCTCCGTAATCAGCCAATGGCTCTTACTCCACAGCATAATGTGCCCGATCTCAAAATCATCACCCGGCATGGTCCTAATGACCTTCTGGTTCGTTACCGTGCTGGAGATAATCTCCATATGGTGCTTGATTCCGTCGATCTCGACCTCTTTGTATGCTGGCGAGTCTGGCCCCATTTTGAGCGTGTCGTGCTTTGATTTTTGAATAATACGGTCGCGGCGGCTCGTGCCGGGTCTGCCCAACATGGCGGCATACATGTCATAGTTCATGTGTACCACCTCACTGTGTCAGTCCGGCAATCTCACCGTTTCTAAAGGAATACAAGTTGATCTCGCCGCGCAGGCGGTGCTCCGTCGTAGTCATCAAATCTGTCATTTTCTCCAGCAGGTTCGCCGGGCTGTATAAGCTGAAATCCTTGGTGTTCAAAGCATTCTGCAAGGCATCCGTGTTGTACACAAACGGTTCCACGAAATGAAGTACCATTCCCAGAGCCAAAATATCTTTCTCACGATTGGTGAGCGCGATATTAAATGCTAGGATATCGTCTTCTCTATCCGTTAAGTCCTGCTTGCAAATTTCCTCAAAATCGCCAATCGCCAGCGTCAGCAAATCTTTCTGGTATTCCAACCGCGTGATTGCGTCAAAGTCCAAGAATTCGTAGTTGCGAACCCGGGCACGATAACGCTCAAAAATTTCCTCGTATTTGGTGCCCATAGGTCACACCTCCGTTACTTAATGGTCGTCACTTCCACGGTTTTTTTGGCTGGCTTTTTGGCATCAAGCTGCACCTCTTCCTCAAGGTCGCAGTTCAGAACCTCGTTCAGTGCCTTGATGACATTGCGGCTGTCGATCTTGTCCGCCTTGATAAGCTCTTTTGCTCTCATACGGATAGAATCCTTCATGCCGTCGCTCATTTTTGCCACGTCGCTGCGGATCTTTGCAGCATCCCAGCTAAACACATCATCAAAGTTTTCTGTCGTGAGTGCGTTACGGTAATGCTGTGCGACACCCAGCGCCTTCAGGACATCTGCATCCTCAATCAGGATCCAGTTGTCGCGGAAGAAACGCGGCTGTGAACCACGCATGGCAACCAGCTCACCGTACTCGATCTCCTGAACCTCGCCAAATTCCTCCCACTCGATCATATATCCTGCCGTGCGGCTGGAAATATAAATCAGGGGACCATGTACGCCGTTTTTGCATTCGACCATAGTGCTATTCGTAATCTTTTTAACTGCCAAAACAATACCTCCAAACATTCACATTAAAAATTCCGGCCAGTTATCCAGCCGGTTTATATCAGATCCTCTATCTATCAAGAGAACTTGTAAGCGCCAAAGTCACGATCCATGATAATGCCAATGCCGGTGCGCTTCATCAGCAGGAACTCCTGGCTCAGGTCAGCATTCTTCATCGGATCGCCCTGCAGCATGGTAACACTGCCCTCAGTAACACGCTTGATGGGCTTGGTGTCGCCAGCAACAACATACAGGGTGTCGTCAGGCAGGATGAACTTGGTAGAGCCGATCTCGTGACGCTGCTTCATAGAAATCAGCGGGGTGCCAGCCAGCTTGCCAGCATAGCCCATAGCATACAGGCTCTCCTTGCGGCTGTCAGAACCATCAATGTCAGGAATCTTGCGCAGCGCCTTCTTGGTGCCGATAATCATAGCAGACTCACCGGTGGAAGCCTCAACATGCTCGACCAGATCCAGCAGCTTGTCAGCATCCATCGTGCCGGTCTGCATGTACGGGGCCTGCAGGCCAGTGATCATGCTGCCGAAAGCGGCATAAGCACCGTCCAGGTCATGGCGGGTAAAGCTCTGAGAGCACAGACGGATCAGGTCATTGAAGTCAACACGGCCAGCAAGCACGCGGTTGATCTCCTCGTAAACCTTGATAGCCTGCAGCTGGGTGGCGATCATGACATCAGAGCCGCTTTCCAGGCGCTGACGGCGAATGCCCTGCGTACCCTCGGCAACGTCAGCAACGGTCAGCAGGCAATCCTTCTTCGTGTGGAAGATGTTGCTGTCACCCAGTGCCAGATTGCGATCCTCAATAAACTGGGTGAAGAACTCGTCGCCCTTCAGGCCCTCCTCGCTGACCTTCTCAACGACGACCTCGATGATGCTGAACAGGTTGCTGCACTTGCCATCGCGAATTGCCTTCAGGTCGATGGTGGACTTGCTGTTGTTGGCCTCCAGCAGAGCCTTGCGCAGAACTTCCTGGCTGTCAGCAACGCTGTATTCCTTGCCCAGTCGGCCAAAATAGCTATCGACTGCAAGGTTGATGAGCTTGTTATCAATCTCCATAGTAAAACCCTCCTAAATGGAAAGCGCTGACCAAACAAGATGGACAGCGCGTAAATGTCATGTATTAGTTATTCCTAACCCGTGATTAGAAAGAAACACGGATCTCGAAATACTCGTAGGCACCGTTGCCCCAGCCAGTCTTCTCGACGCTCTCGATCTTACCAAAGGTCTTGTCGTCAGCAGCTTCCTGAACGGCAATCTTCGTAGAATCAGCGGCAAAGCCAACAAACTTGCCCTTTTCAGGAGCCTTGTCGAAAGCCTCAGCAGTAGCGCTGAAATCGTCGCCGTTGTGCAGGACATAGCCGCGGCAGACCTTGCCAGCCTCATTGACCCATTCAGTCAGATAGTGGGTGCGGGTCTCATCATAGAACAGCTCCTCGCTGGCAATCAGGACCAGATCCTTCGGCTTGGACTCAGCGGTGGGGGCAGTAGCCTTATAGACCTCGCGACCCTCGCGCTCACCCAGAACAACCAGCCGCGCATTGTCGATCGCAACAGGGCTGTCATTCTTGTAAACCTTGACACTCTTCAGCAGAGAGCCATCAGTAGTGCCGGACATAAGATCCAGACGCACAACAGCATGCTTTTCATTAGCCATAGTTAAATTCCTCCGTTTATCGTATTATTTATAGCGTTCAAACAGGTCACCGTATTTGTCCGAGACGGACTGCATCTGGACCCCGCTCACGCCAAAGCGTGCTTTTTCGATCTCACCCTTCTTCTCTTTGGGTGCAACATAACTGAACTCGGCAGTGGCCTTCTTGCCCAGCAGCTTGTAGCATTCATCCTGCAGGGCAGTAAACTCCATGTCCTCATTCTTCTTCAGCTCGGTGTACTCATCGACACCGTCCAGCTGCTTGTCCATAATGGCAAACAGCTTTTCGCGCTTCTCGTTCTCCTCGACCTTCTTAGCCTCGGCCTCAGCAGCAACATAAGCATCATACTTGGGCTGCATCTCGTCGAACTGTGTCTTGACCTCGGAATACTGCGTGCTGAACTTTTCAGCCTCCTCTTTGGCAGCATTTACCTTGTCGCACAGTGCCTCATACAGCACGGGCAACTCAGGCTCAGCAGAGCCATCTTCCCAGTCTTCGTACACGACTTTCACGCGCTTTTTACCGTCAAAATCAACCTTGACATTATCGCCTTCCATGGCAAACGGTAGCGCATAAGTCTTCCAGTCCTGCGTATCAATCACGATCGCACGATTCTCCTGCACGTCCTGCAGCCAGTAGCGGCTGCACTCATCGCCCCAGCGGTCAGTGTACTTCTCGCCGGAAACAGCGTCGCAAATTTCCTGCATACGCTGGTTGTCCGTCAGGGTAAACTGTTCCGCAGGCTCCTGTGCAGGCGCGGCTTCAGGCTCTTTTTTCGGTTCTGCTGCAGCCGCAGACATCTCCTTGCACTTCTCTTCCAACTCCTCAATGGTAATTTCCTCCAAAGAGAAATCCAGCGTAGAAGCATCGATGCCGTAGGATGCAAGAATCTCATTTTTCTTCTCCAAAACACCTTCTCCTTTCGCAAAGTTATCTATCTCAGCCTCCTTGGAGGATTGAGAACTTTGTAGTGCTGTGTATTCGTCCAGCTTTTCTTTGATCTGGCTTGCCAGCGTAACAGCGCTGAAATTTGCCACCACATCGCTGCCGACCATCGCCGGTTTAATGCGTGGATCAGTCGTAGACAAAATGCAGCAACCATCAAATGCAAAATTTTTCACGACATAATAGCCGCGGTCATCTACATCTCCCTCCAGCGCCGTAATCTCCATGCTCTGCGCCTTTACGCCATCACGCTCAAAGATCTCACAGGAATCATCGAACTTGGTCCACAGCAGACCATCTACGCGCAGATAATCGCGCATCGTTCCTGTTCCGTCATCCCGGCTCACCCACCGGGCATTACAACTCTCCGGAATCACGCCATAGGCGCTGCCGGAGTATACATATTGAATGCCGTCCTCGTCAATTTTCAGCTCGTGCTCGTGCCCCTTAAAATCAAGGTCGCCCGCCTTACTTTCCTCAATATATCCAAGAATCGGCGTGTTTTTAATGCTTTCCAGTGCCGTGTCCACCACCTCTTTTGAGAAAGTGGAACCATTCAGGTTGTCGCCAGTGTGCAAAACATCAATCGTTACATTGATAAATCGCGTATCTTTACCGTTGACTTCTCCTGTTTTCTCAAAGGTGACAGGCAGGCGATTCAGTAGGTTTCCCATATCGCACACCCCGCAAATCAAAAAGATGCCCGCGACAAGCACAGGCAATCAGTAGTAGTTTCGTTTTTGCTTTTCTTTTACATATTCCTTCAGCGCGGCAATTTCCTCGTCAGATAAAGCATACACATACACGGTATGCCCGCTGCAATCTTTTTCCTTTCGCAGCAGCACAGCTTTGCTCAGGCTCAGATGAACCGCCAGTTCACGCCCGCGTATCTTTACCTCTTTCATATATCATCACCCCGCAGAATTTGCATTGCTGTCATGCTCAGCCGTAACCTCGCCTGCATCGCTCAGGTCTTTGCCCTTGCTGGCATTTGTGGGTCTTCCGCCATCACCATCAGAGTCTTTGCCCTGCGTGTTAGAGCTTTTAAGCGGAATTTCCAGCTTATCAAGGCCAAGCATTTCGTTCTCAAGGTACAGCATGTTTTCCATATCACTGGGGCTGTAACCATTGGTGGCCATAATAGCACTGCGCACCGGTAAACCATACTGACCGTCCTTCACGAACTGGTCATGCATCTCCTGCCGGTTAAAATATGTAACATCCAAAATATTCACTTTGAACTTATATGCCGTCGAAACACTTTTTAATTTGCGGTTGATCCAGCGCTCAATTTGGCGCATCACCGTAAATACGATCATCTGGTCGTTGATAGTTGACCATTTGACCGATGTAGCCGAGTCTTTGTCACCGCCGCCAAACAAAATACTGTTGACACCGGCCTGTGTCCACATGGACGCCTCAGCCTTTTCTACATCATCGCTGCCACTCACAGCGCCGCTCTTTTCAAAATTCCAACTGGAAACCTTCATGGGTGACATAAACGCACCAATGTTTTCCGGCAGAACATTACACAGCATGTCGTAGAAGTCCTTGCACAGATCATAATCAATCAGGAATGTGCCATCGTCTCCGGTCGGTATCTCCAAAGCCAGAGCCTTGTAATTGTTGACCTCGCTTGCATTTTTGCTGATAGCGCGGTAGTCCTCAATATCTGCCAATGCGCTGAACAGGCTCACAAACGGCGGGATAGGAATATGCGTCTGCTCGTTAATTTTGATACAAACGGTATTGTCGCTGCTCAATTCCTGCCATTTCAAATTGGAATCTTTTGCGTATGCATTGTACATCGTCGTGAATTCCGGCGGGAAATTCGGCAACCGCTCACTGTTCGCATCAAAATAGCTGAAATTGAAGGCAAAATTATACACGCCGTCCTCAATGCTGGAAATTTTGCAGTAGTCCGGATCCAGCTGCTGGAACGTATAGCTGTCATTCGTTTCCCACGCATAACCGTAGTACACATCATCACGAAATGCCACCGTCAGTGCTCGTGTAAACTCGTGCCGGATATTCATTTTCTCCAGCTCATTGATGACTGCATAGTACCCCTTCTTGAACTTGTTCATGTTCACGCTCTTGGTTCTGTCAATGCCATACGGCACTACAATATAGCTGAACGTGGACATACTCGCAAAATACTGGATCAGTCTGCGGTAATAGTTCGATATATTATAAAGGTACTGGCTCATCTGGCGTAGCTGCGTCTCGTAGTTCGCCGGGTTACCAAGATAGGTCACGATCTGGGATTTTGTGTACTTACGGTATGTAGGTGCATAGTCCTTGTTATTTTCAAGGTCTCGGACTTTGATTTGTGAAATATTTGCGTAGCGGAGCTTATCCATAAACTCCGTCATAGATACATAGTCGCGCTTGCCATCCGGGGTCATCACGGCCACTTTTTTCTGCGTTGAATCAATAGTCAAATGTACCCCTCCTTCTGGCAGGTGCCCTAAAGTTTATTTCGATTTTCTTTGTCTTAGCGTAATTCTTTGCCATGCTGCGCTCAACCTGCATTGCTATGTAGTAGTTGTAACTAACCGAGCTGTAACGGTCCTTGCGTGCGCCGGGCTTCTCATGTACACGGATCAGGTTGTTTGTCGCCTCATAATCAAGGTTGACCAACTCGTTGACCATCAGCCCTGTATTGATAAACGGCAACTGCAAAGCGGTACGCTCTGTCGGCGTCATCTTGTCATAGCCCTTGAACTGCGCACGCAGCAGCTCCTCGCAATCGTACTCGGAATCAAGAAACCGGATACGTCCCTGCTGAATACCGCTTCGCAGTGCAATCGTCACATCATTGTTGAACTGTGCGCTGCCCATAATGGCCCAAATTACCTTGGGCGCGGTCTTATCTGGGCATCTGTCCTGGAAATCAGCATTATTGCAGCAGTTCAGCGGCGGGAATATCTCTCCGCTCTCCGGGTCATAACACTCATGCATCAACAGGTCCATGATCGGGGCACCAAGGCCCTTGGCGTCAATACCGATGTAGTCGCAGTCAAACCATTTAAAATAGCGGCGCAGTTTTAACACAAGGTCTTGTGTGATGATACCTTCACAGTTTTCCGTATATACCATGTTGCTGGTATATCGTCCACTGTTGCTCGGTATCATGTTGTTTAAGAAAATACTCGTTGCATCGTTGTCGCTGTGTTTAGAACTCATCAGAGCAATATCGACCGTCAAAATACGCTTCTCCCCAGGCTTTTTCTTGGGCGGTTCAATGGATCTGCCTGCCAAGATAGTGCCCGGTGCATAAAATGCCTGCTTCAGATTGCGTACTTTATTGATATCTTCAAAGCTGAACAGCCCGCCATCGGTCACGCCGATAAACATGGCTTCCATCTCCATACGGAACTTAATGTCGCTGAACGAAGATTCGGACATCTCATCCTCAACCTGCTCCAGCGACAACATGCCCTCTTTTACAGGCATCTGATATGGAAAACGGAAGCAGAAATATTTTTTGTCTGTGGCGTACATGTTATAGAAATAGTCCTGGCACAGCTGCCACGACCAATGCGATTGAAACCATGCTGAACTCAAGTACATTTCAATAGGTCGCTCCAGCAAATGTTTGTACTGCTTCTTCCGTAAATAACCAGGCTGGCGTGCAACCGTCAGGAAACGACGCAGGACCATATCAATGACATCCTTGTCGATCATACGGAACTCGTCGCAAACCAGAATCGTAGCACGATGTCCGCGGGAGGTATCGCTCGCTGTAACAACTTCGATAAAGCTGCCATTACGGAATGTAATCTCAGCCTTACTTTGATTGATGACAACATCTTTTATCTCACTGCGCAATAGCGGAGACATTGGCATAAGTTCCTTGGTTATCTTTTCAAGAACCTGCGCACCTTGACTTCGAACCTTTGCGCAAACCACTATTTTGCTGTGCGGATAAAGAATCGCCTTATAAACGATGAATACTGCTGTCAGGAAAGTCTTTCCTAGCACATTGTTATCCTACCGGCTTTTTATCCGGCAGTTCTTATGGTTTCCCATAAGGTCAGCATACATTTTCATCCATGTAGGATGTCGGACACTCGTGGGCAGATTATATTCTATCTATGATAGTGTCACTGCCTATGCGTTACAATACTGCACTTTATTAAAGGTACAGTTATCTCGGTATCAGCATTATCAGCCTTTACCGATTTTGCCCGATGCGATCAAGCAGATCTCTCCGCCTGTGGGCCTAAATCGACCACGACTTCCAATGAAGCAGAAATTCGTCGCCAGATTCATCATAAAAAGCAAGACGACCTGGAATGGATGCAGCTCTAAATTCAAGAAATCCTTGCAGAATCGGTGCGGGTTCGCTCTGTAAAAAGAACACCACTTTGCCACCGCGTTCATGATTTGCGTAGCCTTGTCATTTGCAACTTCTTCTGCAGTTCTTTTCTGGGCCATAACCTACCACCTCACTTTGCAGCTTCGGCGGCCTCATCAGGCCCATCGTCGTTCATGTAATATTCAGGTTTGTGCGCGGTATACCGTTCCATCTCAGCGTCATATTCCTCTTTATAGGGGTTCTTCAGCTTAAACAGTTCGCACAATGTCCCAACCACCCACACACGGAAATAGTGTCCTATACCGTCCACGTCCTTCCACGCCGGGTCAGGCTCCGGGATCGGATCTGTCCTCTCCCATTTTTCAATCAGCGTGCCAAAGGTGTTTGCCTCGGCCAGCGCGTTGTCATTTGTCTGGTTAGGCTTGATATTAGCTGAACCCAGCAAGCTCTGCAGGTTGTCATTGGCCGTTTTAATGTCCTTGACATCGCCACTCTTGGCCGCACGCTCACAGGCAAGCTCACCAATGCAGATATTCTTGAACAGTACCTCCTGCGCCTTGGTCTTGCATTCATACCGTGTTGTCCAATCTTTGTACTCTCTATCCAGGAACAGATACTCCTGATCCTTCATAGATGTTCCCCAAAAATCAAGCATACGCTGGCTGACACGTCCCTTGGCATCTACGGCTTGGGAATTATCATCAACCTCATTGATGATGCGGCCATTAACTTCTTCCAGGTAATCGTCAAAGGTCTTGTTGCGGTACTGTACAATGTTCAGTTGCTTGACCCATGCAGCCATGCGGGTAAGATTCGCTGCACGATTTGCCGTTGATCTGAAAATTTTGTCGTTATAATACATATCAAACCGCATACAAACGCGCTTTGCAGCATCCTCTTCGTTGCCAAGCGTTTTGCAATAATGGTCGTACAACTTATCAACACAACTCTTGCAACTCGGCATAAAGTGATTATTCCCTGCCCACAGCTGACTTTGGCTCGGATAAAAGTTATCCTTTTGGCGTGTAAATTTCTTATGACACGTCACACAGAAAAACACTTCCGGCTGGTCTTCCTCCGCCATAATACGCTGGATTCGCGCCTGTGCCTCTGCGTGCTCTCGTAAAATCGTCGCTTTGTTTTTAGCGCCTTTGGGTCGTCCCATTACGGATCACCCACCTTGTTTTCTGTTGGGTTACCGTCCTCGTCAAAATCAGCAAACTGATTACGACCGCCGTTGCTCCAATAGTTCACAATCGCCAGCAGCTTTGGTGTCCGCTTAAACACACAAAACGGTGCGCCGGTAATATCGTTCACCTCGCGCTTCTCGTAGCTAAGTCCATACGCCTTCAAAAAGTTTGTCAGGCGGCTGGAATAGCTGCAAAAAAACTCGGGCTGCTTCTTAACATTCTCCTCCAAAAACTCACTTCCCTTCCCTTAAAATTCACCAGCTGGGTTAGTCCAGCTTTACATCATAGGCGCAGTCCAGCCCTAGGTCATTGACGACCAAAACTGTCTGCTCCGGTTTATTCTTCAATCGCTTATCCATACAATAATTGTCGGGGCCATCCACGCAGCCGCTCTCGTAGACCTTCGTGTCATACACGGTGGTCAGGCCATTGGTATGTCGGTGCCCCATCAAAACGATGTCTGGCTTCATGCCAGTCATCATGGTCAGGCTGTTCACTACTCCTGCAGGAGTATCTTTGTCTCCATGCACCGCAAACACATTCTCACCGCGCACAGAAAAGCGAACCATCGACTCGTCAAGATCGGTATCACAGACATGGATGTTGTTAATCTGCGCACATTTTGCCTGCAGATAATAAGTCACAAGCCGATCCAGATACTCGCCGTGCTCGTTGTCTTCCTTGTTGGGGAACACCCGGCTGTGGTTGCCCGGCACGCTGTAGACATCTATACTTAAAAAGAGTTTCGACATCTCCGTCACGAACCAGCTCACAGCCTCACTGGCGCTGATAACCTGATCGATCACATTTTCGTTATTTTCCAGACGGCTGTTTACATGGATCGCCCCGTTCACAAGGTCACCGCCAAGCACAACATAGCACTTTTTAGCATTGTGCCGCCGCCAGATCTCTGCAATCTTCCCTGCATACTTTCGCAGGCGGTACATCATGACATCGCCGTTGTAACGGTTGCAATAGTTGTCAATGTGCAGCCCTGCGTGCAAATCCGTCAGGTGGACGATCAGGTCACAGTCGCCCTGTCCTACACACTGCAGCACATCCACATGCGCATAATCCGTCGGGTCATAGGACTCAACGCGGCGCTCGATCAGCTCACGCATACTCTCACCACGCGCTTTTGCACGAAGCAACCGACTGACCTCGTTGCGCTCATCACGCATCTTAACCCTCGCCTTTTCCAACTCACGTCGTTCTGACTGGAGTTCGTTGATCATGGCCTGTGTGTCACCATTCTCAATATCGCTCACCTGCTGCAGATCCTGATATGCTTTCCACGTTTTGCGGTAAGCGCACTCGCCCTTATCCCAGCCAAGCGTTGTGTTGATGACATTTGCAACATCAGTCCATGTACCAATTTCATCTTTGCTGCGGCAAACACGGTACACATACTGCGCGTCCGTCTCACCGCTCAATTTCGGCCAATCGTTCATGCAACCACCTCGTCACCCAAAGTACGGGCGGTACGGCGGCGTTCATCCCGCTCCATCTCCTCCAGCGCCTGCTGTGCGTCAACATTATTAACAAGCGCCTTCAGCACGTCACGGGTCTCGTCAACCATGGTCTTATGCACGGTCGTAATCATGTGCGCACGGGGGAACTTCTCACGGATCATCTTGGCCTCTGCCTTAGAAATAGTAATCATACAAACATCGCTCCTTATAAAACCTTTTAAAATCGGACAAAACAAAAGCCCGCCCAAAGCCGAAGCCCTGGGCGGGATAAAGTCAACAGTCCTTAATCGTTGTAAACCGCCTTATTTTAAAAGCGTTACATCGTAGAATGCCGCTGTCTATATTTGCGTACTCTTTCTCTTGTCTGTTCTCTTTTTATGATCTTGGCGCAATCATCACAATACTTTGTCATATTCCCTCTTGCCGTAAACGCACAGCCGCAGCTCATGCAGAACTGTATGTTTTTCAACCCCACCGTTTGATACAGAGCATACAGGTTCAGCCGATTTGTGTCCGGCGTAACAACCATCTCGTATACAACTTCATTATCCTTCAAATCATAGTTCTCGTAGGTATAATAACAACCAACCTTCTTCGCGGTATGTTCGCTGTCCGTCCGCAGCAGGATGCCGTACTCGTCGCTCACCGTCTCCATCCCTATCGGCGCGTGATAAGTCTCGTACCACTTTCCCTTTCTGATGGTAACATCATGCAGGTGCGATTCAAAACAGCCGCAAAACCGCTTGATCTTAAACTCGGTCGTCAAATCAATCGTGTCCATATGTAAAATCCTACACATCATCACAACGCCAAACAGGCAAAGTTGCTCTTTCTGCTTCAGATTGTGTGTCTCAATTTGTGTCATGATCCATTCAAGGTCTTGTTTATATACTTTTATACTGTCAATCTGTAATAACTCACATGTCTTCGTTCCGCAGGTCTCAAAATGTCTTACAAGGTCATATCTGTCGTAGCTCAAATTCAAACTGTTATCAAACATCGTAAGGTACATGTCAGCGCATTTGTCAGGCGTCATTCCACTGCGCCCAATCACGCGCTTCAACGCACGGTTTCCCAAATCATTCTTCTTGTAATTATCAAGCAGCATCTTCTCGTTGCAGTAAAAATCATAAAACATCGCAGTCACCTCCCGGCACAAGCTCTGCATCGATATACTCTACCGGGATGTCGCTTTCCACAGGGGCCAGCGTATAACGCTTTCCAAGATACTCGTACTCGCCGTCATCGCACTCCTGCGGAAGGCAGATGTTTACCTGCTTGATGTTCTCTACTACACCCTTACCGGCCATCTGCCACATGAACTTTTTGTTGCGGCTCTTATACTTGTCATAGCACAATACCACACAAATGTTTGCAAGCTCACGCACATCCGGCACGATCTGCTGGCACCGGCTGCGGTAAATGTTGTAGTAATACTGCCAGTTTACCTCAAAATTCGTAGCGATCTCTTTCGTAATGTTCTGTTCTCTTAAAATGTCTTTGTACGTTTCGTAGTGTCTGCACTGGTGATTCAGCTCCGCCAAATCCCTGCACAGCTTGTAAAATTCGCAAAATATCAACTCAATAGCGTCAAAGTGTTTCTGGTTATACCCGATCTCTTCATCAAACATGATCCTCCAGTCAAACTTTTTCATACGCCGTTTGCGGATCGTATTTTCCCAGCGCTCAAGCTCAAAGCATAGCATGTTCATGTTGGAGTGGGCACAACTCAGCTTTTTCATCCGCTTGTAGTACGGGCTTGCGTACTTCATAAAATACGGTAGCGGACGACCGTATTTCGCAATGTTGCGGGGCACCGGGTAAAGCACTCCCGTCTTGGCAAAATCGCATTTCTGCTTTTGGACTATATCATCATCTCATAGCTGTGGAACTATGAGAGGCTGGCACTTCCACGCTGGATTTTCACCAGAACGTGTACTCCCTTACGGGATAGTCTCTTAACCTTCCCCATCTGGGGCTTGGCACAGGATTATTCATTTGACCTTCCCTGTCAGCCTGTTATCTGACCGCCATTTCCTGCGGTTCCTAAGCGTATAACAGACACCCTGCTTTTGCAGGTTCACCAGCTTCTTTAACTGCACGTCACCGCATAGTGCCACCGATCATCATGGCTTTGCCGTTGACCACCGAGAGTAGATCAACATACCCCTCGTATCGCTTTTTCTGCTCCTGTGTTTTTGGCGCTTTGTTGTGGTATGCACTCGCATAGTTGCTTATCTCTCCAATGGAGCTGCGCAAGCTGCGAATAATACAGTTTGTTCTGTTCTGGATGCTGTATTCTTCCTTCAATGCAGTGACCTTGTCCTCAACATCAATGACCACAGAAGCGTTGCGATCAACACCGCTCATAATTACAGGGTCATTAACAATCAATGTAAGATCACCGTCATACGTACCTACGTTATATTTTGCGTAGGTGCTGACTATATCTTCTGCCGTTTTCGGCAGCGGTGCGCTCCCAGCCGCGTATCAATAGCGGCCGTACTCCGGTACACTCATCCCGGATAGTCGATGCACTCCTTGCGAAGCACAGGATTCTCCCTTGCGGGCATTCCCTGTTAGCAGCCGTTAGGCCACACCCCTGATGAAGGGTTCACACCGTTCCAAATGCTGTGTTACCACAGCCCCGAACCATGACTGATCCGCGCCATTTAATCGCTGCGGCGTGATACTTTTGCAGTTTACAATCGCCGTGTTGACCAAATGTCCACAATACTTCTCCAGAAGTTCGTTCGTTGTTCCTTTTAAAATAACATGTTCACTCTTGCAAATATGTGGGTTCCGCTCTAACAATCGCTCACCAAGCATGGTTCCTATTCTGTCAAAGCAGAAGAATTCATCCGCCTCCAGCGCTCCCTTTAAGGGCAACCCGCCGATGTGTTCCATCAGCATAATCAAATCAGGAGTTAATGTTTTGAAAGTTGATTTAGTCCAAAGCTTTCCACACTTCATATCATCGCGGTACTTCCCAAGCAAGTTCACAATGTAATTCCGCACGCCGTCCTCGTTCATCATCTCCGGGTTTTTGAGAATGGCTGCGCAGTAGTCGTTCAACGCCTTATGCTTATCAGCGTACATGCCAAGAAAACAGTATGTATAAATCGGGTCGCCGTCTGTGATCTTTTCAAACCAGTTGATGCTGTCATCTGCGATGGAGCGGAACTTGTCATACGGCAAGTCCAAATCCTGCAAAATCTGGTAGTTTGCCCGCGTCATAAGCGGCTCCGTATCGGCATCGAAGTTCCACTTGGCAATACCAAAACAATGGTTATACTTCTTGAACTGATACCAATACTCCTCCCAGTCCGCAATCGTGCCGGTCTTGTTGAAGTAGGAGTATCCCTTGTACTGCCCCTCCGTCAAAATCATCAGCGGTTCTGCGCCCGGGCTTACATCGTGCTGCACACCCCAGATATCTGTAATGAACCGCACACCGCGCTCTGCAAAAAAAGTCTCATAGTCAACACTATGGACCACGCCTTTCCTGTTGTGTTACTCTCACAGATCGCTACTCTGTAAGAGACAAAAATTTCTTACTGTATTACATTTGTAGCAAAGTCGTACCTGACGATATTTTTCCCGGCATCAAGTTCTGCCTTGCAATTTTTTATTGCGCATCGTACTTTTTCTTTATCGTAGAGTTCTCTATCATGCGCATTGATAAAGCGAATAATCTTATATCCAGATTCGATTATCGCATCTTCTCTACATTTTTCTTTTTTGTCAAATTCTTCTTGCGTAATATTTCCAAGTTGTACACAAATATCATGCCCGCCACCGTCATACTCAATTACAACATTATCATCAGTTACAATATCAACGTTATATTTTCCAATTTTTTGATTTAATTTTCCGTTTACGACATCATTTAAGTCTTGCTGAGCTTTACTCGTTCTAACTTTTCCACGCGAACCAAACGTTTCATAAATTTTATTTTTTACATCATCAACCATAAAGGGGTTTTCTACGCCATATTTCTTCCTAAATGTTTCTTTTCTTGCAGCATTTATCTCTGGCACTTCTGAAGGCGTTCTATACCCATATCTTTCTAACATAGTGTTTTCTCTTTTATTACGCACACATTCTGCTTGCCCTGCCCATTCAACTCCATATTTTTTCATATTAGTTTCTTTTGCCTTACGTTGTCCATCTTCAGTTTGTAGAATATTCACAACACCATATCTCTCCAGCATAGTGTTCTTCTGTTTTTCTCTTACTTCTTTTAATTGAGCCGTAGATTTTACACCATATACAAGTATGTTAGACTCAGCTTGCTTTTTACGACTGCAATCTATGCACGCAACTTTCTTTATAATTCCACCTAAAACATCTTTCTGATAATGTCCATTTTTCATCATAAATTCTTTACCACAATAATCACACTTTACTTTTATTTTTACATTCTGTTTTGCTCTTAAATCCTCAAATTTTACCATAAATGGAACGCCAAGTTCACACTCATAGCCTTTTGTCCTATACTCATCTAAAATATAATTTTTATGATATATACAAATCTCGATTTCTTGTGGTAAAACTACCATTATGTCCTTTCCGTAAGAAATTTTTGTTTTCTCATGCTTTCGCATAAGCACTGACTATATCATCATCTGTCACTAGATGTCTCCCAACTTCCACCGCTTGGTGTACATAAATAGTCGATGAACCTTCCGGTCTCCCGGCTTGGCTGCTGATAACCCATTGCTAAAGTGTTTAGGATTTAACCATGCACCATATCAGTTCGTTTTTTCTACTTTCGTTGCCGCTGGATACGGCCAACTGATCTTTAGGGCTTCCCAGCAATTCAAGGAGATTCAACAGCACATCACTGTACTGAGGGGCTTATCAGCAAACCATTGGTGCTCGTATCACCGCGCTCGTAATAGGTGTATCACTGCCGATCCTACGGCGAACTTCCTCCATGATCTTTGGATGTGCAATGCCGCAGCCGTCAAATGCGTTGATGGTAATATCGCGGACACCTTCCGTGATGTCTTTCTGTGTCCAATCACGCTCTGCACCGGTGTTCTTATCCTTGAACTTGATCTTTTTATCATACACATACTTGATGTGCTGGTCTTTGATGGTCAAAAAACAGTCAGGTACAACGACAATATTCGGCACCCAGCCCTCAATACAGTGGCAACTGGAGAAGCAGAGACCACGATAGCCGGAATACTTCGATATAACGCACTTTTCAAAAGTTATCCCCATCGTGATACGCTTGTCCAACTCCTTGGCAATCCGTCTGTCCACAAAACTCAGGATACCCTGCCGTACCATGCTGGCACTGCGCTCACTCACCACAAATTCCTGTTTGCCAACCTTGAACCCGTGGTGAATCAGCCGCGTCATCTCTTTCTTTTTGTTCTGCCCGCCCACACAGTTCACAAACACCACAAAGCGGTTAAACTTATCGGTCTCATATGTAATCAGCCGCGCCTGCCGGAAAAGCATGTTGTCTCCCTGCTTTACCTGAAAGCGCTTTTCCTCATCCGGGTCAAGCTGGATGTTAAAGTTGTTGCTTATAATAAAGGAAAGCGGAAATTTCCGTACTACATACAACGGGGGTGCAAACATTACTCGTCCCCCTCTCCATTGTCGTTCTCGTCTGGGTCTACCTGCTCCAGCTTCAGCGCTCCATTGTCAAAGCACCAGCGGTATACAACAGCCCACGCAAGACCTGTCACCAACGGCACGCCAACAAACAACACCAGCGCAAACAACCAATTCACCCCCAATCCCACTGCCGCGATCGCTGCAATCGCACATATAGCCCACACGATCTTCTTGAACATGTCCCACGCATCCAGCGCGGCCTGCATCAAAATCAGTTTCGTCTCTGCACGCTTAATATCCAAACAGCGTACCTCCTTTGTTTTATACAATTTGTAATATGCGTTAAGCCTGACCCTCACACACGCATACCGCATCACCTACCTTTCCTGCCCGCCACAGCGGTTCTGTTTATATCATCGCCCCGTTGGGCGTTAGTTCGTTAGAAAATGTCGTTACTTGCGAAAAGCATCGGGTCATCGGGGACTATATCAAGAACCTGATCCATATTACGCTCATGGTTTGTCCTTATTGCTTTTGCTACAGTCGGCGTCCATCCGGGCTTATACCACGATTTTCCCGGGTCTTCATCCTCAAGAATTAACTCAACTTGTTCTGTCAACTCTTCTGCTTTTATATTTGTACAAAGTATAGGAAAAACAATTATTGCAGTGACGAAATTTTTCCTTTTGTCGTCGTTTTCCGTGCGTTTGCAATATGTGGTGACAACCAAGCCTAAAGATCTAAGTTCTTTTATACTTTCTTTCATGGTTGTTCTCGACACGTTCAACAAATTCATAACAGTACCATAATATCCAACAAACACTGGTGCTTTGACATCTTTGTGAACATTGCCCCAAAAGCCAGCATACATTTTTAATGCGATATAAATACGTAATATCGTCGATCTCGAATATCCTTTGCCACCAGATGAACATAACAAATCCCATAGGACTTTAAATTCATTAAGCTCAATGCACGCTAACATATTTTTGCCGTTTATCGCATGTTCCTTGGCTTTCGCAACAATATCATCAGTAAAATCAAATCCAAAAATCATTTTGGGGTCGTCTGATCTTCCATAAAATTTTACATATCCATATTCCTCTAAACTGTCAAGCGCCCTGTTGACAGCCGTATAATGCCTAGCTCTTAAATCGTTGTTGTTAAAAAATGCAGCGTTCTTACACAAATCAATTACAGATGTCTTTCTCCGCGTCCACTCTAACCCGTTCATATCGGCCATCATATATAGAGCAAGATACACAGAGACAAGACATGGCGATGATTCCTGTAATAAATGAGCTGGAATAAAAATCTTAATTTTGTCTGAATAATTTTTTTGTAGATACATCAATACCTCCGTTTTTTTATGGCATCATGCTTCTGTTGACCTGACGCCAACGTTCAATACAAAATGCGCCTAAAAATCATCGTCGGATTTTTGCTGAATACGGCACATAATCTGCCATAATCATCGTCGGGTTTTGGTAGAATATACCCCTGTTTTCAGCAAAAACCCGCTCACTTATATTTCATAGTGCTATCTTTATCGGACTCGGTTTTTGTCCAGTCCCCTCCGCGTTCTGGTCCCATGTCAGTATAGGTCCCAGAAGCTCCGGGTCCTGTCCAAAAACCTCGTCCTCAGCGGCGTTCTCACGCCTTGTTGCGCCGGGCTTGTGTTGCGTGTGACCCTTGACTTTGTTAGTGTTGGCATTTACTCCTCAGGTTTTTTTTATGCAAGGCGTATAGTGCGTAAAGGTGTTTGCGTGCGCGTTGACCTTATTGACTTATTACGCCATTACTTCCTCCTGCCCCTTGTCCGGTCCTGCGCATCGTTCTCTTTGGTCACGATGCTTGTCCCGGCGTCGTCCTTGTGCTTTATAAATTGTGGCACAAGCACTCCGCACACAGGCGATCTTGTCAGGGCTGGAATGTGGGGCTTGTTCCCGCATTTGCATGGATTGTTGCCTTGCCCTTAATACACAACGACTACATTGGTCATGCCTCTTCTAAAGCGCCCGATCTGTGCCCCTGGGACCTGTGTTGTCCAAATATCTGCAACTTCAACAGTGTCATAGTTCTTGTCATACACGCACATGATGTCGTCCTTGTGCTCGTCTGGCACAGTCTCATAAAATTCTCGAACAGTCATGTTGTTACCTCCTTCTTCCACGCTCAGTCCTCTTATATGCCACCTCAACCGTCAAATTGACGTTCCAGCTCCCCTCAAATCGAGGGCCACTCAATTATTGAACAACGCAAGGGGTCACCAAACTGACCACCCCTTTACACGGCACCCAACTGTACCCAATCTGGTACTACTTCAGCCATTGATACAGCCCCTCTGCGGCGTTCTTATCGCACCTGCCACAAAGTTATCGTCCCGTCCACAAACAGGCTCTGGCTGTACTCCTCGCCGTCCAGCACGATGTATTTCTTCCCGTCAATATCCTTGTGCGACCCAAGGCACGGCACAATACGCTTGTCCAGGCTATCAATGGTCGGTGCTGACACGATCACACAATCCCCATGCAAACCGCAAATTTCAACTTCTGTCAACTCATGCAGTTGGAATGGTATAGGATAAATTGCATTGATATTATCAAGGTCCTGTCTCCATTGACACCGTTGACCAATGCTCTCGTCATCACATCTGCAAACTAACTTTGGCTCCTCTCCAAGCGCCTCCAGAGCGTCTGTGCGGCGAATAATTTCATCATTTGACATAGTAGTTATCACATCTCCTCAAAAAGGCTACAGGCGGCTCTACGGGCGTGCTATTACGTCTAAGCATATTGGCATCCAAAAATTCAACAGTTCATCATATGTATCACAAGGCCAGCATCCACGGTGGGCAAATTTGTGCTTCTTCATGCGGTCGCTCAAAACCTGACCTTGTTCGTTTTTCCCCAAACTGACTATATGTTCCGCCTCGTTCCGGCTCAACCCAGCTGCCATCATCAACTTGATATATCTCTTGCGTGTCATCATTATCCTCTCTTTAAAAATCGGATCTAACGCCCTCTCCGGGCTTGTCACTTGGGTACAGCTCTCGGAGACGCATCATGTTATCATACGCTTTTACATATGTACTATATGGCCAGCAACCACGATGCGACACAATTTTCTTCCAGCGCCTCTCATCAAACGTCTTACTTGACCTGTTTGGTTTGCATTCGTCAATCCCAAGCCCGGCGGTATTTTCAGCGTTATTACGGCTCCAACCGTTTGCCATCAATAGTTTGATATATCTCTTCCGTGTCATCGCTATCTCTCCTTATTACAGTTTGTATTTTTCCTGCTGCTCTTTTTGCCACGCCTTGATCTCGGAAATTTCTTTGTCAAGAATGGCTTCTGTTTCAGCCTCTTCCAAAAAGAACGGGTCGCGGTCCAGCGGAATGCTCTGCAGCAGCTGCCAGAAGCGGTAGTCCGGTTTCAACTCCCACAGCTCCGCCAGCTTGCTCAAAAACGGCCAGATTCTCTTAGGGTCACGCATTATAGTCCTCCTCTAGCTCATATACATCGGTAATATCTAAATCATCGTCACCAGCACACGACGTGTCATCCAAATATCTATCCACTGCTTCTTCCTCGCTGTCTGCTTCTACATCAGCATAGCCGCGATACCAAATTCGATAAAATTTCATCAGTCTGTCTCCCTGTTGGCGATTTTAGTCAGTGAGTATTTGCCCGGTGCCGTGATGCTTGGGAACAGGTTTGTAGAAATCACACGAAAATTTGTGTATGTGCCGTCTTGCTCACTTTTACATGCGTACAGTTGGGTACCGTTGTAATCGATAGTATCTACGTCGTAATTGAGCAGGGCCTTCGCCAAGGCTGCTTCCTTTGCTGTCCACTCAAATCCGTCAAGGTCCCAAGAGCATGGTAAGGATAATGTTGTGATACAGTCTCCGCTCCTATAAAAGTCGCAGAATTCACAGCCGGATTCTTCGTTGCAGTATTGCTTGATAAGTCTCATCGCATCAAGCACCTGTTTTTTCTCGATTCTATCGTTCATCAATATTTTGCACCTCCAGCGCATAAGCATATGTCTCAACCGCGCAATTTATAGGATTGTAAATATGACGCAGATACATTTTTATTTTAAGTACGGCATAATCGCAATTCCCATCTTTGTCTGCATCAACGCAGCACTCAGAGATGACTTTTATAAGCCTGTCCTCTTCTTTGATGATATCTATGAGCTTATCTTTCGGGAAGTCCTTCAGCTTCTCGTATTCAGCTCTTGTCATCATCACACACCTCCAGCCATTCATCGATCTCGCTGCGCAGGTTCTTCATGCAGGCAACGACCGCCTCATGCACACGGGCGCAGCTGGCATATTGCAGCCCGGCATCAATGGCGTCTTCACCGGTCAGCTCAAGTGATCCGATCATGGCCGTTGCGAGGTAGTCGTAAAAATCAACACAGGCAAGACAATTCTTGTCATAGGCTTCATCGGCGATTGGTTTGCTCCCCGGCAGAAACGCCGACGCCATGCCCATGAAGGAATTTGCAAATTCATGTGTGCGGAGCCGCCGCTCTGTAGGAATCAGCATAAAGTATGGCCGCGTATCGATTCTATCGTTCATAATAATCTCCTTACTGTTTAATTTCTGGGGCTGAACGCCGTTGCCTGTGCTAACATTAGAATTGCGCACATGTGAAGGCACTCATCGTACCAAGCGCACCTTTTGTCACATTCGTAGTCTGTTGATGCTTTGACTGCTGCTTTGAGCGGGCATTTTTTCTCTTCATCATACATTTGTCTTTTCATCCTCCTCAGTTTTGACGCACCAGTCTGCGGGGTATGTATCATTGTCGATACAATTATATTCAAATACGCAACGCGCACAGTTGTCGCATTCTTTGCAATATTTTTTTAATTTTAAGACGGCTTCACGTGCTTCTTTGTCAGTAATCATATAACTGCTGTACCTCCGGCTCCTTCCCTACTCTGGCGCATGCAGAAAGATAATCATCTACAGCAAGCCTGAATTCATCTTCGATGTTCATAATTTTATCTGTATGAAATTCAACATATTCGTTAATGTTTTCCAGTTTCCCGTAGAAAACGCTATACCTTTTATCGTATCTTATACAGGTTGTATAACCCTTATAAGTGAAATACACACCAGCATCGACTTGATTTTTCAGGCTCTTGAAACATTCAAAGATCGGTTTGTCTAATTGCCACGCATAATCATAGCTACATATTGATGGCATCACGCAGAACGGCCATGCAGTAAATGGATTATAGTTATTTACGGCGTTCTTGCGAAACCCCATACTCATCATAAGCTTCTTGTATCGTTTACGGGTCATATACATCACTCCTTAGTTGGCGGTGCTGGCAGTTCTGTCCATGCGAGGACTTTTGTGTTGGTTCCGTTCGTAGGCTCACCACTCCAATGGCCATTGAAAAAATATCCACGATCCATTGTGCGGTACATGCAGTTGTAGTTACCATAACGGAAGTATTCATAGTAACACAGGTATTCGCCGTTTTCTGTTGGCGGGTCATTCTGTGCATCGTGCCAAACGGTTTCTTTAGACTCTTCTATAGTGTCCAGCTTTTCTAACGCATCGCGGATCACCTTTACGGCGCTCTGGTAGCAATCGCATTCGTGGCAGTGACCCTTGTCGAGATCCTGCACGCAATCACTGCAAAAGCCGTATTTTATGGCGATGTTAAAGGCTCGTTCGTAAGCTTTGTTAGTCATTGTGTGTCTCCTTTGGCGGTTCGGGGAGCGGCATCCAGTGTGTGACGGATTCAAGCGTTCTCATAATAGCTTATCCAGTATCCGGTTCCTCTTTCAAATTCTCTATTGCAAGCCTTGCATTTGTACTTTATCCGTGTCGGATCGTCCAAAACACCAAACACTGCATCGTAAAGACACATCCTTCCGCAAGACGGACATTCCTGTACGGCATAAAATTCTGGGTGTTTTTGATGAAATCTGGTCATTGCATCGTTTGCAAGTTGGGATGTTTTTTCTATTTTCAAGTTCACATCATCTAGGATATTTGGTTCGCTGTTTTCTTTGGTTAATGCCTGTGTAACAGCGTTTTCGATGACTGACTCTTTCTGTTTGTCGATTTCAGACAGAATTGAACGAAGAATCTGAAGTTCTCGTTCTGCTGCACTGTCTCGATATGTTACGCAATTTGTATTCATGGCTTCACCTCCGGGGGTTCTTTCTTTTCCTTTCTTCGCTCGTAGTTCCGGCAATATTCCGGCGATTTATTAAAACTTCCGTCTAAAAATCCGCATTTGTATTTTCTCGGTTCTATGTCTCCACCCTTGTGTATAAGGTGCCCACAAGTATCGCATAGTGTCTCTTTCTCCGGATCTTGCGGTTTCTTCCGTGCGATAGCTTTCGCCACGCGAAAAGCAACATATACCGCACAGGTCAGCAGAATAACAATTTCGAGAATTGCAACGATTTCAGTCATATGCGTTCACCATCCTTTGCGTTATACACAGCAGAAAGTATTGCATCCTTGAACACATCTTTTAAGTCAATATTATTTTCGGCAGCTACAGGCATCATTTTTATATCTCTTGTTACATATGTCGTTTTTACAACAATCCAAATTCCGTTCAAAAGCTCAACAGAATATCCAGTTGTCATAATTCCTTCCTCACCTGTTTTAACAAAATAGCTTTCATAGCTCACCCAAGGGCTTTTATATACCTTCATCTGTGTTCACCATCCTCGCTGTACTTATAGTCGTAAAAAGTTCCGTCAGGTTCAACGAAAAATTCTTCTTCTTCCCATCGTGCATCACAGGATTTATAATTTTCGCAAGCGGCAAGGCTCACGTCTACGGCACCATCATCGCCGCGCTTATACCGTTTGCCAATTTTGCCATCCTTGCGCATTGTATAATCAAGTGAGTACTGGTACAGATTGCTTACAACAATGCGTCCGCCGCAGAGCGGACAGCATTTTATAACTGTTCCAATGTTCATTCTATGCCCTCCGTTCTGTGATTCCACAACTCAATCGCGTCCTGTTTGTTTTTCATGTGAATAGTTCCGATGCGGCAGTAGTTGCACCGCACTGCATACCTGCCTTCATAACTTACATATAACCCGGCTGTAGAACCACAGAACGGGCAAGGCTTTAGTTCGATATCATCATCATCAATAAACGTTACCATTGTCTGTTACCTCCGTGAGCCAGTAAGTCCTTTTGCATTCGTCACACTCTCTATCGCCGCAGCATTTTTTCATTTCTTTTTCGATGCTGCATGGCGATATATCTATAACACCTTGACAAAAGTCGGCGTTAGGAAACATCCTCATAAACTCGCTCTGGCGGGTCTTGATTGGATTGTCTTTTGTCCATTGCTCGACAATCTGTACAGCTTTTTCTGTTTTTTCGATTACATCCGCAGCGCATATATCTGCGGTTGCGGTGCAGTGTCCATTTTCGTCTAGCAATGGGCATTTACCAGAAACACTTTTACAAACACCTCGGCTTTTACAAATGCGCTTTGCTTCCTTTATGTATTCAACAGCGTCCATCAGGGCCTACCTCCTCTAACCAATAATCTCTGCGGCAGACGTCGCAGTTTCTCTTATACTGCTCACAACGCTCTGTACCAAAATGGGACAATGGGAAATTTGGGCATGTGTTGATAATACCATCTTTGTCGAGTTCGACACTTGGGAACTCTGCAAGCATAACATCGTTTCGTGTTTTCTTGTGTTTAATAGGATGATTCTTGGCCCATTGCTCAACAGAGGAGACGATGTCTTCCGATGACGTCGATAAAAGGAATGTTTTATCAAGTGGGCAGGTTCCATTTTTCTTGAAATCGCAGTTGTCGCAGAAGCAATCTGTAGAGCATATGCGACGCAGAGTGTCTATGTATTCTTTAGCGTCCATAATCTTCCTCCCAATACTTATCCCAGTATGCTGGCCCATGTGGCTCTTTTGACCAGTATTCATGCTTGCATGTGGCGCAATCTTCGTTGTAAATATCACAAGGGTACAATCCGTTATCGTAATAATTATCTTCACAGTAATCTTCTGGGCAAAGATCCGGATCACCATTGGCGTTAATGGGTGAATTTGGAAGGGAGCGCAGTAGACGGTCTTTGCGGGTTTCTTTGGCTGGATGGTCTTTGTTGTATTGTTCAACGGTTGAAATAATCTTAGCAAAGGTTGTGTCGGAACAGTAACACAAAAAATCATTACACAAATCATACAGGCAACAATTCGTACCGGGTACGTTTTTATCACATCCTGCATTGCACATGCGCTTGGCCGTTTTTAAGAATTTCAGGGCGTCCATCAGTCATACACCTCTTCTATACAATGTTTTCTTTCTTCTTTAAGCTCATCCAATGTGACGATTAGGTAACAATAGAATTTTTCTTGCGGACGAAATGACCGATTTTGTACATATCGTTTGTATGGAATACAACTACAATCTGCCAAAATTGATAGTGGGCATTCGTTACAATTACAAGGACGCTCGTCTAATACAATTCGTGCCATCAGTGCGCCTCCTTTATCAATCTGTTGGCTATCTCATTGATGTTATCTGTAGATGTCTTGATTTTGTCATAGGCATCGGTCTTTTGCTTTTCTATGGCGGCAAGGTCGCAGGCTAGGTCATCTCGCATCATGGCGTATAGCTTTGCCTGCTCTTCATATTTTTTGACTCGCTTGGCCCTTTCGCGTGCCAAGTCCTTTTCTGTTATATGCTCATCGACCAAGCTTAGCGCCCGCATAAAGTCCAGAAAGTTTAGAGAGAACCTCTTACCGCGATATTGAAAGCTATAAATATCGTGACCACTCGGTAGATCAACGAACTGTGGGTCGATAAATTTGAAATTCTCAGGGTGCAGCTTATACATTTTTTTAAAGGTATTGTATGGAATACGCGGAGTGTTGTCGAAGGCACTGTCTACCTGTTTGTGGCATTCCAGTAGGCTTACGAGCGGAAAAGTGTCATGATATGCTGTAAGAAAGCAAAGAGTGAAACAAACAATAGTCATGCATGCGATAATCGCAAAGAAGAACATGCCATATTCCTCTTTACCCTCGGATGTAAAGAGTTCGTTAGCCATACGATATTCTGTATATGTACAAGCAATGGAGCCTATATTTACATAAATGATACACGCTGCAGACAGTATTGATGGTATTAAAAGTCCTGGCAATTTATAGATTTCATGTATCTGGTATGACGTCCGCACAAATACTATGGCTGCGACAATAAATATCAGGATATTGGTCAGTATGGTTGTCACTTCTTTAGCCTCTCCTTCCAGTCTGCGCATGTGCAGTCACTATCTACAAAATCAGCGGCGTATGGGCTGTCGGCACCGCAGCACGCTCCAGTGAACGGTTCCCAGTGTTTGCAGGTGGAACAGATGCGGCGCTCTGTGTGTCTGTCAAGAAAATTAAGGTAATCATGGACAATACCGTAGAACAGACCAGGCTCGTTTGCTTTGGCCCACTCTATAGCATCATCAACGACTGATTTGTATTCTGCAGCTTCTTCAGGCCGCATAGTATCGACAAAGTTATGGGCAAATTGGCGTGTGATTTTTCTTGCGCGTGTGATGGTCATGTCAGTCACCCCAGTCGATAGGCCAGCCGCAGTTGCCGCAGAACTTGTTATAGCCACCTTCCATATTTAATACTCCATCAACAGAACCACAGCGTCCGCAGCAGCTATAGCTTCCGTTGGTCCTGATTGTAGCCGGGGTTTGTCCCGGCATTTTATCGGCCACATAGTCTAACACTTCACACGCGACAAAATATGTGTCATTGTCTTTTGGGGCATCATGTCTCAGGTTCTCGGCAATGTGATGCAGATCGTTTCGTGAGATAAAATCAGTCATTGGTTGCGGCCTCCTTCGGCTTAGTAGCGAGAATGTCATCAATGTCAATGCGGCACAGATGAGATAAATCTTTGAAAAGATATCCCGGCAAGCTGAATGTGGAACCATTATTGCCAGATATAGCGCAAACTGTGTGGGTGGGACCAATGTTAATCATGCTATAGCCAATGGCCTTGCAAAACTCTGCGGCCTGATAATCAAGGGCTGTGTACGTGATCGGCAGGTCGTCCCAGTCAAGTGGCGGCATACGGGTGAGAGTACATGCACAGGTCTTGTCACCACTATAGAAAAGGCATCTGCTGCAGTCTGAAAATTCGTCGCAATATTCACGCAGAGTGTTGATGGCGGAGTTTAACTTGCTTTTGTCAATCATTGACGCTGCTCTCCTCTCCCGCGATGTTCTCCAGCCTGATGGCCTCGCCATATTTAAGCGCCTGGAAAGAATCTCGCGTGATTTCGTCAACGTATGGTGTACTTCCATCATCATTGATCTTTATCACTGTGATTGCTGTGTGTCCGTCAGGCCGTATCGTTTTTGTCGCGGCAACGTATCCCATCATGATAAGAGCTTTGGCGAGGGTAATGTCAGCGGCTGTCCAGCGTTGCTCCCTAAAATGCGGCCACGCCGATGGAAATACGTAATTTGTCAAATAGCATGTGTGCTCGTTTTTGGCATAAAAAAGACACTGTTCGCATTTTGTCCCGTGACAATAGTCTTTGATTTTATTCGCGGCATCGTAGATTTCCAGCTGGCTATATGTATTACTCACAGCGGCAGGTCCCCCTTGTCGAAGTCTCGCTGGATGGCGTGTCCGGTTTCAGGCGGAACAGGCCGGTATTTGTTCATGTCAGCATAGCTCGGAATCATGCGCAGGCTCTGGCTGACCTCCAGCATCGTCTGTTCGCGGTCTACGAAATGCCGGTCTGAGAAGTTCACGATGTCCTCAATGAAGTCTGCGATCATGTGTCGCATATCCTCGCGGTAGTTTGCGGTGTTGCGGTTGATAAAATCAGTGTAGCGGTTAGAATCGTTCATAGCGGTATTCTCCTCGTGCGTAAATTATTTAATTTTTTACCCCTACATGCGCCACTGGGCCATCGGGGTCATACTTTTCCAAACTGTAGTCGGCGGCAATCTTGTCAAACACCTCAGCAAATCTTTCCAGCGCGGAGTCTCGGTCTTTGCCGTGGGCGTCTGCGACCAGCACAATCTGCCGTATTGTGTCTGCGGTAAGCTGTGCCATTGTCAGGGTGTACGGGCTGTATTCTTCGTAGTTCATGCGGCGGCCTCCCCTACTTTGTCAAATTGTAAATTTGTGGTCTATGTAATCGCTCATAGCGGCCTTGAGGACTGGCGTGTCAAAAGACGCAAAGCAGTTCTTGCCAGGCCGCTTTTTGTTTTGTTCAATCCGGATCAGGTAGAAGCCCCGCATCATCAGGTAGCCCGCCATGCGCGGCGAGTAGATCATAATCACATCACGCTTGGCGCTGTCAGCTGCGGGGGCGGTCATAGTGGGTGTCTTGTCCATGGGTAAACTCCTTAATGCTAAATGCTTAATGTTTTATATATAAAGGTAGGTAGGTGTGCTGGTGGCGCTCAACAGAACTCCCGTGTGCTAAAACGGTATCCGTCAGCGTCTGCGTACTCGCCGTCCCAGTGGTTGTATGGTTCGCAGTCGTTGTCACTCTCGCACCGCCAGTTCCCGGTGTACATCCCGATCTCTGGGTCGAAGACCTTAGGCGTTTCGAATTTGATGACGCGCTCCTCGAACTCCGGCCAGCTGTACCTCTGTCCGTACTCGTCAAATATGATCAGGTAGTGCATGTTGTCATGATAAAACCTGTCAAGGTCACGCACGCTGCGAATTTGCTCGTGCTCCTCAAATACAGGTTTCCACCCACAGCTGGTCTTGGCGATGTGTAGCTCCCAGGCGTCTTTGTGTCGGTCTGTTGGTTCCGCACGTGGCCCCATCATCTTGGCTACGGCTTTGTTGCGTGTGTAAAAGTAAAAATTAGTTCCCATTGGTGTCCTCCTTGTGACTTGAAATGTGTGTTATGAAACTGTAAAAAAAGTTTTCCCGGGCGGCTTCTGTTTGGACTGTCGGATTTAGCTGATAGCGGCGTCAACGCACAGAGCGGCGGCATCAATCTGATCTTGCTGTAGGCCAAGGTAATGCATGGTGGTTGCCTGGCTATCATGGTGGTACTTAGCCTGCATAATCTCCATGACTTGGTTCGTTGGCAAACCGGATTCAATCAATGCCTTGTTCGCCATGTAACCGTAGGTCTTACGCATGGTATGTGTACTGATATTACCCTGAACTCCGCAGGCTTTTGCCGCCTCTGTGAGCATACGATATACCTGAGTTTTGGTCAGGTGATTTGTCATACCGCCAGCTCTTACCCACTTCTGTGTCTGAAACAATGGCCACTCTGGATCAAGTACGCCAGACTGCTGGGCGCGGATCACGTTGACAAGGTCATTGATCGCCTGCGCTGCGTGCGGTGTGATAAGGTCAGTGGTGTTTTTCAGGGTTTTCTCGTTGACGACATTGGCGTGCTTGCGGACAGCGCCGGTGGTCACATCATATACATCGCCAATTTTCAGCTTGACGATATCGCCTACACGAAGACCAAATGTAATGCCGCATATATATAAGGTATAGTTGCGCTGGCGGTTGCGGACATTGCCATGTGTCAAGAGATAATCTCCGATAGCGTGGATGTCATCAGTATTGCGGAGCGGATCAGCGGCTGTTGGCTTGGGGCGACCATCACTGGTGAGTTTGGATGTGTTAGCATAGCAGTTATGTTTCTTGTGGGGCTTTGGGGTTGCAGGAACTGCTGGGACTACCTGATAGCCGGTTGCCTGGGCAAGGGCCTCCATGATGGGGTTAGTGCCGTCCGCGGCTTTGGCGTTGACGATTGCCTTGGCAAGGGCTGTTACGAGGGCGTCCTGCGGGTTGGTGGTCGTGAGGGTAGTGTTTTGGCGTTTCATGGTGGTGTCTCCTTTGGATGATGGGTGATTTTGGTGTCTGAGTGGTTCTTTACTAGTATTATAACACTTCACACCACATAATTCAAGCGTTTATAGCAAAAATAATGCCCGATCGCCTATAAAAATGACGGTCAGGGGCTAAAATGCGGATGTTTCGACGTGTGTGTGGTGAAATTTCTTGAAATTGAACGATAATTCGATGCTTTTGAATGAAATTGAGCGGAAATAAGGCGTTTTGCGAAAAAAAGTGACATTATTGTCATAAAATAGCACGATATTGATGCGTTGCGAGAGTGCGGAAAACAGCGCAGGTATGCGGTTTGCTCGAAGGGGTAGCTCGAGGGGCGGATAGGAATGAGGGAGATGGAAGTGGAGGTTGTGTGGAGATGTGGAGGGGCGTGATTTGTGAGTAGCCGAGAGTGATATTGGATGACTTACCTTTATAATAATAGCAGATTTCTGCCTGGATTTTTAACCACCCCCAGGGTCTGTTGTGCATTACAATCGACGGAGTAGCGTCAAAAATTATATTTTGTAACCTTCCCCAAAAAAGTTGTATTATTCTAACCTTATACACTGCTGCACTGTCAACTATATACTGGGCTGTTTTGCCGCGCTATTGTGGGCCGTGTTTTCCGTGTTATCTAGGGTATTTACTGTATATATCGGCTATATACACTTTATCACGTTTTTCTAAAACTATAAAGGTATTATAATATATAACTACTGTATCCTATATTTATACACAATTTGCCTTTATGTTCAAATTTCGATATATGCACGTTTTATCCATATCTTTACAATATTTATCCATGTTAAACAGTGTTCAACAGTGTTATACTATGGGCACAAACAAAAGATACAGCGACGCGGGGCGGCCATAATCCCCGCGGGTTATAAATTTTCCAAAATTTATCGTTTCCGCGTATGCGTGAATTGCGACGGGTGAAAATGCCAAAACACAAAAAATACACGGCGCTCAAAAGTTAGTAAAGCATTGTATCTCAAGTTATTGCAGTTTGAAAATAAGACTTTTGAGGACACAGGAGACGACGCGCACAAACAAAAACAGTCAACAGGTACAGAAACGGAGAAAAAACAATTAGCACGTGGGAATGTGTTCAAACCTGTTTTGTAGCGTGGTTTTTCGTCGATGCGGTACAGAGAACGGCACTAACCGTTATGTAGTTATATTCTACATATCCCCGCATGAACAAAACCTCTTATTTGCATAATTTATTAGTGATAGTGCAAATAGCAAACTATAAACTAATCATAGTTAAGTTGTACAAAAAAGTAATATCCATATGCCCCGCCTGGATTTTCAGTGGAAACAGTGGTAAAAAGTAGTCACGGTATTTGTATAGTATGCAAAAACTGTCAATAGAACGCAGTTTTCAGCGGTAAACTGTATAATTATAAATCCGCGCAACGCTTTTGTAAAATTGTGAAACAACGTGAAACTTTGGAATACTTAACGCAGGCGCACAAAACAATAAACCGCAAAAAAGTGTATCCGATTAGGCGCTAACTATCGCTAATTGGTTAAGCGCTGTTTTGTTATGACGGGTTAACTAACCGATAACACACAAAAAACAACGCTATTATTGTACACTTGCGCAGCAAAAAATAAAGGGGGATAGTTTAAAACGTGACAAAATTTTATTGCAATGTGCCAATATGTGCAAATACTACATAAACACGCAAGCCTAGCAAACTTGCGTGTTACTTCATGGGCGCAAGCTGTTTGTTTACGCTCATAAAGTAGCACGCAAAAGCTACATAAACACCACAACAGCCCTAACCGGGCAACACACAAAAAAGGAAGGTATCACTATGTCTAACACTACCAACGCAGCCACTTCTCTTCTCGGTTTTCGTTCCATGCTTGAGTCCCACTATTCCCAGGGCCTAACCACTGCCGTTTCCAAAGACGAGTTTATTGCCAAGGGCCTTCAAAAGGTGAACTATGACAACTGGCGCAAGGACTGCGCTGCTTTACTGCTCGTTGTTGGCGACCACGTTGCCGCCTGCCGCAATAACATGGCATCCGAGAAGGGCAGTCTGATCCCTCGCCCCATCTATGAAGCGTACAAGAAGTGTCTGTCCTACCTCGAACTGGGCGAGTCCGAGACCCGGCTCAAGGTAGGCCGCAACGACTTTGAGACCCTGCTGACCCTCGTGACCAAAACGGGCAAAGTGCGTGAAGTCTCCGAAGTCACGTTCCGTAAAGAGTTTGAACGCTTCATCTATGGCCGTCTGACCGGGGAGTGTGTCCTGACCCGTGCCGAGTACAATGCCAAGAAGGAAGCCGAACGCAAGGCAAAAGCCGAGGAACGCAAGGCAAAGAAAGCCGCCGAGAAGGAAGCCCAGACCGCTGCTGAAACTGCCACGACTGAAACCGTTAAGACTGCCGCCTAACAAGCAGACTATGCCCGGAGTTGGTAGGCCGGGGGCAGGAAGCATCCTACCGCCATGACTAAAAAGTCAATTCCACCCAAAAAGTGTACCCATTTGAAAATGAAAGGAAGTGCCACCATGTCTAACACTTGCACCATCGACGAGCCGCTGTTCTTCATTGACGAGTATGTAGCCAATGGGGCTATCCGTTGCCATGCCTACTGGGACGCCGATGAAGCATTCCACGACTGGGCCGACTTCAAGGCCGACAGCACTGTCCCCTATGCCGAACTATACAAGCGCGTGAACGGTATCGCCACATTGAGCGAGACTGTTTCTCATTGACAAGAAAGGACAATTCAAGATGAAAACCACTTCAAAACCGCGCCGCCCTGCAAGGCCACGCCGTGCTCCCCTTTCCTATGCCGTTTACCAAGATGAAACCGGACTGTTCTATGTCGCCCATCACAGTCGGGAACTATGCCGCGTGGCAGACAGCACCGGGGCAAAAGGCCGGGCCATCCAAATCGCCGCCAGAATGAACGGCCTGACCATGACCGAACTCGTCAAAGACCGGCGGTTTAAGATTCACATTTACCATCCTGCCCGCATCAAGGAATACACCGGATTCACCGACACGATACAATGAAAGCCAGCCCTGACATAAAGGCAGTTAGCAACTCTGCCGCAAGGCTGGCTTTTGTGTATGTGCAAATACTACATAAACACAGTTTTATTATATCACGGATAAAATGAAAGTCAAGAGGTATACCTTAACAAAATGCTGAAATTTAATCTCGATTAGATCGCTCTGTTCCGTGGAGCCGGTTTGCAAAAGTATTCCGGGTTGCAAGCGGACATAGAACGAAACCACTTGAAAATGTCCCTTCATTTGTGGTAGACTAAATTCATAGTTACATACTACTATGAATGGAGGGCGAACTGTGCCTAAAAGAATTGATTACGACAATATGACCAAAGAAGAACTTCTTGAAATGATGAGGAGCAAAAATAAGCAATATAAATGGCAAAAGGCGTGTGTCCTCGCACCAAAAGAGGGCGAAAAACTTGAAACTGAAATTCTGCCACAGTATGATTGTAAGAATATTTCCCAGCTTGTAAAAAAAATCGTCAATGGAGAAATAATTCTCACAAAAGCAAACTAAATATAATTCTAAAAGCGTCCAGCTACCCAGCTGCGGCGCTATTTTTATACCCATTTTTCATCCAAGAAAGGAAATCCACCATGAAACCGATTCTGAAAATTCTCGCCACCCTCACCCTCGTCACTGCCACCGTTCTCGCCACCGCCTACCTCACCTACCGCACCACGATGCAGAACATTCAGGTGGAAGTTGCCCGCGATACCGTTTACCTCACCGTGTTCGGCCAGACCGACGAATATGTGATTGGAGAGTGAACTGCCATGAATGAGTTTGATGACGTCCTCATCACCATCCAGATGAAAAACGATTCCGAAATCGCCGAGACCTGCTTCACCGTCACGATGACCGACACAAACGCCTACGCCCTGCTCAATGAAATCCGTGGCGAAAGCACAATCCTGGGCGATGCCATTTACGAAACCATCCACGATATTGCCAAGGCCAATGCCTCCCTCATGGGCTATCACCTGACCAACGTCGCCAGCGCTGAAATCCTGCATTGATTCCGAATCAGCGTTGATTTTTCCCTGCCGCTGTGCTATACCGATAGCAAATGCAGCACGATTTGAAAACGAAAGGCTCAGTGATTGTAATGAAATACGATGAATATCTCAATGCCTGTCTCAAGTTTGCCAAGGACACCGAAAACTGGTCGTGGCTCGATAGAAGCCGCTGGTTCACAACGAACGGCGGCGGTGACTATGAGGAATCCTGTGACAATGCAAACGGCGGCATCGACGTTGCCTGGGCTTATAAAATGGATCCTGATAAAGTCCGCAAGTACGCTCCGCAGGAGTTCATGGACCGCTGTGTTGAGTTCCTCGACATGGCACTGAACGATCCCAGCGCCGCAAATGATTTCGTCAAGATGGCCTACGAACTGTTCGCCTAACATCAACTCAATATGACCCACTCCGCATCCAGCGCCTCATTGCGCCGGGTGCTTTTTTATTTGCCAATACAATCAATAAATGCTTCATGAGGTGAATTTGAAATGAAAACGAAACTCCTTGTAAAAGTCCTGCTCGGCTTCATCCTCTGCGTCCTGTTTCTGGCTTTTATCAATATCACGCTGTTGGCCGCGACCTATATGCCCATCTGGGCAGCGCTGCCGCTGTTCGCTTTTGTCGTCTACATCATGTGGAAGGAGCTGAAATAAATGCCAACCACACCGTTTAGCAAGCAGATCGTCCTCTGGGGCGATCCCCGCATCGCCGCAAAAGCCGCTGGCCTGCCCGCTGTGTTTGACTGAAAGGAGAATCATACCATGACTTACACCTGCGATGAATCCCTGACCAACTTCGAGTTCTGGTCCGGTGCCCGTGACCGCGCTGCCGCCCTGACCTATGACCAGCTTAACCAGCTTGATGACCTGCTGCCCGATGTAATGGGATGGGACGAAACCGACAACATCCCCAGCGATACCGAGATCAACGATCTGTTCTGGTTTGAGGAAGATTTCATCGCCCAGCTGCTCGGCTTTGACAACTGGGAAGCCCTTGAGCGCCACAACTCCGGTGAAGATGAGGAGGACGAAACCGATGATGATGAAGCTTGACCCGGTTTACCCGGAAATCGTTGCCCGCATGACCTATTTCAAGGACAAAACGAAGGACAGCTATCCTGCTTACCTCGCCCAGGTCAAAGCAAAGCATGAATATCATGACCTTTTGACCCGTGTGTCTTGGGATGTTCTGCGCTGTTGCTTTACTCCGGCACAGCTTTGCGACTGGTATGACCGGTATGACTGCAATGACACCCACATGACCACCGCTGCCCGCAAGGCATATCTTGAAGTATTCGGCAACCCTGAAAGCGAGATGGATTGAAAATGAAATGCCGCCACTTGTATCTTGACCCAAGCCGCTTGCAGGAGTTCTGCGAAAAGAACCAGGTCGGCGAACAGATCGATTCCTTTGAGGGCACACTGCTGGATGGCTTTATCGCCGGATTTCCAGGTGGTTACATCGCCTTCTATCCTCACTATCTCAACTGCTGGTCATCTGACTACTACATCGAATACGGATACGGTGACGCCCGTAACGTTTGGTATAACTGGGGTAAATGCAAAGCTAAGTTTGAATCTGAATCCGAAACAGATGAAGCAATCTAGTACATAAGAAAGGAACTTCAAAATGAAAACCACATTCACACCCTTCCACACCGACACCTTCCGCCACGACTTCCGCATCTCTACGCTGGATGACAGTGATGACTCCCCCATGAAAGACTACCGCCTGTTCCAGGCCATGGCACACGAGGCCGATGTACTTCAGTTCTATCTGGCCGATATCATGATCGATGTTTCCATCATCACCGAGGCCGAACCGGGAACACGCTTTGTTTGGATGGTCCGTGACATGGGAACGCACATTGCCGTCATCGGGAAAGAAAACTGTGATGAATACGTAGACGCCGTCCGCAACTCGTGGGGCAATGTCAGGATGTACCTCATCCATAAGCGCAAACTTACCGGAGACGGCCAGACCTACACCATCCAGCGCTTGACCGAAAAGAGCATCCGCCCCGTTCAAATCAAGCACCAGGACAAAATCGATATGCTGAAAGCGCTGGCCCTGTATGCCCGCAACAGCATCGACTGCATCAGAGCGAACAAAGAGCTGATGAACACCGACACGAAGGAATATTTACAGGAACTCGACAAGACCCTGCAAGAGCTGCCGATCCGCGACAGCAAGAAATGTACAATTGCGTGATGAAAGGAGTCTCCACCCATGTTAAAGAAGCGATTCCTGTTCGCTTATTCCTGGATATTCGGCACCACTAAAAAGGAAGCTGAGCGCGTCTTTCGAACCGCAGATGATGATTATATCAAGTCTATCATCTACAGCTTTGAGCATAACGCCGCCATTACATTCTATGAGGATTGATTTCAGAAAGGAGCAACCCATGGCATGCCGCAAGCCAATCGTATTTGTCACATACAATCGTGATAAAGACTGGTATGAAATCCAGAACCGTGACCGCGAACTCATCGTCGCCTATCCGTTCAAACGCTGTGAAGCCGATATCTCCCCTGCTAAGCAGTACATCCACTACGCCATCGTCACAAAGCTGGCCGAACTGCAACGTCAGGGCTACGACATCAAGTTTGATCTGTAAACAATAAGGAGTCAATATGAATTATAATGACAGCAGTTAGACAGTACATATATTGTCATGACGATTTCCCCCTATTGACAGAACCATGGTGACGCAGTACAATCACAACAACGTTCACATAACATATTTCAAGATGTGAACAGTGCCTTAAACCTTTTACATAACACATAATTCAAGTTAATACAAAGGAGTGGCTTCTATCTTTCACTTAAAACACATCGGCGGCGAAAGCGGCCACTACGAACTCTACTACGGCAATACTTTCCTCTGCTCTGCCGATACCCTCGACGAAGCGTGGAATGAACTGCTCTCCATCCGTGACGAATTAGTTTAGTCAGTCATAACCGTTCCGGGATATTGCCGGGCGTTCTGGTTTCTTCCTTTCTTGCCGGTTCGTCCGACCACCGGGCATGGTTTGTGGTGATTCCATGTCCATCTGGTCATTATCTTCCTTTCTCCGGCGCTCTGGGTCCTCTGCTCAGAGCGTCCGGCAATGTCCCGGAACCCATTTTGAAATGAGGTACATACCATGAAAACCTATTCCGAATCCGATATCAAAGCAGCCATCACCGATCTTCTCTCCGAAAATGAAACACAGTACGGTTCCCGCACAGACCCCTACGGTGTTGGCTTTTACAACGGCTCGACCGAATCTCTCTATGATGTCCTTAACCGCCTCAGTATCAAGGAAGACCATGAATACTTCAACGATTGATTGAAAGGAGACTTTACCATGGGTAACCGTGCAGTTATTACCACATCCCGCAGCACCGATCCGCAGCATGACCGCTCTTCCATCGGTGTTTATCTCCACTGGAACGGCGGTCCAACCAGTGTTCAGAGCTTTCTGGATTACTGCAAAATGAAAGGGTACCGTTCCCCCACCTATGATTGTTACGGCTGGGCCTGCCTCTGCGGTGTCATCACAAACTTTTTCGGCGATGGCTGCTCCTGCGGCGTTAATGTTTGCAGCAATCTTGACTGCGCCAACTGGGACAATGGCACCTACATTATCCACGACTGGAACATTGTGGGCCATAAGTACAGCGACCCCAGCAGTGATCCTTACGACGAGCTTGAAATGCTTTTTGATATTGATGATGCTATGCCAAAGCGTATGCAGCTCGGCCATGACAAGATCATGGAGATCTGGAACGAATGGGACACACCGTTCACACCCGGGGAGGAGGACTGACGATGAAAACGATGACTTACACCCTCGCCTTTATCGACGGCAAGGTTTGCTATGAGTGTCTGCCCGATACGAAGGGCGCTTTCCTTTTCCATGGCGGCTGGTTCATGCCGTTCTGCGATGAGGATGATTTCTTTCAGGACAACACGAAAGGAGCCTCCGCATGAAACAGTTCGCACTCGGCACGCTCGTAACCACACGGGATGTGCATGACAAAATGACACGGGACAGCCAGTTTGCAGAGTTCGTTCTCACCTGCATTGCCCGCCACAAAACCTGTGACTGGGGCGACCTTTGTAACAGTGATAAGCGTCAGAATGATGAAGCTGTCCGCACCGGCGATGACCGTATCTTTTCCGCTTACGAACCGGCCGACCATCCCGACTGGCACATCTGGATCATCACAGAATGGGATCGCTCTGTAACCACGGTCCTCTTCCCGGACGAATACTGACATTCAATCAAGAAAGGAAATGATTTCAAATGACTACTGCTCTTACACTCGCCACCCAGAAGCCCTTCGGCAGCCTGACCTGCGACTTTTACAAGAATGATTCCGGTGAGTTCTATATTACTCGCGCTCAGATCGGTCAGGCATTGGAATATAAAACTCCCGGAGACTCTATTCAGCGTATTCACGAAAGAAATGCAGATAGATTGAATCCACTTTCAGTGACCGTCAAATTGACGGGTACTGACGGCAAACTGTATGACACTTACGTTTATACTCTCCGTGGTGCTATGGAAATCTGCCGTTTCTCCCGCCAGCCCAAGGCCGACAAGTTCATGGACTTCGTCTGGGATGTAATGGAGTCTCTGTACGCCGGGCGCAATGTCCTTGCCACGCCTGACCAGCAGACCGCCCTTGCCCCGCAGACCATGCAGCTCATGATGGATTCCTTTTTGAAATCGCAGACCACCATGGCCCAGTACATCAACAGTACATCCTCCAACATGACCAAGCTGACCGAGACGATTACCGCTCTTGCCAACCGCGTTCTCGATATGCAGACCCAGCCCGTCGCCGTTGCCGCTCCGGTTGAACTCAAAACGAATTCCACTGCACAGGCAGATATGAATCCCGCAACCGCTCGTAAGCCTGCCTCTACTCCCCAGCCGAAGCCTGTTAAGCACCACGGCGTCACCAGTACATGGCGGCGCAATGTCTATGACACGGTTGATAAGATCAGAACGAATCAGCCCGACAAATACCAGAAGAACAACGCCGTCCTCTACACTATCTATGAAAAGATGCGCACGGACTACGGCTTTGTCATCGATCAGGAAAAGCGCGAATACATCCGCCGCCATCCCCGCCAGACCAGCCCGGCTGTCATCACCATCATTGAGGACAACACCACATGGAGTGAAATCTTCGACAGCATCCTCAACGATATCTACAACAGCTCCATCGTGAACTGTGTCCGCAAGAACGATACCGCAAACGAACCTGGCGTTGTCGTCAAGAATGGCCTTGTCGAGTTCAAAGCCCCGCATCCTCAGCAGGATTCCATTACCGACAACAGCGCTGCCATCCTGGATGCTGTTGACCGTCTGGCCGAAGCCAAGGGCGATAAGTCTCCCAAACACGCCGTCGTCTACCGCATGATTTTCTCCCGCATGTCCTTTGACTGGAATAATGCCAAGGAAAAATACCGCGCAAAGTTTGGTGTCTACCCCATCAACAAGACCGAAATGGTGCGCCGGTCTGATACAATCTGCGCCAAGTTCGTAGACACCGCAGACACCCTCATTCAGAGAATGGAGAATAAGAAATGAAAACCAAAACGGAAACGATTTTAAAATATCTTCCGCAGTGTGACGAAATCATGCAGGAAACAAACGCTCCGTCGAGTCAGGCTACCACCTACACAACCTATTGCGTCGGCTGGCTTTCCGGTGCCAAGGCCGCGATCGATGCCATTCTGGATGATTCCAGTATCGGTCTTATGGTTTATAACGCCATTCAGGAACAGCTCCGAGCCGAGGATGTTAAGGAACATCTTGTTGACTTCTATTCCTATGAACTCTGTCTGAAAGATGAAGAGGTTGAGAAAAAGCTGAAAACGGCTGCTAAGGATGGAACCATCGACGCCATTACATGCGATTTCCTCGATCACTATAACGCTGACATTCCTGAGTATGACCAGATCGATACCGCTATCGAAAACTACTACGCTGACAAAGAGGTGTGACCTATGTCTACATTGACATTGAGAGAAAACCGCATTGTTGAAACCGACCTCGATGGCATTTATGTCACAGACGGCGAAAGTCTGTTCTTCATGACCGCAGAGCAGGACAATATGCCTCTTGATCCCCGCGAGAATGATTGCAACTGCTGCACCATCTGCTATGTCCGCAACCGCTACCTCGGCAGCTCCAAGTATGATAACGATAGGGATTTTGCCGACAGTGACGACCTCAATGATTACCTTGCCGGACTTAAAGACCGCAGAACTGAATTTGTTTCCGTTCCGCTTTACGCCTATGTTCACAGCGGCATTACGATCAGCACTGGTTCTTTTGGTGACCCATGGGACAGCGGCTGCTTCGGCGTCGCCATTTGCACCAAAGAACAGGTCATTGAGGCTTTTGGCAATGACACTGACTGGCAGCAGCACGCCGAGGATATCATCGAAGGCGAAATTGAAACCTACGACAAGTTCCTCACCGGCGAGACTTATGTCTACACCGTCTATGAGTACGACAAGGCAGCCAAAGAGTGGACTCTGAATGACACCTGTGGCGGCTTCTATTCCAACGACGAGGATGAAATGTTCTCGTCCTATTTCGGCAATAACTATCGCATCATCGACGAAAGCGAGGCTGAACAATATTTATGAGCTGTGATTATAAAGTGGACGGCAAAGAATACAGCATGATGTCCCCTGCCAACAACCGTATCCTGAACAAGCTGGTCAACAATGAGGTTTACTGTAATATGACAGAGGAAATCGAATTCATTATTGCCGCCCTGATTGCAGGTGCAGATGACAGCGACGCCCCCTTCGATGTGGATGACTACGATGCCGCCATCGAGAACGGTATGGAACATGTCTGCGAGGACTGTGGTGTCTGCGATGATTTCGAGGACTACGACCCGCTGACCGCAGATGAAACCGATTTCCATGGCGAGGATTGGGACCCAGAGGAGCCAGTGTATACCTGCCCTGTCTGTGGGCTGGAGCACGACACTTTGCAGGAAGCCCGTGAGTGCTGCAGCCATGAGGACTGCCGACGTTGCCGCAACTGCGGTCATGTCTACGGCGAATATGATTTCGGTGAACTGGACAACGCTCAACCCGAAATCTATGAATGGTATGCCGTCTCCGACTGGCTCGGCAAAAAGCTCAGCCAATACGGCGAGGTTGTGATCGATGCCTACGGCAAGCGCTATTGGGGCCGCAAATGCACCGGCCAGAGCATCATCTGTGACAGCGTCATCGAGCAGATCGCCTATGATCTCGAAATCCTCGAAGGTCAGCCAAACAGCTGGGAGGAACGAATCGCATGAAATTCCTTGTCGTACATACTTATCTTGAAGAGGATCATTATCCCAAATTCATAGAAGCTCGTTGCTTTGGGAGCTACAAACAGGCAGAACTTGCTGTAAGGAAAATGGTAAACGATGAAAAAGAAACGCAGCTTTATGATGAACACAGGGAAACCTTCGCAAGTGAAGATGAAAGTGACTTTTATCTTACGCCGATTGGTAACGAATATTGTTACTACGACTGGTGGCACATCTACTTTATTGAGGAGTGAATGATTATGAATAATGATCTCTGGTATGTCCTTGTCCAGCATTGGGACGAAGATTGTTGCGATTACAGTGAAGTTGATTTTTTTACATCCGCAAAAGTTGCCGTTGATTATGCTACGAAGCTTTCTAATGAATTCCGTTCCAGCTATGAAGCAGACCACTATGAAATTAAAGAAACCTCTGGTGGTGGTTGTGGCTGGCGTTTGGAAACCTATACAGAGATCAAGGCCACTTATTACAACAGTGAGGATGTTGTCGCTTGCGAGTTGTACAAAATCGGGAAAGTAGAATTGACCCGGGAAGGAGAATGAACTATGACAAGACCAGATTTGGAAAATCTGCGCAACAAGCACGAATTGGCGGCAAAAGCAGCTTATGACGACTATTCGTTCAGCGACTACAACTATGAAATGGGTTATGTCGGCGCTCTCAACTATATACTGGAGAATTTCGACGCGCTTTATCTTGGCCAACGCCGTCAAAGTCTCGTCGAGGATGCAGAGGACCACATCTATTCTTACTTTGAAAGCCGTTATGACGGTGATGACAGCGATAAACTCCCGGAAACGCTTGAAGAACGCTATCAACGTGCCCTGGATGCAGGCGACGCGGAAAGGCTGGCTGAAATTTTCCAGAACAAGTACGATTGCAATATTTCTGAAGATTTCCAATGGGATGCGATTGTGGAGGATTTCTATGACTTCTATGATGAATAAAATCAAAATCGTATCTGCGGCAGAAATGTCAAAGGTGCTTGATGACCCTCGCAGTAATCGCGGCCTTTACCTGTCGATGGAATCTGACGGAACCGATATTGTCCTCGTTGCCTGCGACAACAGCACCGGAGACGCCTGGGTCGAAGAATTCTACAGCACAAAAGACGCCATTGGATGGCTGGAAAGAGCGCAAAAGAATCATTTTAAGAAAGGATTATAACGATGAAATTACAAGCGCCTGTTTATGGATATAAAATTTTCAACCCTGACTGGACCTATCGCGATAAGCAGTACACCTGCCCCGGCGAGTTCAAAGAAGATGTCAAGCCGACGCCTTGCAGTTCCGGTATGCACTTCTGTCCTGACCTGAAGGATTGCTTCGAATATCATCAGAACGATCCGAACAATCACTGCGCTGAAGTTGTTGCCCTTGGTGAAATTGTGCAGGATGGCAACAAATGTGTAACCAATCACCTTCAGATTATCCGTGAAATCCCTTGGAATGAAGTTATGAAACGTGTCAATCAGGGAAAGGGTTGTACAGGTATCTGTAATACTGGCGACCGCAACACCGGCGACCGCAACACAGGTACCTACAATACCGGCGACTGGAACACCGGTGATGGCAACACCGGCGACTGTAACACAGGTGCCCGCAACACCGGTAACCATAACACCGGTAACCGTAACACAGGCGACCGCAACACCGGCGACCGCAACACCGGCAACTTCAACACTGGCGACTGGAACATCGGTAGCCGCAACATTGGCACCTACAACATAGGCGACTGGAACACTGGTAATGGCAACACCGGAGACTTCAATACCGGCAACCGCAACACAGGCGACTGCAACACTGGTGACTGGAACAAAGCTTCTTTTTCCAACGGTGTATTCTGCACTGAAGAACCTGAAATCCTAATTTTCAATAAACCTTCTGGCATGACCCTCAGACAGTGGCGCGATAGTGAAGCTTGTTATCTGCTGAATCAGATTCTGTTCACGCCAAATGCTTGGGTATGGGACGATGACATGACCGATGAAGAGAAGAAAGCTCATCCTGAATATAAGACCACGGGTGGTTTCTTGAAGGTTCTGGATGCTTCTGACTGCTGTGTTCGTTGGTGGGAAAGCCTTGATGAATCCGACCGGGATGTCATCCGTTCTATTCCCAATTTTGATGCAGCCATTTTCAAGCAGATTACAGGTATTGATGCAGCAAAAGAGTGATTCTATAAGTTGAGGTGACAACATGAATTGGTATGAAATTCTCGGCGTTATGGACGATGGCGCTCAGATTTATTCTGAAAAAGTTATCGTCGCTGCTGATGACCCATCTGAGGCTGTAGAGAGAACCAAAAAAGCACTATGTCGGTGTGCCGATGAAGTTTTCCGCGCCACAAAGTGCTCTCCGCTTAACCAGAATAAAGTGTATGCACTGTATGCTGGAAAAGCCATTCCGATTCAGGATCAAGCTGTGAAAGGATGAAAACAACAATGACAAAGGAAGATTTGGAGTTTGTACGCGACAATCACGAATTGAACAAGAAGTCTTATGACGATCATGCAACCTGCGGCTACAATTACGAAGATGGCTATGTGGACGCACTAAACTTTGTGCTGGAGCATCTTGATGAACTCTGTGAGGAAATCCATGAAAATGAACTCATGCGGCGTGCTACTGAAGAAGCCAAGTATTGCATCCGTGAATACTTCCAAGATAAATACGAACACGATGAGAATTGGACATCCGATGAAATCGAAGACCGTATCCAGCGTGCCATAGATGAAGGCGATGTAGAAACGATTGCCAACTCTTTCATAGACAGCGCCGATGACGGTATCCCGGATGATGAATGGTGCGAAACTATCGTAAGAAATTTCTATGATTAAGAGGTGATCGCCGATGTACAAAATCGAACTTGATGGATTCCAACTTCAAAGAGTAACAATAGCGCTCAACATGGCAAGGCAATACTTTGTCGATGCCGCTAATGACGAACTAAATCCCGTTCAGTCTGATAAATACATGTTTGTTGCTGGCGAGTATTACGATGTGTTTGATGACATCGTAAAACAAAAAGCAGTTCAAGACAATAACGATACTACGATAAATACAAATAAATAAAATTTATGTTTGATGGAGGTGTGGTAATGAAGTCAAAATCTTCTTTTGCCTACATAGACAGTTCTGGCATCGTCAAGTGTTTTAGCTGTGATGAGCGTCTTGTCCGCGTTTACCAAGATGGCAAGGGTAAGATGCCTGATGTCTGCCCTCGCTGCGGCTGCACGCTTAATTATAAGCCTCTCGGTTTGAACCTAAATGCCGGGCAAATGCGATACGAAAAGCAAACTATGAACGAACCTCTTATTCTTGAGCCGGAGGACTGGAATGATTCTGAATGGCAGACGATATGCCGTCTATTTGGCATGAAAGCCGCAGATCGTATTGTCGTCAGCAATTTCACTCTTGAAACCTATGGAGAAAGAGCAAATTGACGGAGGCCAATTATGAAAATGTCTGATTACACAATGGAATACTGCCCAGTATGCGACAAAGAAGTTGTCATCCATGCTCACGGTGTAACCCGGTGTCCTTCCTGCGGTGCCACACTCGCACCATGCAGCGTTTGCATTGACGAAACTGGTTTTTGCAGCGATAATTGCCCGTATGGATGTAATGGAACTGATAACGATTTACATAAGCTCGTTACAATGCCGGACATGACAACGGAAGAAATCAACTGGTTCACTGCCAGGTATTGAGCCGGAGGTGCAACATGGCAGACCATTCCTATGAGGACGCAATTCTCGAAGCACAAGACGGTATATTCGATAAATGTCACTATTGCGAGTACAAAGGCAGCGCCTGCCACAATCAGTGCATGGAGCTGAAACCTATCTACAATCCGAACTTGAGGTGAAAACAACATGAGACATCTGTATGACTGCCGTGTTTATAATACAAAGCGCAAATTTGCCGATGCCTACCTTGTTACGGCAGAAGATAAAAATGATGCAATGAAAGAGCTGATCCGCCGCCTTGATGATGAAACCGATGATGGCTCCATTGCATATGATCTGCTCGAAATGGTAGAAGTTGAATAAAACGGAGCTTTGATGGAGGTAACAGATATGGAACCAAGCTTTGTTTACATTGACCGTTACGGTAATTGCCGCTGCGGTCGGTGCTGTGAACCGCTTTTCTGTGATGAAAACGGCGATATGCCAGTCACCTGCCCGCGCTGCGACTCCGAACTCGACTATGGGAATCTCGATCAATCATCACTTATGTGATAATGGAACTTTTCTGGAGGCACAGTATGAAATATACCTATACACCTATGGGTCATTGGAAGGCTTGCCATTTTATCCACGAGTGTGAGGCCAAACGCAAAGAAATTCTGGACGCTGGCATTGACACTGCCGACGAAACCGAACTCCCAACCGCACAGGACATTTTGGATGATGTGAATACTGGCGTTGGTGTGGATTATGAAAACGAATACATCAACAGCTGGGGCATTACGGACCATTTTGGTTCTCAACCGCTCGCTCTGATCGTTGGTGAAGATATCATTTTAGCGGACGAATAAAATAAAGCTTTAATGGAGGATAAAATGATTACTCTTACCAATAATTTGGACACTATCGGTAAAGCCAGGTTGGAAGACCTTCTTATTGGCACCTTTTTTGAGTTTGAAAACGAAATTTACCAGCGTCTCGTCTGGGAAGATGCGTCTGACTCCTACGTTTGCTACCGTATTTCTGATATGAGTTGCACTAGGCTTTTTGGCGACATCTATGTCCGTCAGGTTGATGTAGAAATCACCGTGACCGGTTACACCAAGGAGGATTGACCATGAAATTCGCAGTGCCAATGAATCTTTCTATCGCATTTGAAATCGATGCCGCAACCGCCGAGGAGGCTGCGCAGAAAATACAGAATGCTATCTATTATAAAGACGATGCCTTGTTTGAAGAAATCCGCGAGGAGTTCAACGGTGTGATTGACTGCCGTTATATTGAGGTACACGACGACGACATCCTAGAGGAGGTGTGACCTCATAAATCGCTTTGATAGATCATCAAGAAGCATATTGGAACGATGTTAAACAAAAGGGAGACATGATACATATGACAAACAGCGACAAGCTCGAATTCCTCGGCCAGATCATTGACATCTTTGAAGACTTTCTCGATGAAAAGGGTGTCAAGATCGACAACCCAGACCGCGACAGAGATGCCATCGGGGATGCTGCCTGCGGCGATACAAACATCTACGGCTGTGATTACGGTTACCTTTCCGACCGTATTGAATCGACCATGATCAACTGGGGCTTCTTCAAGGAGGAATCATAATGGATGACATAAAGACACCGAGCTTTGATATGGATTGGGCAGACCGCGCCGAGGAACTTGCTCATGACATTTATACGTGGTGTATCAAAAATGATTGCTGGCAGGATGTCTATATCTACTATAACGGCAAGCGCATGGGTACGAGTGGTAAAGATAAAAACGGCAAAACAGTGTATCGCTACGGCGGCACGCCATTCATCGAAGACAATATGGATCCGCGTAATTACTTTGAATATGTCCGTGAGCCGAATATTTTGAGCATGAGTTTCGAGGGCACTCTGTATGACATTCTTAATAATCATGGCATGTTTGCCTTGCAGGATCTGTTCAGCAAATATGGCCTTTATTACGAGTGTGGTAATGCGTGGAATCTGAGTGCATATCCAATCAATGAATAACCTATCTAAGGAGCTGAACCGTTCATGACTACCACATCCATACTCCGGTTCGAGATTCGTCAGGTTGACGCCTATGAGGACGAGGAATCCTGTTGGTACTGGAATGAATCCATTCACCTGAGCGACTTTACCGTTGCAAGCACGACCAATATCCCCCGCAAATTTGTCCGGGAGCTTCATAAACTCGGCGTACATTTCGCACCAAACCGTATCCTTGTCTACGATGACGGCGACCTGCTCGAAATCGTTGACCGCAAAACAAAACGACCACTTTTCGCCGCACTAATGCTGTAATACCAGCCGCCAAGGGTGAGATATAAAAACTGAATATTGTATCCGCTCTTGTGCGCTGCCAAGAAAGGATACATAAAATGAAAAACGATCATGTCATAGAACAGATCTTTATCTCTCACCCGCAAGGCAAAATGAACGGCATTCCGACCATCACTACCAGTATGCTCTGCAATCCCATTTGTGAGCAGCGTGCCAAGGATGAAACCAGCGTATGCGCACACTGCTATGCCAAGCGCGGTCTGGCCATCTATCCCGCCGCACGAAACCGCTATGCAGAAAACACTAAGATTCTTTCCAGTCATGACCTTGAGGTTTACGAGCTGCCTGTTTTGAACAGCAGCATTGCCCGGTTTGAAAGTCATGGTGACCTTGTCAATGTGACCCACGCTAAGAACTACATCCGCATTGCCAGGGCGAATCCGTGGTGTACGATTGCTATCTGGACAAAGAACGCCGCCTTCATGGATAAGGCCATTCAGGAGCTTGGCAAGCCGGACAATCTGATTTGCGTATACAGTTCCGACCACCTCAATCAGGTCTCACAGGATTTTTCCAACTACAGCTGGATCGACAAGGTGTTCACCGTCTACGATAAGGCATACAGCAAGCAGCATAATGTCGAGATCAACTGCGGTGCCCGCAACTGCCTGACATGTCACAAATGCTACGAACACAACGACATCTTTTTCGTAAACGAAACGCTTAAATAAGGAGGCTCTGCACCATGTCAAAGAATTACGACCAATATGAAGTCAAGATCACTCCCATGCAGGAGACCAGCTTTGATGACGGTACCTGGTTCTATTTTGTCGATATCTATTACCATGAAGCACCACTGTTTACATATGAATATGATGACCCCGATAAGATCAAGCATCTCTACGCCCTGCGCATGATTGAAAGCGGTATGGACATGGCCGCAAAATACGCAGACAACATCATCCACCAAGACATGGACGGCAGCCACTTTCTGCCGAAGCTGTCAGACCTGAATACCCACCTTGCAGATTGGATCGAATCCTGTTGGCAAAGTGAAAACGATATGTGGTTTGTCGAGCATGATGACTCAGAGGTTGCCGATATGACCAAACAGGACTGGCAGGAAATCGACGAACAGGTCGAAAAATACTTCGGTTATGATGTTATCGAGTTTGTGGAGCCGGACGAGTGGACGCCGGACTTTGACTATCTCGTCTGCTGCTACGGCTCCTGCATCAATTTCGTCAACTGGCTTTGAATAAGGAGAATCACAATGAATGTACATGATCTTCCCAGCAATGTCGGAAGCTGGTTTCTGACAGATTCCGACTGTGCCCAGTATTGCCGCAAGCTCTCGCCTACCAGGTATGAATTCACCCAAATCGTCTGGCTGGACACCACCGAAGACACGGATAAAACCTATTGCGTCACGCAATCCGTTGAAGATGTCGGCGACATGACTCTTGATGAGATCTCAGGCCATATCAGTAGCTACTATCAAACGCTGTCTAAAATGGTGGAAAGCTATGGCGGAATTCATGACACCGGAAAGAATGCGCTCACTGTCGCAGACTATTGCCAGCTCATTGCCGAATGTGCCTTTGAAAATGAAGTCGGCGATAATTCTATCTCTGAAGTCATGGACTGGAATCGCTGCGTAGAGTTTCAGCGCGGCTATATGCTCTCACAGTAAGGAGGATGTTTGATTATGAATTTTACCACTCAGGACCTTCACCAACTCTGCAACGGCCTTCCCGACAAAAAGAACATTCCGCTTCTCATCAATAATAAGCCTGTTGCTGAAATTCAAATCAGGATCGTGGATGATGCAGAAAACAAGTTTGTTTTGAACCTGATTTCATCAGAAGAGGAATTTTAACCATGTTATACCAACACAGCCTTCGCGTATATAACGACGAAACGCTTGCCCCATACTATATGGACAAGGAAACCGTCGAGCAGGTAACCCGCTACCTGTACGACAACGAAATCACCGGTGATGTATATGACGGTATCTCCTGCTATCCATTGTACGGCAAGCCTACCGTCGATACTCCGTTCTATGCCACATCCAGCCTTTCCTTTGACACCGGCGAGGATGTCGAGTTCTCCCTTGAAAACGATATTCGTGAAGCCTCCTACAACTTCCCCACCATAATTTTCGAGCTGACCACCCGTTGCTGCGACACCAATGAGTACACCAGGTACTATTTCAAAAATGGCAGTGTGAAACGTTTTCCCGGTGCTGTCACTGTTTCCTACCCTCCCTTTGATTCCATCGAATGGACAAATTATTAAATAAAGGAAGTATCTGTACTATGATTTCTCAAAAAATTCTGGATGCTCTGGCTGACAATGATTGGAAGCCCTATATCGATACCGACGATAAATCTATCGACCTTGAATGGTATTCCCCCGCAGGTGAGGATTTTATGCTGTCATTCAGTGTAAAGGACGACGACGATTTTCTCTCCCAGCTTTTTGATGCCTATATGAATTTTGATACGGAACAGCACGCCATTGAAAACTACGGTATGAGCGGTGCTCCCGGCTTACGTGTCCTGCTTGACGACGCCGATGCTATTGAAGGTGAGTTGCAACGTCTGTGGTGCGAACTCAGTAAAGTAAAAGAGACGGTATAACCTGCGCCCTTATTATGAAGGAGTGATTTTATGAACAACATCAATCCCAAATTCATCCTCACCTGCCCCAACTGCGGTACAAAACAAATCTATGTCGGCACTGGTCTCACCTATCCACCCATCTGCTGTCGCTGCACCGCAGACCTCCAACCTTGCACGGACCAAACTACCACAGAAAAAATCAACACGATTTACAGCAGTCTTGATCTTCGTATTGAGTTTGGCAACGCCATCAACCATACTCTTGAGGATATCTGCACAGCCGATGAGGATCTCGCAGATTTTGTGTGTGAAGCGTACAAACGCAATAACGTTTCTGAAATGTTCACTGCCATTGTCGGCCGCGACCTTGACGACATTATTGACCGCATGAATACGCTCCCGGTTGAAGCAGAAAGGGAGGCGGCAGAATGAACCGCGTTGTCATCGGCTCATACCCAATCTGCAACACCGCCAGTCTGAACATTTACGAGATCGACCACACCAACGATCGCGTTCTCGCTGGCATCAATAACAATCGACCTTATTGGTACAGGATTTGTGTGGTATATTCCCTGAACACCGGTGTAACAGATTTCGGCTTCAACTTTGGCGGCGATTTTATCTCGTTTTCGTCGGTGCTGCGCAGATAATTTCTGGTAATATTTACCGCTTGTTTTTCCGCATAAAAGGAGTATTTTTAAATAAGGAGGTCATCCAAATCTTGCCAAATTCAAAAGATGCTGATTTGCGAAATCTCTATCGCCGTAAAAATTACCGCCAGACTTCTGGCTACCCATACCGCTCATGGACACAGCATGAAATCGATCTGGTCCTTGCGCACAATATGCCTGACCGGGAGTTGTCAGCACAAATTCAACGCAGCGTAATGTCCATCCAGCTCATGCGCTGCCGCGTCAAGAAAGGATCTTCACTATGATTTTATTACAGCTTCTCTTTTGCGCCGCGTTCGTATTTATCATCGTTGCTGTGGTCGGCGGTGCGTGTCTCGGTCTCGGCTGTATGATCTTGCCACCTATTGAAAAGGCCATTGATGACACAGCCGAGAAAATCGCCCCCACGCCAGACCGGTACAAAAAGCAGCAGGAGGTTTGGGATTCCTATCAATACATAAAGTTCCACCGCAAAAATCTGCGCGGTACGACCACCGAAGAAATGTGCAAGCGTGAAAATTGTACCGAAAAAGAGGCCCAGATGTATATGATTTTCGAGGACTGTCAGGACATGGGCATCAAAATGAACATTGCCTACGCTGACCGCCTGACCGGTGCCAGCGATGAGAGAGAGCAGATGGCCAGACTTGAAAAGCAATTCCCCACGCAGCAGGCCACCTATCAGACCGAAACGCTTCCCGGTCGCACTCGTCTTACCCGTGAAGAAGTTGCCGCTAAGTACGCGGCTCAAAAATAAGGAGGAATTTATCATGCGTAACAACAACAACAGCGATCTCGGCATCATTCTTCAGGTAATCTTTTGGGGTTTACTTATTCTTCAGGTTTATACCGCCTTCTTCTGCAACTATTGATTGGAAGGAACCGTGCAAGGTATTGAGTCTTATAACGAAACACTATTTCAAGTAAAGGAGCAATTTATGATCCGATCCCGTTACGCTATTACTGATTTCCCTGATGGTACACATCTCATCAAGTTCGATATGCATGACGAACAGCACACAGCACCAAATGCAATCACATGGCTATATGAATCCATGTCTGAATTTGCAGACATCGCCATGATCGCCTCCAATATTTCTGAGAATAGGGGCAAGTCTCCTATGCTTACTATGCCATACATTCCCAACGCCCGTATGGACAGGACAAAGAATGGAGAGGTTTTTACCCTCAAGTATTTCTGTCAAATGCTGAACGCCATGAATTTTTCCAAGGTTAATGTTTTCGACCCGCATTCCGATGTATCTGTTGCGCTGCTTAACCATGTCTGTGTAATGCGCCCGCAGCTAAAACAGGTTATTTACAAGGCTATATATCAGTTTAAGCCTGATATGCTCTATTTCCCCGATGTCGGCGCACTCAAGCGCTACGCTAATTTTGTGCCAAAGGATACTACCGTTCTCTACGGCAACAAACTCCGCGATTGGAACACCGGTACGATTCTCGGTCTGGATGTGGTCGGCGATGTCAAGCCCGGCGCACGAATCCTCATGATCGACGACATCTGCTCCTACGGCGGTACGATGTACTACTCCGCCAAAAAGCTGAAGGAGCTTGGTGCAGGCGATACCGCGATGTATGTTTCCCACTGCGAGAACTCTATCCTTGACCAGGAGCGCGGCAAAATCTTCTCAGAACCCGGACTTATCTCTAAGGTCTATACTACCAATAGTATCTTCACCGGCCATGATGACCGTATTGAAATCATCTATGAATTTTAAAGGAGACTATAAATGAGCATCAATCCTATGCTTCTCTGTGACTTCTACAAAACCACACATTCCCGCCAATTTCCCAAGGGAACGACCGAGCTGACCAGCTACTTTACTCCACGCATGTCCCGCTTGACCGATATCAACAGCATTGTCGTCTTCGGCGTCCAAGCATTTTGTCAGGAGTATCTGATCGACTATTTCGACGAGCATTTCTTCCAGCGCAATTTAGCTGATGTTACAGATGAAATCGAAACCGTTCTCGATAATACGATCGGAAAAAATAACTACGACAGTACAAAGTTTGTTGACCTGTACCACCTCGGCTACCTGCCAGTTGAGATCAACGCCCTGCCGGAAGGAACACTTTGTCCCATCCATGTTCCCTTCCTCGAAATGAAAAACACTCACCCAGATTTTGCGTGGGTACCGCAGTTTCTGGAATCTCTTATCAGCGCCGAGCTTTGGCATCCCATGATCTCCGCTACGGTCGGCCATCTCTACCGTCAAATCGTGGATGAATATTATGACAAAACCTGCGATGATTCCACTCTACGCGGCAAAGCGCTCGGCGATTTCTCCTTCCGTGGGCAGGAATGTCTGCAATCCGCTGTCAAATCCAGCGCCGGTTGGTGTCTGTCTTTCCTTAACACTGCCACCGTGCCCGCTATTCCCTACCTTGAAAAGAACTACTACTGTGACGCAAGCCTTGAGCCGGTTGCTTACGGTTCTGTCTCGACCGAGCACAGCGTCATGTGTTCCAACTTCGCCGTCGATGGCGATGAAATCACAATGCTTCGCCGCCTGTTGACCGAGCTGTATCCACATTCCAGCTTCTCTGTCGTCTCGGATTCCTACGACTACTGGAATCTTGTCGATAATATTCTACCGCAGCTCCACGATGAAATCATGGCACATGACGGCTGCCTACTCATTCGCGGTGACTCTGGCAACCCGGTTGAAATTGTAACCCAGACCGTTTACCATCTGTGGGAACAGTTCGGCGGCACGGTCAACTCCAAGGGCTACAAGGTACTCGATCCGCACGTCAAGGCTATCTATGGCGATTCCATCACGATTCAGCGCTGTGAGGCCATCTATAAGGAGCTGGAAGCCCACGACTTTGCCGCCTGTAATGTTGCGCTCGGCGTCGGCAGCTTTTCCATGCAATGCATCGAACAGGATGGTATTTTGAAACCGTTCACTCGCGACACCTTCGGCATGGCCGTCAAGGCAACGCATGGCGTTATCGACGGCAAGGAGGTCAATATCTTCAAGGATCCGAAAACCGATGCAGACCATTTCAAAAAGAGCCTCAAGGGTTTGTGTGTTGTCTTTGACGATCAGCAGGATGGCCGCATCCGCGTGCAGGATGAAATGGATCAGAAAGCAAAGAACTTCTATCGCAGCGTCGATATGCTGCAGCCCATGTTCCGTAACGGCAAGATGATGCGCCGCCAGACACTTTCTGACATCCGCAATCGCCTGAATCTGGAGGGAATCTGATATGTCTATCAAAATTATTGACGGAAATCTCTTTGATTCCAAGGCTAAGATCATCGCCCATCAGGTCAACTGCCAAGGCAAAATGAATTCCGGTGTTGCCAAGGAGGTGCGCCAACGTTATCCACATGTGTATAGATATTATGCGCTCCTCTGCGAAGCTTTATCGGATCATACCGAAAAACTTCTCGGTCTCATGCAGCTGATTCCCATGGATGAAAACGAAACTCATAGCAAGTATCTTCCATATCAGGGCAGGTACATTGCAAATCTATACGCCCAGAATCGCTATGGCTATGATGGCGCACAGTACACAAATATAAAAGCTCTCGCTACCTGCTTTGAACGTCTTGCACAGGTCGCATGTGATCTCAACTGCTCGGTTGCCATGCCCTACAAGATTGGCTGTGTGCGCGGTGGTGCCAACTGGGATGAAGTCTATTCCATGATTGAAAAAGCATTCAAAAATACTGACGTCGAACTCTGGCGTCTCGATAAAGGCTAAGGAGGCCATTATGAATCAGAAAAATCTTAACGCTGTAAATTCCAAACCCTACACCTTCGACGCCGTCAAAGTCAAAAACGAAATCGTCGGCTGGATCCGTGAGTATTTCCGCCAGAATGGCTCCGATTGCAAAGCCATCATCGGCATCTCCGGCGGCAAGGATTCCAGCGTCGTCGCTGCGCTCTGTGTCGAAGCGCTCGGTGAAGATCGCGTCATTGGTGTTCTCATGCCGGACGGGTATCAGAAGGATATTGGAGATGCCGAACAGCTGTGTGAACACCTTGGTATTAAAAGCTATGAAATCAATATCGGCAATGCGACTGAGGCAATCAGGGTCGCTATGATTGCCTGTGGCTTGGTTCCTTCTGTCCAGACCAAAACGAATCTACCTCCCCGCATCCGCATGGCAACTCTTTTTGCGGTAGCGCAGACATGCAACGGAAGAGTCGCTAATACGTGCAATTTTTCAGAGGATTTTTTGGGTTGGAATACCCTGTTCGGTGACAGCGCCGGTCAGTTCGCCCCTCTCGCTAAACTCACCGCTACCGAGGTTATCAAGATCGCGGAAGTCTTAAACCTGCCTGAAAATCTCGTTCATAAGGCTCCCGCCGATGGCCTGACCGATAAGAGTGATGAGGATAATTTCGGTTTTACTTATGATTTCCTTGATATCTATATCCGCACCGGCTACTATGGTATCGACACCGCCACTGCCGCAAAGATCGATTCTATGCATGATCGCAACAAATTCAAGCTTGCTCCCATGCCGCACTTTGATTATTACCCGGAAGACCCTTACCGCTTTTAAGGAGGCTTTATGACCCAAAACGAACTCTATGTTCTTATCAACACAAAGCCCTATGAATTTCTTTATACAGACCCGCATCTCGGCGAGCGCATCATTTTCCTCACTCTTGGCGGTTCCCACGCTTACGGAACGAACATCGAAGGCTCGGATGTCGACATTCGTGGCTGTGCTCTGAACTCCCCCAATGAAATTCTTGGCCTTTCCCACTTCGAGCAGCGCGTCGATGAAGCAACAGATACCACGGTCTATAGTTTTAACAAATTGATCTCGCTCCTCATCGGTTGCAACCCAAACACGATTGAGCTGCTTGGTTGTAAGCCGGAACACTATTTTTACATCAATGCCGTCGGTCAGCGTTTGATTGACAATAAAAATCTTTTCCTATCTCAGCGTGCCGTTCACGCTTTCGGCGGCTATGCCAATCAACAGCTTCGCCGCCTACAAAATGCGTTGACACACGATCACTATCCGCAGGATGAAAAGGAAAGGCATATTCTCGGCACCTGCAAATCTGTTTTTGAGGATTTCCGCCTTCAGCACAAGGATATTCCGGGCGATGCAGTCCACTTGTATATTGACAAAGGTGTTACAGATGGCATGGATACTGAAATTTTCATCGACTGCGATCTCAAGCATTATCCACTGCGCAGCTTCAAGCAGATGAATTCTGATCTCGGCACGGTCATCGGCCAGTACGCAAAGCTTGGCAAGCGCAACTCCAAAAAGGACGATATGCATCTCAATAAACATGCTATGCACCTCGTCCGGCTCTACCTCATGTGCTTTGACATCCTCGAAAAGGGTGAAATCAATACCTACCGTGAGGACGACCGTGACTTTTTGTTGGAGATTCGTGGCGGTAAATTCCAAAAGCCGGACGGCACATATTATCATGAGTTTTTCGACCTCATCAACGACTATGAAAAGCGGCTTGAATATGATAAGAAAAACACTTCCCTGCCGCCCAACCCGGACTATAAGCGCATCGAAGAATTTGTCATGGAGGTGAATACCGATGCCTGCTATCTTGTCCCGCATCACTCTGCCGCCTGACCTCATCGTTCTTATGGACGTTCTCAATGCGCGCGGCTATGAATCCTATTTGGTTGGTGGCTGCGTGCGCGACATCCTTCTTGGCAAAACGCCGCACGATTACGATGTCACCACGCAAGCAACACCGGAGCAAGTTAAGAAGCTTTTTCCCAAGACCATAGACACCGGCATCCAACACGGTACAGTCACGATCGTTATGTCCAGCAGTCAGTATGAAGTCACGACGATGCGTACAGACGGTACATACTCCGACAGCCGCCACCCAGACTCCGTAGTCTTCACCTCTGACATTGAAAAGGATCTCTCCCGCCGCGACTTCACCATGAATGCCATCGCCGCTAAGGTTGGTTCCGGCGACAAGGATGCTGTCAACCTATCCTTGGTCGACCCCTTCAACGGTCGCCGCGACATCAAGCGCAAGGCTATTGTTTGCGTCGGAGATGCCAAAACCCGCTTTCAAGAAGACCCTCTTCGCCTGCTCCGCGCAATCCGCTTCAGTGTCCAGTTGAAATTCTATGTTGGCATTGAAACCGAAACGCTTATTAACCAGATGGCTCCATCGCTTGTCAATATCTCAGCCGAGCGCATTCAGGATGAACTCCGCAAGATATTTCTTGCCGGTGAAAGTAACCTACACATGTTGTACTGTACACTTCATGCATATCGCCCAGTGTTCTGTCAAATCATCCCGGAGCTGAAATCTTGCATTGATTTCAACCAGCACTCATCCTATCACGCCTATACAGTTTGCGACCATATCTTCAAAGCTGTTGGCAAACTTTGTAACGCAGTTTCGTATGAATCTGAATTTGCCGCAACTGCACATGCCCACTGGTTTGAACTCTGCATGACGATGCTTCTACACGACATTGGCAAACCGCAGTGCTTCACACAGGATGAAAATGGCATCGGTCATTTCTACGGTCACGCCAAGGTTAGCGCCGATATGGCCGACAGTATTCTCCGCCGTCTCAAGTTTTCCAATGTGGAGCGGGAGCGCATTGTAACCCTGATCGAGTATCACGATTATCAGTTTGAACCAAGCGCTCGCTGCGCCAATCGTCTGATTGCCAAACTCGGCGCAGAAAACGCCCAACTGCTTACGATCGTCCGCTTTGCCGATCTTTACGCCCATGGTGTAAACTATGCGAACTTCGGTGAAATGAATCCGCTTCGCAAAGCACAAATCACATACCTGTATCTTGCCACCGCTGTATTTGAAAAGCGAAAGTTTTCTCTCAAAGACCTTGCCATCAGCGGTGTAGATTTGATCCACTGTGGTTATACGCCTGGGCCAGATTTCAAGCGCTGTCTGAATTATCTCCTCGATGAAGTCGTCAACGGAAATCTTACCAATACGCGCACCACACTTATCTCTGCCGCTAAAGATTATATGGAGGAATACCATGCATAAAATTCTCGTCGTTGTCGATGTGCAAAACGACTTCATCACCGGCTCTCTTGGCACTAAGGAAGCACAAGCCATCGTGCCAAATGTCGTCGCTAAGATCAAACAAGAAGCTGAAGCTGGTACATTTATTGCTTGCACACAGGATACCCACCATAATGATTATATCAACACCAATGAAGGCAGACACCTTCCTGTTTACCACTGCCTTCGTGGCGAACCGGGATGGCAAATTGAATCCTTTGTTTGGGAAGCAATTTGTAAAGTATGGGATAAATATGACCCAGCTGATGTTTTCCCTATTGAAAAAGCCACCTTTGGGGATGATGTTGTAACAGAGCGACTTGCTCAATATATTCTGCGATATGCAGATAATATTACTGACTATATGTACGATACAGGCGATAATATAGAGATCGAATTTATCGGCCTCTGTACCGGCATCTGCGTCCTCTCCAACGCTATTCTCGCCAAAGCTCGCTTCCCGGAAGCTACGATCTCCGTTGACGCTTCCTGCTGTGCCTGCGTTACACCGCAGTCCCATGATACCGCGCTTGCCGCTATGCAGCTCTGCCAGATCGAAATCAAAAATCATGGCAAGGAACCGTGGCGTAAATAACCACACTATATAATAAGGTAGGAGAAATCATCATGAACAACGCCCGTCGTAAAGCCATCAGCACCATCATTCACAGTATCACTGACCTGAACGAAAAATTCTCCGCCAGCGAGGACGAGCTGCGCTATGAAATCGAAGCAGTGCAGGACGATGAACAGGAAGCCCTTGACAACATGCCGGAAAGCATGGAAGGCTCCGAACGTTACTCGGCTATGGAATTCGCAATCGAATCCCTGCAGTCCGCCATGGACTCTTTGGACGAAGCCGCAACCGCTCTGAATGAATCCGTGTCGGAGGCCGTCTCTGCCCTTGAGGAAGCCAGCGCCTGACCGATAATCTGTGTGTCTGTCAGCCCCAACAGCCAGTCAGCTGACACATTCATCGCCCGGCACAATTCCGCTAACGCCTCACATCCAGGTGACCGTCTGCCTGTCTCCCAGCACTGTAAGGTGTTACGCGGGCAACCAATTCTATCGGCAAGCTGCTGTTGGGTTACATAATGATCATAGCGCCATTGTTTTATGCGTTTGATTAAAATATCCATGTAAAACCGCTCCTATGGTGACATTTGTAGACTTGAATACAACTTTATGGTGTCATATAATTATTTCAACAACATAAAGGCGTGTGTACTTTCTAGGTCTGTACTTCTATTGTAACATAAGATGTGTCCTATAATTTGGACTTTGAACCTAAAAGGAGAAAAAATGGCAAACGATATTTCTAAAACGATTTCTTTGCAAGAGTTGTATGCAATGATGCAGCCGTATAAAGAAGCCTTTATCTCTTTGTTCTCCGGGGATGAATCAACCGGTCTCTGTGCCACCATCCCTGTTAAAGCAATTAACCTTTTTAATAACGGCACAAAGGCCACTTTTTTGCTGTGCTCCGGCGGTTCCGGCTTTGTCCTACAGGCAGCATCCGTCAAGGTTTCCGCACCAGCTTTTTCCAGGGATTCCTGCTCTTTTACCCTGTCAAGCGCCGGTTTTCAGTATAAAATCGTTCTTTGTGAATAAATTATTAACATTTCTGTTTTGCTCTTGAAATGTGTGTTGCGATGTGGTATAGTATAGTCACAGCAAAAGAATACCGCGAAACAACACGACCGCTGAATATCTAAAAAGGAGTTGAACCCACACCATGTTTACACCCAGTAAAACCACTCCCAGATTCGGGGAGATCCGCTGGGGGTATTTTACGACCGATACCGTCTTCCCCAGCGACGTTCACAAGTATGTCGGTGTCCATCCGTATCTCATCATCAGCAATGACCGCTATAATCAAGTCAGCGGCCAATGCGAAGCGATTGCCTTCACCACAAAACGATTTGAAAAACACAATCCGGTTCACGTGGATTTTCAAATCGGCGAGGTCGAAGGTCTGAATATGCCGTCTACTCTTGCAGTCGAGAGCCGCATCACAGCCCGCAATATTCATTTTTCTGATCCCATCGGTACTTTTACCACAGAAAACTGGCAAAAGGCTGTCCCGGCTATTCTCCGTCAAAATCCCATTTTGCGCTATATGCAGCCGGTCAATATGAAATCGGAACAAGTTTTGGCGTAAGGGCTTGCAAAAGCCTGTCTACATAGTGTACAATAAAACCACTAGAAAGGCAGGCTTACTATGTCTCACTCTTATGTCGCCGAATATAAATCCACCCTGAAATCCTCGTCCGCAATGTTCACCGTCCAGCAGCTAGAGCAGGAAACCGGGGTCAGCTTTCAGGATTGGAAAGTCGATACTGTCAATGATCTTGTAAAACGCCTTCAGGCCGATAATTACTATCTCAACCGCGGTAAACTTACCGAGATCAAAGGTTATCTTGATTATCTTTTAAAGAAAAATGTCATCACGCCGCAGCAGTACGCGACCCACCCCTTCTTCTTTGTTGTCTGCAATGATGATAAAGAGATCAAGCGAACCTACGCAGAAGTATCCGATGACAAAATTCTTCGCAAGTTCTTTTTCTCTGAACAGGAATTTGCCGATTATCTGGATGCACTCTGTCCCGGTGTCTCCTACTCGATGAGCCGCGCCATTATGATTTTGGCCTGGGTCGGGTTGGATAAAGGTCAGATCCTCAATGTAAAAAAGAAGGACTACCACCAAAGCAGTGACCATTCTTCCGCTTATGTTGAATTCCTTGCCAAGGACGGCATGAAACAACTTCTTATCCCAAAACGATTTATATCAGATATCGAACGAGCTGTAAAGAGTGATCAAGAAACCGTATACAATGGTGCTTGTGACGGACTCCGACAATTAAATTATAATCCAGAGGACGATGATTTCCTGATCCGTGCCACTGTTACAGGTGCTCGTGTCACTAAGAAACGGTTTGACCCTATAACAGGTGATCGCATCTATTGTTCCTCTGTTCAGAATATATCTAGGTTTATTACCAACCAGTGCAAAAAACTCACTTGCGATAATCCCTTTAAGCAAAAAGACCTCGTGACACTTCGTTCTATCACAAACTCGAATGAATTTATCAATAATTCGCAGGGCACAGGTGCAAAAATATTGACCAATGCCTATCGTCATCCTGTCTATCAACAATGGCTCCAAGTAAAAGAGCTTGTACTGGCAGAATGATTTGGTTTTCCGATTTCCGGGGGTGTAGCTGCCCCCATTTCCTAAAGGTTTTCACAACACACAATTCAAGTTTAAAATTCTAAGGAGGCAATCCCAATGACTCACGAAAGCATGACCATCCACCGCGCTCTTGTGGAGCTGAAAACTATCGACAGCCGTATCAGTAAGGCTCTGGAAAACGCACAGTTCTGCATCAGCGCCCGTGTCAACACGAAACAGCTGTTCGGCCAGCCGGTTGAGGAATTTCTGAAACAGGCCGTAAGCGATTATGATTCTGTTCGGGACCTTATCAACCGGCGCAATGCCATCAAGGCAGCTATCCCCGTCTCCAACGCACTGACAAATGTCAAGGTCGGCGACGAGGAGATGACTGTGGCAGAAGCTATCGCCTTCAAACAGAATGGGATCCAAATGTACCAGAAGCTGCTGGACGTGCTGAACGATCAGTACGCTGACGCTATCACTGAGATCGAGCAGAACAACGGTACACTGGAGCGCCGTGCCGACAGCCATGTCGCCTCGATTTACGGCAACTCTGCCACAGCCAAGGCAGCAGACCCGGACGACGTTCAGCGTGCCCGCGAAACTTATATCAACGCCAACACCTATGAACTGATCGACGGCCTCAAAGGCTGCAAAAAGGATGCCTCCATCGAGTCGATCATCAAGGAGATGCAGACCTATATCGACACCTTCCAGAATGAACTTGATGCAGCCCTCTCTGTCAGCAATGCAACTACCACCATCGAGTTCGACTACTAAAATCCAGAGTTTCTGAACTCTTTTAAATATATCTGCCTGTACACCGAAAGCGATGAACCACTTGCCGCTCTGTCCATTTAGCAGCTCAATGACAGAGTTTAAATCAAAAACTGCGCTGCTATCATATAACAAATTGTGTAAAAGTAGATTTTTACTATACAGATAACAATGATCTGAGAGTATAAATCATTTGGCCTGGAGATGATTGGCCTTTTGCAGCGAAACGCTCAATGCTTAACGCTCAAGCCTTACTTCTGAAACATAAAACTTTATATGAATCAATCCTTATCGCTCAACGGTTACAACTTAAAGTTCTATCAAATCCTTGACGCAAGGTCATACGCATGGCAGTGTCGGCGTTTCGCAAACCGCAAGGCTGGTGTATGGGCAGCGTGCGAAGGCGGTAGCACGTTATAAAACAATCCGCCCTCTTATGGAGCGTTCGTATAATGGTAGTACCTCTGCCTTCCAAGCAGATAGTGCCGGGTCAGAACCGGTACGCTCCTCCAATTCCACTTTTTGGCAGTGATCTGATCAATCGTGCGCCAAGTGCGTGGAGTAACGGAGCACAGCTGCTCGTGGATAAAGAACTTTTTGGGTTCACCTTCATGGCGCACTCAGCGAAGTGAAATCCGCATGAATTCATGTTCCGTTTTCGGGGCTGGCCGCAAGGCCCTGGTCCCACTAAAAGGCTGGGGATGGTGCCCCGCCCGGAGTCCGCATGATCTCCGTCATCAAATACGCCCGCCAGCGGCTGCGGTTAAGGCCGTACATATCTAAAGATGAAAAGAGCGCGGTTGCAGATAACCGGCACCGACAAAGGTTTCGCCACTCGCATGTGGTCTGCTTAGAGTACGTAGCCAATGCAGATACACCAATACCCATGTGACAGTTAGCTTCTGTCTGAATTCTGGCCATAATCGTGGGAGCCAAGAAGTAGAACACTTTTCATCTTTTTTATCGAGCAGTAGTTCAGTTGGAAGAACGCCGCGTTTGGGGCGCGGAGGTCGTGTGTTCAAAGCACATCTGCTCGACCATGGAGATGCCCTCACATCTCCTATAAGAAAAATTTTCATGTTCATCTTATCTGCTTCCGAAACCGTCAAGGACAAAGACGGAACGATTTCATCATCACGTAGCTCAGTGCAGAGCGCCGCAATAATAAGATTGGGATGCGGAGGCAGCTGGCTCATACCCAGCCGTGGTGACCAGTGGGAGTCGCGCCCCCATGCACTTTACGGAAACCGTTTTAGCATAAGGAAAACGGAACCATTTTATAAGGGGCTATGGCGCAACTGGTTAGCGCTGGCGGCTCATAACCGCTCGGTTCAGAGTTCAAATCTCTGTGGTCCCATCCATATGGCGTAGTGGCAGAGTGGTTGAATGCAGCGGTCCTGAAAACCGTAGGCAACGTAAGTTGTCCCTGGGTTCGAATCCCAGCTTCGCCGTTTATATCTTCGGGTGATGGAATAGGCAGACAAAACATACTTAAACCATGTTGGTGGCAACACCGTGCGGGTTCAACTCCCGTCCCGAAGATTCCTATGGCCCCATGGCGGAATTGGCAGACGCGGCAGATTCAAACTCTGTTTCTTTGTGGGTTCAACTCCCACCGGGGCTACTCAGTAATAATGGCTAACGGCAGTTGCGCCATAAAAATGGCAAGACGGGTCGGGGCTGGCATAGAAAGGCCGGTAGGCAGTGCAGCGGAAGGTAAGAAAACCGCCAAGCGAAATTAAGTCGGGAAAACCGAATGATACGCAAGGGATACTTTCCATCGCAAGATGGTCTGACGTGGGACTCCAAGTTGCGGGTAACGACCGCAGGACGCATGTCTGTAAAGTCACTGTGAAACTCAGTCATAGCTGCCACATTATTACCTTATTATGCTGGATTAGCTTATTTGGTAGAGCACTGATTTTGTAAGTCAGGGGTGGCGGGATCGTAGCCTGCATCCAGCACCATTTTTGTACCCATTTTAAAATTAAAATAGAAAGGACTGACACGACCATTGGATGATTCAAACATGAAATCGCTTTCCGGCACGCTCTCCCTCATGCAAACGCTGGAAATGCGCTATCAGGCAAACTTCTCCGGCGTGCATGAGCAAGACCTCATCACGCAAGACCTATTACATAAGTTAGAGCTTGAGCAGAACAACGCCGTCCAGCTTGTTCAACTCGCCAAACAACTCAAAGAATGCCGCAAGACGCGCCGTATGATGAAAGATGAAATCGAACTTATGCAGCCTCTTATGGACTTTATGCAGGACGGCCAAAACAGACGCTGCGTTCACCAGTTGCAAGAAGCTCTCGGCAAAATGCGCGATGTATCCAAACACCATGAAAATCGCCGCTATTACCCGAGAGTATTATAACCTACACAATTTTTCAAAGGAGACCGCTTATGACTATCATGCCATTCCATGACTTTTACAAAAAGTTCCTGGCTCATTTCAACTCTATGACCAAGGACGCCGCTGCCCTTTACCGTGTCGATTTCGACCCGGATGAACTCTGGAATCTTTACCTTGATTCCTTCCCGGAGGGCACTAACCTCATCTACCGCACCCGCCGCGAGTTTGACTGCTCCTGCTGCCGCCATTTTATCAAGACGATGGGCGGTGTTGTCGCCATTCGTGATGGCCGGATCGAAACCATCTGGGATTTTGACACCGCATCGCCGGAATGTTATCAGCCCGTCATGGATGCTCTCTCCGCCTACATCAAGTCCAAGCCCATCAAGGATGCTTTCTTTACCCATGAGCATACCATCGGCATTGCCCACAACTATGAGCGGGATGAAAACGGTCACAAGGTCCTGACATGGAACCACTTCTTCGTCAACACCCCGCGCTGCGCTTACACCACTCACGACATCAACGTGGAGACCGCCCGTATCCGGGATGACCGCAATGTGTTCCTGCGCTCCATGAGTGAGCTTACCGTCGAGGCCACCGATACCGTCCTTGAACTGATCGCGCAAAACAGCCTCTACCGCGGTGCCGAGTGGAAGTCCCAGCTGGAACAGCTTGCAGCCTCCCAGACAAAATACAACGCTATGACAGCAGAACAGAAAGAGCTGCAGTCGTGGGTCGATGTCATCAATATGAATTCTGCTCTCGCCCGCATCCGCAACACCAGCATCGGCACACTGCTGATCGACCTGTCCGAAGGCCGCGACCTTGATTCCGCCGTCACCGCCTACGAGCGTGTCGTCGCCCCCGCCAACTATAAGCGTCCCAAGGCCATCTTCACAAAACGAATGCTTGAGGATGCCAAGAAAACCGTCACAGAACTCGGCTATATGGATTCCCTGCCCCGCCGCTTTGCCCGTCTCGATGACATCAGCGTCAATAATATCCTCTTTGCCAACCGTGACGCCGTGTCCCGTATGAACGGTGCAACCGCAGATCCATTTGCCGCTATGGAACAGCAGGTTGCCATTGACCCTAAACGATTCTCCCATGTCGAGGAGATCGGTATTGATAAATTCATCTCGGATGTCTTGCCAATCGCAAAGGAGCTGGAGTTGTTCATGGAAAACCGCTTTTCCAAGAACATGGTCTCGTTGACCGCCCCTGTCAGTCCCGACGCCAAAACGATGTTCAAATGGGATAACGCTTTCGCATGGGCCTACACGGGCAATCTGGCTGATTCTGATATTCGAGAGAATGTCAAGTGTGCAGGTGGCAAGGTCGATGGTGTGCTCCGCTTCTCTATTCAGTGGAACGATGAACCCGGCAAATGGGATAAGTCTGACGAGGACGCGCACTGCAAAGGCCCTTGCGGTCATATCTGGTTTAGTGAAAAGCGTGGCTTTGCAGACGGCGGCAATCTGGATGTCGATATTATCAATCCCAACCATGGTAAACCTGCCGTCGAAAATATCACATGGCCTAATCTTTCCAGAATGAAAGACGGCCAGTATAAGTTTTACGTTCATTGCTACAGATGTGACTCCGGAAACAACGGCTTTATCGCTGAGATCGAAGCTAACGGTGAGGTCCATCAGTATGAATACCGCCACCCAATTTCTTCCAGCACGATTGTCTCTGTGGCCACCGTCACTCTCAAGGACGGCAAGTTCACTATCAAGGATGAACTCAAGTCCGCCATCTCCAGCCGCAACATTTGGAACATCAGCACGAATCAGTTTGTCCCCGTAAACGTTGCCATGTACTCCCCCAATTACTGGGACGAGCAGACCGGTATCGGTAACCGTCATTATTTCTTCATGCTCAAGGGCTGCCAGAACCCTGACAAGCTCAATGGCTTCTACAATGAATTTATCAAGCAGGAGCTGCTGACCCACAAGCGCGTCTTTGAAGCCCTCGGCTCTCAGATGTCCGTACAGCCTGTCGATGACCAGCTTTCCGGCGTTGGCTTCTCCTCCACCCGTCACGATTCCTTTATCGTCAGAGTAAAAGGCCAGACCGAGCGCGTGCTCAAGGTCGTAATTTAAACATAGAAATGAGGTAACCACTATGGAACTGTTTGAAATCGCAACCCGCTATAAGTACCGTTTCCCCTTCAAGGGCTGGATCAGCACCGAGGATCTTTGGGATCTGAGCGTTCAGAACCTTGACAGCATCTTCAAGACCCTCAATAAAGAATTTAAGACAACCGGCGAGGAATCCCTGCTGGGCACCAAGACCACCGAGCAGAATGAACTTTCCAATAAGATCGAGATCGTCAAACATATCGTCTCTGTCAAGCTGGCGGATAAGGCTAAGGCACAGACCGCCCGCGAGAATGCAGAGCGCCGCCAGCAGTTGCTCGAAGTCCTCGCCAAGAAACAGAATCAAGCACTCTATGATATGTCGGAGGCAGAGATTCAGGCCCAGCTCGCCGCTCTGGACGCCGAATGAGCCGTCTGCACGCCAACTATTACTCCTGCGGCAAGTACAGATTTGCAACACCAGCACCTGCGGACGAATCCGTTTTGTACAGCGAAGGCCGCTACAAGACAAAGCTGACAGCCCATGATATGCCGCCGTGGTATATGCGCGGTTTATACTACGGCTATGCAGATGGCTTTCTCAACACAAAAAATGTCTCCAAGCTGGTCTACAATCCAAATCTATGCTTCAATCACATGTTCAAGGATGACATTTTATACATTTCGTATAATTCACCGTCAAAACGCCGAAAAATATTCAACGCAGAGGAACCTTACGATGAATATGTCTGGGGCTTCAATATCCCAAAATTCCTGTACATGGCAGAGCGGTACAGCGGTTACGATACCGCCCCCATCTGGCAGCAGATCGAAGAAAAGCGCCTCTGGTTCCAACACACATACCCGGATGACTACAAACGCGAGGTCGGCGATATAACAGACTATCGCACTTATACAGAATCGCTTTACGAAACGATTTGATTTTACACCTATATCTTTGACACTTATACGCCCTGTAAACTGCCGGAGCACCGCCTCCGGAAGGGTGTATTTTTTGTGCCAATTTTTCGGGTATCCCGGTTCTGCTTTCCCGTTAGCAGGCCGTTTTGAATAGATATTTTTATCAAGATTGGAGTGTTTTCACAATGAAAAAGATGGGAGTGACATGAAATGTTTCCGCCTGCTTTCCTGATTCTGATCGGCCTGGCCATGTTTCTGTTCTGGTGTGAATCCAGTACCCATTTTGATGAGATCGGCCAGAAGATCATCGACTTTTTTACACAGTTTAAGGAGAATCGAAAATGAAAAAATCTCTCGGCGGTATCGCAACCGCAGTTATTATCGCGCTCGTCGTCATTGTGCTGTTTGTATGCACGGTACGGATCCCTGCCGGTTATGTCGGCGTTGTCTATAATATGAACGGCGGCATTTCGGACAGAACGCTTACCCAGGGGTTCCATGTCATTTCCCCCACGCAGAACGTGACTACCTATTCCATCGGCATTGAGCAGTCCTACCTGACAGCCAGCAAAGACGGTGACTCCAACGATGATGAAAGCTTCGAGGTCCCCTCCAATGACGGCAAGGGTCTGACTGTCGATATGACCTTTACCTATCGCTATGATGCAGACAGAGTAGCCGATACCTTTACCCGTTTCAAGGGCCAGTCCGGCAAGGATGTAAAGAATTCTTTCATCAAGCCCAATATCATGTCTTGGACTAAGGAAGTCACGGCCAAGTATTCCGTCATTGACCTGCTCGGCGATAAGCGTGCCACCCTCAACAGTGAGCTGACCGACTATCTCAAACAGAAGTTCGAGCCTTACGGTATCGTGATCGAATCCGTTTCCCTTATCAATATTGACCCCGATGAGGAGACCCGCTCTGCCGTTCAGAAAAAGGTCAACGCCCAGCAGGATCTGGAGCTTGCCAAGATCGAGCAGCAGACCGCCAACGTCAACGCTGAAAAGGAAAAGGAGGTTGCCATCACCAAGGCCAATCAGGAAAAAGAGACTGCGCAGATCAATGCAGAAGCCAAACTGATCGAAGCTCAGGCCCAGGCCGATGCCAACCGTCTGATTTCCCAGTCCCTCACGCCGGAGCTGATCCGTCAGCAGATGTATGACAAGTGGGACGGTAAGCTGCCGACAGTTCAGGCCGGGAATGATTCCTCTGTTATCGTGGACACCAGCGATATTCTGCAGCAGGGTGAGTAACATGATCGTACTTTCCATTCCTGTTTTTCTGCTTAGTCTTGCCGCCTCCGCCTGCTTCGGCTTTTTCATCTGCGCAATCATGTCAAGCGGCAAATGCTGAAACTGTTATATGCCATCATACACTCAACATGGTTTGGAGGTAACGCTCTGAGATGAAAACACTGTCTACTCCCTTGTCCGTCACCCCCGGATTCTGTCATTGAGTCCGAGTACAACGAACAGACCTCGAACTACCGCCCCAAGAAGAAGCCGCACAAGAAAAAGTCAGACCACAAGCATACCTACGTTGATGCCTGGTATGAGGATTGGCAGTACAGTTACACACAGCAAAAACAAATCCTGCGCATCAACCAAACCGGTGTCTGTACCATTTGTGGCAAGCTTGGACCGCTGCACGACAAAAACATTTTGCCGTTAAAGGGCAGTTTCATTTTTCATCTTGAATATCCTGAGCCGCCCATCGGCGCTAAAATCTATCGCACACCAAGACCTGCCGACACCGACAGATTCGTCTTTGTGGATAAAGTAAATTTGAATGATTTTTATTTGAAGGAGTGATTTTATTGGCAAAATTCAAACCCGGCGACAAAGTCCGCATTGCGTGCTTCAAGTATGGTGTAAATCGGCACGATAATGGTGGCTTCAATGTTGGCGACATAATCACCATTACAAATGTGCATGATTGGCCTTTTTGGCCATATTTTTACGATGTCGCAGAAACCGATGATTATATCTTTTTTGAGGAAGAACTCGAACTCGTCAAGTCCGATACCTGCAAGCATGATTGCTCAACCTGCACCTGTCACGATGACACAGTCACCATCAGTGTCGATATCCCGCTAAACGACAAAAAGGAAGCCCACCGTATTGTCCACGCCATGGTTAAAAAGGCATATCAGGATGCTGCCACCGCTAAAGATAAACCACAAAATGCCCCTTGGACGGAGTATGAAATCGAATTCGCACGTGACCTCGTCTCGAATTGGGCTTATAACGTCATCCATAACGGCGGAGACCTGTACTGGCAGATCCAGCCGGAGGACGGTTTGGAAGCCATCGTCTATAAGTCTCTTAAAGCAGGCAGCTGTCTTTATGGTTATGCCGCGCCGCATCATTCGAATGAATATAATGTCTGGGTCGGCAAATGCGTCTCCCTCGCCAAAGCACTCGGTAAACCCATCCCGGATTTCATCAAGAACAAAAATATGGAGGACTGACCCATGCGTGTTCTTCTCCTTTTCCGTGGCGCACCGGGCTGCGGCAAATCCACCTACATACATGAAAACGGGTTGGACAGCTATACCCTCAGCGCAGACACCATCCGTATGCAGTATTCCTCCCCCATTCAGACGAAGAACGGCTCTGTACAGATCAGCGCAAAAAATGATTCCGTTGTCTGGAATCTGCTGTTTCAGATGCTGGAACTCCGTATGCAGTCAGGCTGCTTTACCGTGATCGACGCGACCAATTCCAAGACAGAGGAAATGAACCGGTATAAAGCACTGGCCAAGCAGTACCGCTATCGTATCTATCTGATCGATATGACGGATCTTCCTATCGAGGATTGTAAACGCCGCAACGCCAGCCGTGCCCCGCTCAAACAGGTACCGGAGGAAGTCATTGATAAGATGTATGCCCGTTTTAAGACACAGAAGGTGCCGGGCGGCATCAAGGTGCTCAAGCCGGAGAACGCGCTGGCAGAAATCAGCTATAAGCCCTCTGACATGAATTCATATCGTAAGGTCTACGCTGTCGGCGATATTCACGGTTGTTACACAGCGTTACAGGACATGCTCGGGGAGCTTGGCGGCCTGCAAGATGACTGTCTGTATATCTTCTGCGGCGACTATATTGACCGCGGCATGGAAAATGCGGATGTCGTCAAATTCCTGCTCTCTGTCAAGGATAAGCCCAACATTGTCCTGCTCGAAGGCAACCATGAGCGTTGGCTGTACTGCTGGAGCCATGATAAAAAGACTCCCAGCAAGGAATTTGAACTGCGCACCAGCCGTCAGCTGGATGATTCCGGTCTTGACAAAAAGGAGGTCCGTCGCCTGTATCAGCGTCTGAACCAGTGCTCCTACTTCTCTTTCCGCGGTGCAATGTATTTTATCTGCCATGGCGGCATCGCCGGGATGCAGCAGGACCAGCAGCTTGGCCTCATTACGATTCCCACCTTTCAGATGATCCACGGTGTCGGCGGCTATAATGACCTGCCTGATATCGTGGAAGCCTGGAATAAAACCGGCATGGTACAGATCGCAGGTCATCGCAATATTCAAAACTATAACATCCTCACGCCTCATTCCAACTATGTCAATCTTGAAGGCCGCGTAGAATTCGGCGGATCCCTTCGTGCAATCGAAATCGATTCTGACGGCAATCTCATTTCTCACAGCGTAAAGAATCATAAGTTCTATAAGCCGGAGGAACAGCCAATCGTTGAGACAAAGGAAGATTCCGTTTATCAGCTCGTCAAGGACCTGCGCCGTGAGCGCAATGTCAAGGAAAAAAGATTCGGCTGTCTGTCCGCATTCAATTTCACCTCGGAGGCTTTCCGCCGCAGCAGCTGGAATGAATTGACCACCGTCGCCCGCGGTCTCTTTATCAATACAGAGGATCATACCATCGTCGCCCGCGGCTATGAGAAGTTCTTCCGCATAGATGAATTGGCCCGCGTCTACCATTATCCGCACAGTAACCTTGACTACCTCAAGGACAAGCTCAAATTCCCGGTGAATGTCTACCTCAAGGAAAACGGCTATCTCGGTTTGCTCTGTTACGACCCCGAAATTGACGATCTGCGCTTTTGCACCAAGGGCAGTATCAGCGGCGACTATGCCGACCACTTCCGGCAGCTGTTCCAAAAGAATGTCTGTGAAACCGGCTCCACACGCTGGAATGAAATCAAGCAGTACCTTAAAGAGAATAACTGCACCATGCTGTTTGAGGTCATCGACCAGCAGTTTGACCCGCATATCATCGAATATGATACGTCGCATCTGGTCCTGCTGGACGTCGTCTACAATGAAATCGCGTTCCGAAAGATTCCGTACAGCGCCTGGATCGGGGACGACCTGATCGGCATCAGCCAGCGGTTTGACCTGAACCTAAAAAAATATGTAAACCAGTTTATGGATTGGCAGAAGTTCTATGAATTCTATATCAAAGCCTCCGCTCCCGGCTATGTGTACGATGGTCACTTTATTGAGGGCTTCGTCTTTGAAGATTCTGCCGGTTTCATGACCAAGCTGAAAACCGACTACTACTCTTTCTGGAAGCACATGCGCAGTGTCGCAGACGGCGTCCGTCGTTTCGGGTCTATCAAGAGTACCGGTCAGCTTACCGACGCACAGTCCAACCTGTTTTACGGTTTCCTGCGCGATAAGTACGCCAGCGATGAAGCGTTCCGCGACCGGCACAATGAAAACGGCTATGACATCATCTCCCTGCGTAAAGAGTTTTTGTCAAGTCAGGAGGGCACACAATGAGCGGCAGCTATGACTTTTTTATCCGCATCAATAACTTTATGCAGTGCCAGTGTCTGCAGGCAGTCGCACAGGAATGTGCAGATGTCATCGTAATTGATTGCAACGGCAGTCAGGCCAATGCCAAAAGCCTGCTCAGTCTTATGAGCCTTGACTATTCGCGCAAGGTTCGCATTATCACGTCCACAGCAGAGGAGCTTTTTGCCCTGCGCAACGCTCTTCAGTTGAAATAAATTTCGGAGGTACATAATGTTTATCTGCAATAAGTGTAAAAAAGTGTTCCCTGATCTCGATGGCTATGGTATGCGCATCCAGTACACGTTCGGTTACGGCTCCAAGCGCGACGGCGATTTGTTTGACTTGACAGTATGTAATGAGTGCGCGGACGACATCGCGGATGCTGTATCTAAGATCTGTGCGGTCAACCCCATCGTATGTGTAGGCTACGATGCGCTTTACGGTGATGATTTCGCAGAGCCTGATGATGATTCTGACGGCGATGCAAATATTTTTTCTTAACTTACACAACACATATTTCAAGTATTCTGTAAAGGAGTTTTTCTATGGCCAAAAACAATACGATCCGCTTTTCTTTTATCGGCGCTCCTGTCATCGCCAAAGATGGCATTCTGGACGAGATTGATTCCAAGCGCACAGGCGGCAAGATGTACCGCCTGCACTTCGGCATCAAGGTAGACACAAGCACGGAGTTTGTCGGTCTGCTGGATTATCCCCGCGATACCCTCAAGCCTGTGGATGCAGACTTTAATTCTTTCGAGGTTGCCTGGGCTGACCGTGAGGACCCGGATGTTCTCGCCAAGGTTGCTCGCTCCCGCCTGTATCGCACCAATGTTGGCTGTGAGGATGGCAAGATCAAGAGTTTTATCTCCGGCTATGATTTCATCAAGTATCTGGCGGATGTTCTCCCCGGCAACGATAAGGACCTGACCGTCACGGGCACCTGCAAGGTTCGCTATGACAGCAAGGGTATCCTGCGTCGCAATTTGGATATTCAGGCCGTCTGGTATCGCCGCGATACTGAAAAGCCGCAGCTGGCTATGTCCGTACCCCTCACCTACTGGAAGGACTGCGTCGATAAGTCCGACCTCAAGGAGACCGGCAAGATCAACATCAATGGCTATGTCCTTCAGTTCGCCACTAAAGAGGAGGGTGATAAGTTCCTGCCGTTCTCTGTCGTATTCGATACGACGAAGTACAACATGGAAATCCCCAAGCACAAGGCCCTCTATGAGTACAAAATGGAGTTTGTCGATGTCAAGGACAAGACGCCGCAGACTATGCTGTGGGATGTCCGCGTTGTCAACGGTGCGCAGGAGGTCGAGTTTGATGAGAGCCAGCTGACCAAGCTGCAGAAGATGCAGATCGAACTCGGCGAGGCTACGCTGGATGATTTCCGTCCCCGCGGCCAGATCTTCGGCAACCGCCTCTCGGAGCTTCGCTTGAACAAGCCTCTCGCACAGGGCGATTTTGCTGACGGCATGGTCGATACCGGCTACAAGATCTCCGAGTTTGAGGACATGATCGCCGTTCCCACCAAGGACGAAACCGTTGCCGATATGGAAAAGTCCGCCGCCAAGCCCGATTCCACCAAGCCCCCGTTCGAGGACGAGCTGGAGCTGTTCTGATGCCGGTGTTTAAGGATTTGGCAGGACAGCGCTTTGGCAGATGGACAGTTACTGATCAATATCGTCGGGTCAAAAGTCCTACAGCAAAATATTATCACTATGAGTGGCTATGTCATTGCGATTGCGGCACAGAAAAATGGATACTTCCAAGCAATCTTACAAGTGGCATAAGTAAATCATGCGGATGTTTAAAAAGCGAAAAAGCCAAAGAACCAAAGCCTTCACTTATGACGGACCTTTCCGGACAAAAAATCGGAAGATTAACCGTTACTTCTACATATGAATCAAGGAAAAGCGGAAAAAGTACACGTATTTATTGGCTTTGTAAATGTTCTTGCGGCAATGAAGTATGGGTATCTGCCGGAAATTTGGCATCCGGCAATGTTCAGTCTTGTGGATGTTTAGCCAAAGAGCTTACGATCCAGCGTTCAAAAAGGGAAAACACTTTCGAGCATGTCTCCGATGGATACGTGTGTGGATACGATAGTAACGGTGAATGTTTTCTCTTTGACGAGTGTGATTTTGACAAAGTGAATAAATATTGCTGGCATGTTTCTCCTGAAGGCTATGTAAAGACAAATCTGCCAAAATCTAATGACAAAAAAAGAAGGCTTGTCGTTTTACATCGATATTTGTTAGACATGCTTGATGAGGATTTTTCATGGAATAAAGTTGTCGATCATATCAATGGCGATCCGCGTGACAATCGTAGAAGTAACCTCCGTATTGCCACTCAGAAGGAAAATTCTCAAAATACAGGTCCATATAGGAATAGCAAAATCGGGGTTCCCGGTGTGACAAAGTGTAGTGATTGTCCCGGATATATTGTTCGTGCGACATATAACGGTAAAAGAATTTACGGCGGATATTTTCGTGATTTAGATGAAGCCAAAAAGAAAGCTGTCGAATTACACGATAAATATTATGGGGAGTTCTCTTATGAGAATTCCAGAAATATAAAGGAGATTGATTAAATGGCATTTAAGATGAACAAGATCAAAGCATCGCTGAATAGCTATCCCCAGTTTTGCCTGATGGGCACCCCGAAAATCGGGAAAACCACCTTCTTCCGCGACCTTGTCTTGTACGAGTATAAAGACCCCTCCAAGGGTCTGCTGATTTCATGCGGCAGTGAGGAAGGCTACCATGCTCTGGATCAGCTGCAGGTTGCCGTTGCGTCCAGCTGGTCTGGCGAATATGACGAGGATACGGATTCTCAGGGTCTGGTCAGTATCATTGATGAAGTTATTGACACCCGTAAAGAGACTGGTATTCAGATCGTTGCGTTTGACACTCTGGACACCATGGCCGACCTGGCAGAGGCGGAGGTTTGCCGTCTGTGGGCACGTGAAGCGAAAATTCCTATCAAAAATGTCACCATCAACTCTGCTTTTGGCGGCTATGGCAAGGGTCTTGATAAGGAAATCGATTTGATTCTGGAACAGATCGCCCGCCTGCGTGCTGTTGGTATCGCTGTGTTTATCCTGTCTCATACCAAGCTGAAGGAAAAGTCTGATATGTATTCCGGTGAAAAGTATGAACAGATCACCAACAACCTGCAGAACAAGCTGTTTACTGCAGTTGAATCCGGCGCACAGATGGTATGCACAGCCATTATGGAGCGCGACATCCAGAACGGCAAGATCACCAACGAGCGCCGCCGTTTGTATCTGGTCCGCACCAGTCAGGTCGATGCCGGTTGTCGTTTCCCCGGTATGCCGGAATCTATTGAGTTCACCCCGGAAGCTTTCATGAATGCATTCCGTCAGGGCGTCAAAAATGCCATGTTCACCAAGCCTAAAACAGATGAGCAAATTGATGATCAGGTCAAAAAGGAAAACGCAGCCATTGAGAAAAAGGCTGACAAAGCAACAGTGCGCGATCAGGAAGCACGCGAAGCTGACAACGCAGAGACACATCGTGCCGATTATATTGCCGCTATTCAGGCAGGCTTTTCCAATGCCTCTGATGACACAAAAGCAAAGGCAAAAGAGCTGCTGTCCGCTGCCGGTGTTGCCAAGTTCTCTGATCCTGAGCTTGATATTTTTGTACTCAAAAAGATCGCCTCTCTCTTCGCATAAGGCAGGCAGCGCATGGCAAAAACAATCGCACCCAAAGGCCGTCGCGTCAAGTGTCAGGCAACCGGCGTATGGGGCACGACCCTCACCTACTATAAAGCCCCGGACGGCCACTGGTATAAGGACGAAGCAACCTATCAGGACAAGCTCCATAAAGCTGCCATGCATAAACAGGTCATCGCCACACTCGCCGATGTTATGATGTTCGATCCATCAATGGCGTTCCCTACCATCATCCCAAAAAAGCTCAAGGAACTCAGCTTCTATGATGATGAAATCATTCTCGCAACGATTGAGCAATGCCGGGATAAGATCGGGTACGCCATGCGCACCAAAGAGTTTTCAAGCGAGTACGGCCGTGCCGCTTATGTCATGGCCATTATCAAAAACCATATCAACGATGTCTATAAGGCGGCAAAATCCAACGCCGCAGTACAACACAAGCAGGAAGCAAAAGCGCAGCAGATCCCCATTTTGCAGGATCTCGGTTTTGGGGCAAATACGCAGGATCACCACGCACACAGGGATATTTCAGACTTCCTGTTTGACGATGAGCAGGAATGAGGTGATTTTCTATCGAATTACAAGAAATTTTACATAAAATCAATGCAGACCGTGAACAGGTCGAAGCCCCGTTTGTCTTCTGCCTCTGGAAGGACCCCTACCTTTATGACGAGTACGACCGTGTCAATACTGGTACGGATGAAACCATCCAAACCGATGATTCTAAATTCTACTTTGCTCTTGGCCGCGCTCTGTATGAGCAGGGCTACCGCAACTTCGACGCGATCACGCTTAACGCTTACCTCAAGGATAAGGATGAAACCCGCAAAGAGTTTGATAAACGTGGCGGCTATCGTGAAGTCGAAGCGCTCAAATCTCTCATCAACCCGGATAATGTCGATGGCTATTTTGATAAGGTCGTCAAGCTGAACCTGCTGTCAGACCTCGCCCGCCAGTTCTTCAAAAATTTTTCCAATACGTCGCGGTTCGATAAGATGTCAAACGCAGAAGTCTATGACTTCTTTGACTATCAGCTCAACACCATTTCCATCAACACCGCTAAGGACATGAAGGTGGAAGACGTCTGGTTCGATGATGCTTTTGTCGATGAACTCAATAAGGGCGAAGCGGTCGGCCTCAACTACGGCAAAAACTGTCCGCGCCTCAATTACCTGACATTGGGTGTACCGCTTGGCGATCTCACCATGCTTGGCGGTTTCTCCGGCACAGGCAAGACCAGCTTTGTATTTGAAAACATGATCCTTGTCATGGCCGAGGCCGGAATCAAATGCTGCATTATCTCCAACGAGATGCAGGTCCGCGCCTATAAGCAGCTGTTGGCTGTACATATTCTGACCAAAGACCTGGACTATTGGAAAATCACCCGCAAACACCTCAAAACCGGCAATTTCACCGACGAACAGAACGAAATGCTGCGCAAGGCTGCCAAAATCAGCCAGGAAAAGTATAAGAACATCAAGTTCGTCAAGATGTTCGATAACGATACTTCCCGCGTTGTCAAAACCATCCGCAAGTATTCTAAGCTCGGCTTCCAGATGTTCCTCTGGGACACGATGAAATCCGATGATGATGTCAGCATGGAAATGTACCGCCAGCTACTCGTTGCCTCCCGCAAGGTGTTCCAGGCTGCCAGCCGCGAGAATGTCGCGGTCGTCTGTACTTACCAGTTGGCTCTCTACCTCCTGAATCAGCGGTATCTGGACGCTAACTGCCTGTCCAACGGCAAACAGATCAAGGAAGTCTTTTCCGAAATGATCTATATCCGCCCTCTCTGGGAGGACGAGTATACCGGCGAACGCTATGACTGTAAAGCCTACACCCGCGGCAAAAATGCCGATGGCAGTTGGGAAAAGTTTACCACTCCCATCACGCTTGATAAAACCAAAAAGTATATCGTCGCTTTTCTCGATAAGACCCGCAATGATGAAGATAAGCAACAGGTTTTGTACGAGGCTAATCTCACCTGGAATAACTGGCGCGAGGTAGGTTTCTGCACGATCCGCAACGAACACGTTCAAACCACACGCTAAAGGGGGTGCTGCCACTATGAACGCGGCACTTCTGCAGCAGCATCTCTCCGGCAATTCCGATGCTCTTTTCAGCATCCTGGAAACGCTGGAATTTCAGCACATCAATCTCAATAACGCAAAAACACAGTTCCGCTTTTCCCGTCTGGAAGATTCCAACCCCACCAGTATGATGCTGGATGTCAACACCCTGCGTTACTACTGCTTTTCCACCAACGGTAAAGGCAATCTGTTCACCCTCATTATGGATCGTATCCATTGTACCTTTCCGCAAAGCCTGCAATTCGTGGCAAATATCCTGGACCTGGATACATCTGATTTTAATGTTCAGGTCACTTATCCATTCCATGGCTTCTATCGGAAGCTCCTGCCAGACCGTGACGATGATTTTACTCTACCAACAATCCCGGAAAACACACTTGACCCTTACTTAGGCAAATTCAACACGATGTTTTTTCAGGATGGTATCGACTATAAAACACAGGAACTGTTCCAAGTTGGCTACGATGAAGAATCCAGCCGCATCACGATCCCGGAGCGGGACTTTAACGGCAACCTTGTCGGCATCATGGGCCGCAGCAATGACCCCACTTGTAAGCACGAGGAACGCTGGCTGCCCCTTGTCCCCTGCTCTCGCAGCAAGACACTGTTCGGCTTGCAGCAGAACTATCACAACATCATCGACCGCGGCAACATCTTTCTGTTCGAGAGCGAAAAAGCCCCCATGCAGGCGCGGTCGTTTGGATGCAGGCTGGCGCTCGGCCTTTGTGGCTGTCATGTCTCCCATGCGCAAGCCACCATGATCGCTTCCATGCAGCCCAAAAATGTTGTGCTGGCTCTGGATGAGGGACTGGAGGAAGAAGCCGTGCGCGAGGAGGCCAAAAAACTCGTGCAGGATAACATCATCGTCAAAACCAAGGTCGGCTATGTCTGGGACGCCGATAGCGACATCATCCCCAAAGGCAGCAAGCTCAACGCGGCAGACCTCGGCGTAGACGCCTACAAACAAATCATGAGAACGAAAGTGAGGTGGCTGACATAGCACGATATAAAGATTTAACGGGTCAACAATTTGGAGAACTTACAGTAATTAACCTATCCGATAAAAGACAGGGCGGTTCCTGTATGTGGGAGTGCCAATGTTCATGCGGAAATAAAACAACAGTTGTCAGTTCGTCATTAACCAGTGGTAACACAAAATCTTGTGGATCTTCAATTCATAAAAGAAAAGACATGATTGGAAGAACATTTGGAGAATATACAGTCCTTGAATATGTTGGTCCTAAAAAATGCGGCAACAAAACATCAGCAAGCCTGTATTTATGTCAATGTTCATGTGGTAATAAGCGAATTGTTTCCGGTAGTGATTTGAGAAACGGGAGATGTTTGTCGTGCGGGCACACAAGGATGATAAACAATGACGATTATATTGGCCATAAATTTGGAATGTTGACACCTATTAAAAGAATAGGTAATAATCCGCCAAAATTTGACTGCAAATGCGATTGCGGAAAAATTGTTCAAGTATCACAGCCGTTGCTTAGAAGAGGCAGTGCTGTTTCTTGTGGATGCTTAACAAGGAAAAAGATTGGATTGGCAAACAGAGGATTTAATAAAATTGTAAGATTAGACGACTGTGCAGAAATACATGACAGTAATGGAAATATTGCTTTAATTGATATTGATGATATTGAAAAAATTCAAAAATTTTGTTGGTATATGGCTCCTACTGGATACTTTTTTGGAAGAACAGGAACAGATATGGTGTCAAAAAATTATATTGCACTTCATCGTTATTTGTTCGATTTATCGTCAAAAGACAAAGTATTTGTAGATCATATAAATGGTGATATAAAAGACAATCGCCGTAGCAATTTAAGACTTTGCTCTCCACTTGAAAATGTATGGAATGGGAAATTAAAAAAGAATAACAAAACAGGGGTTCCTGGTGTGACGATTGTAAACGGAAAATTTGTTGTAAACGCTATAAATAACGGAAAAAGATACCATCTCGGAACATTTAACAATATAAGAGATGCTGCGGCTGCTCGATACAAGTTTGAAATTGAAAATCGTGGTGATTTTGCAAGATTAACTTGGTACGACAAATTTAAGGAGGACGGTATTAACAATGTCTCAACGTAGTGCAGATGAAAGAATCCAAGCACTAAAAGACGCTGGTGTTGAACTCCTCAGCTACTCCAAAATGTCAACCATCAATTCTTGCTTATATAGCGCGTGGCGAACTTACATACTCCATGATCGCGGTGCTGACAGCTGTTATTCGTGGGCAGGAACTGTCTGTCATGACAGTCTTGAATTACTGGAAAACGACAAGATCACAGAAACGGATTTGCTTCCACGCTTTGAAAAAGGCATTGCAGAGATGGATGCTTTAGGGCTTGAGTTTCCCAAAGATTTTCGCGGAACAGATGGAATCAAGCAGCGTTACATCGCCGACATTTGTCACTTTTGTAAAACTTATTATCGTCCAAAAGGTAAATTCACAACAGAAGAATTGCTGATTTACCAGGTTAATGATAAGCTTGCCATCCGTGGCTATGCTGACCTTTTAAGATGGGGATGCGACAATGAAGTTACGGTCCTGGACTATAAAACCAGCTCGAATTATCAACAGAAAGACCTTCTCGAACATGGCCGTCAGCTTACGATCTACGGCATGGCGTTAGAGCAGGCCGGGTACAAGGTCAAATCCACCGCCTGGATCATGCTCAAGTATGTCGTCATCAAGTACGACTGGTACGCTACACGGCGCAGCAAAAACAAGACCCCACTCACCCGCATCGTCAATCGCTCCAAGATCTATGACACTATCAAAGATGCCGTCGAAGCCGCTTGTCATGAGGCTGGCATGGACGAAATGGATATCGAAATCGCCATGATGGATTTCGCCAAGACGAACATTCTGGGCAATCTGTTCCCGGCTAAGGTCAAGGCCAAGTTCTCCATCAAGCCTTATGTTCGGGAATATCCATACACCAAAGAGCTTCAAGACGAGGCACTGGATTACATCAATAAGACAGCCGACCTTTACGAGAGTCTGCCGCATGACAAAGACCACCCGTGGGAGCCGTGCGAGATCACGAAGGAAAACCAGTTTTTCTGCAACACCCTCTGCGGACACAGAAAGACTTGCCCCTACATCAAGGACTACAACGAACGCACCATGGTCGGTGCCACACAATCCAAAAAGGACGAGGAGGATTTGTTCTGAATGTTCAGTGATATGGATGATATGTATTTCACCAACCCCAGTGAGGCCGACTCTATCATCGACGAAGCCACAAACAGCCTTCGTGACCTTATCAAGGATGACGTTAAGTGCGTGATCGATGCATACAACAAAGCCCTGCGCGAAAAAGACAATCTGGAAAGCGACATTGCCCGCCTCAACTGGGAAAAACAGCGTATTGAGGACGATATTGAAGCGGCCAAGCGCGATGCTGAAAATGCCAAGACAAATCAAATTCCAGAAACATACATCAATAACTTCGTCAAAAAGTATACAGGCTCCTACGCTCCCGGAGATGAAGTATATGTGGTAGACCACTCGTACAAGTCAAGCAAATGTCCTACCTGCAACGGTACTGGTAAAGTAGAGGCATCCATTAACGGGAAGTCAACCATCATCACATGCCCTAAGTGTAATGGGTATAAGAATGATAGTCATTGTTACTATTTCGTCAAAAAAGATGTCATTAAGACAGTGGATTTAAAACTTTGCTTTGATAAAAACCATGTAACAGCAAAGCAAACACGCTTTTCTGATTTGGAGCCTACATACGTCTATCTGCAAGATTGTGGCGGATTGTCGGACGTAAGCCTTATTTTCAGAACCGAAGCCGAAGCTCAGGCAAAAGCGGACGAGCTGAATAAGAAAGAGGCCGAGAAAGCCAATGGCTAAGGTTAAGCTAACGCTCACTCGTCAAGAGTTCATAGATTTGTTCGAGGGCTATGTCAAACGCGGAGATTCTACATCACGGTCGTTCATAAATGCCATGTATCTGCAGCTCCAATATGAAGCCATCATGGAATATATCGAGAAATGTTCCGTGGTTGATGATTCTGTATACATACGGTCTGATGGCAAAATCGCCAACGGCTACATCCAGGACTTTCGCCACAGCTGGCCGTTTCAAGATGGAGGTGAATTAAAATAAAGCAAAACTATCTCTGTTATCACCTGCATGATGACGAAGGCTCTGTCATTGACAGTTGCACCAAATACCAAGATTACATAGACCTTGCCGTAAAGAACGGCATGACCGCCATCGGCTCCAGTAACCATGGCTATGTACTGAACTGGACAAGCAAAAAGCTGGCAGCTGAAAAAGCGGGATTGAAATTCATCTATGGTGTGGAATGCTATCTGACTGACAGGCTCCTTCATCAAGGCCCCGATGATGAAAAGCCTCACAAGCTCCGTGATAATTATCACACCGTGCTGATTGCCCGCAATGCACGCGGCGTGCTCGAAATCAACAATCTGCTAAGTCAGTCGTTCGATGACGAACATAAATACTACAAGCCTCGCATCACATTCGATGAATTCTATAGTCTGTCAGACAATGTCATCACGACATCCGCCTGTCTTGCCAGTCCGCTGCATCGCTACAACAAAGATGTAGAGGACTTTGATCCGGACAGATATGAGCAGCTTGTGCGTAGATACGATTACTTAGAGTGTCAATATCATAATTGCCCGGAACAGGCAGAGTTCAATCAGTACCTCTATGCGCTGTCCAAAAAGTATGATAAACCGCTTATCGCTGCGACAGACACGCACAGTTCTACACCGTACAAGGCTGAATGTCGCGAACTCCTAATGGAAGCAAAAGGCTTCGAATTCAGCGACGAGGACGAATTCGATCTAACCTTTAAGTCATACGAAGAACTTGTGGCCGCTTTTGAGCAGCAGGACGCACTTCCCCGCGACGTCTGGATGCAAGCCATCGAAAACACAAACATTGTTGCTGACAGTGTCAAGGATTTCAAATTGAACACAAAAGCCAGATATCCTATCTTGACTGGTTCTGAAAAATCGGATGCAAAGATGTATGTAGATCTGTGCCATGAAAAGCTGGAAGACAAAATCAAGCGTGGAATAATACCACCGGATGAAGTTGACCGTTTTCGCAATGACATTGAAGAGGAACTGGACACATTTAAAAAAGTATCGATGCTCGGATTCATGGCCTCTATGGCGAAAATCATTGGTTGGGCTAAAAGCAAGAAAATTCCTATTGGCCCCAGTCGTGGTTCTGTGGCCGGTTCTCGTTGCGCGTTCGTTACTGACATTACAGAGACAGACCCTGTAAAGTTCAACCTGGTTTTCTCTCGTTTCTGTAATCCGTATCGTGTAGAAGTTGGAGATATTGACGTAGATACGCCTGATTTTTATAGACCGCAAATCTATAAACACATCTTTAATTCTTTTGGCGAACGTCGCTGTGCCTATGTGCTTGCATTGGGTACAGTAAGCGACAAAGGAACCATTGACGAAATTGGCCGTGCGCTTGCAAACCGTTGGAAAAAAGATCATGAAGTTGGTTTCTACGATGATGCAAACCCATATTCTCTCGCAAACATAGCACAAGTCAAAAAAGAATACGAGGAAGATTCAGAACAATGCCGTAACGACCATAAAGACATCTTCTATTATTTTGATGGTGTAAAAGATACAGTTGTATCGCTTTCACATCATCCGGCTGGTGTTATTATTGCCCCACTTGACTTATATGAGCGATACAGCCTAATCCGCGACAAAGACGGTCTTCCTGTTCTTTCACTTGATATGAGTGCCGCACACGATGTTGGTCTAGTCAAATACGACATTCTGGCGTTGGATACCTGCGGTGTCATCAATGAAACTTGTCATCTGGCGGGTATTCCATACCCTCATACATGGGATATTGATTTTGATGACAAAGCAGTTTGGGCTGATATGAAAACAAGCCCGTCCGGGATTTTTCAATTCGTGGAGAATTTTGCCTACGACTCCTTGAAGAAATATGATGTAAAAAGTATATACGACCTAAGCATCGTAACCGCAGCTATCAGACCTGGTGGAGCTTCTTATCGAGACAAACTGTTCAGTCATGAGTTCAACCACAACCCGTCAAAAGAAATAGACGATTTGCTTGCGGGAAGCCTTGGCTACTGTATTTTTCAAGAGGACACTCTGAAATTCTTGCAGCAAATATGCGGTATGAACGGTGGCGAGGCAGATAATATTCGTCGAGCAATCGGTCATAAAAACGAAAAGGCCATTCAAGAAGCCATGCCAAAAATTCTCGAAGGCTATTGTGCTCACTCAAGCCAGCCAAGAGAGACTGCAGAACAAGAGGCAAAGGCATTTTTACAGATCATCAAGGACTCAGCCCAGTACCAATTTGGTCTAAATCATGCCACTGGCTACTCCATCCTTACCTATTACTGTGCCTACTACCGCTACTACTACCCCGTAGAATTCACAACCGCTCTGCTTAACACGGCAGACAACCAAAAGAAAATCCTTGCCGGTACGCAGCTTGCCAAAGAACGCGGCATCACCATCATGCCCATCAAGTTCCGCCACTCTCTTGACCAGTATACCCCAGATGCCAAGAATCGTGCCATCTATAAAGGCATGGCGTCTATCAAGTATCTGAACAAAAAAGTCGGCAAAGAGCTGTATGCGCTGCGCGATAAACAGTATGGTTCGTTTATTGACCTACTGTACGACTTGGAGCACACCTCTCTCAACTCCCGCCAGCTTGCCATTTTAATAGAACTGGATTTCTTCTCTGAGTTCGGCAACCCTGACCAGCTTAAAGCGCAGGTCGAAATCTATGAAAAGTATAAGAACGCCAAACAGCTAAAAAAAGACGAACTCCCCATTCCGGAAGAAGAAGTCAAGTGCGAATCCATCACAGAAAAGATGTACAAGAACGTGGATGCCCGCCGCATTATCGACTATCTTGTCAATCGTGACACAGCCGATATCAAAACCGGTATACGCAAAATTCTGGAGTACGAGTTTTCAAATCTCGGCTACCTCCAGTACGCCAACCCTCGCCTCGCTACCACCTACCACTACGTCCTCTCCATCGACGGCAAATACAAAAACAAAAATATTACCCTCTATCGCCTGTGTGACGGCGAGACCATGTCCTATAAGATCCGTCCCCGCATCCTCGACGATAACCCTGTCGAACCCGGCGAGATCATCAAGGTGCTCGATACCCACACCGAGGGCAAATGGAGCAAAGACGGCGACCAGTGGGTACAGTCTACAACAGACTTCAACGACTTTCTTACGAAATATTCCCATGTGAGGTGATTCAAATTTTAAATACCATTTTATTTTTCTCGGAGCTTTTATCCATCCTCATCGCCCTGTGGGTCAGTTTCCGGACTGAAAGCAAATATGTAGAGATCAGCATGCTCAGTTACCTGCTGTTCTTGCTGTTTATCAGGTGCTATCAGCTGGAGAACCTTCAGACCATCATCTGACGGAGGTGATTTTATCGAAGCAAATTTTGTAAAGTCCACGTTGGATACCTTCACGATCCTCGTGGACTCGCGTGAACAGGACACGCTCAAGTATCATCAGCGGTTGGCTCGGTTCAGCTGCTCTGTTCTGCGCACCAAGCTTGATTTCGGCGACTATTCTGCACAGGTCATCCTGCCCAGCGGTGTCACTTTCAGTTTGGCTGATAAAGTAACGATAGAGCGTAAAATGTCGATAGATGAATGCGCTTCTTGTTGGACTACCAGCCGTGACCGCTTCAAGCGCGAGTTCGAGCGTGCCCGTGCCAAGAACGCTAAAGTCTACCTGCTTATCGAGCAAGCCTCATGGGAAAAAGCTTACCATGGTTACTACCGCAGTCAGATGAAGCCCCAGGCTCTTGTTGCCAGCATGACCACATGGATGGCACGCTACGACACCCCCATCGTCATGTGTAACGCAGAAACATCAGGGCAGTTAATATACGATATTCTTTACCGAGAGATGAAAGAAGCTCTGATCAATCTATGAGCACACCCTTTAAGCCGCCTAAAGGCCAGCGCGTCTGCCTGCAATACATACAAACAAACCGTGACGGCGAGAAAGAGCCTATCGCCATCGTCACTGAAACCATTATCCCCGGTTCCTTCTCGCTATTCCTACCAGACGGTAAGACCTGGAAAAAGAAGCTGACGAAATCAGAACCGGACTTCGACAAGGAGGTGTGGCCGTCTTTATGAAGCCGAATGTAAAGGTCGTTGACATGGTCCATATGCTGTCGGACTACCCGGAGCAAAGCAGCTTCCTGCTCAAGAATCACGACTACGAGGTATGTGTTCATCTGCAAATCGGGTATTTCGTCCTGTTGGCCGGTCGCCTCATCTTCCTGCCTATAGAGCTAAAGGGCTATGACTATACCGTTTATCAAATCACAAAGGAGTGATTTAATTTCACATGAATTTTAATAACCATCGTGAACAGAACCGTAAGGAGCGCGGCGTCAAGGAACTGAATATGATGTGCGCCAGTTATGATTCCAAGTGTGCGCCTGTCCGCACCTTTAACTATAACGACCTCTCCCCTGCCCAGCGCCGAGCTTTTGCCCGCCGGGAACCAGCAAAAAACTATCTGGAGGTAACCTGATGAAAATCGTCTCTCAGTCCCATGAATGGATCACACCGCTCAACCGCGATGTCACCCTAAAGCGTATCGAACAGATCGCCCGAACCTGTTATAAGAGCGAGGGTGCTATCAAGCCGGGCAGTGATGCAAAAATGGTCGCCATGCTTTGTAAGAACCACCACTACGCCATGATCGAACATATCAGCCTAAGCTGTAAGTTCATCACAGACCGCGGCGTAGCTAACGAGATTGTCCGTCACCGCATCGGTTCCTACGCACAGGAGTCTACCCGATACTGCAATTACAGCAAGGATAAATTCGATAACGGTATTACAATTATCAATCACGGTTATACAGGAATCGTGATGAAAGATGTGGTAGACGCTTGTTGGCAAGCAGAACAGTGTTATTTGGATATGCTGAAAAATGGTGCAACCCCCGAGCAAGCACGCGATGTTCTCCCCCTGTGCCTCAAAACCGAGATCGTCTGTACATGGAATCTGCGTGAGTGGCATGAAGTCCTGCGCCTGCGTACTGCTAAGGACGCCCACCCTGCTATTCGTGAACTGATGATTCCTGTCCTGCATGAACTGCAGGATGTTTACCCGGAAATTTTCAATGATATCGAGGCAACCGCATGATCAAACGAAACTCTCCCAACCGTCAGCTCAAACTTAGTCTCGTCTGGCTCCTGGTTACTATCGCAATGATCCCTGTTCAGGGTTTTTGTATCTCAACCATCTGGAACTGGTTTATGCCCATTATCGGCTTGCCTACTCTCACATGGCTACAAACGTACTGTCTGCTTTTCGCCGTCAAAGCACTCTTTGGCGGCAAAAGCGAAACCGGGACAACAAAGACGATCAAAAGCATTATAGACGGCACCTGCGCCGAGTATAACGATTATGACATTCCCGACGAGGTTATGATTATCATGCTTACGATCCTCGAAACCGTGATTACATCCGCTCTTTATCTCATCATTGGCTGGGTTCTCAGCTGTTTTTTGTACCTGTAAGGAGGTTTTTACATGACCGAAAGCGAACAGTTTAAGCAGATCGTCTGTACCATGTACGACACATTCCGCAAAAAGAATCACGACTACGGCAACAGCTTTTCCACTACCTGGCAGGAGTTTGGCAGCCTTGGCCTTGTTACCGCCGTAGCCCAAATCAGTCACAAATACCATCGCCTGATCAACCTGACCAAGAGCGCACAGCCCTGGGTTGATGAGGGCGTCCGCGACACGCTGCTGGATATGGCCAATTACTGCATCCTCACCGTTATGGAACTTGATAAGGAAAAGGCGGAGGGTCGCTTTTAAATAAAAACAACCGCCAAGCAGCAACAGAAAAAAGGAGGTCTTTATGGCAAAAACACTTTCTAATGATGTTGATCGAAACGTTCAACACCCCATTTATTACGGCGGTGCCGATGACCCGTATGAGGCCATCAAGGTAATTGAGGCTTGGAATCTCGGTTTCCACCTCGGCAACACCGTTAAGTACATCAGCCGCGCAGGTAAAAAGGACGGTAATTCTGCTACACAGGATCTTAAAAAGGCACTGTTTTATTTGAATCGTGAAATTGAACTTCTGGAAAAGCAGAACCAGGTCATTGATGTATCCGATGCAATGGTAACCGATACCGTATCCGCCGGGACGAAGTAAGGAGGAGCTATGGAAAATGTAATTCTCTACACAACGCATTGCCCGCGATGTCTGATTCTTGCAAACAAAATGCAGGAAAAAGGCATCCACTATACGGAGTTTACCGATGTACATAAAATGATCGAGATGGGCATGGATATAATGCCTGTTCTGCAGGTGGGCAAAAAGCGTTATGGATTTAAAGAAGCAATCAAAATCGTAGGAGGTATGTAATGGCTATCGAACAGTATGAAAAATATCAGCCGTATCTTGACTTTATCAAGGAGTATGCCGCATCTAGCAACGCAGCCACTGGCAGTAAGGTTGATGCGAACGCGAACGTTGAATGCAAGAATGTCACCACCTTGACTGGTGAGCTTTATAAAAAAGATGGCATTGGCATCAACCGTCTGCGCATGTGGCAAAAAATCAAAGAGATGTACGGTCAGGAGTATGCTGACAAATACATTTACCAGCTTGACCACCATTTTATTTACCGCCATGACGAAACGAACCCGTGCCTGCCGTATACATATGGTGCTCGTGAGGTAGTAAATGTCCGGTACAATGGAACTACTTACTGCGTCCCTATGTATCGTTTGTATGAGATTTGCAACGAAGAAGAGGTTCTTGCTGACGAAGACCGTATTGTTTATATTAAGTACCCAAAAGATATGCTTGTCGAAGATAAAAACGGTTGGACTAAAGTAGAGCGCCTTGTTCGCAAAATGAGACATCGTGACCTTGTTCGCGTTAAAACAGCTTTTAATACAGATATCATTGTCACAGATAATCACCCCATGATTGTAAACGACAATATCAACGATACTGTAGAAGCTGCGGAGTCTCTTGGAGAAAAACAGTTCAGATGTGAAAGTCATGTTAATTTCGGGAACAAAGCAAGCATCGAATCTAAGGAGATTGCTGGACTCTGTGGCCTTGAGGTGCAAGAATATTCTAATTTCAACTGCATTCGCGGAAATCAGTTCTCGATTGCGTATGCGGTGCCTAAAGAGCTAATCCTTAATGAGGATGCTGGTTATTTGGTTGGTTTCTTTATTGGCGATGGATGGTTTGAAAGCAATGGCTATAAAATTTCCTTCTGTCAGAAAGACAAGGAAGCGCTTCAGAAAATTGCAGAAATCGCATATAACCGTTTTGGTGCTTCTTCTATTTTAAATTATCGTATGAAAGAGCAAAAATATGTTCTTTCTATCTCAAACCCTGTACTTTTTGGATTGCTTCGTGAACATTTTGGCATCGGCATTTACGCGCAAAACAAAGAACTGCCGGAGAAGATTTTTGAATACAGTGCTGATTTTGCAAAGGGCGTAATTGCTGGACTTATTGACAGTGATGGAACAATCGTATCGGATGGCGGTTATAATATTCGTCTTTCTTCTCGTGCGGCCGTTTTGCAGATTTCTGCCGTTGTAAATGCTTTAGGTATTCCTACCGCCATTTCTGGTCAGCAAACCAAATTTGGATGCAACCAACTGGTGCAGCAAAAATACGCTTTGTTTGGTGTTACGTTTAGAGAGACGTGTGAAGCAGATAAACCAGTGTTTTCTATGGCGTTAAAGTCGAAGCGCTCTAAACCGTGCAAGACAAAGCAAAAAAGCCGCATGAACGAGTGGCTTAATATTACCAATGTAGGCATAGTTGACAACGAGCCGTTCCTTGATCAAAACGAGTATATCTACGATATTACCACCGAATCGCACAGTTTCGTCTGTAATGGTCTGTGGGTACATAACTGCGTCTCGATTACCATGTATCCGTTCCTGTTCAACGGTCTGGAAAGCATCGGCGGCGGTTCATCTGCTCCTCACAACCTTGATTCCTTCTGCGGTGAATTTATCAACCTGTGCTTTGCCATTGCATCTCAGTTTGCCGGTGCAGTTGCCACCCCTGAGTTTATCCCCTATCTTGATTACTTTATCCGCAAGGACTATGGCGACGATTATTACCTGCACGCTGATAAGGTAGTCGATCTTTCCAGACGTTATCGTACCATCGACAAGGTTATTACTGACCAGTTTGAGCAGGTCGTCTATTCTCTGAACCAGCCTGCCGCTGCTCGTAATTTCCAGTCCATCTTCTGGAACTGCGCATACTTCGACAAGCCGTATTTTGAGGGTATGTTCTCTGATTTCGTATTCCCCGATGGCACAGAAATGCAGTGGGAATCTGTGTCCTGGCTGCAAAAGCGCTTTATGGAATGGCTGAATCAGGAGCGTCTGAAGAAGATCCTCACCTTCCCTGTCGAGACGCTGAATCTGCTGGATGATGGCACTGATTATGTCGATAAGGAATGGGCTGACAATGCTGCCGAAATGCTTTCTAAGGGCCACAGCTTCTTTATCTATCGTTCCAACAGTGTAGATTCCCTTGCCTCCTGCTGCCGTCTGCGCAATGAAATGAGCGACAATACCTTCAGTTATACACTTGGTGCTGGCGGCGTGGCTACTGGCTCTAAGGGTGTTATCACCATCAATATGAATCGCCTGATCCAGACTGCTGTTGATGATAACCGTGATATTTGCGACGCCGTTCGTGAACAGGTCAAAGATATTCATGTCTACCTCAAGGCATGGAACGCGATTTTGAAGGACGAGTTCAATGCAAAGCTGCTCCCTATCTACGATGCCGGATATATCTCCTTGGATAAGCAGTTCCTGACCATTGGCATTAACGGCTTTGTTGAGGGCTGTGAATTCCTTGGCTATACCATCTCCCCGGACGACCAAAACTATGTTGATTTTACAAACAAAGTGCTCAAGGTCATCTATGACGAGAACAAAGCAGATCGCTCTGATGGAATTATGTTTAACACAGAATATGTCCCCGCTGAAAACCTTGGTGTCAAGAACGCAAAGTGGGATAAGCAGGATGGCTTCGTAGTTCCGCGTGACTGCTACAACAGCTACTTCTATGTTGTCGAGGATCCTACCAAGCCGCTTGATAAATTCATGCTCCACGGCTCCAAAATGACACAGTATCTGGACGGCGGCAGCGCCCTGCATCTGAATCTGGAGGAACATCTGGATAAGGAACAGTACCGCAAACTGATGAATGTGGCTATCAAGACTGGGTGTCCCTATTGGACGGTGAATGTCCCGAATACCATCTGCAATGACTGCGGACACATTTCTAAGCATCACCTGCATAAATGCCCCAAATGCGGCAGTGAGAACCTAGACTATGCAACCCGTGTCATTGGTTATCTCAAGCGCGTATCCAGCTTCTCCGAGGCCCGTCAGAAGGAGGCAGCAAAGCGCTATTATGCAGACTGATTGCAAGCCGCTTCTGTATAGTCACTATGATGTGACATTCCAAGAAGTCCCCGGCGAGATAAGCCTTGTGTTTGATATTACAGGCTGTCCGCATCACTGCCCTGACTGCCACTCCAAATTCTTATGGGAGTATAGCGGCACCCCATTGCTGGAGAATCTTTCATCGGTCATCAATAAATATTGGTCCATGATCACCTGCGTGTGTTTTATGGGCGGCGACCAGAACAAAATCGAATTACTGAAAGCATGTAACATCGCACATCAGTACAATTTGAAAACATGCCTTTACACAGGTCTTGATTACCCAAGTTTTCGTCACCTGATGTATGACGGTGGACCGCGCAATTACGGCGTATACTTCAATTTTATCAAGGTTGGCCCGTATGTCTCTGAATTCGGCGGTCTTGACGATCCAAAAACGAACCAGCGTTTTTATGAACTCAGAGGAAATGTACCGATCGATAAAACAATCCTGTTTCAAAAGGAGTACAAATGAAAATCAAAACCAACCCGGCATGGACAGATGACGAGGTGCAGGAGTTCCGCGCATCCGTCAAAGCAAACGAGGGCTATTGCCCCTGTCGTCTCACCAAGACGCCTGAAACCAAATGTATGTGCAAAGAGTTCCGCGAACAAGATTCCGGCCTCTGCCACTGCGGACTGTATTATAAGGAGTGACTAAATGGACACACCAAACGATATTCTCGCCCATGACTGGAACGCAGATTTCATCAAGAAGATGCAGAATCGTATACTTGTTTCCCACTACAAATACGGCTGGATGAAAAATACATACCCCGAACTGGCTCAGGCCGTCAAAGAGATTGAACCGCGTCTCAAAAAATATCTCGAAACCGGAAATACTGAGTGGCTGATTGATGTTGCCAACTTTGCCATGATCGAGTTCATGTATCCCAGTATTTCGGGTGCAGCCTTTCGCGGCACGGACAGTGACGAATCGCCGGGACTCACCAGCGGTATCAGTTACAAGGAACTCGTAGACAGTATGAAAGGTGGTTACTGATGAAGAAAACTATCATCGAAGAATATGACAATGCTGGGAAGCTCATCAAGAAAACCACCATCGAGGAAGATACTGGCAACTATAATGGTATCTATAACCCTAACAATTCCATTACCTGGCAGCCTGGTGTCAGAGACCCACTTGCAGGCTATAAAGAATATCTTGATAAATCCATCATCTGCACGGCATCCGGTGCCACCGAAGCTACTTTCAAAGGAGAATAAAAATGGAAGTTTTAAAAATCAAAAAGCTCCACCCCGATGCTCATATTCCTACCCGCGCTCACGACACTGACGCCGGTATGGATCTGTACGCACTGCCTGTCGAGTACACCGACGAGGAAAAAGAGGCATATAAATCTGCTGTAGATAACAGTGTAATGTATACAAAGATTTTTGACCTTTTTGGTGGTCTTGGACTTTATAGTGACGAACCTATCAGCAGCGAACAGAAAATGGCAGTTGACGCTGTAAGTAAGGCATCAGAATCAGAATTGGAAACCTCGTGGGATGGATTCTTCAAAAAGAAGATTGTAATTGAGCCACATAGCACTGTAATGGTGCCCACGGGTATTGCTGTCAGCATCGACCCAGGTTATGTCGGCTACGTTTTTGCCCGCAGCGGTATTGCTTCCAAACAAAGCCTTTCTCCCGTGAACGGTGTGGGCGTAATTGATTCAGCGTACCGTGGTGAGATCAAAGTTCCGCTGCATAATCATAGTGATAAAAGACAGATTATCGATGTCGGTGAGCGCATCGCCCAGCTCGTCATCCAGCCCATTTCTCTGTGTACGCCTGTGGAGGTGGAAGAACTTGATGAAACTGATCGCGGCGTTGGCGGCTTTGGTTCCTCCGGCCAAAAGTAAAAACGATGAATTATGGCCCTATAAGGTTGTAGAACTACAAAGCAGCGGTTACGGAGACAAGCCCATTGTCACCTGCGAATACTTTGAGGATAGTTACGAAAAAGCCTACCATACTATGTGCCAACACGCCAGCGATTCCTATAATAATAGCTTATCTCGTATGTCTTTAGATTTTCGCCCAAGGTACACGGTAACGCCACAATACGCCATAGTCTCCGGCGGAAACCCGCCTTGGAAAGATATGTGGGTAATCATGAAAGAGGATAAATAATGCACAAACTGTATAGTGTCACATACTGCCTGTACGAAGGCAAAGAATGTGAAGATATTCACAGCCGCCTTCTGTTCACAGAGGAAGAAATGCACACAACCATCGATTTGTATACCTCGTTTCATAGCCTGTTCGATGCCGCCAAAGCTAACAAATGCCCTGGTCTGTATTGCAGCAAGACTGTTTTTCCCCATCGTCCGTGCCTGTATTACTATGGTGGTCATTATGATAGCACCATAACAGAGAGAAATTTCGTAAACCCGACTTCTTTTGAGACTACGTATTGCGAGTGTTCGCCGCAGCATTTCGGCTACGATTTCTTTAAAAACAACTTGTCTATGGATGATTTCATGATCTTCCTGCAAGAACGATACGGCGCAGACTGTAAGACAATACTTTTTAACACCACAATGGAGAAATAGTTATGTCAAAAGCCAAACGCAAACCGCGCCCATCTGTTCCTCGTTGGTGGTGGCTTGACACTGATAATTGTTGGCGGTGCAAAAACAAACAAAATTGCAATGGCTGCAGCTTTCTTAAAAAAGTACAAAAGAAACAGAACAGAAAAATTATCAAACAAAATCGCAAAAACATAAAGGAACATGACTTTAATGACTGAAAACAACACAATAACCAGCAACTATACAATGACCATCCACGACGTCAGTAAATGCTGGTATCTCAAAGATGTTCTCGACGTCAATACATATAAGCAACGCACGGATGGCAGCTACCTCAAACGTATCGGTTCCACCTTCTGGCAAATTATCATTCCAGACATCGGTAAAAGTGCTGCTCTGTTCTATCTGTGTGATAACAAAGGCAACCGCAAAAACGGCTACCTGCAGACCAGCATGGTACAGGGTGTTGAGATCACAGAAAAATCCGATAACTGCGACACAGAGCTTCGTATCACAACGCTGAACAGCATTTTTATCCTGACGCCAACAGAACCAAAGCAAGAGTCTGATCTCGCAGAATAACTACATAATGGTGGCGCTTAAGCGCGGGTGGGTATGGGGTATTTATTTATATGATTTCAAACAAAGAAGTCCGCAACGCAAGGCTAACACGCGAGGCCAGAGAAGCTGCCATAAAGCTAAAAGAATATTGCAATCTGAAAACAGGGTGCAGCTCTTGCTGTTTTTCTATGATTGACGGTGGATGTCTTATAAGTGATAACATCCCCAGCAGCTGGCACTTGGAGGCATATGCCCCATCCGATATGGAACGCCGCTTTGCCAAGCGTAAGCTGAACGAAGGATTTGACTATGTAAATCTTGATTTCGATATGGATGGCCGCCATGTAACAGTATGTGACAGCAACAAACCTGACATTGGCCTCATCCTGTCATCGGATAGCTTTGGCTGCCTGCTTGACGCCGGTGATTATTCGCTGCGATCCATCGTAGACGGAAAAGTCAAAAGGAGAACAACTAAACAATGACAGTGCGCGAACTAATCCATGAGCTTCTCGACAAGTGCGAACTTGACACTCGTGTCGTTATCGAGACCGCCAACGGCGACTACAACATTGCCGCAGTGGATTCTCAATATGTTGGCGACAACACTATTTACCTTTGCATCGACGAATAAAATAGCCGCGCAAGTCACCCTGCACGGCCAATAAGTTACTTCAATTTTTCAAGGATCTCGTCAATGCTCATGCCCTCAGCCAGAAGCTTGCCCACCATTTCCTGGGCTTCGGCTTTCTTAGCTTCGGCCTCGGCAGCTGCATCTGCTTTAGCTTTCTTGTCCTCCAGCTTTGCAATAGCCTTATCAATGATTTTGATATTCGCCTTTTTTGCTTTTACTGCCTCTTTCAAATCAGCCAACTGTGCCATCAGATCCTCTACGGCAGTTTCGGCATTGGCCAATTCAGCAATCGCCGCGTCCTTAGCGGCCTGTTCTTCGGCAATTTGTGCTGCATAATCAACAGCAACGGTTTTAGATTTGTTCTTGCTTCCCTTGGTTCTCGGCATGGTGTGTTCCTCCTTCAATAATTTTGATTTAACTATATCACACCGTTAAATAAACTGCAATATGAAATTCAAATGAGGTGATTTATTCTGTACTTCTATGATACCTGCGCCTTGCTCAATATGGGAGAGGCTGCTTTCGATGAACCATTTTATATCTCCGTCTGTACGCTGAATGAACTTGAGAGCATTAAGACCAATCACAATAAGGACGACTCCGTCCGCTATAAAGCTCGTCAGATGGCAAAGTTGCTGGACCAGCACCGCACAGACGGCAGCTATACACTTGAATGGAAATGTTTCGACCAACTACAGCAAATCAAGATTGACACAAACTCCGTCACTGTCTCCACGCCCGCTGTCCCGGACACTGTGGATTCTGAAATCTGCGCAATCGCAAAGCAAGTCTATGACAGATATAAGGACGACTTTACATTTTGCACCGATGATATCTGCTGCAAGCTTATCGCATCCGGCTATTTTAACCTCCCCGTCTGCTCCACCTCAGACATCCTCCGCAACGACGACTACACCGGTTATAAAGAAGTTACGGTTCTCGACGATGCAGAGCACGCCGCCCTGTACGAAAATCCAACAGCCAATATCTATGATCTGCTCCCCAACCAGTACATCATCCTTTATGACAAAGACAGCAATGTCACCGATATGTTCCGCTGGACGGGAGAAACCCATGTCAAGGTCGATTACAAGAGCTTCAAGAGCATGATGTTTGATACTGTCAAGGCCAAAAACGGTGATGTCTACCAGAAGCTTGCCTTCGACAGTCTCGCCAATAATAAGATCACGATGCTCCACGGTCCAGCCGGGACAGGCAAGAGCTATATCGCCATGGCCTACATGTTCAAGCTTCTGGAGTCTCACAAGATTGATAAGATCATCGTGTTTACAAATCCGTGCGCTACCACCGGCGCAGCCAAGCTCGGTTTCTACCCCGGCACCCGCGACGAGAAACTACTCGATAGTCAGATCGGCAATATGCTTGGTGCAAAGCTCGGCGACAAGATGATGCTGGAACGTATGCTCAATGAAAATAAGATCCAGCTTCTCCCCTTCTCCGATATCCGCGGCTTTGATACTACCGGCATGAACTGCGCCGTTTATATCACAGAGGCCCAGAACCTCGACATCGAGATGATGCGCCTGGCCCTTCAGCGTATCGGCGAGGACTGTATTGCCATCATCGACGGCGACTATGAAGCTCAGGTCGATATGGCCGCTTACTCCGGCTCCAACAATGGTATGCGCCGCCTCAGCGAGGTATTCCGCGGCAGCGATTTCTACGGCGAGGTCAAGCTGCAAAACATCTACCGTTCTCGTATTGCCGCACTCGCACAGGAGATGTAATCATGAAAGATAAAATCAAAGGTTTCTTGCTTGGCATTGCCATCTATGCTGTATCGTATTTTGCTATTTTCTGGGTGAATTTTTTCCTTGCTAAATTTATTTTTGTGCCGATTTTCGGGGCCTACATCTGTAATACTCTGAACAACCTTTTCAATACAGCGTCGTTCACTACACAGATGCTGCCCATCGCTTATGCCTGGATTTGCCTGATTGGCGGCGTTTTCTTCTGGCACAGCTGGAACAATAACTAAGGAGGTATTTATGAAAAAATATACGGCAAAAGAACTTATCGCAGAAGGTTATAAACTCGACAACGCTCTTATCACAAATGTTTCGCTGTCGTCGGCAGATTATTGCTGCCTGACGCTTGATATTACGCTGAAGGGTGATGGATGGGGCTGTGTGTACGGCGGTTATTGTCTTGGCAATATCTACCCTGACAGTTATGATAAGGACTCTTATGAAGGATCTGCGGCTGGCATGGAAGTCATTATGCGTATCATGGATATCGTAGGTGTGTCACGTCTGGAGGATATGAAGGGTAAGTACGTCCGCGTTGCTACTAAAAAATGGGGCGATACCGTTAAAATCATCGGAAACATCATTAAAGACCGCTGGTTTGATTATCAGAGTTTTTACGCCGACAAAAAGGAGGAATCCAAGTGAACTATTACATTGCAGACCTGCACTTTTCCCATCAGAATATTATCCAGTTCGATAAGCGCCCCTATCAGACAATCGAGCAGATGAACAATGATCTGGTCAAGCGCTGGAATGACACCGTCACAGATCGTGATGATGTCTATGTTCTAGGCGATATGTTCTGGAACACGGACGACGCCCCTATGATCCTTCAGATGCTCAAAGGCCGTATTCACCTCATCAAGGGCAACCACGATAAAATCACACCGGATATGATGCACTACTTCACATCTATTTCCGGCTACGCCGAGATCAACGATAAAGGCTATAGCCTGATCCTGTGCCACTACCCTATCATGTTCTACAACCATAGCTACTCTCAGCACTGTTGGATGCTTTGCGGCCACGTACATAACACCCGCGAAAACGCCTGGCTCAATGAGTGGAAAGGCGAACTCCGCGACAACATCTACAGCATTGCCAATAATCGCGGCAATATCATCAATGTAGGCTGCATGCTGCACGATTATACCCCCAAGACCATCGACCAGCTGATCGAGTGGGATAAAAGCGAGGTCTGGAGGGTCAGCGCAACATGAAAATTATCCAAGGTGGTAGGGGGTCCGGCAAAACATATACATTGGTCCAACTTAGCCATCTGAGCGGCTATCCAATCATGACCAGAAGCAGATGCAGTAAAAAATATATCCAGACGATGGCTGACAAGCTTGGCCTTACAATCCCGGAACCCATCGTTTTTCGCAGTAAACAGGATACAAGGTGTAAACTCCTCCCCACAGATAAAGTCTTCGTTGATGATCTTGATAGATGGCTTTCTGATATTGTAAGTGACTATTTTGGTTCTGCTGTTACCGCCGCCACCATGAACATAGATGATAACCAGAATGTGATCAACCTTATGAATAAGGAGACAAAACGAAAATGATTGAAATTATGACCAGTGGTGATTTTGAGAAAGTCGTCGAAGCACTTGGCCTGAAAAACGCCAAACGTACCTACTTGTACACTCCTACCGAGGATTCTCCTTGGGCCGACAGTTTTGCTGTATGGGAATTCACTGAATCGGAATTCAATATCCTCAACAATGATATCGTAGATGAGGCATGGGATGACAAATTCTTCGGCCTCTGGTGGCGTTATGCTGAGGGCACGAATATCGCGGATAACCCCGACTATGAGGTACATGATTTTACTTTCCACGGCAAACCTGTCAAGGCATGGGCTGATACAAATGCCGATCATGTCATTGCGGTCGTGGACGATGACGGCCAGTGGATATTCACAGATTGGGGCTATAAATACCTGAACCCGCTGAAATACTGCATCACGGAAATCGGTGCCTCCACCCCTAAAAATGTCGATGCTGTCTGCACCGGCCTTGCCAAGCTCAACGGCATGACGCTGGCCGAATTCTTCAAAAAGTATATGGAGGCAGATGATGAAGAAATTTCCGAATGACTTCTACTACTTTGGCCATGGTACACACCTGACCGATAAAGAAATCGACCAGCATGTCCAGGCTGTCAAAAAGATGCTAAAAAAGCAGGAACGTGATGATCCAAAAGATTTCAGCCCGGTATTTGTTTCAACTGGCGACACGCTAGTCATCGGCTATCGCTACCATGATAGTAAACGGATCAATGTCTGCCGCAACTACTACGAGCTGGGATATGCTTTTAAGGAGTGACTGGCTATGAAGGAAGTCCCTATCTGGGAAAAACAAAACCTGACCCTTGAAGAGGCAGCCGCCTACTCCGGTATCGGCGTCAACAGACTCTACGAAATGACAAAAGACGGTAGTTGCCCCTTCGTTCTTTGGGTTGGTAGCAAACGTCTTATCAAGCGCAAGCGTTTTGACCAATATATTGAACAAAGTTTCAGTATTTGATAAATCGACTTTCACAAAATCATAAGACAAAGAGAGCCTTGGTGTGATATAATAAGGGTGTCATACTAAGGCTCTCTCTTAGCTTTTAAAGGAGGGCACACAATGTCCGTACAACGTAGAAAAGACAACAAAGGCAGAGTTTTAAAGAACGGCGAAAGCCAACGCAAGAACGGCAGCTATATGTATCGGTATAGTGACGCCAACTGTATACGTCACACCGTCTATGCGCCTGATTTGAAAACATTGCGCGAAAAGGAGGAGAAAATCCAAAAAGATATTATCAACAATATAGACCTCAGTAAAGACAAAATTACAGTTAGTGCCTATTTCAAATCATATTTAGACCAAAAGAAGAATATTAAATCAACAACAAGGTCAAATTATGAAGTCATCTTTCTCTATTTGAAAAAATACGGTCTTGGTGGAATGCCAATAAAGAACGTCAAAATAACAAACGCCAAGAATTTTGTAATCGATATTTTCAAAAATGGAGCTGGTTTTTCCACGGTGCAAAATGTAAAAGGCCACATGAAAAGCCTTTTTGATCTTGCCTGCGAGGAAGATATAATTTACAAAAACCCGTTTACCTTTACACTGTCAAAGGTGATTCCCTATGAAAAGCACAAAAAAGAAGCGCTGACAAGTACACAAATTGCCGCATTGCTTGACTATGTCCATAGCAACACGTGCTATAAAAAGCATGAGGACGAAATTAAGATTCTTCTTTATACCGGGCTTAGAATCGGAGAGCTATACGGTTTAACTTTTGACGATGTAGACTTTGAGCATAAATGGATAAGTGTAAATCATCAGCTGGTCTTTTATCGAAAATACGACGGCGGTTTTATTCAGGAAGTCCACAAACCCAAAACGGAATCCGGTGTACGATATGTTCCAATGTCGGACGAGGTTGTGCAGTGTTTTAAAAATGTCATCGCGGCGCGAGTACACCTGGACAAAGAACCTGTAATCGATGGCTATACAAATTTTATTTTTATAACAAGAAATGGCGTAAAAAGCAAATATAATCTTGGGCCTGCGCTCACACGCATTATGAAAACTTACAATGAGAAGTTCCAAGATAAAGAACCGCTTCCTAATTTGACCCCGCATATTTTTAGGCACACCTTTTGTACTGAGCTGATAAATAAAGGAATGAACTTAAAAAGCGTGCAATATGTAATGGGACACGCATCAATAGAAACGACGCTTAACATCTACACCCATGTCAATAAGATGGATGTTTTTGAGGAGTTCGCAAAAATAAGCGGAAAGCCTGCAACGAATAATTGTGTATATTTAGGCCATGCGGTATAGTCTGAGCACACAATATCATACGTAAAAAGAACTTTTGCATGGCAATAGGTATTTTGCTTACACCACAACTTACACCATTTTTGATTGAAATACGTGAATATACGTAGGCGAACGTGAAAACGGTACTTTAACAGCAAGATAAAACATGGCGTAACATCGAGATATATAAAGATATAACGACTTATATAAAATGCTTTCAACAGCGCCATACATTTTTGGATAAATAGTTTAAAAATCCTTGACATCGGGGCAAAAAAACGCTATTCTTAAAGTAGTAAATCGCGAGGAAGGCGGTGCATACGATGAACGCCAAAGGGGACGCAAACCGCAGTGTGCGCATGACCAAGCAGCGGCTCTACCAGGCGCTTATTACGCTGTTGCAGCAGAAAAGTCTGCGGGAAATTACAGTCCGGGAGCTGACCGAGCTGGCAGGGATCAGCCGCGGCACATTCTATTTTCACTACGCGGACATTTATGCCCTGATGGACCAGATGGAGGCCGCCCAGCTGGCACGGCTGAACGACCTGATGGACTCCCTGATCCCCAGCATCTCGCAGGAAGACGCGCCCCCCGCGCTGGTGGCGCTGTTCACCTACATGACCGAGAACCCCGACCTCTGTCAGGCCCTCTACGGCAAAAGCTGGGAGTCGGAGTTCACCCGCAACGCCAAAAAGCTGATTGCAGAGCGCTGCCTGGGCGAGTTTGCACCTGACGGCGGTACCGAGGAGCAGAAATATATGCTGGCCTTTGCGGTGAACGGCTGCTTTGGTACGATTGTAGCCTGGCAGGAGGCCGGTTTTCAGCCGCCCGCGGCGGAGATCGCCCGCATCACCTGGCAGGCCATCCGCGCTGTGAAGGGGCGGATGTGAGCGAAGCAAGTTTCCCTTGCCTGCCTTGCCTTTTGGGGCAAGACGGGGTATAATATAATTACAAGTACGCCCGCCTGACCGGGCTGATGAAGGAGAGCTTTACGATGGGTTTCTTTGATTTTCTGAAAAAGTCTGCCGAGCCTGCCGCCCCTGCGGCCCCAGCCTTCCCCGTGACCCTGGCTGCTGATGCCAAGGGTACCGTTGTGGCGATGGAGAACATCCCCGACGAGGTGTTTGCACAGGGCATCCTGGGCAAGTGCTGCGGCATCGACCCTACCGAGGGCAAAATTTACGCCCCCGCGGACGGTGAGATCACCCAGGCCCCCGACAGCGGCCACGCGCTGGGCATCATGACCACTGCCGGTGTTGAGGTGCTGATCCATGTCGGCGTTGACACCGTCGAGATGAAGGGCGACGGCTTCAGCCCGAAGGTCAAGGAGGGCGACAAGGTCAAGAAGGGCGATCTGCTGCTGGAGATGGATCTGGACAAAATCGCGGCTGCCGCTCACCCCGCCGTGGTGATTACCGTCGTCACGAACACCGATGATTTCAAGGACGTCGAGGTCGTGGCCTCCGGCGCCGTGGAGCCGGGCGCGGATCTGATCAAGATCAGCAAGTAAATTTTTACCGATAAAAAAGCGGGCACCCGATTGGGTGTCCGTTTTTTGGCTTCCCCCGCGGGGGAAGCTGTCACCGTAAGGTGACTGATGAGGGCAGAGCTTGCCATGGCTGCCCGTTTGCGGTTCGCAATCGGTAGCTTACCCCTCATCCGGCCCTGCGGGGCCACCTTCCCCCGCGGGGGAAGGCTTTAGGATTTTGCAGCCCCGCAGAGAATACGCTTTTTCTTCCTATCGATCACTCCTGTCTGGGTGTTTTTTGAGTACAGCTGCAGTATACCCGGTACAGATGAAAGAACACTGATGAAAGCGTATGAAACCTGGGGGGAATCGTGTGGATAAAATTTGAAAGGCTTGACAATCAGCGGTGGACGTGTATAATAGGTTTGGACATAAAAACAGGGGCGCTGAGGGGCATCCTCGGCTGAGATCGAAACAAACCGCAGTTTCGGGTCGCCTTGAACCTGATCCGGGCAATGCCGGCGTAGGAAGTTTGACCCAACACGTCATAACGCTTTTGCGCCTGCAAGTGTACCTTGCGGGCGCTTTCCTGTTTTTACGTTACATTTTTTGAGGAGTGGATACCATGTCCAAAACCTATTCCAAGACCCGCACTCTTGTGGAGTGCGCCCTGATGATCGCCCTGGGCACCGTGCTGGCGAACATCAAAATTTTTGAGATGCCCAACGGCGGCTCCATCACCCTGCTGAGCATGCTGCCGTTCATCCTGGTCTCCTACCGCCACGGCACAAAATGGGGACTGTTCACGGGCTTTGTCAACAGCCTGCTGCAGATGCTGCTGGGCTTCTACGCGCCCCCGGCTCCCGGCCTGCTGCCGCTGGTGGGTATGATCCTGCTGGACTACGTGCTGGCCTTCACCTTGCTGGGCCTGGCCGGTGCGATTGCCAAGCCGTTCAAGAACCGTCTGGTCGGCGTGGCCGTCGGCACGGCAGCGGTGTGCGGCATCCGCTTCCTGTGCAGCTTCCTGTCCGGCGTGCTGATCTGGGGCAACCTGAGCGACGGTCTGCCCGCCTGGACCTACAGCCTGACCTACAACGGCAGCTACATGCTGCCCGAGACCATCCTGACCACGGTGGCCGCGGTGCTGATCTACAAGGCAGCCCCGCAGCTGTTTGCCGCGCAGGAGAAGTAAGCGCTAAATGATTTTCCCGGTACGCACGGTATGAGCGTACCGGGATTTTTGTTGATTGCAGAGCGGTAGGGGCCGGGCATGCCCG
>UMCM01020229.1_pt1 | contig 88342 bp, 98 predicted proteins | sample 1964231 | NCBI WGS metagenome assembly UMCM01 (sample SAMEA4835968, study PRJEB28245) | human gut metagenome | biome: gut microbiome; material: fecal sample | place: Denmark | collected 2008
GGAAATGACATCCGGTGTACGCCAGTTTGTATGCCAGAATGTAGTGTCATCTCCGTCGATTGCATTCTGTGCCAATCCTTCGGAACTTTCCTGGCTGCAGGCAGATACTGTCCAGCCCGCTCTGGAAAGAGCATTTCCGCTTTCGGATACAGTAGTCGGATCTGCACTTACCGTCAGTTCGTCTACCAGACCTTTGAAACTATTGGTCTTGCTTCCGATGTACTCAACCGGAAGTACCAGTGTGGCAACTTTCGAACCGGTTGTCTTTGTCTCGTTGTCCAGAGCTGCGGATGATACATATTTATGATTTACATAAAGCTCTGCTTTGTCTTTGTAACCATTGATGGTCAGATATACCCATTCATCTTTTGGCAGTTCATAGTTAAAGGAATAATCATATCCTTCTCTTGAGAATCCGACTTTTCCGGTATTCTTCTGGACTGCTTTGATCGCATAGGTGTTGAATTTTGTGTTGGTCTCGCAGAGAACCTGCTCACTGTTGTCGCTGGCTGCATCTCTCTTGACCCACATGGAAATGCTGCTTCCTGCTGTCTTTCCGCTTGTCGGTCCGACCATGTCAGCCGGAGTCTCTACGTAGCTCTCGCCGCCGTTCAGTTTCAGTGCATTTCCGCTCTTGCCTGCTACTTCTTCTACGTTCTTCTCGCTTACAGAATCATTGTTGTTTCCGGATTCATCGTAAACTTTTTCATCATCGAAGGAGTAATCGATCACATCATTGCCTACGGAATCTGCTTCGTAGTATGGATTTGTGTTCGGTGCAGTATCCACTTTTTCTGCAACGGCACGCATCTCGCTGTAAGTCCTGTCGGTTCCTTCGCCCCACATCTTCTCACTTAAGGACGGCAGCGGCTGGAAGAAACGGTCAAAGTCATCGTATTCTGTGATACCGTTTCCGCGTGTACCGATCTGGTCATTCCAGATTGCATAAGTACCGCCGAGTACCTGTTTGTCTCCGGCTCTTAAAACAGTACCGCTGAAATTATTCGGTACCCAGTTGTTGTAAAGGTTCTGGGAATTCAGGTAGTCTGAATAATATCCTGCAGAAGGTACAATGTAAAGGCTTCCTTCCAGGGTATTGATCAGGTCATATCCCAGGTCATACATATTCTTCGGATTTGCATATCCGGTGTTCCAGATGTTCAGCTGTACATCTTTGGATGCAACCGGGGTTTTACCGTTTTTGTTGGAAAGGCTTCCCCACATACGGACGTCACGTCCTGTTCCCTGGATGTACTTGATCATGGAATCAGAGAAGCTTCTGAAATATTCATTTCCGCCGTTTCCGTGGAATTCATCGGTTCCGATATGTACCGTGGTGTCTTTGTCAAATACCGGATCATCACCTTCGAAGTACTGTGCCCATACGGATTTGGCTGCATCCAGTGCACCATCTTTTCGGATGTCCAGTTCTTCGATCAGATATTTATGATTACCGCCTGCCTCTTTGGTCATAAGGTTCGGGAACGCTCTTGTGATCGCCAGGGCATGTGCCGGCATATCAAATTCCGGAATGATGTTGACACCCATGGTTCTGCTGTCTTTAATGAAAGAACGGAACTCCTCTTTTGTATAGTATGTATCTTCTGATGTCAGATTTGGAATTTCAGATTCCAGACGGAAACCTGCATATGCATTCTCTACCGCTTCATCAATCGTAGCGTAATCTTCCAGGAAGATCAGGTTGTCGGACAGGTGCAGATGGAAGTTGTTCATCTTGTACCATGCCATGTTCTTTGCAAATTCCTTTACGGTATTGAAATCAAAAGCTTTTCTTCCGACATCGAGCATAAACCCACGCACTTCGTACTTCGGATAATCTCTTGTGATACCTTTCGGAATCGTTGTTTTGTTCTGTTTTAAAATCTGCAGTGCACTGATCACGCCCCAGTATGCACCGGTTGCTTTTTCTGCTTCGATCTTTACGCTGTCACCGATCGTCATGATATAACCTTCTTCGTCAAGACCCTGGTCTGTGCTGTTCAGTGTCAGATAAAAATCACCTTTTTTGGCATCGGATTCGCTGCCTTTTACGGTCTGGATATCGTTTCCTGTGATATCTTTGTAATCTTCTGCAAACTGTTTTGCCGTTGCTTCCAGTCCGTCTGCATAAACAATCTTACTGCTGCTCTGGATCACGAAATCACCTGTCTCGCCATGCCACTCCTGCAGTGCCGGGATGACATCCGGTTTTACATTGGCTCCTTCTGCATCTGTATAACGTCCCGGAACCGTAATGGTAAACTCTGCGGACTGTGCTTTATCTGTGCCGTCTGCATTGCTGATCTGGTAAAATCCTTTTACGGTCTTGGTCTGCAGCGGTTTGTAAACGGTGCCGTCACTTCCGATGATCTGCTCATAATCTGCATCAAACTCTACCGTATATCCTTCCGGAACGGTCGGCATCGGAATCTTTGTCGTATCTGCTGTAACGGTCGGAGCAGTCATAGAATCCGCAATCTTTGCAGCCTGTGTTCTGGTATCTGGAATATCACCTTCGTATACCTGCAGTTCCCATACAGAAATTGCATTCCAGGTAACTCCTGCATTGGTCGGTTCAATCTTTGTAACATTTAACCGCAGGAATTTTCCGGTAACTGCAGTATCCAGTGTAATCTTGTCCGTTGTCGTTGCCGGTGCCTGTGTTGCAGTGTATACATTCCTCCAGGTCTGACCATCATCAGATACCTGCAGTGTATAATTAACTGCATTGTTTCGCTGCCAGTTGATAACAAAACTCTTCATGGTTTTGCTCTCAGCCCAGGCAAGCTGTGCCCATGAAGTATTACTCTGATCATGTGACCATCTGGTGTTCATATTACCGTCATTGATCTTTGCGATTTCGTTTCCGCCTTCTGAGTTGGATGCTGTTGCCGTTGCACTCAATGCCAGGTTGGTATTCTCTGCTGCATTTGCTGCAAGCGGCGGGAGCTGTACAGAAGCAAGGATCATGCTCGCTGCCATGGCCATAGCACCGATCTGTTTCATTTTTTTCTTAAACATAAACTTCCTCCTCTTAGTTATGTTGTTAAATGTTGCTAAAAACATATTTAATTTTAACATGATTTTTTAAAAAAGTCCACACATCTTATCTAAAACGCATACAAAATGCAGCACAGTTAAAAAAGATAACAAAAAAAGCCCGATAAAATCGGGCTTTTCAGGATGGACCTGAGGGGAATCGAACCCCGCAAATACAGTTTTTACAAATGCAGTGTTTACCAGCTTTTCTGTAAAGCCTTGAAAACACTGCATTTTATATGTAAGTAAGTTGTACTAAAAGACACGTTTTTCACAATAATATAAAACTATGCAACACGAAATGCAACACGAATTTTAATTTCTTATACCCGCTCCACTTTCTTCAGATAAACCCATCCTGCACCGCTTTTCAGCTTGCCGAATCCGTTCTTTTCTTCTACGATCTCGTACTTACCTGGCTGCAAAAATGTTCTGGCAGCACTGTATGTTTTTGCCGCTCCTGTCCTGATCGGGACGTTGTTGCTTTTCGGCCGTACCTTGTATGGGATCTTACTTGATGTGTATACTTTCTTTCCGGCATCATTGTAGACATGATAACCGGCATGCTGATCTGCACACTGCTTGGCTTTCTTCATCGTTTTAAATGCCCCGATCTGACTGCTGACGTTCTTCCAGGTCTTGCGGACACGGTACCATGGTTTCGTGCTTGCTGGAAGAATGTCACCTGATCCGGCAATTTTTTTCTTGAACTCGTCCCACGTCCAGCTGGTCTTATAGTGGTTGTTGTGCACATACGGTGCCGGGCATACCTTATTGACGATATCATAATGCCGCAGGACATGGTCTGCAGCGATTCCAAGCTGCCCCATCAGATGCTTGACCAGCCATACACAGGCCTCCTGCGTCTCTTTCGTAAAATACCATTTCGGGTCAGATGCAAGTGCAGCGTTGCCGTCACACTTGCAGCACATCTCGATGCTGATCGTGTTGTAGTTGTTGGCTTCCGGATGCTTCTGGGTGTAATAACCGGCTGTTCCTACCGCCCACGGCACTGCATCCAGACTGCAACGCTGGTAGATGGTGCCATCCCAGTAGATGTAGAAATGGGCACCACACCCATCGGACGACAGGTTATGTGCCTGACCGACCACGCCCAGATAATGCACTCCAATGTACTTTTTCTGGTTGCCCCATGCCGGGACTCTGGATGATGATATGGCGTTTGTAATTTTGTAGCTCATAATTTTTACCTGCCTTTCTCAGAGGACGCTCATGCGTCCCCTTTTTTCTCTGCTTTCTGTGTCAGTATGTCGATCGCATTGGCGATCACTGCCGGCAGCGGTATGCCCATCAGTCCGGCATTCTCTACGATGCTGATCAGTTCGTTGGCAATAAACCCGATGATCACCGCATCACGGATGTAATCCACACCGATTGCCAGATCCAGCCGGTACGCCACCAACACAAACAGCAGCGTCATACATTTCCTGCACAGACCTTTCCAGCCTGTACGGCTTTCCAGTGTTCCGGATTCCGTCTTCTTGCTGTTATGGAATACCCCGGCAACGATCAGACCGGAGATGTAATCGATCGCCATAAAAATGATCAGCGTCATCAATGCCTGATCCCAGCCGCCAAAAAAAGAAGCAATCGCCCCACCGACTGCTCCAATACCTGTACATAACATTTCTTTTTTCATGTTTCGTTTCCTTTCTTGTTGTTATAATCTTAATTTGCTGATGGCAATATTTCCAGCAACATAATTTTCTGTAGTAACCAGCAACAGATTGTATCCTTGTGGTATAGTCACATAATAATCATGCATTCCCTCTTCCAGAGTTACATCTAATCCCAGGAAATCTGAATAGGAACTGTCCGTTCCGGAACCACTTGCAACAGCAATGATATTTTCTGTGTCCTGTTCAGCATTCATTACATAGACTGTTATTCTGTATGTACTACCAGGTGTTGCACTGATTTTTGTGTTCTGATAATAATATCCCCTACTAGGAGATGCCGGCATAGAGGTAAGCATTGACGTTGTTGGATGTTTATACCATCTGTAATCTTTTAATGCATTTATTGTTGCTGCTTCTACTGTTTCGAAAATACCGGCTGTTACGATTGCGATTTTATCTTCCAAATTTTGGATACTTTTTGTTAACTGATTTTCCAGATCCTGGATTTTGGTACTCGATTCCTTTTCCTTTTTCTCCAGATTCTGTATTTCTGTTGCGAATTCTTGTTCTGCCTTTTCTCGATTGCTGCATTCTGCTTTGATATTCTCATCGCACCCTGCAATCCCATCATGGATCGCCTGCCGGACATCCCGCCCGTAAACTGCCGCCAGTATCTTTTTTAAGTTCTCTGTTATAGCCATTCCTGTTCCCCTTTCCTATGAAAATGTCAGCTTCAATGCCGCATGCACACCACATGGTGCATTGTTGACTGCGTTGGTTGTATTCGGCATCGTTGCGGCAATAGATACCATATTACGGTTGACAACGCCCCGGTAGGACGATGCCGCTACCAGCGTGGATGCATTGCCACCATAAATATAATTCCCATTCTGCCGGATCTGCAGTCCGGTTGCCGATGCTATGCTAACAGAACTGCAGCCGACAATCGGTGTCGATACCGGAATGCAGAACTGCACTTCCTTGCCTGCGGATGTCACATAGCCAGCCGTGAAACATTCAATATTTATGCTGTCGCCCTTGGTCAGGATATTCATATTTCCGACTACAAACCAGTATGATCCGCTGTAGACCAGCTCCAAAACCGTGTACTGATCTATCAGCTCTGCAGGGATGTTGCTGTTCCGGTAATAGATTGGCTTCGCCCCTGTACTATTGACGTTCAGTGTTGGATTTGCAGCGGTGTTGGCATAACTGAACCGCACGAACACTCTTGCACCAGCTGCCAGCTTAAAGTTCGACAGGCTGACCGTCTTTGCAGCGGTCGATCCCGTCGTATAACACACGGCATAATGGGCAATGTCAGCCGTACCATTGAAATTAACGCCATCTATTGCCCGTGTTGTCTGGAGTTTTGTAGCTGTTCCTGCATTTCCTGTAATCGTTGTCGGTGTTCCTCCGCCATTGGCATCCACATAACTTTTCACTTTCTTCCATAACTCAGTAAGCCCCGCCTTATCTAGATATGCCATGTTCCTTCCTCCTTATATCAATTCACTTTACACGCAGATTGCATCAATTTCGGCATTGGTAAGTGCATCGACCACAAACAATCCGCCCAATGCATCCCATGCCTTGCCGTCCCACGCCACGTTGGTACCTGCCGGGCCGTAGTCAGATGCTGCTTCCAGGTTGTATACGTCACCGGCAACCTGCCCTGTAGTCGGCAGTTTTGTTGCATCTGCCAGGGAACCCTTGTACTTATACACGCCTGTAATGTCGAATTTCTTCGCATAGATACCAGATAAATCTGCCTCTGTTGGCAAATCATTCAGTTTTGAAAACATCACTGGAGACATGAGACCCATATTACCAGTAGTTGCAACTGGAATATTTGCTTTTACGGTACTTCCTGCAAAAGTGAGACCAACAGATGCTTGCGTGTAATCTTCTTCAGTATAGGCCATTGTCATGGCTTCCCATGTTCCTTTACCGCTCAGAAGTTTACCCGTATCGCCTTTCGCCGGTGCCGGTACCAGTCCGTGTGTACCTGCCGCATTAGCTGTTGCACCCTTGAAGTCAGAGTAGGTCGTGTTTGATGCCGGGATGCCTAAGCCTGTGATATCTGTCTTAGTAACTGGTGTCGTACCAGATACGTGTCCGGCTGCATCCACGGTCACTTTGTATAGTCCGTTTGTTTTCGCCGTATAACTCGGATGCACATATTTGTTCGCACCGGTTTCGATTCCTGTCAGTTTGTTCTTCTCTGCTGTCGTATAGTCGTTCGTAGACAGTCCTTTACCGCTTACTTTGTCTACCTTCCCTGATAATGCTGTTTTGATCTTGCCCCAAAGATAAGTTAATCCCGCTGTATCCAAAAAATTTGCCATAATGTTTTTCTTCCTTTCTTTTAGCTGTAAATGCAGATCTCATCAATCTGCCCATTCGTTATCGCTGTTACTGTTGTGTACTTCACACGCCCCTGCCCTGCCTGTAGCTGACGCTGTGTGTAGGTCAGTGTTGTACCGCCAAGTGTGACCTTGCTGTTTGCCGGTTTCAGCAGGTCGGTCACTTTCCTGGTGATCTGCAGCTGTTGTTGTATGTTGTACGTGGGTGCTGCACACGAAACTTTCTCACCGATCCGCAGCATCTGAACATCATAACCGGCATCTGCCAGATCAACCGCAGACAACTCTGTCACCAGGCTTGCCCCGTTAATCTTTTTGAAAGCCTTTTCGCCCTCTTCTTTCAGCTTTGCCGGATCCTGAATCTCGGAAAATTCCACAGTCTTTGTGATGATGCCGTATTCTTTGACGGCTGCTGCGTCTTCCAGGTAATCCTTGCCACCGTTTACATTTGCGATCGTGACCGGCCATTCGTTGTTTGACGTCGATGCCCCGAGCGGGATCAGACGCGTTGCAAGGTCATCCGTCTTGACGTTCTTGGTAACATCAATTATGTTCTGCCCCTGCCGTATATCCTGGCCGCCTGCCTGTTCATATTCTGCCAGGTAATCAATATAGTGCACACCGCCGACGGTTCGTGTTCGGATATACCCGCCGCTTTCTGCGACGAGTTCATCCATTATGTCCCTCGTGGTGCTGTAATCGTTCCGCTCCCGATCTGCCGCTTCCCCGGTAATAGTCACCTGACCGATCAGGAACTGCTTGAAATCATCCACCTGTTCGTTGTGCTTCTTAACCAGCCACTTGAAATAATTTCCTGGCGTTGTCTTTCCCGGTACATCCGTGCCGGTCTTGTGGAATGGACGGATGATGCTGTCCTGAAAAAATACCAGGTCGCCTTCTGTCTGGATCTCCATCTCAAGGTCCCTGTCTTCGACGGTGTTCATCACAACGCCCCGGTAGATCGTCTTCTCACTGCCCGTCAGGCCGAACCGGATTACTTCCAGCATGGACTTTCGCCGCAGGACGGATGCCGCAAGCGGATGGTCCAGGACGATCGAGACATCACAGGAACCGTTTTTGTTGACTTCCTGCGTCAGTGCCCCTTCTGTAATACAGCGGCCTCTTATCCACGGATGGTACAGGTTGGAACCATCCAGCGTGATCTTATACATTAGAACCTGCCCCCTCTGTATTCTACGGAAACCGTGCCGCCATCCCCTTTAAACTGCATGGTATGGCTGCCCTCTGTGATCAGGATATCAGGCACCGTGCTGTGTCCTTTTGGGATCTGGTAGCTTTTTCCGTCATATGTCACTGTGACCGCCGCCGAAGCTTCAAAAACACACCCCGTCGGCATCACATCCCCTACGACCGTGATTTCACCCGGTACCGGGATGTTTTTATAGTCTCTGATGATATCCGTTTCAAAATTGAAGCTGTCCCATTCCCAGTCATCCAGTGACGTTTTCCGTGCCAGCTTGTACGGCTCCGCATCCAGTGTGACCACGATCTGGCTGTAATGCTGGTTGAGCTTGCTGCTGTCCACGCTTACCCTGGCATCGTAATAATAGCCGTCATCCCCGAAGATGACCGGGAGCCGCCTGCCGTGCAGTTTCCCGCGGATGTCACTGGCTTTTGACAGCCAGGTGCTGTAAGTCCCGTCCTTGAAGTCGAACGTCAGCTTATGTGTTGCATTGTCGTACACTGGGAAACCGGTAATGGCTTCCGTCAAGTCCAGTGCACCGTTCCTGCCGGGGATGGTCACGGTACTTTTCCGGACGGACGGCGTACCAAGGTCCACACCCAACAGTTTCAGCCCAAAATCGCCCATTTTATACTTTCCGATCTGTACATCCATCAGCTTCCCCTCCTCTGCCGGTTCCGTATTGTGTTCATGTTTTCATTGACGTATGGTGTGACCGCCTTGCCCACCGTCCTTCCATCCAGGTCGACCGTGGTATGGATCTCAGCCTGTAACTGCACCGGCTGATTATTTGCCAGGCTGATCTGTGGTGATGACACGTTGACCGTCGGGCTTGCACCCATGGATTCCAGGCTTGCAATTGTGTTCTGCATCCTTTCCACTTCTGCCATGACTGCCTGCATTTCCGCCTGGGTGCCCTGCTCGATTTTCTTCCTGGCTTTTTCATATTCTTTTGTTTCCCGGTATCCCTGCCATTCTTTTTCTTCCTTTTTGTTTTTGGCAGTCGTTTTCTTTTTCTTTGCTGATGTCTTGCCCGAAGCTGCAGTTCCAGTGCCCTTTGCCTCTGCTGTCGTTTTGCTGCCTTCTGCTTTTTTGCCGTCTTTTCCAAGCCCAAACGCTTTTTTAAACGCTTCGATCATATCCTTTGCAATGCCCCGCATGGATTTTTTCAGCGTTTCTTTTTCGCCATTCAGACTCTTGATCAGGCTCTTAGCGATCTTCTTTCCGGCTTCTTCGGCTGCTTCCTGTGCGGTTTTGGCTGCCTCTTCCACTTCTTTCGTCCATCCGGCTTTTACATCTGTCAGACGCTGTTCGAAGAAATCTTTCGAAAAGGTTTTAGACGAACTCTGCAGCTGTTCCCATTTCTCCTTGTACGCCGCCAGTTCTTCCGCTGACATTGCGTTCAGGTGCTCCACGAAGTTGTCTGCCTCGTTCAGGTCCATGCCAAGGATCTGGTCCATCAGGCTTTCCGGTATCTTGTCCTTGAGCTTTTTCAGACCTTCCTGGTACCGCTCGACTTGTGTCAGCTGGGTGCCCAGGTCGTACATATTGACCGGCTCTGACATCTTCTTTTTCATGTCGTCCCGAAATGAGATGATCTTGTCGTAAGCTTTCTGGTACTTGTCTGCGATCTCATCTAACTTCTTGTCCAAGTCGTCTTCGATCTTACTGTAAGCTTTCTCTGTCCCTTCTTTCAGGGCATCCATGAACGTTGATGTGTATTTGTTGGCATAGTTCTTGATCTTTTTAGCGTTCTTCTGGATCTGTTTCGCTTCATCCTGGAGCTTCTTAGCTTCGTCCTGAAGCTTTTTCTTCTGCGTTGCGTCCTTCGTGTTGCTTGCTTCTTTTTTCTTGCTTTCTGCCTTTTTCTTTATATCTTCGGCCTGTTTTTCGTACTCCTTGAGAACTGCATCCACATAGCCGTCAATCTTGTTATCCAGTTTCGACACCAGAAGCTCCTGCCGCTTATCAAGCCCGCTGGTGATGGATTCCATGATCGCAGACGCCGCATCGGAATAACCGCCCTTTGCCGCATCCACTTCACCGGCTGCCTTGACAGCTTCCTCGGACATCTTTTTCATGGTCTTTTTCAGCTTCGGGACTTCGGCTTCAATGCCCTTGATCACACCTCCGACGATGTGTTTACCGATCTCGTCCTTGAAAACCTTGGACGGGGAATGAATCCCCAGTTCGTTTTTGGTGGCATCCACAGACACTTTTGCGAGATTTCTGGCACTCTTCTCAACATCTCCGCTACCTTCATCAATACCGACTGCCATACCGGCCGCCAGCATCTCACCGACTTCGTCACGCATGACACGGGATGGGGATTTTATGTTGCCTTCCTTTTTTGCCCCGGCAACTGCATTTCTGACCGCTGCCCTTGCAGCTTCTTCGACTGCCGGGGAATTGGCTGTCATACCGGCTACCGTCCCACGCATCAGGTTCGCACCAACGTTATAGAACCCGTTGTAATATCCCAGTGCTGCGTCTTCTGCCTTCTGGATGGAACTGCTCGCCGCCTGTGACACCTGCCCGGAATTCTGCTGGATTCCGTCCGCGGTTGCTTTCTGTGACACTTTACCGGCTTCCTCTCCGCCTTTCTTGGCTGCCTCTGTGACTTCCTTCTGGCCGGATTCGATCTCGCTTTTTGCCTTTTCTGTATGTTCCTTGCCGCTCTGTTCTCCGGCTTCGCCAGCTGCCTGTGCGATTTCTTGCCCTGCATTCTCCCAGTTAGCGGATGCAGAAGCCAGTTCACTTGTAATGCCTTCTGAAAGTTCACCACCAGCCTGTGAAAACGCTGTTGCTGCATCTTGTAATTCATCACTTGTCATCTGGGTAAATGATTTGACCAGGTTTGCACTTTGAGGGCCTAATTTTACTAAGTAGTCATACAGTTCCTTGGTCATTCCCTCTCCGGCTCGTCCTGCAAGAGCTTTCAGGTTTTGCCCCCACTCTTCTACCCCCTTAGCCTGGCTTTCCAGATTCTCTATGATCTTGCCCTTGTCAATCTCCTCGCCTCCGGAAAACTTCTTGAACGCATCCGTTGCACCCTCTAAGCTGTTCTGGATGGACGTTTTCATGTCCTCGTAGGCTTGTTTGACCTCATCGGACATTTCTGTTGCAGAATCTGCCACGCCCTGGTTTGATTCTTCAACAGCGGTTTTATACTCGTAAGCTTTCTCCGCTATTTTGTTGTATCTTTCATCTGCTTCCGAAGTTGTCCCCTGTAAGCCGGCAACAACTTCTTTCTGTTCTTTTATCTGGCCGTTCAGGGCGTTCAGCTGCAATGCATATTTGTCAACCGGTTCACCGGCTGCTGCGTAACTGCTCGCCATTTCCTGCACGGATTCCGTGCCGTCCTGTACCGCAGCGTTATGTTCGTTAATCTTCTTTACTGCCTGTGACCGCAGGTCGTTGAGCACTTCTTCCGCTTCTGACAGCTGGATCTGTGCCTCTGCCAGATCAGAAGCCGCCTTGTTTGCCTGTTCCTGATAAGCATTTGCAAGTGCCTGCTGCTTCATGGAATCGATCACGGCATCCACTGCGGATTTCTCCCTGTTCAGTGCCCCAGTTGTCTCATCAATAGAAAGACCAAGCTCCGGCATGGCTCCGTTGAGCTGGTCGACGATCGTGTTCATCTGTGCTTTATCTGAGGCTGTTTTATTTGTTTTATCCGCCAGATCGTAGAGTTTGTCCGCAAGGTTTTGGTAGGTAGCCGCTTCTGTTTTTGCACTTTTGATGCTTTCTTTTCTCTCTTTCGCATGCTCTTCCATGCTGTCTTTCAGCTCATCGTAAGAATCCTTGCACTGATCGATCGCTTTCCGGTTCTTAACAGACTCCGATGTCCGGTCTTTCATGACCGCACCGAATGCAACGGCCGCCGCTGTAAGGGCTGTAAGGGCTACTGCCACCGCACCGACTGGATTCGCAAGGAGTGCTGCTGAAAACTTCGTAAATGCTGTTGTAACCTGCTGAACGACCAGCAACCCGACCAGGGCTGCCGCCAGTACTGCAAGGGCTGCCGCCAGTGCCGTGACTGCCGCCACAACTTCCGGGTGTTCCTTGACAAACTCCGTTGCCCATTCCATCGCATCTGCCCCGCTCTGCTGGAGTTCCATCAGCACCGGTGCAAGCTCATCCCCGATCGCTATCTTCAGGTTCTCGGTGGCGTTCTGGAAACGCTGCTGGGCAAATTCCCCGGTTTCTGACATCTTCTCAAATGCGGTAGTCGCCGCCCCGGTGCTTCCTTCCATCGCCTGCACCAGGCTGTTGTACTTGGATGTTCCGCTGTTCAGGATGGACAGCATCCCGACACCGGCCTCGGAACTTGACCACATGTTGTTGAACGCGGTCGTGTCACCATCCACGCTGTCCGCCAGTACCTGCAGCACATCCCCGAGCGAATTGCCCTCTGCCATAAGTTCGGCGAAGGTCTTGCCGGTTTTCTTCTTGAGCGTTGAGCCGACAACAGAACTTGTGCTCCCAAGTTCGTTCAGGGCCGCCTTGACGTAGGTCGTTGCCTGTGCGGTCTGCGTACCGTTGGCGGTCAGCAATGCGTAGCTGGCTGCCAGGTCTTCCAGGTTCATGTTGTACGCCGCCGCCAGTGGGATGACCATGCCCATGCTGGCACCTAACTGTGCAACGGATGTTTTTCCTAAGTTCTGCGTTGTGATCAGAACGTCTGAGATCTTCGAAGCATCATCCGCCGACATGCCATAGGCATTGATGGCGGTCGTCAGGATGTCCACGGCGGTCGTGGTGTCGGAAAATCCACCAACAGCCAACTTATTCGCTGTGCCGACAAAATCAACTGCACTCTCGGTCGCTACCGATGCTGAAATAGCCTGATAGGTCGCTTCTGCCAGTTCCCCGACACTCTTACCGGTCTCGCTGGACAATGCCAGGATCTCGTTTCGCATATCACCAAGCGGCTTCTGTGATTCGTCTGCGATCGTGCCAACCTTCGCCATCGCCGTCTCAAACTCCATGCTTGCCTGTGTGCAGTCCATGAGTGCGTCCGTGATCGCCTTGACAGATGCAGTTACCCCGGCAGCCAGCAGAGCCTGTGCAAGGGCATCAATGGCGGTGCTTGCCTGGTCGGTCCCTTCTTCGAATCCGTCCCCGATGCTGTCACCTATGTCAGATGCACTGTCCCCGACATCTTTCGCCGCATCCGAAACGCTGTCCGCAACGTCCGACATGGCATCCTCTACCGCTTCTGCTGCACTCTCGCCGGCTTCTTCCACAGATTCCACAATATTATCCACAGCGTCCTGGACGGACTCTGCAGCATCCTGCCCGGCATCTTCTGCCGCATCTGTAATCGCATCCGCCGCGTCTTCTGCCGCATCCTGTATCTCTTCCAGCGTATTAACTACTTGCTTCGCCGCTTTTTCTGCGTCTTTCCCTGCTTCATCTGCCGCCTGGGAAACGGCCTGCTCTGCCTGTTTTGCCGCGTCCTGTGCATCGGAGGCAGTCTGCTGTGTTGCACCTTTCGCCGCCTGCTCAATCCGCTTTAAGCCTTTCTGAAATCCACTCTCGTCAATCTCAGTGTCAAATCTTAATGTTCCGTCTGCCATTTCCTGCCTCCCATCTTATCAGTCTCCCCACATCGCAGCCGCGAACAGATCACCGATCTGCTCCTCATCCCGCTCATCTTCCAGGGATATTGCCCGCTGGATCTTCTGGATCCGCTGGCGTTCCTGCCTGTCCCTGATCTTTCCGGCATCAATCGAGCGGTAACCGATGCGGGTTTTCGTGCCGGAATCATCCGGCAGGCCTTCCAGCAGCATCTGGAACTTCTGCCAGTGCAGATATTTACAGGCTAGAAGGTCAATGCCGTAATAGTTCTGGAAATCGCTGACGATATACGGTGCATCCTTCTCATAGCTGAACGTCTGCTTTCCACTGCCTTCACGCTCTTTTTCCTTTTCTGCTGACCGGATGCCGGCAATGAAATCCGTGACTGCCTGGACGGCCCCCTGGATGTCCGGCGGAATCTCTTTTTTGTATAACCGCAGGATCAGAAAGAGCCGGCTGCCCGGCTCCCCTGCCTGCTTCACTTCCCCGATCAGCTTCAGCACTGCCCGGAAGTCCGTCTTGACCGGGTACAGGACGCCCCCAACCTCAACGCTTTTCGGCAGTGGTTTATATAATGGGTTCACAGGTCATCAGCCTACGGTCGGCTTTTCCAGGAACGTGCAGCTCTTGCCGTCTGCCGCAACCTTGGCATAGCCCTTGACCGGTTCGGACTTCACGCCGAACGACCCGGAATACTGCAGTGCATCGGTTCCGTCACCGGATGCATCCGGGAGGATGGAGAACTCACGTTTTCTTGCCACGAATTCATCCTCTTTGGTCGCTTCGCCCTTGTCGAAGAAGTCCACGACCACGATGTTCCTGGTCTCCCCGGTCAGCTCGTCATCGTGCACGGATGCGATGTCCATCAGGATCTGGTTGTTCTCGTGCATGTCGAAGTTATAGGACCATGAGGTGCCGTAACCGGTCACGTCGCTGTCGCTGGAATCCTTGTCCACGTACTGGCGTTCATAGGTGGTCGGGTTCTTGGACTCTGAAAGTGTCGTGAACTTCTCCATACGGGTAAATTCTGTTGGCTCCGCCCCATCGCTGGCCGGTACGCCGTAGAAGGACACCCTGCCGGTTCTCTTGACTAATTTCGTTTTATTATTTTTTTCTGCCATAATTTAAGCCTCCTGTTCATAAATTAAGCGGCACTCGATACGATACGTAGCAAGATTAGCTTCGGCATCGTATAGGTAACCGCTGTTTAAGGTTTCAACTGCTGTTGCATGTTGTTTTTCGTTTGCCAGTTCCGGAAGTTCCCCATTGTCCGAGGACTCTTCCAGCCACTCCTGAAGCCCCTGGTAGAAGCCGCTGTTCTCGATATTCACCCTGGCGTCCTCGTCATAGACTTCCTTGGAACAGATGGCGAACTGGTACTGTTTCTTTTTCCCGCCATCCACATATTTCTGGATCACCGGATCACACGGGAGCGGGTCGATGGAGTAACTCATCTCCTCGCCCAGGTAATCCACGTTGACCCGGCCGTCATGTAAAAACGGACAGGTCAGGAAAAATGTGCGGATGCTCTCGATGATGCTACTTTCCGCATGCAATTTTACCCGCCTCCTTCTGGATGCTGTCCTTGTGCCGGTTCTTCATGCGTTCGAACCATTTGGACTGCTTTTTGTGTTCGTAGTACTGCCTTCTGGCGTACGGTGTGGACTGCACGATCAGACCGGAACCGGTGACCGTGCCAAGTGTTGCTGCATCCCGCAGTGTGCCACTTCGGAACGGTGTCTCCGGTTCCATACGGTCTATGCAGGTCTGATCCACATACTTTTGTGCTTCTGCAAGGTTTCCGTTGAGTCTTGCCGCAAGGGAGGCATCCCATTCCATCCTTGCCGTGAACATCCCGCCGCTGCCATGCCCGCTGTAGCGGACGTCCTGCGGCTGCCGGATCTGGAACGTTTTCCTGGTCTCTGCCATCATGCACCCCCTGTCACCTTGATGTGCGGATTGCCGCCATACCGGTTGTAGTTTGCCGCCGACACCTTGAAGTGTTCTGTGCCGGCCAGGTCTTTCGCCGTCTTCATCTGCACGCTGCACTGCCCTTTTACCAGGTAATCATCCTTTTTGACCAGGACTGTTATATACGGTATGCGGACCGTATAGGCATCCGCGGTCTTCCTGCCTTCCGTGGTGACACTGGACTGTTCTGCCTCGTACCACCAGAGTGCCGGGATGTATGTACTCTCCCATTCATCCAGACGGGTAACTGGATTATAACGGCGGTGGTAGAGGGTTGCGTCAGTGTTGGTCAGCATTTCAGGCTCCTGCTGAGCAGACCGGTATTGAGCAGGTAACGCCTGCAGATCCGGTACATCTTCTGCCAAAGCAGTTCTGTTCGGTCTATCCCATCCGACACTTCCGTCACATAGGTGACAGAGTACCCGTCTGTCGTTTCGGACTTCTTTACCTGCCCGCCATCCCTATAGCACACATCAAAGACCGCTTCCGTCATTTCACAGGCACAGTCCTTTAAACCAGGCACAGCTTCCGGAACGGTGATCCGGTTCAGTGTGTACTGGTCAATATAGCTTTCTGCAATGCGTCTGCATTTTTTGAAATCCGCTTCTTTTTCGATACTGCCTTCGTATTCATCCCGGTAATACCCAAACTCTGTGTAGTGTGCCATGCTTCACCACCTCTGTGTTCTTTTCATTCTGCTGGTGCAAGGACTGCAAACGGACAACGTTTTGCCTTGTCTTTCTGCTGAGAATTGATCGGGTTCGGGATCTCCCAGCCCAGACGCATAACTGCACGCAGTGCCACCATGTCGTTCTGCATCAGGTTATAAGCGATCGTGCCGTCTGTGTTCTGGACAACACCCTCGGTGAAGAGTTTGAATGTAATGTCCTGACGCATCGCATAAACCAGCTGCGAGAAATCGCCTGTGATGATCTGTGCTTTCGTTTTATCGAAAGTTCCGTTGTTCGGGAAATACATACCGGAACCGTCCAGCGTGTAATTTGTGCCGGACTGCATATCGGTTTTGAAAATCGGCTGCCCTGTCGTATCTTTCAGACCTCTGAGTTTCGCCCTTACGGAAATATCTGCAACGTGTCCGTTCACAAAATAGCCGGACTGCTCTACCTTTGCAATGACACCATCCTCACCCATGATATCCGCATACAGGTCAGCCGTTGTTTTTACAACGCTTCCGGCTTTCGTTGCGGTTGCTACCAAGTCATCCCTCCAGGATGCCGGTTTTTCAACTCCAAAAAGTACTGCACCGTCAATCACCTTTCCAAAAGCTTCCTGTACCCTCGGCCTTACCTCGCCCCAGATATCGTAGTCTGCGTCTTCCAGAACTGCTTCCGGGATCGGTACGATGACTGCAATCTCTTCCGCAGTAATGTATTTCTTATCCCATGACATCTTTGTGGTCTTTTTCTGTCCGTTGTCCCCATTCACAAAATATGCCATCGGGAGCATGTCCAGTACCGGCATGCGGTACTTATTGGAACTCATGTTTGGCAGTCTTCTGCCCATTCTCAATACTGCCGATTCTGATACAACCCCCTGGATGATCTCCCTTGCATACTGCTCCGGGATCAGGGATTCTGCACCGCTGCGGTCGATCAGGTTTGCATCCAGATCAAACAGTCTTAAATCCATTCTTTTTTTCATCTTCTTGCCGCCTTTCTAATTAAGGAATTAACAAAATCATTGGTATTGTTTCCGGCTGTGCCTCCGGATCCTGCCGCCACATTCTGTTTTGTTTGTGTGTTCACACGATAACCGCCACCTGCATAATGTGGGTTGTCTTTCAGGAACGCTTTTAAAGCTGTTTTGAAATCGGTCTTGTCATCCACTTTCTTCGATACCTCAAACAACACAAAATCTGTGTACTTTGCATCTACACCGTTTTCTTTCAGGATGTCTTTCTGTTTGTACGATTCCAGCTCTTTTTTTGCGTCATCGCGTTCTTTTTCGATGGCAGCCACATCCGGCTTGTTCGCCTGTCTCTTTGCTTTGAAATCACTGATTGCTGTTGTGATTTCTTCCTCCGTCATGCCCTGGCTTCTGAAATAATTGGCAAGTGCCGCACGTTCCGCTTTGCCTGCCCTTGCGTTTGCGATCTCTTCCGCCTGTTCATAACTGTATGTTGCCCCGGCATTTCCCGTATGGCTGCCGTCTCCATTCCCGGCACCATTGCCCTGTCCAGCAGAGCCGGCTCCTCCTGCTTTGCCGTCCTCAAAGAGCCTTAAATTCATTTTTCTATACATTGTATCTTCCTCCTTCGAGATTTTCCCAAGCTTTTAACGCCTTCATGTTTTGGGCATAAGAAAAGCACCCTCATAAGGTGCCAGTTAGTGAAACTGTATGCAGTTGTATTCCCGGTTGATCTCCGTGATCCCAAGGAACCACGAATCCATCAACAGCTTTCCCTGTTCTGACAGGCGATCCCACCGGATGTCTGCATCTCCACTGCTTAATTCCGCCCGTATCTTGTCCTGCGTCAGATCATGCAGTGAATTGACCAGGTTGCAGGTCAGTGCGGATACCGCCGCACATGCACGGTCAGCACCGCTCTCGGAATGTGTCCCGGCGTGACCGGTCATCCGGATACTGTGCTCCGTCATTTTAATGGTTATCATGCTTTTCTCACCGCCTTCCTACGGATAACCGTCTGCCGTTGAACTGTACCGTGTCGCCAATCTGTGCCCTTTTCAACTCTGCGTGTCCGTCTTTGTCCCGGTATAATAATTTGATTGTCTTGTAATTGATCCGGCTCGCCAGCCAGTTCGGTGCAAGCCTGTCTGCGTCTTTTGTGACGGTGTAATGCTGCTCACTCTTCATAGATAATATCCAGACCGTAGGCAGTTGCCGCTTCGTGCTCAATGCGACAACCTCTTGCCTCTTCCCAGCCTTTGCAGAAATAAGCAGCATGACAAAGGCTCATATTTTCCAGTGATTTCGCAAGAAAACATAATGGAATCTGTACAACCCCACGTTCTTCCATAGATTTTCTACTATACCATTCATCCGTGAAAAGAGTATTTACAATTTCATATCCTTTTTCCTCTAAAACTGCAATTGCCTTTTCTCTGGTTGCCTTAATTTCTTCCTCGCTCTTTCCAGCCATTGGCTGTGATAACATTGCTTTCATTCGCTTATTCCTCCTCATGACATTTATTGTGCACTTTCTTGTACACATCTTCGTAAAGTTCCTGCTTATCACCGTTGTATGTATACTCTGCATAGATACCATCACCGCTCACCGTAGTAGATACAAGACATTTGTAATTCTGTAAAGTCTTGCAGCTCCATACTACGAATACGTTAGATAAGTCAATTGGCGGCGTTACCGGTGTATCGGCAAAACCATTCTCGTTGTACCAATCAACCAGTTTCTTTTTACAAACGCTTTCAAAATGTGCCATTCCTGTAATAATCATGTTTTCATCCTCGCTTTCTTAATACAGTGTTGATTTATTTAATTCTTCCACCAGTTCCCTCTCACGTTCTGAAAGTTCATAACAGATGGCATCCTCTGCCTGCTTTCTGGCATTTTCTGCTGCCTGCTTTTCTGCGTTTTGCTTCCTGGCTGCCGCCTGATCTGACAGCAGAAGCCCTGCCCCGTAAATCTCTTTTTTCATGGCTCTCTGGGCGTCCAGGCTTCGCACAAGCTGGCATTCTTCACGCCTTACCCTGAAATGTACGCCGTAGCGTGCCATTTTCTGCATCATGGCAGCGGTGACGATATGATCCGGATAATCATACTTTGACAATTTCCGTGCATTTTCCTGTTTCAGCTTTTCCACTGTATCATTTACCAGCCGGGTCAGATCCGGTGATGTCTCCGCTACCGTTTCCGGTTCGAAGCTGGTAATAAACGATGTTCTCACAGTTGCCCCGTTTTCGTACACGATCGAACAGTCACACACAATGTGGTTCATTCTGTCCCAGGTAGTCTTGCCGGATAATGCCGTGAGTGACGGGGCAAACAAAAAGAACGGGATGCCCCGTTCCAGATAAAATTCACATATGTTTTTCAGGATGGAAAAAGGTGGGTTGTCCACCACCACACATCCCGGCGGATATTCGTCTTTTTCGTAATCGCCGCCTGGCCAGAATGGGCGAATCACGTTCTCAGGATCAATATTGTAACGTTTGCACACCCAGTCCTTTATGACTTCGTATATCTCCGATGGCGTATAGCAGTCGTCTGTCGTTTTCTTCGGTTTGAATTTTTCGACAAATTCTTCGTAAGTTTTGCTTTTTATGTTTCTCACCTCCTTAAAAATGGGTACAAAAATACCACCAGTCGAAAGACCAGTGGTAAATACTTATTTTTCTTAGTTGTCAATAACTTTCACTATATCATCAATAGTTGCATCAATAGTATCCCAATCTGTAGGCGAATCACCCACATCTACCAGAAAATGCGTATCGTCTAATATCTCCACAACTGCTGCTTTTCGTCCATCTTTTAGAAGAATTGTGTCATATTCCTTTATGAGCATTTACTTCGCCTCCTTAATGTACGCACTAGTCAACTTTGTTGTGCCATCTTCCGTCCTGAGCCATGCTACAACTACATTTGCTGGTGTTTCTTTTTTACCATAAAGAATCATCTTCTGGACATATCTGTCGCCGTATCCATTATTATCAACATACTGAGCCGGATATTTCACAGCTCCCTGTTTTAACGCTTTTTGAAGTTCCTGCCAATTTCCCATTTCATAGCCCAAGCGATCTGTAAAGGCTCTTCCCTTTGGATACCCTTTTTGACTGTTTTCATCAAAAAGATATTTCGTAAACTTAGGCTCTGGTAAAATAGCCGTTTCTGCATTCGGTAGTTTAAGCTCTGGATGTTCCAGAAGCTCCTTTTGTCTTTGATAATCCATTTCGACGAACTTCCATTTTTCAGGGTCATTATACTTCATCTGCCTGAAATCCGCAAGACTTCCAGCATCTTCTTTCAGCACTTCCTTGTACCGTTCGTACTGGTTCGAATCAATCTTAGCATTCCGCATCATCTCCGGTGTATAGCGTGCGTTCTGCTGTTTCGTGTTGGTCGCTACCTTGCCCAGTCCATCCTGATAGATTCTCTCACGCTGTTCCGGAAGTCCCATCTTCTTGCTGAACTGCTTATACTCGTTCAGCTGTCCCTGGTACTTTGCTTTTTCCAGCATGATGTCGTCCTTGTCGGCTCCTGCTTCCTGCAACAGCCGTATCTTCTGACGCTGGGCACGCATGGCGGTCTCCATCTTCCTCTGCTGCTGGGTCTGTTCGTAGGCATTGAGCTGCCTGCCGTTCCATTCTTTTGTCTGGGCTTCCCTTTTGTTCTGCTCTTCCAGCCAGTCATCCGGATAGAGTCTTTCAGAAACGCCAGGAATGAACGGGTGGAACGTGTGCCGGCAGTTCGCCCCACACAATCCTGTGACGGTTCCGTATCCGCAGACCGTCCCTAATTCCTTCTTGCTGAACACCCTGCCCTGCCATGTCTGGTGATCTGGTCTCGCACATGGGTGCCAGGACACTTCAAAATACTCTGTATCGAGTTTTTCTGCGTTGTGCTCACTGACCTGTGCCGTGATCTGGTTCACGCCCGTAAGGACGGCTCTGCGTGCTGCCACGTCTGCCCGGTTCGTATGCCCGGAAGCATAATCCACCACCCTCAGCCCGCTGTTCGTCATCTGGGTGACGACTTTCCGGATCGCCGAGTTGTAGTCTGTGCCGCCCGTCACAACGTCCTGGATGGCCGTGTCCACGTATTTCTGGTAGTACTCGGCAAATGGTGTGAATACCCGCTTCCCTGCCATCAGGACTGAAAATCCGTAGCTCTGTGCCATATTAACGAGCGTGTCTTTCGTCTGCTTCTTGGTCGCCTCTGTGAGCTGTTGCAGCCATTTGTTATCCTCCGGCGTCAGGAAATCATCATTGACCTGTTCATAGATCTCCCGGTTGCGGACGTATTCCCATTCCGCTACCTTGTCATACATCTCAAACATTTCTGCCCAGGTTGCCCCCAGTGCTTCCTTGATGATCCGCTCCACCTCTTCGCGGGACTTGCCCATCTCGATCAGACGGTTAATCTGGTAATCTGCCGTTGATGTGATCTCTCCGGTCTTTCTAATCCGGCGGATAACATCTTCCATGATACGCCTCTCGGCTTCCCTCCAGATCTTCTCAGCCTGCAGCCCCATCCGCTGCACATCCGGTGCGGTTCTCTCCTCTGCCATGACATCACTCCATCACGTTGTTCTGCACTGGCAGGTTCTTTCTGGCCTGTTCCAGTGTTTCACCGAACCATTTTGCCCGGTACTCATCTACCCCCATGGCTCCCATGGAGACATCCTGCCGGTCTCTCTGGCGTTCTGCCTCCTTATCCTCGATGATGGAATCATCGAAGTTGATTGTGACTTCTACGTCTTCTCTCAGTGGTTCACCGAGGGCAATGCCAAGACGGATGATGATGCGAATCAGTTCTTCCAGGGCACTCTGAAGCACGATTTCATGCTTGCACAAGCTCCGGTACATATCGCTGTTTTCCGAGATCACCTGCGTTGCCGTTGCAACCGTCCCCTTTTCGAACTTATAGCGTTCTGTCCCGAATCCGCATTTCATGGACAGGTAATTCAGGTCATCGTTTAAAGCCTTGCTGTGCTGCTCTGTACGCAGCTCCATGTTGACTTCATAGATTGGATTTGTGTCTTTCAAGGTTTCTTCCGGCAGACTGTAGAATACCGTGTCATTCTCGTCAAAGACCTTATTGCCGTTCTCATCCGTCAGCATCTCCGGAGCCACAAAAATCCGCTTGCGTCCAAGTCCGAACTCGTTGGCGTAAGAATCATATTCTGTGTCGATCTTCCGCAGTATGTCGATGCTGTTCGCAAAAAGGCTTATACCCATCGGGTTCTCCTCGTCTTCCATATCGGCATTATTGACCATGTTCAGCCTGTCGATCACAAATTGTGGTTCTGCCGATCCGGTCTCGATCTCTTCCGGAAGCCCGGCAAAGATTGGAACCTCCTGCCACTCTTCTTCGGTAAGCTCCTGCCCGCAGGTCGAACCTGCCGTCACCAGCAGTACGGTATTTTCAATGCGGTAATTTCCATCCCCTCCGACCTTGTGATGCTGCAAGTGCAGATATCTCTTTGTGCAATAGGTTTTCGGAAATGCAAATATTACTTCCTGAATCTTTCCGTTTTCCCAACTGACCGGGAAGATATTTTTTGCAGTCACATAATTGATCTTGATTCTTCCGCCGGTCACTTCGCCCAGCAGACCGCTCTGCAAGTCCTCGATACACGGAACATAGGCAACGGTTCCAGAGCACGCCTTTCGTTCCTGGTATTCATTTCCAAGTGTGTCAAAATGGTTGTCCTGCAAGATCTGACGAACAAACGCATCCGTTCTCTGGTCATCCAGTACGATCGTCACACGTTCGTTCAGCAGCAGATCTGCCATATCCTCACAGACTTTCTTCGCCATGCCGAGGCTGTGACGCTTGCATCTGCTATAGCATCCCCTGCCGGTATACACACGGTAGAAAGTGAACCGTTTCACATTTCCGTTATACCAGCTCTCCCACTCCGCTATTTTTCCGTAAAAAGAAGAAGGGAGCGTATTGATTCCCTTCTTTCGAAAATATTGAAAAATATTCAATTTCTGTCCTCCCTTTCTTCCTTTGGCAGGAACCGCTTCACCCTGTTCCAGAGCCCCATGACCAGATACCTCAGGGCATCGAGGCAATGGTCGTGCTCTTTTACCGGTACTTCTCTGCCCTTATCTAATAGTTTCCTGTCGTATTCGTATAAGCCAAATTCTTCGATCAGGTGCTTCTGATCCGGCGATATCCGAAGAATCCCATAGGTCAGCAGTTTCTGAACCCTGGCAATCCCAAGTGCGACCTCGTTCTGTGCATCCTTGAAATGTATGGTCAGGCCTCTCTGTCGGCAGGTTCTCTTGATTTCTTCCTGCAGTCCCCGTGCCGATGGGTCTAAGTACAGGTAGAAGATGTTGCAACCATATGCCTCTTGCAGGGATTCTACGAAGTCTGCAAAATCAGCCGCATACTTTGATGGTGATTTCTGCTTTCCGGTTTCCCTGCCCGAATGGTAATACTCCTGTAAGCCATCCAGACGACACTGATATTCGTTGATACCGCAGGCCTGATAGGTCGTTGCGTTCTGCTGTCCGTAGTCTGCCCCGATGCCGATCAGGTTATATTTCTGTCCTTCTTCCGGCCTGCCTTTGTGCCGTCCGGAAAACATATAATAAATCAGTTCATCAACGCCGATACACTCTCCCAGCCATACCCAGCTGTATTGTTTTTTATCCAGACGCATCATAGTCTCGGCAGTCTCGATCAGGTCACGCCCCAGCCATTCTTCCGGTACATCCCTGTAATCTGTGTGGATGTGGATGCAGTCCGGGCGTTCTTCCATCTTCTTCAGCCATTCCATGATCGGGGCATTCGGGTTCTTGGGTGGATTGAACAGGTAGATCATCTGAAACCCGGAACTGTTGCCGCGGATGAACGTTGCTTCAATGTTCTGCAGTTCATCTTCTCCTTCACCGTCCTCAAAAAACTCTGTCAGCTCGTCCAGGATGACCAGTTTGATCGGCTTGTCCTCATCAATGATACCTTTGGTATCGTCAATGCCATCTGATCCGGAAAAGTATATGGTCGAACCGTTCTTCCGGTAGCTAATCTCCATCGGTGACTTTGTGATCCGGAAGCGGTTCTTCGGTATTTGCAGTCTGCCAATTCCACGAAGCATTTCTTTATACACTGTTTTTCGCAGTTTGTTGTGATGCTTTCGCAGCACCACCACAGATCCGTGGCTGTCCGCTATGATCTGATAGTTGGCACGGATTGCCACAAAACTGGACTTTGTGCCGGCCCGCCCCGATGTCAGGATAATGTGCCTGTACTTCCTGCTATTGAACGCCGGCAGATATTTCGGGATCACAATATCAGATATCCGTACCTGTTTCTTTTGGTGCATCATTGATAATCTCCACCCCATCTTCCTGATCTTCGTTTCCGTTTTCCCTGCTGATCTTGTCTGCCTGTGCCTTTAACTGCTGGATGCGTGCCTTTTGTTCCTCACTGGCTGCCTCCCAGTTTTTATGCAGCATCTCATCATACTGCTTGATCATGTTCCTCAGCTCGCCCTGTGCCCTCGCCTGGGCTTTCAGGAACTCATTCTGCTTGTCCCATGCCTGTTGTACTTCCCATTTCTCTCCGAAAACGTTTCCTTCTTTGTTTTCTATTTTTTCGATCGTCTTGTCCTGCTGATCCTTCACGTAGGCAATACGCTGTGCACGTATAATGGCAGCGTATGCGATCTGAATCTGATGCCATAGAAGATCCAGCGGGTCAGCCTGTTCAATCGCCGAGAAGATTTCCTGTGTTTCCTCCGGCAGGTATTTCCGGAAGAATCCATACTTCTCAGCATTCTTATTCCCAGGCGGGCCCGTCGCATTTCTGTTCCCCGGCTGACCGCCTTTTTTTCTCTTTTTCGAACGTTCGCTTTTTATATCCGAACGCTCGTTTTCCCATTTGTGCGTGCATTTCCATCTTCGGACTGTCCCTTCCGGGATATTTAGTTGACTTGCAATCTCAACTAATTTCTGTCCCTGCAAATATATCTGTTTTGCTTGTTCTATTCGTTTATCCGGTGCTCTTGCCAAGCCTCACCACCTCTTATTCGTCGTTTTGTAAGTACACAAAAAGACACCCAGCACTGCCAGATGTCTTCTTGCGGAAAATGTAGTATTCTTTTGAGAAAGGATTCTTATATGTCCCCATCAGGGAAATCGGAACAGAAGGACTCGAACCTTCGCCCTTGTCTACTCATGAGACTGCTCTCGCCGCTGAGCTATGTTCCGATGCTGCCGGGCTGTTGAGACCCGGCAGTTGCCAAAATACTTAGAGGTAAATGAAAAGAACCAATCATGTCAGCATCATTCCCAAACTGAACTGATTACACTATATCACAGGTGGAGTGCGACATTCTACGACATCTTGAAATTATTTAACGCACTCCCATGGATTCTCTGGGGTTGTCTTTCGTTATACCCCATTTTTTCTCCGATTTCTTTCCAATTCAGCCCCCACAGATACCGCAGTCGCAGCACCCTCTGCTCATCCGGGTTCTCCATACGTCTGATTGCCAGATCGATCTGTTCACGTGTCCTTGCTTTTTTCAGCCGTTCCCGTTTCAGCCGGCCGATCTGTCTCTCCATAGCTACCACATAATCCGACAGATCAGACTGCTGGCTGCCTTTCGGCATCCCGTCATTGACCATGGATGGAAACATCTGATCCATCCGGAGCCTCTGGATCTCTTCCAGGATCTCACGCTCCCTCCGTTCACATTCCCGGTATCTTCGCAGGAACTCCTTTTTCTTGTCGTTTTCTGTCATCTCCACCGGCATCGCCTCCCCTCATGCATTTCCTTGCTATTATTTCCAGGATTTCACCGTCTTCATCATCGGTGTGTTCTATGTAATGTTCTATAATTTTGACTGATGCCAGTTTTGTCATCTTGCTCTTTACTGCGGCTGGTTCATGGAATCTTCTGGCTGCATCAGCATCAACACTCTGCTCCAGATGATCATAATGTGCTTTACGTTTTACATTTTTTTCTGCTGCTTTCATCGCTCATCTTCCCGCCCCTTTCATGAACCTGTCCAGCACAGACATTCTCCAGTCATATTCCATTCTTGCCTGGTAGCAGTCACAGCAATGTGTTTCTGTTGTTACATCACTGAATTCTTCGCTTCTTGTACATCTGCATACCCCATCCTCGCTATGGTATCTGCATGTGCTGCAGTTCTTGTTATTCTTCATTTTTTATTTCCCCTTCTGTAATGATTTCAAAAATTCTGCCAGTTCCATTTCACTGTTGGGATATTTGCTGTAAGCTTCTCTTACATTCCACTTAGGAACTCCATTTTTCTTTTCAGCCTCCGGACCTCCTACCAGATGGAAATAACAGCTTTCTCTTTCCGGAATGTGTTCATTGCCCGGAATGATATATGTTTCCGCGATCAATCTTGCCCCGTTGTCAAAATCGTACTTATAATATTTACATCCAATATTCTCGTCTTCGTACCACAATCCCCATTCTTTGTATTTTCTGAGCCACGCTCTCCGCTGTTCATTATTTTTCAGCACTGGAAGCCCTGGCTGTTTCCCACCTTCGTGGTACTGCAACGTTTTATGGTATATCGCCATGTTCTTTTCCTCCCTGTATAGCTTTGTTCAAATCTCTCAGACATTTCTCACATGTTCCATTCACCATCATCGAACACGATCGGTATCCATCTTGGAACGTGGAAATCATTGCTCGGTAACATTGTTCTATTTTCTGCCCTTCATACTGCTCAAAATACGAACATTCCTCTGTCGGATATAAGTTGCCGCCCCTGCACCAGTGTGCCTGCTCTCCTGGTTTATGACTGTCTGACCACAGATGCCTTTCCGGATAATGATCCGTGTATGGATCTTCCTGTGCTCTGTAATCGTCATAACACCCTCCGTAGGGACATCGCTCCGACCAGTAGTAGAGGCAGTAATAACACAGGCAATCACTGCAAGTCACCATTCTACTCATCCTCCCTGTATGGCTTCGGCAGCGGCATCCAGGCATTGACGAACAGGTCATTTGCCAGACAGGTATCTTCGTCGAAGCAATCCCCCAGATACCATGCACCACCTAATTTTTCATCGTCCATGTATCTCCCAACCAATGGAAGAGAAAAGTTTTCAAACGACATCAGCACATAATCATCATTTTCCGGCAATCTCTCTGTCACCGGAATCCATCCGGATTCCAAACGTTTTCTTTGATTTCTTAACTGTCTTGCTTTCGCTTCCGCTTCTTTTTCGTCCGTGTACAGATAAGGGACATCCCAGTCAGCCCATTCATCTGCATACTTGACCTGTTTCGCTGAGACATCCTGGACGATAAATCTGTGGACGTGACAATTCCATTCAGGATGTTCAAACACCTCAACTTCATAGATCACATCACCTGGTTTGCACGGCACAACAAATAATCTTCTCTCTTCTTCTGCGTCTTCGTATGTACCTAATCTGTTTACTACCTCCAGATCTGATGCGTTTGCCACGTATTGCATTTCTGCATTTCCATCTGCCCAAATCCGCTCATATGCGGTTGTTAATCTCTTCACTGTTCTTCCTCCGTCCCTGCCTTATCTCTTTCATCCTGCCATTTCTGGTCAAGATATTCGCAGAATCCTAATATCTGCCGTTTCACAAAATCCACCGGATACTTCTGGTAGAGCTCCTGTGCTTTATCATATACTTCTTTCCAGTACTGATCCGAGTCTTCCGGGATCCATACGCTTTTCACAAATTCCCAGAACTCCGGCATAAATGCCGCTATATCCGGTATATCTTTCTTCTTTACTCCTGCCATGCCGTCCTCCAGTTACCAAAAATACAAAAACAGGTTGTCGGTTACGTTTTCCATGTATCCCGAAAAGCGGCTTAAATACTGCATTTTTAAGCATTTTCATTGTTAAGTTACAAAATTACAAGAATTTTTGTCCCTATACGTGAGAGGTGAAATATTTTAAAAATTTATTTTTTTTATTTTTTTCTCTGTATATAGTTCAATTTTTCCGTGTATCCCCTGTAACTTGTAACCTTTTAGTCAAATGGTATCTCCATCTGCTCGCTTTCTACCGGCACAAACTCCGGTTCTTCCTCAATTCGCAGCCATACACACCGGACAGTGCTTCCGCCGACCTTCTTGTTTTTGGTCATCTGGCCGCCCTGCGTCTGTAACAGACCTTTCCGGTTTGCCCAGGACAGGAACGATTTCTTTGAAAATTCACCCTCTCTGCACAATTCATCAAACGCTGCGTTAAAAATCAGGGCGTATCCTTTCTGGATCATCCCCCACTTCTCGCACTTTGTAGTCGCGTCAAAGCGGTGCTCATTCATGTTTACTTTGTCCAGTATGAACCGATAGCAGCGTTCGTTGTCAGAAAGCTCATTTCGGTCCACAAGCACTTCTTTCGCTTCGTCTACAGAAATATACTCTCCGTCCTTAAAAATCCGCTCTGTGGCGATTTTATCGGCTGTCAGGACAATTGAAAGTGAGATCGCCTGCTTCTGCATCTTGTCGTCATTCATCAGCTCTGCCTGGAGCTCTTTCTGAATCCGGCAGATCTCTTCCTTTCCCATATCCTTGAGGACATCGATGAAATCCATCCCGGCAAAGCCGTAATTATGTTTGATAGTGTCCATGGTGCCCTGCGGGTCCGGGAAGAAGTGCTCGCCTGCTTCCACTTCCAGTACACGGTTGATAGCCCCGCCCTGGCTGACATAGCTGGTGATCGGCTTCTCTCCATTCGTCAGGGTGATGCACTCCCATACATTCTCCCGGTTTATCCCAAGCTCCTTGTTGGATCTGGTCTTGCCTTTTCCGGAACACAGGTTGTATATGATCTCCTCAAAGCGTTTTTCTACGGACTGGCAGCGTTTGCTGGTGTCGTCCAATACAACTGGCAGATGGTTCAGAAAATCTGCCAGTGCCTCAAAACCAACGTCTGTGCTGGCATAATCACGGTAGTACATCCCCTTGTTCGGGTTTGCCCAGATAGACGTTGCCAGCAGCAGCGTAACGGACTTTCCGCCTTCCGTCTGTCCCCAGAGGTCTACCATGAACGGCAGGCCTCCGATGATGCTGATCAGCACACTTGCAAACGATGCTGCCATCATAAACTGGATCTCAAAACACCGCTTCTTTCTCAGGTCCAGGACACGCTGGTACCACTTCTCCCGGCTTCCATGGCTCTGTATGCTCTCATAGATCTGGCGGAACCTGGCCGCACCGTCAAATTCGATCCCGGTATCATACGGCAGGAATTTTCCCCGGATCCATCCCATTTTTGAGCTTGAAAGGATGACTGGGATATTTTCCTCATTATCCGCTTCCACATCCGCCAGGTAACGTACCAGCAGCTTCGCACTCTCACTCGTCACCAGTATGGACCTTGCAGACAGGTCACATATCTTGCTGGCTTTCGTGACCGTTGTCTTCGGGATCGTCAGTTCCCTCCATCTCCCGTTTCGCTTAAACGCAAGCGTAACCTGTTCTTCTTCCGTCTGCAGGTTCTGCATGCGTCTGACCGGTATGATCGGATGCCGGCACGCAATGACGTCCTGCCGTCCGCTCTGAGGGTCATACAGCCTCACGCCTTCGTCCGTCACGATCCACTGCCCGCATTTCATCGGTTCGTATTTATGGTCAGAGAAGTGTGTCCAGTTTTCTGCCATGGCTGTCTTCTGCTTCTTCTTTTTTGTTTCGCTGTCAACTTTCTTGTAGACTCTTACCATCTCACGGAATTCCGTCTTTACTTTCAGTTCGGTTGCTCTCATGCTCAATGATGCCAGAAGCTCTGCACGGTACAGTTCATCCTCCTGGTCAAACACCTCGGCAAGTACCTTGCTGGATAAGATTGTCTCTTTTGTTAATTGATTAAGTGGGACCATTCCCTCACCTTCTTCCTGCCCCATCAGTAACTGATTCCATTCAATGCACCATGCACATACAGCTGGTACTGCATGGCGTTATAGCTGTCACACCATGCGTCCGAGAACGGTTCTGCTGTCTGAAAATTCTTTCTGTATATTCCGATCAACAGCAGATTAAACCGTTTTTTCTCCTCTTCACGGTGTTGTTCTTTTTTTCTTTGTTCTTTTGCTTTTTCCCTGCGGTATCGTGCCATACGCTGTGAAAAGCTCCCCGGCTTTTCCTGCCTGTATGTCCCACCAAGACTCAGGAACGCTTCACGGAAGCTGACACCATCCATCCTCTGTACAAAGTCGAAGATGTCTCCATTCGCCCCGCACCCGAAGCAGTGGAAATCCTTTTCATAGATCTTCAGGGACGCATCCCTGTCACCTGTATGGAATGGGCAGCGGATAAAACCAGCCCTGTTTGGCCGGAATCCATACTGTTCAACAATCTCCTTCATGCTGTACCGCTGTTTCAGCTCCTCTTTTGTCATAGCCCCTCCTTCAGGATCCGGATGATCTCTGCCCCAGTCTCTTCTTTTTCACAGAACAGGAACCTGCATCCGTATTTCCTCTCTAACGTGTGCAGGATCCGGTACAGGGTTTCCCCGGTCGTGGCTTTTGTCTCGGTTTCTTCCCACTTTCCTGTTTCCGGGTTTCTTTGCCTTTTCCACCGCCGCGGGTTCTCCCACCAGATCACATCTGACAGCTGCCGGAACCCTTTTCCATGTTCGCACAGGAATACAAGCTGGATGTCGTTATCCTGTGCCAGTTTCAACTCCTTCCGGAAACGTTCGTGATCCTGGCATGCATTGCAGCACAGCTCACTCAGGTTCTGTTTCCGGTCGATGATCAGCCGGGGATTATCGTAGTTCATGTAATCCCCGACCATTAATTTTGAGACTGGGTGCCGGATGCCCTGGGCGTCAAATTCCTCCAGGATTTTCCCGATCGCTTTCGGTTTTTCCCTTGAATCAATCTGTATGATCATAATCAATTAAACGGCAGCTCTTCATCATCTATGTCATCCGGGATACGCATGAAGCCATCATCCGTTTCCTGTGGTGCTGGTATGCCGTTGTCCTGCTGTGCTGCTTTACTTTCCGCAAAACCTGCCGCTTCCACTACCACATCCGTTGTATAGACCTTCTGTCCGTCCTGGTTCGTATAGGAACCTGTCTGAATCCGGCCGTTCACCTCCATTTTTTTTCCTTTCGAAAAATACTTTTCGATAAATTCGGCTGTTTTTCCGAATGCAATGCAGCCGATAAAGTCTGCACTCGGTCCGCCTTCCTGACGGAACCGTCTGTCTACTGCCAGGGTAAATCTGGCAATTGACAGGCCACCGTCTGTATATCTGATCTCCGGGTCACGCGTAAAGCGTCCGGTCAACTGTACACTGTTCATTCTGTTTCTCCCTTTCGGTCTGGTGTTTTTTCAAAGATACTCATGATATATTTAAATTCCCCGATTGTAAGCTCTTCGATCGTCTTTGCATTTACCTGCTTGCGTCCCAGGATGATCTTGTCCGGAACCCCGGTACGTTTCTGTTCTGCACGGACTGTGGCAATCATCTCCTTTGTTGCAGGACTGCCCACGTTCACTTCCGTTTCGCTGCCTTCCGGTTTTTCCGCCTTCTTCTCAGGCTCTGCTTTTTTTTCAGAAACCGGCTTCTCTTTTGCTTCCTGCTTCTTCGGCTGTGCCGCTGCCTTAGGTGCTGCCGCCTTCTTCGCTTTTTGCCCTTTCGTCCCCTCTTCCTGGAGTTCCAGTGACTCCGCATCCGGATCCACCATGTCTTCTGTCGGAATGCAGAATACCTGAAAGCATGCATATTTATACGCAATCGCCATGGCCTTGTTAGTTGCCTTATCACCTGTATCGATACCTTCTCCGTAGATAATCGCTTCTTCGTTTGACCCGTCTTCCGCATAAAACCCAAACTTTACCTTACAGATGACCTTGATCATATCGGTGCCATTCTTCGTCTTTCCCACTACTTCGCACTTTCGTTCCAGTACACGTGGGATGATCACGACCTTATTCTTGGCAAGTGCCGGATGCAGGGCGTTATATACATCATCGATACTGCGGAATTTAAATCCCTGCTGCCGGTTAACCTTATCTTTTGCAACGCTCCCAACATCTGCGATCACGCCGGCCAGTGCCTTATAGATCATTGGCACGTTGTTTCCTGCTGTTCTGCCTTTTTCGTCCTGCATCATGCATCCCTCCTTGTATAATAGATCCCAATGCTGTTGAACGCCATCTCAACTTCTTCCAGTTCTTCCGGCGTGGCTACGACTTTGTAAAATGCGGTGATCGTTGTCGGCTGTTCAAATGGAAGCTCATCGTCTGCTTCCTCAGCAAAAAATCCCTGTGCTGCTTCATTTACCGCAGCCTGTTCTGCTTTCTCGCGTTCCTCTTTTCGGATACGCTCTTCTTCTTTGATCCGTTCTCTTTCTTCTTTGCGGATCCGTTCTTCCTCTGCTCTGCGTTTCTGCTCCTCTTCCAGACGCTTCTTTTCGGCTTCCCGTTTCATGATCTCTGCATTCTGTGCTTCATACTGGTTTACGTAATTGATCGCCCCAGCAAGGTCCAGGTCTTCCTTGTACCGTCTGAGTGCTTCTGGAACCGCATCGGATGTCATGGCTTCCAGCATGGCAACTTCTTTTCTGACGGAAGAAAACACCTCTTCCATTTCTTTTCTGACTGCTGCCATACTCGTAGAAGCGTTTTCCCATTTGGCGTTATAGATCTTCTTAAGCGTCAGATAATCTCCCAGATCCCCGACCAGGGAATCATACAGTGCTCCAATCTTCGCTTTCTTTTCCGCTTTTCTTCTTTCTTCCATCTCCGTGATCTGCTGGCTGATCAGGCCGATCGGCTGGTCAATGATCTGCATCAGTTCTTTTGCTTTCCCCTCAAAATCATTGTAAGGGATCATATACTGGTTCTTTACTTCCTTGCGTTTGTCATCGATTGCCTTTTTCATCTTTCGAAGTGCCGCCACTTCGTTCTTTGCATAAACTCTGTATTCATCTGTAAATGTTGCATTTTTATAGAGTTCCATTCTTGCCTGGAGTTCGTCACGGATCTCTTCAAAGTTGAAACCGATCACACCCGGCTTCTGGTCAACAACCACCTGTAATTCATTCATCTGTATTTACCTCGTTTTGTTTTTCTTCCTGCTCCCTGAGTTCTTTCAGGATCATGCTCACACTCCATGTGGAACACTTCATTTCATCTGCAATCTTCGTATTGCTCCATCCTGCCTCGTGCAGTGCTTTTACCTTCCCCCGGTCTATGATCTTCTTTGTTGGGGGGGCTGTTTTTTTCACCTTTTCCGGCTTCGTCTCTGTTTCTGGAACCGGGATTTCCATCACCAGCAGCATCATTGCTTCTGCTACCTCTCGGAAGCTCATGCCGTCAATGCATCTGGCAGCATATACCGCTTCGCCATTCCGGCAACGATCTGCTGCTTCTTTGATGCTGATCTGTTTATATTTCACTTGATTTACCTCCTACTTTTGCCCTATAATTGAGCTGTGTTATTATTTTTCAAGTCCCGGATCGCCCGCCAAAGCACCGGGACTTTTTACTACCTCGAGTGTCGCTTTCTCAACGATCACCGATTCTTTCGTCTCTTCATTTATTGCATGCACATAGATGCTATTATGGTGCCAGATCCGGTACTTGTCCGAATCAATCCCGGCCAGTTCCAGGATGGCTCTGGCTTCCTGGTCTTTCCCTTCGCTTACTCCGATCATTTGCTTTCCTCCTCGCCCTCGATCAGGCTGTCCAGATACTCGACCATTACTGGAAGTTCTTTTGTACCAAGATCCATAATACAGTATTTATAGAAATCATACCCTCTATTTGCACCCCATCCATGTTTTATTGCAGTTACGGTGACCATTATTGAATAATCAAGATTGTTAATATCCAGACTGACATAATGTTTTCCCTGTTCATGAATTGTCAGTACCTTATCCAGTAATACACCAATCCATTTTCTTCTCTCTTCTGCTGTCATTTTGTCCCCGCTTTCCATTCCAGCTGTTTCAACTGCTCATACAATTTGTTGAATGTCTCTTCTTCAATCCCTGAAAACGTAATGCCATCGCCTGTATATGTATCACCTACAAACAAAATGTTTCCCATGATTGGGGAGCCGTGTTTGTCGGTTTCGTACAGATAGCAGCCAATCGGGTTAAGCTGAAGTTTATTCTTGAGCAGAAACTCTTCGTCAACCAGCATAGCCACACACTTGCTGTTTTCACGTTTAACTTCTGTCGTATGCCCTAATTCGTTATACAGTCGTCTTGGCATGACGTGCTCAATCATCTCGCATCCGTTCCCGATCAGCTCACAGAGCTGTCTATTCTGCTCTCTTATCGTTCCCTGTGGGAAATCATGCACGGTCACTTCCAGATCCGTACTAACCTTAATAATCTTGCTCATTCTGCTTCCTCCTTGCTCACCAACATCAGCACACGGATCAGTACCGCACACCATACGGTAATGGCAGTTCCAACGATATCGCGTTCACAAATCGTGCTGTACTTTCCCAGCCACCAGAACGTGAACGCTGCGGCTGCTGTGGCTACGATCTGGGCGATCACACCAGCTCCGGTTGTTTCTTCCGCTTCTTCTGTTACTTCTGTTTCTCTTCTTTTCATCTGCTTTTTATCTCCCTTCAATCAGTGCTTTCATCAAAAGATGATTGTCTATCTTCAATGTGTCTTTCAAGATTAACAGCTCTCCGATTGTCATGGTCTCCGGCTGCCGTCTTCGCTTATACAGCGTACTTTTGTTGATGCCAGTTTTGGTTGAAAGCTCTTTTACTTTGATTTTGTTTCTTGACATTCCGCCGTCAACGGCTTCTCTCAGAAAATCAAGACGCTCGTCTGTTTTGGGCTGACAAAAATTGCTTTTCGGCATCTTATCACCTCACTTTTCCTATTCATTCATCATCAGAATCACCATCCAGAACAGCAACAGGATTGCTAATGGTTTCAACATTTCCTTACCCCGCTTTCTATAGGATTCTTCCATTGTCTCTAATGCTGTTGCGGTATCACTGAACGCACTCGAGACTGCTTCTCGCATCTCTGCTCCTGTAATTGCTGTTGTGACTTTCTCGGCTTGCTTTTTGATGTCTGAAATATAATGTTTCATCAACGGTCTGTTACCTCCTGTTCTTCATCTGGCTTTACTACTTTGAATCTCACATCACATACTGCATAGCCATCTTCAATTTTTAATAATTTTACGAACGCTCGCACATCCGGGCGTTCTTTTTCTCGCTGCTTATCTCCTGCTTCATTCGAATCTGCCTCGGTTTTAAGCAACACACTTACATCTACATCAAGTGCGGATGCAAGTCTGAGAATGTCTGTTTCTTTTATCCTTTTTCTTCCTTTCAACATGTCTGTAAGCTGTTGCTTTGAATACCCTGCTTTTTGGGCTACTGTGCACTGCTTAAGACATTTTTCTTTGATTATATTTGAAAGATTGTCTGCTACAATAGATTTCATTCTTACCCCGCTTTCTGTTCTTCGAGAGTGTCTCTGGCTCTCAGGATCTCTGCGTTGCTTCTGATGATTGCCAGGCTTTCTTTGTCCAGCTTTTTCAGAATCGTAACTGTTTCCTGCAACAGCTTCTTTTTCGTTTCTCTCATTCGATTCTCTCCTTTCTGTATTGGCTTACCATCATCGGCGACCACGTTGCCATCGTGATCGGACGGGGACTGTGCCCCGTTTCGGCTTTATTTATAAAGTTGTTTCAATAAATTCAGTTGCTGCTTTGATGGTTCTAAAAGTATGAAACTCTCTGAACCCTTTGCCCTCACGCACGTTTACGTGATAGGCTCCGCGTGTTCCTTTCATTCTTTTGATTTCGTAACCCTTAACAACTTTTACTGTTTCGTACATTTTATTTACCTCCTGCGTTTTGCTATTTCGTTGACCTTGGTTACATTATACTTTCCTATGGTTACTTTGTCAATACTTTTTTGTTGCCTTTGGTTACTTTTTTTGTTGACTTTTTGTTCGTGCGGTGTTATTCTAAGATCAGAAAATAGAATGAAGGGAGGCGAATGAATGACGCAAGGTGAGCGTGTCAAAGAAATCCGAAAGAGCTTAGAAATGACAATGGAGCAATTCGGCAGTCGACTCGGAGTTACTAAAGTAGCAATCTCCAGAATCGAAAAAGGAGAACGTAATCTCACAGAACAAATGAGCCGAGCGATATGCCGTGAATTCAATGTCAGTGAAGAATGGCTGAAAACAGGTGATGGAGAGATGTATCAGCAACTCTCAGAAGATGAGGAAATAGCTGGTATTGTTTCAGATCTGTTAGAAGAAGGAAAAGACAACGCTTTTTACAGTATAATTTTGGAGATAGTCAAAACGTACAGCGAACTATCTCCCGCATCACAGAAGGTACTTATGGAAGCGGCTGAGAAACTGGCTGACAATTTGGCAAAAAAGAAAAGGGACTAACGTCCCTCTCTTCTGTCAAAGTGCTTCTTAATGATTATGTAAACCTGTTTCAAAAAGGTTTCATCAGAAGCATTCAGTTTGTTAATCAGTTTTATAATCTCGTTTTTGTAGTCCATCTTATGTACCTCCCGATCACGTTTTTCAAACATTTGTTCGAAATTCCTTGATTTCATATTATCACAGAAGTATTTGTGATGCAACCATTTTCGAACATTTGTTTTTAGTAAAATTTTCCTTTCACTATATAAAACGTATCGGAAGCTAAAAAGTTGTGCGTTGTCCGGAATCCCGGACGCTTTTTGAAAATCACTTATATTCAGACTCATAAAGATCTGAAATTGTGGTTTTCAACCCTGCTGCCAACTGTTCCATAGTTGCCAGAGTTGGACTTACTCGACCGGTCACTATGTCACCGATTGTAGACCGGGGAACGCCGGTCATAATTGCCGCCTGCCTGATCGACAGGTGGTGCTGTTCTAAAAATTGAGATAATAATATTTTCATGGTGTTATTATCTCTGGAAAAAGGAGAAAGTATTCAAAGGAGAAAGTGAAATATGAAAAAGAAGGTTTTAATCTTATTATGTGTGTTTTCCTGCTGTAACTTAGTAGGATGTAACGTAGACTCAGAGCTATTATTTGGTTCTGAAGCTCAGCAAGAAACAGAAAAATCAACTCCTGAAGCCGCTACGGAGGCTAGTACCGAATATTATGAATCTTTAACGTTCCGTTCAAAATTAGGCAAGCGAATCAAAGACAACATAGAAGAACATTCCCCTTGGGAAACTGCCAATACAGAAGTTGATAAAGTGGTTGTACATTCTTCCAGAAAGAATCCTCAAAATCCATTTTCTATAAATATTGATCTTGTTTACCACGGTGGTTTTACGTTTGGACAAGAAGTTAGAATTGCATTCAACGCTATCAAAGAAGAATTATCTGATATTGATGAAAAGGCCGAAAGCATTCACATCAAAACTGCATATTTTAACGATGCTTCTAAATTTATTATGGCTACAACGACTGATTTTGGAGAAACTTGGCATTATGTACGCACCACGGATGGAATCACCGATACAGAATTCGGTTTAAGTCTTGATGAACTTGAATCTTTTGACGAGGTTCGCTTAGACGATAAAACAAGTGCTGATTCTGAAACAGAAGCAGATTTTTTAAATAACCTTCCTCTTGCTAGTTACGAAGACATTGCTGCCGGGAAATATACCGGTCAAGATGTATGTGTTGACGTTGTGATCGATAAAAAGATAGACCGCAATTATTCAGACAGTGATTCTTGCTCTTTCTCCTGTTGGATAAAAGGAAATGATGGATATTTTTATTCTCCGTCTTACATGCACGATGTCGATGATTCCGAAGCAAGTAAAGGATTCATGGAAGCAGAAAACGGTGATGTTGTCCGCTATGCAACAACTATATACAGTGATAATTCCTTCGGAACTTCTACCATTTTAGCTTCAGAAATTATTGGAAAAGAAGATTTACAAAGCGTATATGATACATACAAATCCAGTCTAAATGAATTCGACTATGAATCTGCAGAACGAAATCCAGACGAATACAAAGATAAATACTACAAGATTTCTGGACGAATTGTGCAAATAATAGACGAATCCGATTATTCTGCTGATTATCTCTTGTCTACTGATCAAGGATATATTTATCTCACAAATCCTGATGACAAAGAAGCTCGCGGAGCAAGATTATTAGAAAATGATAATGTAACTGTGTATGGAGATTTTACAGGATTAACAACCTATTCGTATTTAAGTGATAAACAATACATCCCAGAATTCTTTTCCGCTATCATTGAGTTGAATTAGTTGTTAAAGGAGAGCAAGCCATGAAACTGACATCCGGTTTTAATTTTGAAAATTATGAAATTACAGATTATTTGGGATTCTGTTCAGGAGAATATGCTTTAAATACAAAGTTTCTTTCTGACTTTAATCTTTTGTCTTCGTACTCTGAAAAACTTGAAGAGGCTCAGAAAAACGCTCTCGATATCTTGATCAACAACGCCAAGCAAATGGGAGCCGATGCAATTATCGGACTTGACATCGACTATACCACTGATGATCATGATATTATGGGCGTAATCGCAAATGGCACTGCTGTAACAATACAGAGCACTTTGAAAGAACCTGCTGTTCCTGTAAAAATAAATGTTATCAATTATAACCCTGATTTGGAATTTAGGGTATCGTCCTTGACAATATTGCCAGATGTCGAAAAACCTACGGTGACTGCAACATTATTCGGAAAAGCATCTGAAAATATTACTGGCGTTCTCGCTGATATTTTTCTTGCTGATATCTTCGATGAATTGCACCCAGTACACTGCACAGGTTTTTCACGTTTTGATGCTGCACCAAATTTTACTACTTCCATCAGTACATCTGTCCCTTGCAATTTAGAACTGGATATACTTCCGTTAATCAAGTACGCTAAGGTAGTCATTAAAAAATACATATCTGGAAACACTGTCATAACAGCTTCGGATAATGATGGACTTCTGGATATCGAGCCAGAGGATATTTCTGAAAATAGCAACAACAATATTTTCTCTAACTACAAATTGCAGTTAGATGAATATATGGATTCTGTATGCCACATGAACTCTGCCACTGAGATATTGCATTATACAAAAAACCTTATTGAAGAAAATCATGATTTCATACAGGCTGACTTAATACAATTAATTTCTTCTTGTGCAAGTCTTGAGCGTATGTATGGAAATTGCAAAAACGATTGTATCGAAAGAATCAAAAACTATTTTGATAGTATATAAAAAACAATTAAAACAAAAATCCGCCCCAGTGTTACCAGCACCGAAGCGGATCAGCGAATCTATACAGGTCTGAGAACCAGTATAATCACCCTTAAGCAAGATGATTATACCACAATCCTCCAGCACCTGTACAGGTGTATTTTTATACCCATTTTACGAACAGGAGGATGATATTATGCCAACCGCAAAAAAATTACCGTCAGGTTCATGGCGGTGTCTTGCATATAGCCATACCGAAAAGATATTCGATGAAAAATCCGGAATCTGGAAAAATAAGCGGATCTATGAATCTTTCACTTCCGATGATCCGACCAAAAGAGGGAAGCACGAAGCAGAATTGGCAGCTAACCAGTTTCTTCTCACTAAACGTAAGGATAAGCAAAGCACTATAAATATTACACTATCGGAAGCGATCGAGCGTTATATTGAGAAATCTGACAGTGCATTATCCGGCACTACGATGCAGGGCTACCGCAAAGATCAATACGATTCTTACAAACCACTTTTTGACACCCGACTGCGTGATATAACATCTGATGATCTGCAAGATGCTGTTAATCGCGACTGCAAGCGTCTGTCAAAAAGAAACAAGAAAAACCCGAAGCCTATATCTCCAAAAACAGTAAAAAATACCTACGGCTTTATTTCCGCTGCCATCCATTCCTGTATGCCAGACGCATCTTATTGCGTAAAGCTTCCAACTGTGCCCCAAAAGGTGAAAGAATTGATCCCACCACAAACAATTCTGGAGATCATAAAAGGAACAGATATTGAACTTCCGTGCTTACTTGCCATGTGGTTGAGTTTTTCCATGAGTGAAATTCGAGGAATCAAATATAAAGACATTGAAGACGGCTATCTGCGAATTGACCGGGTGGTGGTAGACATTAATGGCGAGGCTTCTGTGAAAGAATCTGGAAAAGCAGCCAAACGTCTGCGAAAACACCGCATCCCTCCATACATAATGGAATTGATACCAAAAGGTGATCCAGACGATTATCTCATCGCTCAAAGCGGTCATGCTATCTATATGAAGTGGTCAATGCTTCTGAAAAAGAATCATCTCCCGCACATGACATTTCACGATCTGCGACATGAAAATGCATCTATCATGCATATGCTGAACATCCCGGATAAATATGCCATGGAACGTGGCGGCTGGAAAACAGACAAGGTTATGAAACAAATCTATACACATACCTTTTCAGATGGTCGTATCAAAGCAGATGATACAATCGACAGATACTTTGAAAATTTACTCGAAAATGATCCTGTAGATATTGACCAGAAGAAATATAAAGCCTGGCTTCTTCTGTACGAAAAAGAGGATTCTGAACAGAGCAAAATAGAATTTTTAGCATTTATGCAACACGAAATGCAACACGAAAAGAAAAAAGCCCGATAAAATCGGGCTTTTCAGGATGGACCTGAGGGGAATCGAACCCCTGTCCGAAAGCCTATTCATCAAGGCATCTCCCATCACAGTCATTATTTTAACGTTCCCTCAACGGTGCACCTAATGACAGGTTCACAGCCTCAGTAGCTTCATAAGTTCTTCTGCCGCCGCAAAGCTTTGGCCACAGAGTGCCTCACAGGATTTGATGCCGGTTGGGGAAGCTGTGAGCAACCTCCTGCCGACAAGCAGCCCTTAGGCTGCTAACGCGTAATTATCTTCTGCGTTTATATTTAGTTTCCGGTTTACTGTGCGGTCCCGGCCCGCAGATGGCTTCCCTGACTGCAAAACCCCCGTCGAAACCAGTACAAGCCCTGGTTTGTTTGAAGATAATCTTACAGTGCAGTTTATTTTACACCTGAAATTCATTTTTGTAAAGTGTCTTTTTAAAATTTCACTTTTTATTTTTCTTTGCATCTTTTTATCTCTGTGCGTTTTCCATCTTTACAGATTACGCACCTTAAATTCACGCTCTGCTTCTCTTCGCATATCTTTCTTTGCGATATCCTGTCGTTTGTCGTACAGTTTTTTACCTTTTGCAAGACCGATAGAGACTTTTACCAGACTGCCTTTAAAATATACTTTCAGGGGAACCAGTGTGTATCCTTTTTCTGCGATCTTTCCTTCGATCTTATTGATCTCATAGCGATGCATCAGCAGTTTTTTTACACGCATCGGATCTTTATTAAAAATATTTCCCTTTTCATATGGGCTGATGTGCATACCATAAATAAACACTTCGCCGTTTTCAATACGGACAAAGGATTCTTTTACGCTGCATTTTCCCATTCGCAGGGATTTAACCTCTGTTCCGTGAAGAGAAATCCCTGCCTCATACGTGTCTTCGATAAAATAATCATGATATGCTTTTTTGTTGTTTGCGATCAGTTTTATGGATTCTGCTCCCATATCTTTCCTCCCGTCTCTGACTTATCCCCAAATAGCTGCAGGCACAAAATCAATTGTTGCATTTTCTTTATCAGCATCAAGCACACGTACACGGATGCTCTGACCGAGTTTGTAAACCTTTCCAAGATCTGAACCGACCATCTCATGGGTATTTTCATTATAATAATACCTGTCATCGTAAAGATTTGCAACATGTATCAGTCCCTCGATGGTATTTGGAAGTTCTACATACATGCCCCAGGATGTAATACTTGAGATTACGCCTTCATATTCTTCACCGATATGCTGCTGCATGTATTCTGCTTTTTTCATTTTATCGGTATCACGCTCTGCCTCATCTGCCCTTCGCTCCGTCTTACTGGAATGTTCTGCCACTTCCGGCAGGATCTCCTGATAATGTGCGATCCGCTCTGCATTTAATCTGCCACGCAGATTTTCCTTGATGATCCGGTGAATCTGCAGATCCGGATACCGACGGATCGGAGAAGTGAAATGCGTGTAATACTTCGCTGCCAGTCCGAAATGTCCGGTACATTCTGTCGAATACCTCGCCTGTTTCATGGAACGCAGGGTCAAACGACTAATCAGTGCCTCTTCCGGAGAATCTGCAACTCTGGAGAGGAGTTTCTGCAGTTCTTTTGGATGGACTTCGTCTTGGACACCTTTCAGTCCATATCCGAAATTGCGGATAAATTCTGCAAGTGCCTGGATTTTTTCCGGATCCGGTGTATCGTGGACACGGTATAAAAACGGAATTTCCTGCCAGAAATATTCGGATGCTACCGTCTCATTTGCAAGCAGCATAAAATCTTCGATAATCTTTGTCGCTGTATTTGCCTCGTATGGTCTGATATCAACCGGTTTTCCTTTTTTATCCAGGATAATCTTTGCTTCCGGAAAATCAAAGTCGATCGAACCGCGTGCATGGCGGTTTTTGCGAAGCAGTTCTGACAGTTCTCTCATCTTTTCAAACATCGGGACAAATTCCTGATATTTTTCGATTTCTTCTGCGTCCTGATCCTCCAGAATCTTCTTCACGCTGGTGTAGGTCATTCGCTGATCCACACAGATCACCGTCTCCGCAATCTGGCTGCCGATCACTTTGCCCTTCTCATCGATGTCCATCAGGCAGCTCAGTGCCAGCCGGTCGCATCCTGCATTTAAAGAACAGATGCCATTTGAGAGCCTTCTCGGAAGCATCGGGATCACCCGATCCACAAGATACACACTTGTTCCGCGTTTCTTTGCCTCCCAGTCCAGTGCACTGTTCTCCTGCACATAATTTGTGACATCTGCGATATGCACGCCCAGATGCCAGATATTTCCATCCTTTTCCAGTGATACAGCATCATCCAGATCCTTGGCATCTTCACCATCTATCGTGACCATCGGTACCTTTCTAAGATCCAGTCTGCCCTGCATATCTGCCTCACTGACCTCATCTTTCACTCGTTCTGCCTGATTGAGCACCTTTTCCGGAAATTCAAACGGAAGATCTTTTGCATAAACAATGGAAAGTACATCCGTCCCCGGATCACTGATATGGCCGATGATCTTTGTGATCCTGCCCTCCGGCTTTTTCTTGCTGCTGCCGTAAGAAGTAATCTCTGCGATCACCTTATGGCCGTTTACCGCACCTTTGGCACACTCCTGCGGGATAAAAATATCCTGAAGGATTTTCTGGTTGTCCGGAATCACAAAGCCAAAATGTTTGCTCTGTTCATAGATGCCAACCACTTCCGTGACCGTATGGGAGATGACCTGTGTGATGCGTCCTTCCTGACGTTTCCCGGTCGTCCCAGAGATCAGAGTCGCCTGAACCACATCTCCGTAAAAAGCATTGCCGATGTTTTCTTCTGAAACATAAATATCATCGTCTCTGCCTTCCACTTCAATAAAACCAAAGCCTTTCGGATGCGTCACAAAGGTTCCGGTAACCGTCTTTTCTTTTGCAATTTTATACTTGCCTCTTTTGGAGATTTCAATCTTGCCCTCTGCCAGAAGTTCATTCAGGACCAGCTCCAGATCCGGTCGTTCTTCTTTTGACACCTGGAGGATGATAGCAAGCTCCTTGATCTTCATCGGTACATATATTTTATCGTTCATCAGGTCTAAAAGAACCTTTTTTCTTTTTTCTAATTGTTTGCTGTCCATGTTACCCTCCTTGTTCATCATGCGGGGAATCGGTGTGCTGTTTTTTCTGACCGGTAACGCTAAAAAACACCCTTGCAGTTACCAACCACAAGAGTGTTTTAACGTGTCATGCGTTCAAAAGAACCTGCCTGTGACAATTCTGCAGGTTTCTTAGAAATTCAGATTCAGAACTATGGAAATTACGATAAATGCGATTGCAAGAAACTTTGTGGATTTCACAAGTGCTCCTTCCATAGAACGGCCTTTGTTCTTTCCCCAGTAAGTATCTGCTGCACCTGCAATAGCTCCCAGCCCTGCGGACTTTCCTTCCTGCATCAATACGATAACGGTCAGTGCGATACAATCCAAAATAAAGAGTATATTGATAACTGTTCTCAAGATTTCCACATTAACACCTCCTATACCAAACAAAAACAGTTTAGCATAGTTTGTATTTCTTTGTCAACTTAAATATGCTCTTCAATACGCAATAATTGGTTATATTTTGCAATTCTTTCGCTGCGGCACGGAGCTCCTGTTTTGATCTGTCCGGCTCCTGTGGCAACCGCGATATCTGCAATCATCGTATCCTCTGTTTCACCGGAACGATGCGAGATGATCGCAGCGTACCCGCTCCGTTTTGCAAGTTCGATCGCTTCAAACGCTTCCGTCAGTGTTCCTATCTGATTTACTTTGACCAGGATCGCATTGGCAGCCCCGAGTTTTATGCCTTTTCGCAGGCGTCTGGGATTTGTCACAAACAGATCATCACCCACCAGCTGTACTTTCTGCCCCAGTTCTTCCGTCAGGTGTTTCCATCCGATCCAGTCATCTTCAAACAATCCGTCCTCGATGGAAAAAATCGGATATTTTTCAGTCAGTCTCTTATAATATGCGATCATCTCTTCTGTGGTGCGTTCTTTTCCTTCTCCTTCAAACCGGTAAATTCCCTGTCTTTCATCGTAAAGTTCACTAGCCGCCGCATCCAGTGCAATCATAATATCTTTTTTCATCTGATAACCGCTCTTCTCGACCGCTTCCACAATGACATCCAGAACTTCTTCTGAATTTTTCAGGTTCGGGGCAAATCCGCCCTCGTCTCCAACTCCGGTTGATAACCCCCGAACATCCAGAATCTTTTTCAGTGTGTGGTAAATCTCTGCACACATCTGAAGTCCTTTTGAAAAATTCTCTGCCCCAAACGGCATGATCATAAATTCCTGGAGATCGACGGTATTGGATGCATGGCGTCCTCCATTTAAAATATTCATCATTGGCACCGGCATCTGATGGGCAAACGTTCCGCCAAGATACTGATACAGCGGCAGATGCAGTGCCTTTGCCGCCGTCTGAGCTACTGCCATTGATATGCCAAGAATTGCATTTGCCCCCAGATTTTCTTTGTTCTCTGTTCCATCTATATGACAGAGTTTTTCATCAATTTTCCGCTGTTCCAGTACATTATCACCAATCACACAGTCTGCCAGGATCGTGTTGACATGTTCTGCGGCACGCCGCACGCCAAGTCCATTGTAACGTCTTTCCTGATCACGGAGTTCTACCGCCTCAAACTGCCCGGTCGAAGCTCCGGACGGCACAGCCGCTCTCCCAACAATATCTCCCTCAGCCAGTACTTCCACTTCTATCGTAGGATTCCCTCTGGAATCCAGAATTTCCCTTGCGTACACATCTTTGATTGCAATGAATTTCTGCATAAAAAAGACACACCTCCTTGTGGATAGTGTGTCCTTTTTGTTTTTCTTTATACATCGCTTTGCATATACAAAGACTGATCTTCAGAAATTATTTGCGTACCAGCAGAGATTTTCCTGTCATTTCAGCCGGCTGCTGCATACCCATCATCTCGATCAGAGTCGGAGCGATATCTGCCAGGCATCCGCCTTCACGCAGTGTATAGTTCTCGTCATAATTTACCAGAATGAACGGAACCGGGTTGGTTGTATGTGCGGTAAACGGTGCACCTGTTTCGTAGTCGATCAGCTGCTCTGCATTTCCGTGATCCGCACAGATAAACATCTGTCCGCCAACTTCTTTCAAAGCTTCTACGGTCTTGCCTACACATTCATCGACTGCTTCCACTGCTGCGATCGCTGCTGCCTGGATACCGGTATGTCCTACCATATCCGGGTTTGCGAAGTTGATGATGATCACATCATATTTTTCAGAACGGATGGCTCCGGTCAGCTTGTCGCATACTTCATATGCACTCATCTCCGGTTTCAGATCGTAAGTAGCTACTTTCGGGGATTTTACCAGGATGCGGTCTTCGCCTTTGTTCGGTTCTTCTACTCCGCCGTTGAAGAAGAAGGTAACGTGTGCATATTTCTCTGTTTCGGCGATTCTTGCCTGTGTCATGTTATGTGCTGCCAGGAATTCACCGAAGGTATTTGTGATAGAAACTTTGTGGAATGCTACTTCTTTATTCGGAATCGTCTCATCGTACTCTGTGAAGCATACATAAGTCAGATCCAGTCTCTTTTCTCTTGCGAATCCGTCAAACTCATCTGCACAGAATGCACGGGTGATCTCTCTTGCACGGTCCGGACGGAAATTGAAGAAGATTACAGAATCTTTGTCTTTGATTGTTGCAACCGGTGCTCCGTCTTTCTTAACAACAGCCGGAACTACGAACTCATCGTTCTTTCCGTTGTCGTAAGAATTCTGTACTGCACAGATGCCGCATGCTGCTTCTGCACCTTCGCCTTTTACCATAGCATTGTAAGCCAGCTCTACACGATCCCAGCGGTTGTCACGATCCATTGCATAGTAACGTCCCATAACAGTTGCAACCTGTCCGACGCCGATCTCTTTCATTTTATCAACAAGCTGTTCTACATAGCCTTTGCCTGATGCAGGTGGTGTGTCACGTCCATCCAGGAAGCAATGTACATAAACATTTTCCAGACCTTCTCTTTTTGCCAGCTCAAGCAGTGCGTACAGGTGTGTATTGTGGCTGTGTACACCGCCGTCAGAGAGCAGACCGAACAGATGCAGGGCACTTCCGTTTTCTTTTGCACTCTTTACTGCATGCAGCAGTGCTTCGTTTTTGAAGAAATCTCCATCCTGGATTTCTTTTGTGATTCTGGTCAGTTCCTGGTATACGATACGTCCGGCACCCATGTTCAGATGTCCGACTTCAGAGTTACCCATCTGTCCATCCGGCAGACCTACTGCCAGACCACTTGCATTGCCTTTTACGAAAGGACACTCAGCCATCAGCTTGTCCATAACCGGAGTTTTCGCCTGTGCTACTGCGTTGCCTTCTACCTTATCATTCAGTCCATATCCATCAAGAATCATCAAAACGGTTGGCTTTTTGCTCATTTTTCCATTTCTCCTTTATATTATAATGATGATGCCGGAGCTTAAAAACCCCGGATTCTTTAACCATATTTGCTTCGCATTTATTCTACATGATTTTCAGGTAGCCGTCAATTCTTTTGATTTTTTCTTTTCTTCTATTTATTATTTCACATATTTCAAAAAGATACAAATTATAATTTTTATTCACTTTTTATCAATTATGTTGTATAATAAAATCGTTATTGTCCCAATCTGATAACGGATAGGGGGTGTTTTAATGTTGGAATTCTTTATTTTCCCGTTGGTTGTTACTGTATTGGGTGGTGTAATTTGCCATTATATCATCAAATGGTTAGACAATAACAACCATCAACGATAACCTGACCTCAGTTTTGTTATTTTCTGTAAAAAGTAACGAAAAACCTCTGGTACCGCCATACCAGAGGTTTTCTGTGTTTTAATGAATCTTTATTTTCCCATTTCATCTGTCAGATGATATTATAGCATATGTCATTTTAATTTTCAATATTACTTTCTGTTTTTTATTCATTTGCTATGATCTTTGAAATTTATTTCCAATCTTTCAGCACTTTTTTATTTTTTCCATTCAGATCACATCTGCACTCGCGGCTCTGCAAGCTCAGTGTAGCTTCCGTAAAATAAATATACTTTCCTTTTACTTTCACTTTGACCACGTTTTCTTCAGAAAGTTTTTTTGCTTTCTTTCCGTTTGGATTGATCAGATATAATGCTGCTCCGTGTGGTGCATCCGTTGCTGAAACCAGTACTTTGTTTTTGACTTTCTGGACCTTCGATACATCGCATCCAACCGTTACTTTCGTTTTCTTTTTGGCATTGATCACGGTAAGATTGCCATATACACTGCCGTACTGCGTTGCATTTCCGGCATATACATAGGTTCCGTCACTTGCAAACGGCACCATCATCAGTCCGGCGTCTTTTCGCTGCATGATCTTTTTCTGCTTCTGGGTATTGATGTTGTACTGGTAAATCTTTACATTGCTGTAGATCGGGTAATTCGACATCATCTGAAATTCACCGGTTGCATAATACACGTATTTTCCGTTTGTCGTAACTGCCGGACTGTCACAGTAGGAAAGAATCGTTTTCTGGTCACCATTTTTCGCTGCGATCACCGTATAGCCATCGCCGTTTTTCTCCATAGAGTAGACCATGCCTTTGATCTTCTGTGATTTTTCTACTGTGATGGTCTTATAATTCTTCAGACCATTTTTCTTTGATGCCGCATAAGTCACCGTGCCTGGTTTTTCGGCAAGAAATAGTACCAGTGCCACCAAAAATAAAATAGCATATGTAACTTTTGCTTTTCTGATTGCTTTCATTTGTCCACCTCACTTGATTTTTGTTCTTGCTTTTTGTTCTTTCTTTTTGTTTACTCCATTTTTGAGATATTGTCAATATGCTCTTTTTCTTTATTATAGCATTAGTCTGATAAGCTCAAATAATTATGTGTGAATACTCTCAGTAACTTATCATAAATAAATTCAGAACAAAGTCTCCATATAACCTGAGAGCAAACCAGCATAAGTATTACCATAATCCAAGATGCAATTATCCTTTCTACCACTTTCAACAATAGAACATAAACCAAAAGAGGAATCAGTACTACTATAAGCATATTGGTCAAAGCATATGCAACCTGAAATAAAAATCCCCAGAAAGTTGGCAATGCAAATAAAACAATTAATACACCCAAAAACACATTTGGTAAATTTAGGCTCTTAAATATTATACTGATCACATAAAGAAGCAGATTGAATATATAAAATACAATATTCTCTATACATAGCATATCAACACACATCGCAAAAACTCCTTCTTCTTCGTGCCAATACGCATGAATTTTTTCCAACAAATATGTAATCACAATATAACCCAAACAGACTAATTCTGCTACCAAAGCACCTACAAAACTGCTGTTTCCGGCAGCCTCTATTATACTTGCCAAATATCCCTCAAATTCCATCGCTGACATCAAAGCAGGGCAAAATACATTTATGATTCCCTCCATAACTGGTATTGGCATAGACATTTCCTCACCTTCTTGTACAACTTCCCACATATCCACCAATTGCAACGGATTATAAAAATGCCTGGCAATAACTACTATCAGCAAACCCACCAGTAAATACGGAGTATATTCACTTATTTTCACCTTCATATCCAGACTCCTTTCTCTGTTTATCCAAAAGTTTCTTATTGCATCATTCGTATATTGTGTTATTTTACTTTCACCTTGCATACTGCTTTCTTTTTACCGGAAATCACTGTAATTTTTACGTTTCCTTTTTTCTTTGCTTTAATCTTCCCATTTTTACTTACTGTGACAATCTTTTTATTAGAAGTCTTGTAAAAAATTTTATTCTGACTGTCTTTTGGCGTTATAGTGACTTTCAATTTAAAACTTTTGCCTTTCTTTAAAGTCAGTTTCTTACGGTTAAGTGTAATCTTCTGAGTAGTCTTTACTATTGTTTGCTGAAAGTTACTGTTTGTTTCCGTTTCATTCTTTTTACTGTTGCTATCTGCCATTTCTCCTTTATTATGGTCAGTTTCCTGATTATCTTTGTTTGCCCCATTGTCGCTTTTATCGGTTTCCTCTGTATTGTTTTTGTTATCATCTTTAGAGATTACGTTTATTACAATACTTTCTGTCTGCGGCTCATAATTTTCATTTCCATATGCCGTAATCTGGATTACTGCTCTGCCAGTATTTTTAGCATTAATCGATCCTGTACTGCTGACAGATGCAACATTTGTATTGTCAGATAAATATTGTATCTGTCCTATCCCTTCCGCTGATATCTGCAACGTCTCTCCAATTTCTATAGTATTTTTTGCAAGATTTATCCTTATATTCTGCTTTGCTTTATTAATAACAAATCTTTCTGTTGCCGTCCCTTTATATTTTCCAACACCAGTAATCTTAACGTGTGCTATTCCTGCATTTGTATTATTTTCATAAACCACATTGTACGCTTCTTCTTCAAGAATTTTTGTTCCATATTTCAGCAATACCATCGGTCTCTTCTCTGCTCCGTCATAAACAAAATCTGACTGCCACAATGTAACATTATATTTTGAAATATCCGGCTGCCATCCTGTCCAGTTAAGATTTCCTTCATAATTCTTTTTCGTTTCTGTGTTCCAACTGTTATTATCCTCCGGGTAATATACATTTGCTGTAACACATTGCATTCCATCATCTGGAATTTCTGGTGCTTTTCCATAAAAATAAATATTCTTTAAATGTTCATTTTGATTTGTTGTATAGAATGCATAATTTGGTATACTGACCACTGTATCCGGAATCATTACTTCCGTTTTTCCTAATGGGCAATATAAAAGTTCTGTCTTATTTGCATTATAAATACATCCATCATATGATTTATACACTTGGTTTGCCGGATTCACTGTAATACTCTTTAAATTCTCACATTCATTAAATGCACTAAAATTATTTAGTTTTCCACCAACTCCAAGCACAATGTTATTTACAGATGCCGGAATGTCAACACTTGTCAGAGACAAACAGTTTCCAAAAGCCTGCGAATAAATATCCTGCACTTTTTGAGGAATGCGAATTGATTTCAGAGATGTGCAGTTATAAAATGCTCCTGCTCCGATATAAGTAATCTCTTCAGGCATATCTACATTTACCAGACTGCTGCATCCCTGAAACGTACCATATGCAATACCTTTCAAACTGCCTGGCAATGAAACACTGGAAAGACTGCTGCAATCTCTAAAACACTCCTGACCTATTGTTTCAATCTTTGCTCTGATGACAGCCGTCTTTAATGATGTGCAACCATAAAAAACATCTGGATCAATCTGTGTTACTGAATCTGGAATTGTAATGGTTTCGATTGCTGTACACCCAAAAAAAGCAGAACGTCCAATTATCTTCAATGACTGTGGGAAAGTAACCTCTTTCAAATTTTCACACCCATCAAATGCATATTCTCCAATTGTCGTAACTCCATTTCTTAATATAACTTTGGAAACACCAGAAGATGTAAATGCTTGCTTTGTAATATTAGCAGTACCCACGGATATTTCTGCAATTTTCGCTGCCATAAACGCTTCACCGTGTATTGTTTCAACACGGTCAGGAATATACAGGTATGGACATGCTACCATAAAAAATGCCTCATAACCAATGCTTTTCAAGGTAGATGGCAACGTAATAGATTCCACTTCACCAACCACATTATTATCCGGTTCTGCTCCAGCCCACACAAAAGTTCCATCACCGATTTTGGTAATTCCTTCTTCTACAACAATTCTTTTAATCAAACCATTATAATCTCTCATCCATGGTACCATTTTGGAGCCAGACCACAGATTAGCACTTATCGGTGTTCTGTAATCATACATTTCCCCTGTCCCACTAATTGTTAAAGTACCTGTAGAATCCAATTTCCACGTTGCATTCTCTCCACATTCTCCAGAGCCAACAATTGTACTGCGTACCTGCTTTTCTGATATATTTTCACTCATCTTTTCGATGTTAATAGCATCTGTATTTTCTTTGGCTACTGTCGGTATCGTCTTAAAAAACATACATACTAAAATCAATGTACAAATATACACTATCATTCTTCTCTTCATTTTAATCAAACTCCTTTTATTCCTTTTGGCAAATATATTCTACTCCATCTCTGTTTTTCACTGTAAGCTCACTATCTCCTGTAATTTCATACGTTCCATAATAATCTGTGGTTATATCCACATCTTTTGAAGAGTCCTTATTAATATATAATTTACCGTTTATTGCTTTATATTTTCCATTTTGCTGCACAAAAACTGCTTTTGTAATAGGAATTCTTAAATCCATTAAGGTATAAGCTATAGAGTATCCCAAAAATTCCTCTTTAGATTCAAAACCCTCAACCATTGCATCTCCTACTCCAATACTCTTGTAATATTCTCTTGCTCCATTTAATGCGGCAGTACTAAAGGCTCCCCATGTGCTATTCCATTGTTCCAGATCCGGTTCTATTGAATACGTACCATCTTGGTTAAATTTAAATGTTACTATAGCTTCCAGCTCATTGAAATCTGCATATTTTTTAATGGCATCAATCATTGCCATATTATTGCTTTTGGCATCCTCATCCTTTGAAAGTTCATCTGTAACTATTTTTTCACACTCCAGATCTGCTTTCCAATTTCCCTCCAATATCTTTGAATCATTTTTCTTTTTTAAACCACAGCCTCCTATGCTCAACATCATCGAAGCTACTAATATTACACTTACTAAACTTTTTTTCATCTTATTTCATCCTTATCTACCATAATTATTTATTTTTCTCTTTTTTTCAAAGACAATAATCGCTATAACTAAGCTTATAATTTGTGACGTTGACAAAAATCCTATTTTTCCTCTGTTTACATCATATCTAAAAAATTCCAATACAAATCTCAGCAAACTATATAGCCATAAATATTCATATAAACCTTTTTTAGATCCCAGCTTGTCTGAACATCGATAAATATACGCTGCTATTATAAATTCAAAAAACGCCTCAATAATCTGTACCGGAAACAATGCTATATCCGGTGGTGCCATCGAACCTTCTGGAAAGTAAACCGCCCCATATCCTGTATATGGAATTCCATAACAACATCCTGCCTCAAAACATCCGATTCTCCCAAATGCATGAATAAATGGAATTAAAAATATATAATGCTCTATATACTTTTCCGCTTCAATTTTATGAATTTTTCCAGGCAGGAATATAAAAATCAATCCTCCAATCAATCCTCCATAAAATACAAATCCGCCTTGCATAAGAGTATTAAAATATTTAATATTAAAGATATTTTCCCAGTCAATATCTCTATAGCTAACCAACAAGTACAGACATTTTGCTCCCAGAAACGCCCCTGCCATCGTATATGCTTCTACAATCAAAAAATCTTCTATGCAGTCTTTTTTATATTTTCGTTTCATACATATAATGGCTATTAAATTCGCCAAAATCACACCTATCGTGATAAGCAGACCATATGTAGGTATCCTATGTCCATATATTTCTACATATATATGCATATCTGTTCTCCTTGATATAACAAAGGCTCCTGCAAAATGCAGAAGCCGCTTTTTATCAGCTAAACAATGCTGCTGAACCGCCTACACATGCTACGCATGCTGCATACATGATAAGGCATAATGCCAGACCAACAATAGACAGAACCAATCCTGCCGTAGCTATCCCTTTACTTTCTGGTTTTTTCATTCCAAGTGCTCCCATTACAACTCCTATAATTGCCATGATTGCTCCTAACCATCCAAGTACACCACTACTGAAAATACCTATCAATACAGCTAAAATTCCCAGTACTAATGATGCAACGCCCATTTTTTCTTCCTCCTTATGTTTTTCATTTTTCGACTTTTAGTCGTATTTTCATTATATAGTCGATTATTTCGCGTGTCAAGTCGAATTCTTCCAATTTTTCAAATATGATCCAATTCATTCTGTTATTTCATGTTTATCTTTAGCAAAAAATCTGGTTTCCTTAATTTCAAGAAAACCAGACTCTTTTTATACTAATATTTATTTTCGTTACTTTTCTACACTATTATACTCGCAGATCCAGATATGTATCGATAATATATCTTACATTACTGTCTCCTCTTCCATATTCACTGATTAATGTCGATTTTAAACGATCGCCTCTTTGTTTATGACGGCGTTTAGCATCTGTATCATTTGCCGCACAAAAATCTCTATAAATATCTTCCGCCATCTCTTTATACTCCCAATATTCAGCTGATCCATCTTTTAATTCTACACCCATTTGTTCTTCCTCCTTATATTTTTGTTTTTCGACTTATAATCGTGTATTCATTTTACAATCGTTTTAAGAATATGTCAAGTCGAATATCCATTTTTTAATTCGTTTATCAATTTACTTTTTTGCATATGATGAAATCAAAAAGCAAAGGAGTTTACTATGACTTTAGATTACACTGAAATAGGAAAACGTATTGCACGACGACGAAAAGAATTAGGATTAAAACAATCCGAAGTAGAAGAAAAAGCAGACCTCGGTTACAAGTATCTCTCTAACATCGAACGCAGCATTTCTATTCCTTCCGTCGAGGTTATCATGCGTCTTGCTGTGGCTCTGGATACGACTCCGGATGAATTTCTGATTGGTACTCTTTCACATGACAATCAAGAATGGAAAAATATTTCTGAAATGCTGCGTCCTATGAATGCCAAGCAATTGTCCCTTGCCAAAAGTTTTCTGACCTGGCTCTCTAATCAGTCTCTGTAAGGCTGCTTATAGTCCATATCCATTATCTTTTTCTATACATTTTTGCATAAAAATTGCCCGGAACCAGCCGGGCAACCTTTTCATTTCACTATTTATTTTACAGTTATCATTCTATTTTCATATCGTTTCTACCATGATTAATGCAAAAATTTCTGAAATTTCTTTCAATCTCCCTACTCTCCGTACACGCGGATCACAGATGACACTTTCTTCACTGCCTCCATCTCTTCAAATACTTTCAGGGAGTCTTTTACATGGCGTTCTTTTACTTTTTCGGTGATAACTACGATCTCTGCCAGCTCTCCGATCTTCTTTTTCTGGATGATCTGCTCGATGCTGACTTTGCGGTCGCCGAACACGGCGGTTACGGCTGCCAGGACACCCGGCTCGTTTTCTACCAGCATACGCAGGAAGTATTTGGAACAGATGTCATCCATCGCTTTGATCGGCAGCTGTTTGTAGCAGGTGCAGCTGATCCTGCCGCAGCACTCATATTGGAGGTTTCTGGCAATATCAAAGATATCTCCGACCACCGCACTTGCCGTTGGCAGTTCTCCGGCTCCGCGGCCGTAGAACATGGCATCATCCACGGCATCACCATGTACAAAAACGGCGTTGAAAGAATCATTGACGGATGCCAGTGGATGTCTTTCCGGGATCAGCATCGGATGGACACGTACTTCGATTCCTTCCGGTGTGTTGCGTGCCACGCCGAGAAGTTTGATCACGCTGCCGGTTTCTTTTGCATAGCGGATATCGGATGCGGTGATCTTTGTAATCCCTTCGGTATAAACATCGTCAAAGGTCACACGGGAATTGAAAGCGATCGACGCCATGATCGCTACTTTTCGTCCGGCATCCAGACCTTCGATGTCCGCGGTCGGATCGGCCTCTGCATAGCCAAGCTCTGTCGCCAGTGCCAGGGCTTCTTCGAATTCCATGCCGTCCTGTGCCATTTTTGTCAGGATAAAGTTCGTTGTTCCATTGACAATTCCCATGATTTCACTCAAATGATTTCCGGCAAGGCACTGTTTGAGCGGTCGGATGATCGGGATCGCACCGGCAACCGCTGCTTCAAACAGCAGATCGCATCCGCTTTTCTTCGCCTGATCCATCAGTTCTTTTCCATCGGCTGCGATCAGGTCTTTATTTGCCGTCACGACCTGTTTTCCTGCCTGCATCGCTTCCATGATATACGTTCTTGCCGGCTCCATGCCGCCCATTACTTCGATCACGATCTGAATCTCGTCATCGTTTACAATCTCCTGCCAGCTGTCTGTCAGCACAGAGGCATCTTCGATTTTCCCGGCTGCTTTTTCCAGATTTCGCACCAGGATTTTCTTGATCTTGATCTCGGTACCGATCTTATGCTGCATTTCTTCTTTCTGCATCTGCAATACTTTATATACGCCGAGTCCGACGGTTCCAAGTCCTAAAAGTGCCACCTGGATTTCTTTGTATTCTTTCATTATGATTTGCACCTTTCTGCTTTGTATTTTGTTTTATTTCTGCATTTTATTTTATTTTGTGATCGCATTTTTCTTTGCGGACCACTTGCTGTAGTAAGTCTTTTTGCCGACTGTCATATAGGTTCGGATCTGTAAATAATATTTTTTCTTTGCCTGCAGTTTTCTGATCTTGGCAGAGCTCTTTTTATAACCTTTTACCCGAACCATTTTAGACTGCTTCATGCTGCTCTTTAAGGAATAGCGGATCTGATAACCGTTAATTCGATTCTCCGGCATTTTTGCTGTCTGCTTTTTCCATTTTACGGTCAGTGCCTTTTTCGCCCTGCCGACTTTTGTAAGATTTGTCCCTTTCGGAAGAATCTTAAATGTCAGTGTTTTGATTCCATATTTTTTATATGCACCGCGGAACGTGATTTTATAAGCATATGTTCCGACATTCTTTCTTCCGGATGCTTTTTTCACCGTAAAGGCAGTGTCCGGCAGCTGATCTCCATGCTTGCCGTAGATCCGTACTTCCGGTGTCTTCACTTTTCCATTGTATACATACTGTTCTTTCGAAAGTTCATACGTTTTCGGTGCGATCACTTTTTCTGTTCCATCGCTGTTATCAGCATTTCCTTTGCTGTCATCAGCAGCAAAAGAAGAATTATCGACCGGACGGTCTGCATAATCCGGCGTCGGTTTTGCTTTATTGGAGATCAAAAATTCTATACTCCCATTTGAGACATAATATCTGCCATCCGTCGAGACAACATCATAGTAAATCGTTACATAACCCTCTTGTTTGGTTGTGATCGTTCCGTCTTCGCTGACATCTACCAGACTGCTGTCATAATCGCGAAATACAATTTTGGCATTTTCATTTTTATGGATCGCATATTTCTGAATGGAACGATCTGCAAGAATCTGACCGCTGATCCCGGTCGGAACCGTCAGAACCCCATCAGTCATGGAGTACTGACCCGGTGACATATTCAGTCTGAATGCATGACCGGTCTGTCCAAAATAATACATTGTTCCATCAATATTCTCAAGCGTGTAATTGTAAAGAACGCCGTCTTTTCCGGCGTAAGAATCCCATACCGGATCTTCTTCCCCTTCTTCCGGCGGATACCCAAACCAGCCATTTATATAAAGTCTGGAATTTTCCGGTCTTGGCCTTCCGTCTTTATAATATTGTCCGGATGTTCCTCGAAGCAGCTGACCATTGATATCTTCCTGATAGCCTTCTGCAAACACCGGATAAAAGCGATCATCTGCCCGGATTGAGGACCATCCAACACCCGTCTCATCTTCTCTTATAAATTCTCCGTCGTCGTCTGTCCAGTATGCACGTTTATAAGCATTGATCGGCATACCATATTGCAGAAGCAGCCATTCCCCATTCTGATAAACCTGTGCCCAGGCATCCAGAGAAATGGATGCAAAGGAAGAATCCACACCCTTTCCAATAAGATAAATCCCCTCCACACCGGAAGAATAATAACCCTTTGCAGCAACTGCTGACGGATCGGTCATGTTATAGTTGCCCCAGAGACCGTCATACATTCTCCACTGTCCGTCTGCATAAATATAATTCCAGGCATGTCCTGTGATATCCGATAACTCTTCGATCGTCCATCTGGTCAGATCTGCTTTCCATCCCTCTGCGACAGCCGCACGCAGACCGCAAAGTCTGGCAAGATCCGCAATCAGCATGGTATCTCCGTAACAGTCACCGGTTCTTGTGTAGAATACCTGCGGAGAATAACTGGATGCACTGGTATCGTACTTGATATTTCTTCCTACCCAGCGAACGATCGCATCGGCTTTCTGCGTTTCTGTCGTGCATCCTTCCGTGATCTTCTGTGCCAGTTTTTTCAGTACATTTTTATCCGTCTGATCCATATGTCCAACATAAAGTCCGCGGTCTGTATTCTTATAAACTGCGTTCAGATATTCTATCACTGCCTGAGCCTGAGCATTTGCAACGGTGCTGGCTTTTGTATTGCTGCGTACCGTCCCGGCATGCTCTTTGTTTTCCTCATAATAATGTTCTTCTGTTTTTTTAATAGAAAGCTCATAGGAAGTGGCATCCTGCCAGGAAGTACAGCGGACATAAAGGATATCACCCTTTTTGAAGTCCTGATAGTTCCGGTTAAAATCCAGTACCAAACCGCCCAAATCCGTCAAACGTCCGTCCCGCAGCTTATAAATATCCACACGTGCCATATTTTTTGCATCCGCAAACCGGATTTTATACCTTCCATCTTCCGGAACGGTATACTGTATCCATTTTAATTCTTCTTTGCCTGAAACAGAAACTTCTGTTTTTCCATCTGCCCCGGATACAGTCACATCGCTTGGAACTTCCGGTCTTGTAATTTCAAGTGTCCAGCTGACATCCAGTCGAAATGTTTCTTTGCTGTCTGAAACAATCTGAATATAATAATCCACGTCCTTGTTCCAGCAGATACTGACGCTCGTACTTCCCTGAACCTGATGTGCCACATCTCCGATCTGCCCTGCCAGTTCGTATCCGCCATCTGCTTTCTTCCAGACTGCTACATAGTAGTCTGTGAAATAATCCTCCGAATTGCTCACTAACAAGTCTTTCCATACATCTTTCGTCGGCTGATAATGATACCAGCCGGCCGGAACCCTCCAGTAAGCACCATCATAATATGCTCTGGTTTCTTTTACCGTTTCCGTACCCCACGGAGCCGCACTCTGTATCTGTGCGGATGCTGACAACTGTGTCTGTGCAGATACCGGCAGAATATTAACCCACACCAGAAACAGGCACAATGGGAGCAGGCAGCATATGATCCGCCGGAACTGTTTTTCTCTTTTCTCTTCCATAAAATTCTTTCCTTTCCTTTTTTCTTCATTATAGCAAGGCCATCTGCCATTCTCAACAAAATTTTATCGTTTTGCCCGGTATTTTTTACGGAGATATCGACCTGCCTATGACAGGTCTTTTTTCTTCCAGTTTCCTGTTTTACTGCTTCCCGGAGCCAATAAGGCACTGGACTCGTTTTTGTTTGTCAAACTCCAGCAGAAATAGCTCATATTTGTCTGATCCAGCCTTTTCAGCCATTTCCCGGTATTTATCGTACTGATCTGACCATTGCCACTCGCATCCGACATGCCAAACTCAGTCACCATGACCGGCAGTCCTTTTTTCCTTGCATAGTCCAGTTTTGCCGGAAGATACTCATTATGGCTCCATTCATTTGCATAAAAATGCAGAGAATACATGATATTTTTATAACCCTTGATCGGACTGTCCGCCACTTCGTTGTGCGTTCCGTCCGATCCAAGCTGCGACCATGTCGGCGTGCCTGTTTTTACATTCTCATATGAAACAATAATAAAAACATTTATATAACTATCACTTTTTTAAATGGCAAGGTTTTAAACGATTAAAAGTGATCGTTGAAGGTGATAGTTGTAATATTAAAAAACGCCCCCAAACACAATTCAATTAGTAATACTTACCAATTTTCATTGCATTTAGAGGCGTTTAATCACTTCTCGCTTGGACACATTAGCCAAAAATAGCTATTTATTTGTAGTTAACGATCTGACCGAACTCTTCTTTCAGAGATGCTCCTCCAACCAGTCCGCCATCGATGTCTGCCTGAGCAAACAGATCTGCTGCTGTCTTGGAGTTTACAGATCCGCCGTACTGGATACGGATCTCTGCTGCTGTAGCGTCATCGTATACTTCAGCGATACACTCACGGATCTTGCTGCATACTTCCTGAGCCTGCTCTGTTGTAGCAGTCTTGCCGGTTCCGATAGCCCAGATCGGCTCGTAAGCGATAACGGCTGCTTTTGCCTGATCTGCTGTCAGTCCCTGGAATCCGATCTTAACCTGCTGACGGATGAAGTCCATGGTTACGCCCTGCTCTCTCTGTTCCAGAGATTCGCCGCAGCACATGATCGGTGTCAGGCCATGCTCAAATGCTTTGTGCATTTTTTTGTTGATATCTGCATCTGTTTCTCCGAAGTATCCTCTTCTCTCGGAATGTCCCAGAACAACGTATTTAACGCCTGCATCTACCAGCATATTCGGGGAGATTTCACCTGTGTAGGCACCTTTCTCTTCGAAGTACATATTTTCAGCACCAACCTGGATGTTTGTTCCTTTTGCAGCTTCTACTACAGGAACGATATCGATAGCCGGTACGCAAAATACTACATCAACTTCATCATTTTTTACCAGTGGTTTCAGAGTTTCAACTAATTTTACTGCCTCACTCGGAGTCATGTTCATTTTCCAGTTACCAGCAATAATTTTCTTTCTTGCCATGATCTTATCCTCTTTTCACATATTGTAAAACATCGCCTTTGGCTTGTTTTCGTTAAGTGCAAACGGGATGTTCGCCTGCCTCTAACCTCATGTTTCGCTTCGCTCCCATTCGCTAAGAGCGGCGAACTAAGTAAACACTAAAACTCAAACGTCGCCTTCGGCTTGTTTTCGTTAAGTGTTTACTTATCGTTAGCTGCTGCTACGCCCGGCAGTTCTTTTCCTTCCAGGAATTCCAGAGATGCTCCACCGCCTGTGGAAATGTGGCTCATCTTGTCACCAAATCCAAGCTGGTTTACTGCTGCTGCAGAATCGCCGCCGCCGATGATGGTTGTTGCATCGGTATCTGCCAGAGCTTTTGCTACTGCGATCGTACCTGCTGCCAGTGTCGGGTTTTCGAATACACCCATCGGTCCGTTCCAAACAACTGTTTTTGCTGTTTTTACTGCATCTGCATACAGAGCTGCTGTTTCTTTTCCGATATCCATAGCTTCTTTGTCAACCGGGATATTATCTACAGATACGTTCTCTACTTCGATCGGAGCATCGATCGGGTTCGGGAAATCTGCGGAAACAACTGCATCTACCGGAAGCAGAAGTTTTTTGCCAAGCTTCTCAGCTTTTGCCATCATCTCATTGCAGTAGTCGATCTTGCTGTCGTCTACCAGAGATTTACCAATCTCTTTGCCCTGAGCTTTCAGGAAAGTATAAGCCATACCGCCGCCGATGATCAGAGTATCGCATTTCTCAAGCAGGTTGGAGATAACGTTCAGTTTGTCTGCTACTTTTGCACCACCCAGGATTGCAACGAACGGGCGAACTGGATTTTCTACTGCATTGCCCAGGAAATCAATCTCTTTCTGCATCAGATATCCAACAACTGCGGTATCTACATATTCGGTAACACCTACGTTAGAGCAGTGTGCTCGGTGAGCAGTACCAAATGCATCGTTTACGAACACATCACACAGAGATGCCAGATCTTTACTGAATGCTTCGCCATTCTTGGTTTCTTCAGCACGGTAACGAGTGTTTTCAAGCAGAACAACTTCTCCATCTTTCATAGCTTCTACAGCTGCTTTTGCGTTCGGTCCTACGACTTCCGGATCAGCTGCAAATTTTACTTCCTGACCAAGCAGTTCAGAGAGACGTACTGCTACCGGTGCCAGAGAGAGTTCCGGTTTCGGTTCTCCCTTTGGTTTGCCCAGATGAGAGCAAAGGATTACTTTTCCGCCGTCCGCGATCAGTTTTTTGATAGTTGGCAGAGCTGCTACGAGACGGTTTTCGTCTGTGATCTTGCCATCTTTCAGAGGTACGTTAAAGTCACAGCGGACCAGGACTCTTTTGCCTTTTACGTTGATATCATCAACTGACTTTTTATTAAGCATTTTTATTTCCTCCTTGTATCATACATACGGATTTTCTAATGTGCATCCTTGCGGAGCCGCTTATTTAGCCGCAGAGTCTTCTCCGACTAAGATAAAAAGGGCCCGGTCCAAAAGACCGGACCCAGATAGGTCTTCTTTGTCTGATTTAACAGATTATGCTAATTCAGAGAAGTATTTGATTGTTCTTACCATCTGAGATGTGTAAGAGTTTTCGTTGTCATACCAAGAAACAACCTGTACTTCTGTTGTACCGTTGTCCAGAGGCAGAACCATTGTCTGAGTAGCATCAAACAGAGAACCATATCTCATACCAACGATATCGCTGGATACGATTTCGTCTTCGTTGTATCCGTAAGATTCTGTAGTAGATGCTTTCATCTTAGCGTTGATTTCGTCTACAGTTACTGTTCCTTCAACAACTGCTGTCAGGATTGTAGTAGAACCTGTAGGGGTCGGTACACGCTGTGCAGAACCGATCAGTTTGCCGTTCAGTTCCGGAATAACCAGACCGATAGCTTTTGCAGCACCTGTGCTGTTTGGAACGATGTTTACTGCTGCTGCACGGGATCTTCTCAGATCGCCTTTTCTCTGAGGTCCGTCCAGAGTCATCTGATCACCTGTGTAAGCATGGATTGTTACCATGATACCGGATTTGATCGGAGCCAGTTCGTTCAGAGCTTTAGCCATTGGTGCCAGACAGTTTGTTGTACAGGAAGCTGCAGAAATGATCTGATCCTCAGCTTTCAGTGTCTCATGGTTTACATTGTAAACGATAGTCGGAAGGTCATTGCCTGCTGGTGCAGAGATAACAACTTTACGAGCACCTGCATTGATATGAGCCTGAGCCTTTTCTTTGGATGTGTAGAATCCAGAGCACTCCAGAACTACGTCAACACCCAGCTCGCCCCATGGGCAGTTGTTTGCATCCGGGAAAGCGTAGATCTTGATCTCTTTTCCGTCAACTGTGATGGAATCTTCACCTGCTGATACTGTGTCTGCCAGTGCATATTTACCCTGTGATGAATCGTATTTTAACAGGTGTGCCAGCATTTTTGGGGAAGTCAGATCGTTGATAGCTACTACTTCATATCCTTCTGCGCCAAACATCTGTCTGAATGCAAGACGTCCGATACGTCCAAAACCATTAATTGCTACTTTTACTGCCATGATTAATTTCCTCCTATTATGTTAAATAGTATGATTGCGGTCTTTATTGTTAAAGATTCCACAACTTTCTTCTATTCTACCTAATTTCTGTAAAAAGTTCAAGTATAATTTCAACGAATTTCTCTGGACATTTGTGTTTTATTCTCATAAACTTGTAACAGAGAGAAAAATCAGGTGTTTTTTCCTGAATTTTGTCGTATTTTGAAAGGAGTTTTTATTTTATGAGATCCGATTTTCATCTTCATTCCTCTTTTTCCGCCGATTCCGACGCCCCGATGCGGGATATGGTCGAAAAGGGTATCTCTCTTGGACTGTCTGCCATGTGTTTCACAGAGCACATGGACTATGACTATATTGACGAAGGGATGGTCTTCGAAGCTGATATTCCTTCTTATTGCAAGACGCTTACCTCCCTCAAAGAAGAGTATGAGCACAAGATTGAATTATTATTCGGCCTCGAACTCGGTCTGCAGCCTTATCTGAAGGAGCGCTGCGAATCTCTTGTAAAGAATTGGGATTTTGATTTTGTGATTGGATCATCCCATGTGGTAAACGGACAGGATCCCTACTATCCTGCTTTTTTTGAGGGACGCACCGAAAAAGAGTCTTATATTTCTTATTTTGAATCGATCATTGAGAATCTGCATACCATGTCCTGCTTTGATGTCTACGGCCATATTGATTATGTCGTCCGCTACGGTCCAAACAAAAATCAGTTCTATTCTTATAAAGAATACAGTGACTGGCTGGATGAGATCATCCGTCTTCTGATTGATAAAGGACTTGGCATGGAGATCAATACCGGAGGCTATGCAGCCGGACTTGGACACCCGAACCCGCACGAAGATATCCTGAAACGTTACCGCGAACTTGGCGGCGAGATCGTCACCATCGGATCAGATGCACATGCCCCAGAACGTATTGCGGCTGATTTTGATCGTGCCTGTTCGATATTAAAAAAATGCGGCTTCCGTTATCATGCGATATTCCGCAAACGAAAGCCGACTTTTGAACTTATATAATCGTACCGCCGCCCAGCACGTATCCGTCTTCATAGAGCACCACTGCCTGTCCCGGCGTGATCGCGTGCTGTGGCTCTTCAAAGGTACAGGTAATCTCATCTTCTCCGGTCCGCTTTACATGGCAGTATGCCCCTTTGTGATTGTAGCGGATCTTTGCAAATACATGATCTTCTTCCTGAATATCTTCCCTTGCCATGAAATTTAAATGGTTGGCACGAAGAACCGTCTGACAGGCCTGGGCACGGTTTCCGATCACCACTTCGTTTGTCTGTGGTCGGATCTCTGTGACAAAAGCCCTCTCTCCAAGTGAAATTCCCAGACCTTTTCGCTGTCCGACCGTATAATGGATGATCCCTTTGTGTCTTCCGAGGATTTTCCCGTCCGGTGTCACAAAATTGCCTTCCGGAACGGTCTTTCCGGTATATTCTTCGATAAAGGAAGCATAATCGCCATTCGGTACGAAACAGATATCCTGGCTGTCCGCCTTGTGTGCCACCGGCAGATAAGCTTCTTCTGCCAGTTTGCGGATCTGTGGTTTCTCATAATCACCAACCGGCATGAGTGTGTGGGCAAGCTGTCTCTGTGTCAGGTTATAAAGAGCATAGGTCTGGTCTTTTGCCGCTGTCACAGAATTGCGGATCGCATAACGCCCATTTGGCAGCTTTTCGATCCTTGCATAATGACCGGTTGCAATATAATCCGCCCCAATCTGAAGGCTCCGCTCCAGAAGTGCTTCCCACTTGACATAGCGGTTGCAGGCGATACATGGATTCGGCGTCTGTCCATTCAGATAAGAATCCGCAAAATAATCCATGACATTTTTCCGAAAATCGTCTTTAAAATTCATCACATAATATGGTATACCGATCGTCTCTGCCACTCTTCTTGCATCATCCACCGCACTCAACCCGCAGCATCCACCGTTTTCCTGCTGGACTTCCTCGGCTTCATCCTGCCAGATCTGCATCGTCACACCGACCACATCATAGCCCTGCTGTTTCAGCAGCATCGCTGCCACAGATGAATCGACTCCGCCCGACATTCCAACCACTACTTTTTTACTCATAATCTTTTCCGCCTTACTCCTTTGATCATAAAATCGGCACCCTGTATGCTGATCTTAGTACTCCTCTTCCTCTTCTTCTTCGCCTTCATGGATATCAGACTTCGGCTTTTGCAGTCCTTCGATCTTGATGTGGTGTTTCTCTGCGTAATCCCACAGTGCTGCATGGATGGCTTCTTCTGCAAGCAGAGAACAGTGTACTTTTACAGGAGGCAGTCCGTCCAGAGCTTCCATAACGGCTTTGTTGGTAACCTGCATTGCTTCCTGGATATTTTTGCCTTTTACCAGTTCGGTTGCCATGCTGCTGGTTGCAACGGCTGCTCCGCATCCAAAGGTTTTAAATTTTACATCGCGGATGATCCCGTCATCGTCAATGTCCAGATAAATACGCATGATATCGCCGCATTTTGCATTGCCGACGGTTCCGACACCACTTGCATTTTCGATTTCGCCTACATTACGCGGATGATTAAAATGATCCATAACTTTTTCGCTGTACATAAAAATTTCCTCCAATTTTCTGTTTTGTTTTTCTATCTTTATTCTGGCTTATTTTCTGACTATTTCTGTGCTCTGTACAATCTGATCCTGTCTTTTACTGCCGGATTATTTCTGATTCTTTTTCACGAAATCTTCGTAGAGTGGAGACATGCTTCGCAGTCTTTCGATAATCTGTTTGATACAGTCTACAACGAAATCAATGTCCTCCATGGTAGTCTCTGCGGACAGTGTCAGACGCAGGGAACCGTGTGCGATCTCGTGTGGCAGGCCGATCGCCAGCAGTACATGGGACGGATCCAGAGAACCGGATGTACAGGCAGATCCGCTGGAAGCACAGATACCGTTGTTGTCCAGCAGGATCAGAAGGGACTCACCTTCTACAAACTGAAAACTGAAGTTTGCATTGTTCGGCAGACGGTTGGTTCTGTGTCCGTTCAATCTGGTATAAGGAACTTCCGCCAAAACACGGTCGATCAGATGATCTCTCAGTTCGATCTCTTTTGCGGTACGCTCTTTCATGGTCTTTGCTGCGATTTCTGCTGCCTTGCCGTACCCCACAATACCCGGAACATTTTCCGTACCGGCACGACGTTTACGCTCCTGTGCTCCGCCGTGTACGAAAGAACGGATCTTAACGCCTTTGCGGATGTAAAGGAAACCGATTCCCTTCGGACCGTTCAGTTTGTGTCCGCTGGAACTTAACATATCGATGTGAAGCTCGTCAACATTGATCGGCAGCTGACCGTATGCCTGAACCGCATCGGTATGGAACAGAACGCCGTGTTTCTTTGCGATCTCACCGATCTCTTTGATCGGCTGAATGGTTCCGATCTCATTGTTTGCAAACATAACGGAGATCAGGATCGTATCCGGACGAATTGCTTTTTCCAGTTCATCCACTTTTACGACACCGTTTTCATCCACACCGATGTAAGTGATCTCAAAACCACGTTTTTCCAGATATTCTGCGGTATGCAGGATCGCATGATGCTCGATCTTGGTCGTGATGATGTGTTTTCCTTTGCTCTGATAAGCTTCTGCCGTTGCTTTCAGTGCCCAGTTATCTGCCTCGGAACCACCGGCTGTGAAATAAATCTCATTTTCCTGTGCTCCCAGAGTCTCTGCGATCGTTCTTCTTGCATTTGAAACTGCTTTTTTGCTCTCGCTTGCAAACTCGTAAACACTGGACGGGTTTCCGTAGTATTCTGTAAAGTACGGCAGCATAGCTGCTACTACCTCTTCTGAAGTCTTTGTTGTTGCTGCATTGTCCAAATAGATCAATTTCTTCATATTTACCTCCTGATGCCGCCTGCGGCACAATCTCAACACTTTCTCTTTGTGTCTGCTTTATCCTGCGAATTTATATACTGACCGGACTGCTCCATCTCTCGTTTCCGCTCCTGGCTTTTCTTTGCTTCTGCCATCAGCTCCTCAAGCGTAATCTCATCTACTGCTTTCGCAATGCTGTCGTTGATCCTCTGCCAGACCAGTTTCGTCACGCAGAAATCAGAACTTTCACATCCGCCCTCAGGCTTCAGTCCCTGACAGTCCACTGCTCCAAGCTCTCCTTCCAGAGCCCGCAGTATATCTCCGACTGAAATCTCGGCCGCAGGTTTCGCCAGACGGTAACCGCCCTGAGCACCTCTCGTGCTCTTGATCAACCCTGCTTTTTTTAATTTTCCCGCAAGCTGTTCCAGATAGCTCTCAGATATGTTCTCACGCTGTGCAATGCAGCTGATGGATACAGATTCTTTCTCACTATATACCGCCAGGTCAACCATCGCCCGCAGTCCATATCTTCCTTTTGTAGATAATTTCATGCTGCCCTCCCATATTGTTTCATGCCGGAATCCGAAATTCTTCTGATCGCGGCACCATTTTCTGGATTAATTCCGAGTGTTTCGCTGGGATTTGTTTCGAATATAGCACCGCATTTCCGTTCTGTCAAGTACTTCCTCCGAATATATATAAGAAAAAATGGAATTTTGTGCTTATGATCCAGAAACATCCGCTCCTGAAAAGCACCGCCATCCTGACCTGTGCCGGTATGGTCAGCCGCATCATCGGTTTCTTCTATAGAATATTCTTATCCAAGACAATCGGTGCGGAAGGAATCGGTATCTATCTTCTTCTTTTTCCGATCCAGACCCTGCTGTTTTCCCTGACCTCATCCGGAATCCAGACTGCCATTTCCCGCTTTGTCTCTGCAAGGCTTGCATCGAACGACAAAAAAGGAGCCAGAGACATCCTTCTTTGCGGTATGATGCTCTCTGTCCTGTTTTCCGGGATTGCTTCTTTTTTTCTTTATCAGAATGCGAATTTTATTGCCGTCTCTCTGCTGCATGAGGCACGCTGCAGCTCCCTTCTGAAAATTTTAAGCTTTGCACTGCCTTTTGCCGGTGTGCATGCCTGCATCATCGGATATTATACCGGGCTGAAAAAAGCCGCCGTCCCTGCCATCTCCCAGCTGGTCGAACAGACCGCCCGCGTTGCTTCTTCGTTCCTGTTCTGGCAGATCATGGTGGAAAAAGGAATCCAGGTAACCCCTGTACTTGCCATGTATGGTATGCTGACCTCGGAGATCATCGTGGTTCTGTATACCGGAACCCGGTTTCTGCTCCACCATCCGTCTTCTTTTGAAAAAGCATGTCCGTTTTCCGCACACAGTATCCGGGAAATCCTTACTTTTTCGCTGCCCTTAAGTACAAACCGTGTCTGTTTAAGTCTTCTGCAAAGTGCTGAATCCATCTGTATCCCGCTGCGACTGCAGGCTTTTGGCCTTGCAAGATCTGCAGCACTTTCTTCTTACGGAACACTGACCGGAATGGCTCTGCCACTTGTTCTTTTTCCTTCGGCAGTCACAAACGCCCTCTCTGTTATGCTGCTGCCGGCTGTCTCCGAATCACAGGCTGGAAAAGACCGCAAAGCGATCGCAAGACTTTCTGTCCGCACCGTCCAGAGCTGCCTGCTGCTTGGCATCCTCTGTACCATTTTCTTTCTGGTCTTTGGAAATCTGTGCGGAATCCTGCTTTTTGACAGCAACGAGGCCGGAACTTACATCCAGATCCTCTCCTGGCTCTGTCCGTTCCTCTATCTTGGCACAACGCTTGCCAGTATTTTAAACGGACTTGGAAAGACCTTTCTTGTCTTCCTGTCAAATATGGCTGCACTTTTTATAAGATTTTTATTCGTCTTGTTTGTCATTCCTTTTTCCGGTATCAAAGGCTATCTGCTCGGACTGCTTTTTTCACAGCTTCTGCACAGCCTGCTGTTGCTTTTCTGCCTGAACCGCAGTTTATCCTGAAATGCTGCCAGGTTTCTGTAGTCTGCTTTTTGTATAAAAAAACATTTCCCGGACATACTAACTTCCGAGGCACAAAAACATCTGCATTTGAAATGCGACCCATCCAAGGAGGAATCGAAATGAACGAATTATCGGAACTTGACCTGCAGAACCTCCGCCATCTGATCGGCGGGTTTGACACCACACACTGCAAAATGACCGCCTACGCACAGGAAGCAGGCGATCCGGCTGTGAAACAGTTTTTCCAGAAATCTGCACAGTCCGCGATGCAGTGCAAACAGCAGCTGATGACATTTCTGCAGTAACAGGAGGTAAGAAAAGATGTTAGATGAAAAGACAATGGTAGCCGACACATTAGCCGGCATCAACGGAGAACTGGTCCGCTATGGCGAAATGATCCCACAGACCGAAAATATGCAGCTGAAACAGGTTTTAAAGCAGTTCCGCAACCAGTGTGAAACTTCTCAGGAAGAGATCTATCAGCTTGCCCGCAGCAAACAGTACTATGTACCGGCCGCAAAGGCGACCGCCGAAGAAATCCAGCACGTTCGCTCCGTCCTTTCCCAGGGTTAGGAAACATGCGTCTGTCATAAGTTTTTCTTAATTTTAAAAACTCTTCCTTGTCAGAATTCGGATTCTATGGGATACTGTTGTAGTAATAACCTGTTGCAGTCAGGAAGTGGGAGTCTTCTTCGGCTGAAAAAAATTTCTGAATTTTACAAGGAGGGGTTTTTTTGAAACTTCACAATTTAAAACATACCTGCATTATCCCGGTCCTCTGTGCGGCTCTGCTGATTCCGTCATACACCGTCCACGCCGACTGGGAGTACAATGCAGAAGAAAATACACTGCGTTACAAGACAAAAGACGGCACCTATCTTACTTCTGTATTTCGTAAAATCAAAGGCTATACTTACTATTTTAATGCCGACGGAACGGTCCACACCGGATGGCTGGATTTAAAAGGCGATCGCTACTTCTTCTCGGAGAGCGGTGCCATGCTGACAAGCCAGTGGATCGGTGACAAATACCTGATGAAAAATGGCAAGATGGCCAGAAGCCGCTGGGTGGACAACCACAATGTCTACGTCAACAAAAACGGTTCTCGCGTGGCAGTCGGCAAAAAATACAAAGCGAAATTTATCAAGACCGCCCAGGGCACAAAATACCGGAATGTGGATGGCACCTACTCTGCAAAGACTTGGCAGAGCATCAAAGGATACTGGTACTACTTTTATTCGACCGGATACATGGCAACAAATGCCCAGCTTGGCGAGTATTACGTCGATAAGAGCGGCCATATGGTCAAAAATAAGATCGTAAAGATCGGCAAATATTATTACCGCTATGGTGCGGACGGAAGATTTGTAAAACGTTCCAAGACAAGGTCCAAACTGATTCCAAAAAAGAAACATTCCAAAAGGCACCTCTCTGATTAAAACAGAAGAAAGGCATAAAAAAGCTTCTTCGATCTATTTCGTTTCGAAGAAGCTTTTCTTTTATTTGATTCTTAAGATCGTTTTCCAATCTCTTACATCCTTTTTGTTCAGCATCCAAGCATCCAGTTGTACATCTCTTCGTACTGTTTTGCGGAACTTGCCCAGGAGAAATCAGCTGCCATTGCACGGTCTACCATCTTGTTCCACTCACGCTTTTTCTCATAATAAATGTACTGTGCATACTTCAGTGTGTTGAACATCTCATGTGCATTATAATTTGCAAAGCTGAATCCCGTTCCGGTTCCCTCATACTCATTGTACGGAATCACAGTGTCTTTCAGACCGCCTGTCTCACGCACGATTGGCAGTGTGCCGTAACGAAGACTCATCAGCTGGCTGAGGCCGCACGGCTCAAACAGGGACGGCATCAGGAATGCATCGCAAGATGCATATATCTTATGAGACATTGCTTCAGAATAGAAGATGTTCGCAGATACTTTGCCCTGATATTTCCATGCGAAATGGCGGAACATATTCTCATATTTCTCTTCGCCGGTTCCAAGGATCACAAACTGGACATCCTGCTGGCACATCTCATCCATCATATAGGCGATCAGGTCGAATCCTTTCTGGTCTGTCAGTCGTGATACGATACCAATCATAAACTTCTTGTCGTCTTTTTCCAGACCAAGCTCTTCCTGAAGTGCTCTCTTATTCTTTACTTTTTCTTTGCGGAAATTCTTTGCGTTATAATTTTTTACTATATATCTATCCGTCTCCGGATTGTATTCATCGTAATCAATGCCGTTTACAATACCACGCAGGTCATGTGCCCTTGCATTGAGCAGTCCGTCAAGATGCTCGCCGTAGAACGGTGTCTTGATCTCCTCTGCATAGGTACGGCTGACGGTCGTGATCGCATCTGCGTAAACCAGTCCGCCTTTCAGGTAATTGGCATCGCCGTAAGCTTCCAGTTTGTCCGGTGTAAAATAGTAGGATGGAAGTCCGGTGATATCCTTTACGGTCTTCATATCCCACACACCCTGGAATTTCAGGTTGTGGATCGTCATGATCGATTTCATGTTGCAGAAGAACTCGCCCTCGTGGAACTTGTCCTTCAGAAATACCGGGATCAGACCGGTCTGCCAGTCGTGGCAGTGTACGATATCCGGTTTAAATCCGATCAGCGGCAGTGCTGAGAGTGCTGCCTTTGAGAAAAAGGCAAACTTCTCGATATCCTCGTAAATATTTCCATATGGTCTTGGTCCTGCCAGGTAGTATTCATTATCAATGAAATAATAATGGATGCCCTCATACATCATATGAAGCACACCTACATACTGGCTTCGCCAGGACAGATCCATATAGAAATGCGTTATGTACTCTAACTGATTTTTATATTCCTCTTTCATACACATATACTTCGGTATGATCACGCGTACGTCAAACTCGTCTTTATTAAAACATTTCGGCAGCGATCCCACTACATCTGCCAGTCCGCCTGTCTTAATAAAAGGTACACATTCTGATGCTACAAATAACACATTTTTCATAAACTTTTCCTCCTAATCGGTACCGCTTTTTTTCATTATAACGCATTTTTTCTCTATTGAAAAGTGTTATCTGTATATTTTGCACAATTTTTATATTTTTTCTCTGATAAAGCTTCCATTTCTTCCATCTGTGTTTTCATCGATTCTTGTATTCCAGGCGGATCTTATCCGCGATCAGAGCAATAAACTCCGAGTTGGTCGGCTTGCCTTTGCCGTTGCTGACCGTATAACCAAATAATTCTTCGATCGTATCCATCTTACCTCTGCTCCACGCTACCTCGATCGCATGACGGATCGCCCGCTCCACACGGCTTGGCGTGGTCTGGTGTTTTTTTGCGATCGTCGGATAGAGGATCTTTGTGATGGAATTGAGCATTTCCATATCACTCACCGACATGATGATCGAATCACGCAGATACTGATAACCTTTGATATGTGCCGGTACGCCGATTTCATGGATGATGTTGGTCACATCCGTCTCCAGGTTGCGTTCCATGTATTCTTTCTTGCTCTCGTAGGCATTTACCTTCTGTACTTTTGCGAAATTACGGTCTTTCTTTACTCTTGTGTGCTTGATTCGGTTGATAACCATCTCATTGTCAAATGGTTTCAGAATATAGTAATCTGCTCCGAGGTCAAATGCATCTTCCGTGATCTTCTCCTGGCCGACGGCTGTAATGACGATGAATGCCGGATGTTTGCGGATTTCCTGATCTTTGTTCACCCGCTCCATGACAGTCAGCCCATCGACTTTGGGCATGACCAGATCCAGAAGTACGACATCCGGCTCCTGCTTTTTGATAATATCATACAGATCTTCGCCATTTCCTGCTTTTCCGACTACATTCAGTTCTTCATCACTGCTCACGATTTTATCCAGAAGCTGTAAAACCTTCGCGTTGTCATCTGCAATCGCTATATTCAGCTTATCCATAAAAGCACCTCCATTTAGTTACAAATATGCCAAAAACTACTTGTATTATAAGCAGAACTTTTGGTGGACGCAAGCAGTTCCTGTCGCATTTTTCTCCCTTTTTTCGACAAACTGCCTTCCATTAAGCTTAAAAGAACAACCTTTCTGTCGTATATGGGCGAAAACCGGATGCATACCTCCCCGCTTACTTCTCCAGCATATTTTCTGCAAAAATTGCATAGCCACGGGATGGATCTGCCACAAAGACATGGGTGACTGCTCCGATCAGCTTTCCGTCCTGAAGGATTGGACTTCCGCTCATGCCCTGGACGATGCCGCCGGTCTTTTCAAGAAGATCCTGATCCTTCACCCGGATCACCATGCTTTTGTTTATATCGCGGTGACTCAGGTTGATTTTTTCTATCTCTACCGTATATTCTTTTACGCTGCCGTCAATCGAGCAGTAGATCGAAGCATTTCCCGTATGCACTTCCTGGCGGTACGCTGTCTGTACAAACGAATGGCCGGACAGTTCCTGCGGCATGGCATATAACATTCCTTTGATCCCGGTCTCGGAATTGGAGGTGATCGTCCCGAGAATCTGGTCATCCCGGTAATAGATCGTCCCGGAGAGTTCGCCCGGATTGCCTTTTTCTCCTTTCTTTACTGCTCCCACGCTTGCCCGGTACAGTTTTCCGTCTCGGATCTGCATCAGAAGCCCAGTGTCCACATCACTGATCCCGTGTCCTAATGCTCCATACTGTTTCTGCCCGTCCACATAGGTCATCGTGCCAAGTCCCTGTGTGTCATCCCGCACCCACACACCCAGTTTGCAGCTGCCATCCTGCATGCGAACCGGCAGAATCTGACATTCTTTTTTGAATCCATTTCTTATAACAGTGAGTCTGATCTTTTTTCCCTGACTTTTTTCGACGATTTCCAGAATTTCTTCTTTTGTGGAAATTTTTTTTCCATCTGCTTTTACGATATAATCCCCCGATTTCAGTATTCCAAGGGAAGGTTCTCTTTCTATGCCATCTGCATCTGTCACGCTCCCGGTCCCGACAACCAAAATCCCTTTTGTTTTCATAAAAATACCGATCGTATTGCCGCCCGGGAGTACCTGCGGCAGCTCTTTTTGCTGTATTTCAACCGTTTTGAGCGGAACGAATCCCAGAAAAGAACACTGGATCTTGATCTTTTCTTCCGGGATTTTTGTATTTTCCGCAGAAACGGATGCATAGACAACCTCATCTTTTACCATACTTTGAAAAGGGAGCTTTATCGTATCGACATCCTCATAAGATGCCACATTCAGCTGATCTGGGATGCTGCTTTTCAGATACCAGAATCCGCCCGTCACAAGAAAAAAGAACAACAGCAAAAACATCGCCAGCGTGCGATAGATTGCCCTTGTTCTTTCTGTTATTTTTTTCTTTTTCACACACGGTCACCTCATCTTTCCCTGCCTCTGCGGCTGATTTTTGATTTGGTTCTAGTATGTGAAACTCAGATTCTTTTACTCTGGCTCATTCTGGAATCCGTGTCCTCTGGCATTTTTTGCCAGCTGACGCATCTCTTTTGCACTGTCAAGCACCATCTGCGTGATCTTTGCTCCGCCGAGGATCCTTGCCAGTTCGTCAATACTCTCTTTCTCATCCAGCTGCCGGATCGAGGTCTGGGTCTCGTTTTCGATAACCTTCTTTTCGATCATAAAATGCACATCTGCCATCGCTGCGATCTGTGCCAGATGCGTGATACAGATCACCTGATGGTTTCCGGCAATCAGTGCCAGCTTTTCGGATACCATCTGTGCAGTGCGTCCGCTGATACCGCTGTCGATCTCATCAAAGATCAGCGTCTCAACCTTCTCCTGGTCTGCCATCACGGATTTGACCGCCAGCATGATCCTGGAAAGCTCACCTCCGGATGCCGTATCCTGCACCGGACGCAGCGGCTGACCCGGATTGGTGGAAATCATAAAACACACTTCGTCCTGCCCGGATAGCATATAATCTTCCAGCAGACGGAAATCGAGTTCAAACTGTACATCCAGAAAATTCAGATCCATCAGAGCCTGCTTCACCTGTTCTGTAAAACGCTGTGCCGCTTCCTTTCGGATGACAGTGAGGTTTTCTGCTTCTTTTTGCAGCTGTTTTTTGCAGGCGGCAAAACGGCTTTTTTGCTCCGCCAGGTATCCTTCGTAGTTTTCAAGTACTGCAAAACGCTGCTTCTTTTCTTCACAGTATGCCTGGATCTTCTCGATCGTATCACCGTATTTCGTCTTCAGATGGTTGATCAGATCAAGCCGCTCCTCTGTCTTTTTCAGCGTTTCTTCATCGACATCCAGCTCATCTGCATATCCGGAGATCTCCCGGTTAAAATCATTCAAAAGGCTGTCCACATCCATCAGCTGGTCATAAAGTGCCTTCAGATCCGAATCGTACTCTGACACGGATGCAAGGCTTCGAAGAGCACGCCCGATCGCTTCCGATGCTCCGTCGGATGCACAGAGCTGATGTGCCTCCAGGACCGATTCCAGGATCTCTTTTCCGTTTGCCAGTCTCTTATAATCGTCCTCCAGTGCCTCATCTTCCCCTTTTTGCAGGGCAGCTTCTTCGATCTCACCAATCTCAAAGCTTAAAAAATCCATCTCTTTTGCTCTGGTGGCATTGTCCAGCTGTGCCTGATCCAGCTCCTTTTTCAGTTCGCCGTATTCCTGATAGCGGGCTTTATATTTTTCTTTTGCCAGAGCCAGCTTTTCTCCTGCAAAATCGTCGAGTAGTTCCAGATGTTTGCGAATATGTAAAAGAGACTGATTCTCATGCTGACCATGGATGTCGATCAGCAGTGTACCGGCTTTTCTGACCATGGAAACCGGAACAGTCTCTCCATTGATCTTGCTGGTCGTCCGCCCCTTTGACAGCCGCCGGCTGATGATCACCTCACCATCTTCCACCGGGATCTCCAGTTCCAGAAGTGCCTGTCGCTGTTCTTCATTTTCAATCACAAAAACAAGCTCCGAAAGTGCATAATCTGCATCTTCCCTTGCAAACCCCTTAAAATTCTGCAGACCAAGGGCAACGGCGATCGAGCCGAGCAGAATGGATTTTCCCGCTCCTGTCTCACCGCTTAAGATATTCAGTCCCTTTCCGAGATTGATATCTGCCTCTTTGATCAGTGCCATGTTCTTCACATGAATATTTGCCAGCATATTACACTCCCATTTCTTTTAATTATGCAGCGGCGTACCGGCTGCAATGATCTTTTTTATCTTATCCATGACGATCAGTGTCTCATCTACGCTGCGGACAGCACACATGATTGTATCGTCCCCTGCGATACAGCCTGCGATCTCCGGCCATTTCATGGCATCAAGTGCCGCTGCCACTGCCATCGCCATACCCGCCACCGTCTTTACGACCAGTATATTCTGTGCCATATCCATCGCCACAAAGCCATCCCGCAGGATACGGAGATATTTTTCATTCATGCCCGTCTCGGTACCCTGCATCACTTTGTAAACCTGGCGGCCTCTGTCGTTGGTTACTTTTGTCAGCTTCATTTCCCGGATATCACGGGAAACGGTTGCCTGCGTCACCGGAAAGCCCTCTGCGTTGAGCTTTTCTGCCAGCTCTTCCTGTGTCTCTATGTCATCTCTGCTGATCAGATCCAGGATCTTTGCGTGTCTGTTGATCTTCACCCTTCATTTCCTCCTACTGGTCATTCATCTTGTTTCTCAGGACTTCAAGAAAACTGATGTTGTTTATCTTTATCAGTCGTGTCATACGGCTGGAACGGTAAATGCGGATACAGTCACCGATTCCCAGTTTGACACAGGTATCTCCGTCAAACGATGCGGCTGCCTCATCCCAGCCCGCGGTATGTCCGTGCAGCAGCTCCACCGTGATCTCCGCATCTGCCGGAAGCACGATGCTTCGTGTATTAAGCGTGTGCGGTGCGATTGGCGTAAGCAGGATCAGAGAAGCCTCCGGGGAAACGATCGGTCCACCTGCCGAGAGGCTGTATCCGGTTGATCCGGTCGGCGTAGAGATGATGATGCCGTCCGCACTGTAAGAACGTAAAAACTCGCCATTGACATAAATATTAAAGTCAATGATCTGAAGCCTTCCGCTTCTTGCGATCACGATATCATTGAGTGCAAAATCCTGCAGCAGCTTTTTCTTGTGGCTGTAGGCACAGCCTTCGAGCATCATCCGGTCTTCGATCACCACGTTGTCATCGATCAGCCGGTCCAGTGCCTCTTCCATATTGTCACCGTCCACCTCTGCCAGATAGCCGAGTGTCCCCTTATTCACTCCGAGAAGCGGGATATTCCGCTCGATCATGTCTCTGGCCGCCTGTAAAAGCGTGCCGTCCCCGCCAACCACCAAAATACATTCGGTGTCATCCGGGATCAGATTCGCATTCGTATATTTATAAGAACGCAAGCTTTCTTTTCCCTGGCGTTCCTGTATGATGCACTGTTTTCCTCTGAAATTCAGATAGGCTTTGATCTCTTTTGCGATCTTTCCTTCCGGATCTTTCATACTGTTTGATATTACATAAAATCTGTCCATTCTTTATCCAGCCTTATTTATCAAGCGTTCCGTGTGCCTGTCCAACGACTGCATCCACATCCATGTCACCGTCTGTCATCTCGGTCCCTTCCGGCTTTTTCTGCAGATAGAGCAGATACTCAATGTTTCCTTCCGGTCCTTTGATCGGTGAAAAATCAAGTGCCAGCGGCTGCAGATACTGCTCTTTTGCAAAAACAATGACTTTTTCGATCACTTCTTTGTGAACGGCCGGATCACGCACCACGCCTTTTTTGCCGACTTTTTCTCTGCCTGCCTCAAACTGTGGTTTGATCAGACAGACGATCTGCCCATCCTGGCTTAAAAGATTCCGGACCGGAAGCAGTACCTTGGTCAGAGAAATAAAAGACACATCGATCGATGAAAAATCAACCGGCTCTTCGATATCTTCCGGTGTCACATAGCGGATGTTGGTCTTTTCCATGCAGACCACACGCTCATCGTTGCGAAGTTTCCAGTCCAGCTGTCCATGTCCGACATCCACAGAGTAGACTTTTACCGCTCCGTTCTGAAGCATACAGTCCGTAAATCCGCCTGTCGATGCACCAACATCCATGCAGACCTTTCCTTCCAGTTCCACGCCGAAATTTTTCATGGCTTTTTCCAGTTTCAGACCGCCACGGCTGACATAACGCAGTGTATTTCCACGCACTTCAATCTCTGCCGCACAGTCAAACATCGATCCGGCCTTGTCTTCTTTCTGTCCGTTGACATAGACACAGCCTGCCATGATCACCGCTTTTGCTTTCTCTCTTGAAGCCGCATGCCCTCTCTGGACAAGCAGCACATCCAGTCTTTCTTTCATCTGTGCTCCTTTTTTGCAGCCGCTTTTAAAGTCCCATGGCTGCCGCAATTATTTTCTTTTCTATCGTTTCTGCATCAATACCGCATTCTTTTTTAAGGATTTCTACGTTTCCATGCTCGATATAAGCATCCGGCAGGGCAATGTTCATCACCTGCACATCGCTTCCAATCTCCTCGTAAAATTCTGATACATGCTCGCCGAATCCACCTTCCAGGACATTCTCTTCCAGTGTCACGATCAGCTTATGCTCTTTCGTCAGTGCAAGCAGACGCTCCTCGTCAAGCGGTTTTACAAACCGTGCGTTGATCAGGGTACACTCAAAACCTTTGCGTTTCAAATTCTGACGCACTTCATGTGCTGTCTTTACCATGCTGCCGACTGCGATCAGGGCAATGCATTCTTCATCATAGAGCAATTCGCTTTTGCCGTATACGATCTTAGCACGATGCTCAGAAAGCCCGTCATAGGCTTCGCCCCTTGGATAACGCAGGGCGATCGGACCGTCAGAGGAAATTGCAAATTTCAGCATATCGGACAGCTCCCATTTGTTTTTTGGTGCCATCACGCACATATTCGGGATCAGAGATAAATAGGAGAGATCAAAAATCCCCTGATGCGTCTCTCCGTCACTGCCAACCAGACCTGCACGGTCAACTGCAAAGATCACATGCAGGTTCTGGATACAGACATCGTGCACGATCTGGTCAAAAGCACGCTGTAAAAAGGATGAATACACCGCCACGACCGGGATCATGCCGCCCGCTGCCAGACCGGCTGCAAAGGTCACTGCATGCTGTTCTGCGATCCCCACATCAAAGAAACGCTCCGGAAAGACATTTTTAAACCGTTTCAGTCCGGTTCCGTCCGGCATTGCTGCCGTGATTGCCACAAGATTCTCCTGCCTCTCCCCCATTTTTCGCATAACGGTCGCAAACACATCCGTATAGTTGGCTTTTGTCCGCTTATGGAGCGGAAGTCCGGTGGCAATGTCAAACGGCTCTGCCCCATGGAATCTCGCCGGATGACGTTCCGCCGGTACATATCCTCTGCCTTTCTGCGTCAGTATATGAAGAAGCACCGGTCCGTTCACCTTGCGTGCCTCCTTGAAAGCACGCATCAGTCTGCCGATATCGTGTCCATCGATCGGCCCTAAGTAAGTCAGCCCCATCTCTTCAAACCACATCCCCGGAATAAACAGCTGTTTGATCCCGCTTTTTGTCTTTTTGATCCTGCGGACCACGCGGTCGCCGTAAACCGGGATTTTTTTTAATGTATCCGAAACGCCCTGTTTTAATTCCTGATAGGCATCGTTTGTGCGAAGTTTGCCGAGATAGTCCGACATTCCGCCGACGTTCTCCGAAATCGACATATTGTTGTCATTTAATACAATGATAAAATTGCTTTTCAGCCTGGCAGCATTGTTCATCGCCTCGTATGCCATGCCGCCGGTCAGAGATCCATCTCCGATCACCGAGATCACGGAATAATCTTCTCCCTGCAGATCTCTTGCCGCCACATAACCAAGCCCTGCCGATATGGAGGTGGAGCTGTGTCCTGTATCAAAACTGTCACAGCTGCTCTCACAGCGTTTCGGGAAACCGCTCATCCCCCCGAATTTACGCAGATTTGCAAAATTCTCTCTGCGGCCAGTCAGCAGTTTATGTGTGTAAGCCTGGTGTCCGACATCCCATATCATCTTATCTTTCGGAAGATCAAACACCAGATGCATCGCCATGGTAAGTTCCACCACACCAAGGTTCGATGCCAGATGTCCTCCGCTCTCACTGATCGTGCGGATCAGGAACTCCCGGATCTCATCTGCAAGCAGTGGCAGCTCTTCCTTTTTCAGATTTTTGATATCATTCGGATGATTTATCTTCTCTAATACCATAGTCAATCGCTCCTTATTTTTTCCGGTTGACCAGCATCAGCACCAGCTCTTCCAGAAAATCATTTTTTCGGCCAAGCGACTGTAAGGCAGAAACTGCACGTTTTGAAATCTCTTCCACATCGCTCTTTGCTTTTTCGATCCCTTCGATCGTCACGTAAGTAGTCTTGTCATTTTTCTCATCGCTGAATACCGGCTTGCCAAGCTCGTCCGTCGTGCTTGTGACATCTAAAATGTCATCCCGGATCTGAAATGCCAGCCCGATATCTCTTGCAGAATCTTCGATCACTTTTATTTCTGCCTCCGATGCCCCGGCCAGTGCCGCACCGACCATCATGGACGCTTCGATCAGAGCACTTGTTTTCAGACGGTAAATAAAATCCAGTTTCTCTCTGGAAATCTCTCTGCCTGCAGCTTCCACATCCACGCACTGACCGCCAAGCATCCCGTAAATCCCTGTCTTTTTCGTCAGAATCTGCAGTGCTTTCCCGATCGCCGGATTGCCCGGTTCGATCTCAAAGGCACGCACTGCCGTCTCATAGGCATAATTGAGCAGTGCATCGCCTGCCAGGATTGCCATCGCTTCCCCATATACAATGTGCGTTGTCCTGCGGCCTCTGCGGTACTCGTCGTTATCCAGTGCCGGGAGATCATCGTGGATCAGTGAGTGGGTATGTATCATCTCCATCGCTGCCATAAAAGGCTCGATGATCTGCCCTTCTCCGCCAAACATCCGGTAAGTCTCCAGCATCAGAAGCGGCCGGAGGCGTTTGCCTCCCGCACGCATACTGTAATTCATCGCCTCAAGAACCGTTTTCTGAAATCCTTCTTCTTTCGGAAGATAGTATTCCAGAATCCCGGTGATCTTTTCCTGGCGTTTTTCCATCTCCAGATTAAAATTCATCTGCTTCTCCCTCTTCATTCAAAACAAGAATTTTCTTTTCTACGGTATCAATCTGCTGATTGCAGAACTTTATAAGCTCTATGCCTTCCTGATATCCCAGAAAAGAATCCTCCAGTGTTGTATCTTTCTTCTCCAGTTTCTGGATGATCTCATCCAGACGCAGAAATGCTTCTTCCAGTGTCCGTTCTTTTTCTTTCTTTTCTGTACTTTCTGTCTGTTTTGCCATCTTTACACCTCACCTGCATCCTGCTTGTCTTTCTGAATATCCGTTACCTTCGCCTGCAGCCGTCCGTCCGATACATACACACAGATCGTGTCCCCCTTTTTGACCTGCCCGGTCTGTGTGATCTTCCTGCCGTGTACGTCCGCAGTATAACAATAGCCCTGCCCCAGCTTTTCAAGCGGAGACAGTCCCTTTAACTTTTCGATATAAATCTGCATCCGGTGCCTGCTGTCCCTGTATTTTTCCCGCATCAGCACCTGCAGACGCTGCCTGTCATACTCCATCTCCTGTCTGGACAACGCAAGCTTCTGCTGCATGGCCTCCGCCAGATCTTCCTGTGCCCTTGCAAGACGCATTTTCTGATCCTGAAGCTTCTCCTGCGGTCCTAAAAGGGAGAGGATTTTCTCTCTTCTTGCCAGCTCATCCCTTTTATCCTGCACTTTTCTGGTTACAGCCTCAAAGAGCCGGCTCTTCTGGCGGTATAACTCGCCCTGGAGGGCTGAAATATCCGCAACTGCAAGCTCAGCTGCCGCCGATGGCGTCGGAGCACGCAAATCTGCCACATAATCTGCGATTGTAGTGTCCGTCTCATGACCTACCGCTGAGATCACCGGGGTATTGCAGGAAAAGATCACTCTTGCCGTTTCTTCTTCATTAAATGCCCAGAGATCCTCGATCGAGCCACCGCCACGCCCGGCGATAATCACATCAACGCCATACGCATCCAGCATGGCAATGCCTTTTGCCACACTTTCTGCGGCACCTTCGCCCTGCACCAGTGCCGGATAGAGGATGATCTGAATACCCGGATTGCGTCTTCTGGAAATCTGAATGATATCCCGCACAGCGGCACCGGTCGGTGCTGTCACAACTCCCAGTTTCTTCACAAAGGGCGGAATCGGTTTCTTATAAACGGGATCAAACATCCCCATCTCTTCTAATTCTGCTTTCAGTGCCTCAAACTTCTCATAGAGAAGTCCGGCACCGTCTAACAGAATCCTGGATGCATAGAGCTGATATGTGCCGTCTCTTTCATAAACACTGATGTTGCCAAGCACAAGAACCTGCTGACCGTTTTTCATGCCAAAAGCCAGTCCCTTTCTGGCACTGGCAAACATGACACAGGAAATCGTTCCGCTCTCATCTTTCAACGAAAAATAGATGTGTCCCGATGTATGATATTTACAGTTTGAGACTTCTCCTTTCATGTAAATGCTCCGCAGCACCACATCCTGTGTAAACATGGACTTGATGTAGGCATTTACCTGTCTCACAGTATAGACATTCTGCACGCACCCACCTCTTTTGTCATCCGGCAGTCAAGGGCTCTTTATACCAGTTTAGCCAGAACGCCGTTAATAAATGCAGAAGAGGTATCACCTCCGAAAATTTTGGCAAGCTCAACTGCTTCGTTGATCGCAACTCCCTGTGGGATATCGTCATCATACTTCATCTCATAGACTGCAAGACGCAGCAGAGTAAGCTCTACTTTCCCCATACGGTCTGTTCTCCAGCCCTTTGCCGCTTCATTGATCTGCCCGTCAATCTGTTCCAGATTTTCTTTGATCTTCTCATATTTTTTTCTGATATAAGTAAGGTCTTCCTGTTTTGCATCGGAAATCCCTTCGTAATACATCATTTCCTGCTGCTCAAGCTCCTCTTCCTTATAGAACTCTGTCAGAAAGAGTAATTTAAAAATATGTTCTCGTTCCTCTCGTCTAGTCACTTTTTCCTCCGCTGTCTTTAAAAGAAAACGTAAAAAATCCGATCACCATCCGGAGTTTAAGTACGCCTTGGGAACGGACTTTTACGCTGCTTTTAAGCTGTTTTATTTTTCTTTTGATATGCTTACATTTGCAATCTGGATATCAACCTTCTCTACTTCAAGACCGGTCATATTCTCGATCGCTGCTTTTACCTTTTCCTGAACCTTTTTGCAGGTCTTCGGTACGCTGTATCCATATGCAATGTTGAGTGCCACATTTACATTTACAATACCGTCTTCTACCTTTACACGGATCCCTTTTGACAGGCTCTTCTTGCCCAGTTTGCTGACCAGTTCGTTTGTGATATTGCCTGCCATGCTGGCAACGCCCTCTACTTCTGTGGCAGCCAGCCCTGCGATGATCGCCACAACTTCATCTGCGATCTGAACCTGTCCCATGTTTCCGTTTTCCAGTGTATATCCGGTCTGATTTTCATCTTTTTCCATGATGTAAACCCTCCTGTCTTAGAATTCTTTGCATCTATCGCTATTATAACACCCGAAAGGTATTTTGAAAAGCTTTTTTAGTTTCTTCCAAACTCGGTCAGCACCAGACCTTCGTTTCGATCCAGTGTCATTCCGATGCTCCAGGAATTTACCCACAGAAGCAGCGGATTGCCCTTTAAGTCTTTGATCTTCTTCATATCGGATGTTCCAACCAGCTTGTTGAGGTCGATATCCTTGTTCTCGATCCAGCGGATGTACTCATACGGAAGGGTTTCCATACGGATCTCCACGTTGTATTCATTCTCCAGGCGGTACTTCAGCACCTCAAACTGCAGCACGCCGACAACGCCGACGATGATCTCTTCCATACCGGTATTGTACTCCTGGAAGATCTGGATCGCTCCTTCCTGTGCGATCTGCGTGATCCCTTTGACGAACTGTTTTCTCTTCATCGTATCGACCTGACGCACTCTCGCAAAATGCTCCGGTGCAAACGTCGGAATGCCCTCGTAGGCAAATTTTTTGCCCGGCATACAGATCGTATCTCCGATGGAAAAGATGCCCGGATCAAACACACCGATGATGTCACCTGCATAGGCCTTGTCCACGATATGACGCTCCTGTGCCATCATCTGCTGCGGCTGGGAAAGACGCTGCTTACGGTTTCCCTGCACATGGTAAACTTCCATACCGGCATCAAATTCTCCGGAACAGATTCGCATAAACGCGATACGATCACGGTGAGCCTTGTTCATATTTGCCTGGATCTTAAATACAAAAGCAGAAAAATCTTCTTTGATCGGATCGACCACGCCGATATCTGCCGTTCTCGGAAGCGGTGAAGTTGTCATATTCAGGAAATGCTTCAGGAAAATCTCCACTCCGAAGTTCGTCAGGGCAGAACCGAAAAATACCGGGGAGAGTTCTCCTTTGCTGACCAGATCCTGGTCAAATTCTGCACTCGCACCGTCCAGAAGCTCGATTTCTTCAAGCAGCTGTGCTTTCTGATCACTTGTCACGATCTCATCGATCTCCGGAGAATCCAGCGGGATCTCTCTTGTCTCACCCTCTTTGGTACCCTTCTCTGTATCGGTAAAGACGGTGATCTTCTGGCTTCCACGCTCATAGACACCTTTGAAATTCTTTCCGGAACCGATCGGCCAGTTGATCGGGCAGGTCGCAATGCCAAGCTCCTTTTCGATGTCATCGAGCAGATCGAAGGTATCATTGGCATCACGGTCCATTTTATTGATAAAGGTAAAAATCGGAATATGACGCATCACACAGACTTTAAACAGCTTTCTGGTCTGTGCCTCTACACCCTTGGAAGCATCGATGACCATGACCGCAGAATCTGCTGCCATCAGCGTACGGTACGTATCCTCTGAGAAGTCCTGATGACCCGGTGTGTCCAGGATGTTGATACAAAAACCATCATAATTAAACTGCAGCACGGAGGAAGTTACCGAAATACCTCTTTCTTTTTCAATTTCCATCCAGTCTGAGACTGCATGGCGTGCCGTTGCCTTTCCCTTTACAGAACCTGCCAGATTGATGGCACCTCCGTACAACAGGAATTTCTCTGTCAACGTTGTTTTTCCGGCATCCGGATGCGAAATGATCGCAAAAGTTCTTCTTCTTTTAATTTCACTTGCTATATCAGCCACTATGCTTCCTCCATGTTCTTTGTTCTATTGATCTGTTTTATCCTATAAGATTGCTTATTTCAGTAAATCTGAAACTCGCAATCCACTTTCACTGCCTGTTCACGAATGCAGCTGCTTCACGAGCTGTATTCAAACAATCGCTATTTTAACAAGCAAGTTTCCAGCTGTCAAGCAAGCGGCCATACTTTTCCCATTTCCTGTGCAATCTCTTTGATCTTCTCCAGAGAATAACCGGTATACCGCATGATTTTATCGGTCGGTTCCGCTTCCCGGATCATCATCTGTGCAAGGTTATGGCTCTTCTGTTCTATTCCAGACTCGATTCCCTGTTCGATTCCCTGTTCGATTCCCTGCTCTATTCCACGTTCTATTACCAAGTCTGATAAATTACACATAAGGTTCATCTCCTTTCCCAACTCATTGTCCATTCTCATCTGATATATTTCTTCCAGCTCTTTTTTCTTTTCCAGATAGGTCTTTTGTTCTGAAAACAGTGTATTTAACATTCCTAAAAGTTCATCGTTTGTTTCCATTTTTTCATTCAGTGCAATGATCACTACCGATAACTTATCATATGATTCCGGTCTGTCCGGCAATCCTGAGATAATATCCTGCTTTTTAATAGAATATTCTGATATTGCATTTCCAATTTTCTTTGGTGCCTGCATGCAAACCCAGATAGAGTACACTTTCTTCATATCATCGTACTTTGAATGTTCAAACTCTGTCCCAAGCTGTGCTGAAATCATTCTGGCATCATAAAAAATTCCTCTTGTCACGATTTCATATCCCGGATAGTAAGATTTCTGTGCTTCCAGATTCACAATCATGCGAATATGCCCTTCTTCATTCGGAATATGTACATAAAAACGGATATCGTAATAAATTTCTCCCTCATCCGCCACTTTATCTTCATTGGCAAGTCCTGCAATTCTCTTTTCCTCTTCCATATGCAGTACTCTTTTTTGATTTGTTTTTCCCGGATCAATTGATACCACTGCTATCTCAGGTGTACCTTCTATGCAAGGTATAATTTCTTCTACTGACATTCCTGCAAATTCTTTGACCGTACGTGCCAGAATCCGTGCAAGGATTTCTTTCTGGCTTAAAACACGTTTACATTGCGTATCATAACGCACTTTCACATCTGCCGAAGCCATGGCTCTTGAAAGTTCATTTTTCATTCATTTCTCCTGTCATTATAAAATATTCTGTTAGCTTTTTCAATATTTAGGGATTCTGACATGCCTGATTAAAACGACAGTCCCGGAACAGAATGTTCCTGTTTGATTTTATGTTTTCTATTATAACATACTTTTTAATAAATGACAGGAGTTCCCCTGATATTTTACAGTTTTTTAAGATTTTCCTCTATCTGACATATCATTTCTTTTGCTTCTTCCCAGCTGATCTGTTTCTTGTCAAAATCCTGATATCTTGCATAAATTTTCTGAAATGGATATGCTTTTTCATTGAGATGTATTCCTACTGGGATCAGATAATCGTACTTACACAGTTCTTCTATCGGAGAAGAACACTGGTAGCGTGTGATGTCATCTTCTTGCATCAGAATATCCAGTACCCACTTCTCGATTTTTCCGGAAGGATGCAATCCTGCGGAACGGACATACATTTCTGTTTCTTCTTCTCCCATATATTCAAGAAGTTGTGTAACTCCACTGTTTTTTCGATCCAGAAGCAGTATCTTGATTGGTTCTTTTTTCTGGATGTATTTTTTAATATCTTCTTTCTGATATTCATATTCCAGACTGTCAATCGCTTTTTCCAGTCCGGCATTAATTTCTTCCTGGTTGAAAACAGTTCTCATATCCTTAGCAGTCTGAATCGCAGCTGCTTTTACATAATAATCATTGCTATGCTCTAACATATAGAAAAGACGATCAAATCCTTTCTTCCCTCTTGCCAGAATTTTATTTTCCTCATAAAACAGTCTTACCCAGGTCTTTTTTTCTTCTGCCTCCATTGTTTCTGCAAAACGCAGATATGCTCTCATGCTCTTTTCGTTCCACGAAAAACAGTTCACCCACACCTGAAAAAAACTCAAAACGGCATACCCCCGCACCCGACTCCTTTTATCTTCCATCAAATCCCGCAGACGACTCAGGCTTCTCCTTGTTCTCCCTATACAAAGAGAATCTGTTGCATCAACACACACCAGTTCCGCTTTATCATATGTCAGATTATAAAGAAGTCTTTCATTCTCCGGCGTGTACCAGCCAACCAGAATTTCTGCTGCCGTCCACCGGACATCCTGTTTTCTGCTTTTGAGACATTTCCGCAAAAACTTCATCTCTTTTTCATTCAGGATCAGATATTTATCATTCAATTCTTCGATTCTTTTTATTTTTGTTTTTATCACTGTGTCCCCTATTCCCACATATAGTTATGATTCTATTATTCCTATGATGCCTTCTATTATTTTTTATAGGACTACAAAAATCAAAAATCTTCGCAGTCCCATATTTTTAAATCAAACGGCAGTATTCTCTCTCTACCTTGCCTTCATCTGAAGTAACATATTGCAAGATACCACCTTTTTCGTTGAAAATCATGCTAAAATCCAACTCTTCAAGATACTTTTCTAGATACACGGCTAATGTTTTCATTTCTCCTGCATAAAAGCAATCCTTAAACCAGCCATTACTTCCAATCATATAACCCTGAACTTTGTTGTCTGCTTTTTTCAACTCATTCTTAAATTCTTTTTCAGATATCGCTTTTACTGTATTTTTGTTTAATATTTCCGGTCTTTTCGCCAAAAATTCCCAAAAAGCTTCTTTTTCATTTTTACGATATCCCTGCTTTAATTTTTTCCTGCATCGTTCCTGATATTGGGAAATTATATACCTTTGAAGTACAAATTTCTCTGCTTCCTCATCCCTAATACAAAGCAAAACTTCACCCTCTTTTATCCATTTTTCCAGAGGATATCCACAATAAAACAGTGCCAGCATTTCTTCACTGTTTTTACAGAAATAATCTTTATCAACATGAAGCATGTAGCATTTTTTCTTTTCAATCCACGTAATGCTTATTTCATATAATTTCGTTTTCCCGTAAATCAAGCCTGCAAATAAAAAGTCAAGGCTAAATTGAAG
>UMCM01016828.1_pt1 | contig 87469 bp, 114 predicted proteins | sample 1964231 | NCBI WGS metagenome assembly UMCM01 (sample SAMEA4835968, study PRJEB28245) | human gut metagenome | biome: gut microbiome; material: fecal sample | place: Denmark | collected 2008
GCAGATTCTGAACCATCGGGTTTGTTACCGTTGATAACAACATCCATTGCCAGAGTATCCATTGCATAACCAAGCTGAACACCGAAGTCACGAAGGTAGATTGCCAATACATCCAGAGATACGTAGTTACGAACTTCATCAGTAAGTTTGAATCCCTTACCAATTTTGAAGAGACTTACTGATTTCTGTCCAAAGCTTACATCTCCCAATGGGATAGTTTCTGCTTCGTTAACCTTTGCAGGTGCAGCATCGGACATATTAATCATCGGCATGATTGCGCTAAGACCACTGATTGACTGGTCAGATGCAATAATCTCCGGATAGAACGGAGCTTGACGCATACCAAGAGTGATAGCAGAACGAATGATTTCCGGAACAATCCAACGAACATCTTGCTGAGGCATCGTGAAGATGTTTTCCATTGTGTCGATTTTCGGATTGATATCCAACTTCTCGAACAATTCATCTTGGGTAATACCCCATTTACCAGTGGTAAGTTCACCTAATGTGATGTCCACAGGTTTTTTGTTCTGTGAACCTTGACGGTAAGCATCCAACTGCTGTACCATTTGAGGAAGTTCTTTTGCGAAGTCTTCTCTCTTCAATTTTGAAATATCAACTTTTTCCATGTTTCTTCTTCTCTTATTTAATAAGTACTTGAATTACCTCGTTTGCCTCATCTGCAGGTGTGATGGCAATGAAAGGTGTAGCATCTGTTGACTGGTTTGCTTTTACAAATCGGCCGTTCAGTAAGTCACCAGAGGGAACTACATATCCTGCTTTTAAGTCAGCAGCATTAGATACCCAGTTACAAATCATGTAACCTTCCACAGCAACAGTTACCTCTACTGGGAATTTGTTCTGTGCCTGGTAAGCAGGATTTACATTGTCGGTTACTGCCACTCCGATATATACCTGAGTAGATTCAGTGTAAGGTTCAATTAAACCGTCTTCTCCAAGAGCTACCGGCATACCTTGCAAAATTGTTTCACCCTCTTTTACACAGAAAGCTTGGTGCAATTTGTGTGATTCACTTTTGTAAATCACCGCTCTTGGGGTCTTTTCCCCAAACAGCGTCATTGGCTGGTCTTTATTTACGATTTTAGTCATAACAGTGATATTTATCGATTATTACTTGAATTTCTTCTTATACAAGTCTTCGAGGGTTTCCGAAGTAGACTTGGCTTCTGCATTCGAAGTAGTTGCAGGTTTCTGAGTTCCAGTCTTTTCATCAGTCTCTGCAACAGAAGAAGCACGGCTTACATCATGAGAACCACAGCTTGCACATACCATTGGGAATTTTTCTTCCAGACGACTCTGATAATCCTTAGTTAAGGAGATGAGAGTAACGATGCCAGTAGTTTCGGCATTCAACATTGTAACAATAGTTTCATCGGCTTTATCACCCATCAACTTCTTGTAAGTAGTAACAGCATTTTCACGGAGAGAAGCAATGTGATTCTTTCCTACAGTTGCCATTTCCTTCAAGTTTGCAACTTCTGCATTCAGGTTGGTAATCTGTTCTGTAAGAGAAGATTTCTCTGTAGTAAGATTATCTACCGTTGTCTGAAGACTGTTTTTGGATGATACCAAGCTTTGAATACAAGAAATAACTTCTTCCTGAGTCATTTCTTTGCCCTCTGCCAGAGATAACATATTATCTCCGAAAAGCTTTTCTAAAAATTCTTGCAATTCTTTGTTCATATTTTCTTTATTAGGATTATGATTTTCTTGGGTACCATTATCATTAAAAGAATCTGGAGTATTGTCCTTTTCTTGGAATGAGTTGAAGTCCGTTTTGTAGTCAGTAAAGAAGTACTGTTTGGACTTGTCATCCCGATATTCCTCATAAGAAGACCAGGTTCTTTTTGCAAAGGTTGGATTAATGATTTTACCATCTTCACCAATCTTTTGAGCAAATGAATCAGCTCCATGAGATACCAGGGATGTTTCCATATATCGAACTACCTCAGTAACTATTCTACGAACCATTTCACCCTTAGAGTCATAAGTACCAAGCTTTTGGTAGAATTCACCATCTTCCATTCCTGGATGTGATTTATCCCACTTAAACTGTACTGTTACTGAGTTACTGTGAATTGAAGGAGGTTCCATAAGAATACCTCTAGCAATTCTTGGGTTAGCTTTACCATCAATCTTCAGAATACCATTGATACCTGCAGGTATAGTAAAACTTCCATCCTTATAAGACTCCTGCCACATTACTTGAGATACAGCTCCAATGGCATTACCAATATTGGTTTCATGGTCGCAATTTACTGTTTGTCCAAGTAACATTCTCATAGAAGCCTTAAGTACTCCATTCTGACCAAAGTCAGTAGGATTCCAGTTCTTAGATACAATCGTTTCAGAAAGTAATCTGAACATAGGTTCAATGAACTCTTCATCCTTTGGAGTAAGTTCTGATTTATCAAGGTTTGGATAATAGGTATTATAATCTATATCTCCTCCCCAAAATCCAAATTGAGCAATGGTATCCGGTGTCGGAGTCTTCCATTTGTAATAATTCTCTGAGAAAGCCTGGGCTCCAACTGATTCTGGGATATACCCAGCCATAATGGTATGACCCTGGCCAATCACCATTGAATCAAGATGCTCTTTGTTTTTCTTAGTAAATTTACTCATCTTGCTTTTGTATTTTGGTCTCCACGAGATGGAGCCGGATTAGTTTTATCTCTTGACCTACGAGCAGATTGGTTTTTATCATCCTGCCTTTGCTTCTTCTTAGTTCCCTCTTGAGGGTCTGAATTACCCTTAGCAAATTGGTCCTCAAGTGAAACTCTTGGTTCGTCTTCATCAGGAGAATCATAACCCATTGCCCAAGCATATTGGTCTTGGCTAATGATACCAGCCTTATATAATAAATCCAGATTTTGGATTTTATACTGAAGACCTTGTTGAACCTTAACTTCGTCGGAGATAGTTGAAGTTCCCCATGATATCTTTATTCCCTTATTATCAAAGCCTGCCAGACGCAGTTCTAGAGAATAAAGAAAATCCAATACATAAGTTACAAGCATTTGGATATTTTTTAACTGGCTAATTAACTTAGACAGCATTATACCCGTTGCTCCTTCTCCTGTTATTGAACTAACTCCGATAAGGTTTCCATTAACTCCCAAACCATTTGCAACTGATTGCTGATTCATATTCCAGGGTTTCTCAATATTACCAAGTTCCTTGGTAGTTGAATTGAGTTTAAACTCATGGTCATCAATGTAACCAGTTACTATACCGTCTTTCATACCATTACGAAGATTTCTTTTCAAATCTTTTAATGTACGTTCAAGACGGGATTGATAAGCTTGTAAGCTTTCATTTGGATTCTGGTCTGGTTTAGTCATCTTAGCTTCCAAGAATCCTACCATACCAACCATTTCCATGATGTGTTTGAAGTTAACCTTCATATCATGTTGGCCTTTTAATGAATCCAATGCTGCCATAAATGGTGGAATCCCATAAGGTTCATCGGTATCATTAAACATACCAGCATACACATAAGTTTCTGGGTTTAGTTTGATATAATCTTGGTGCTTTACGAAGTAATTCTTATTCCTCTGGTAAGGAGAATATACTCCATTGTTCTCTCTTTTGAAAACAATGTTCTCGGGTCTAAGGAATAAGACTGTATCCAAACCATCCAACATATCATTAGGAACTCCTTCAACGGATATAGCTCCACTAACAAGGCATTGTACAATCATCTTATTAACTAGACCATCTATACCAGCAGTATACCTAGACCATTTCTTAGTAGCTTCAGTAAGATGTTTTCTCATCTTATCTGCTTCAGCATCTGAGTTGTTTGGGAATGTTACCGTATGACCAGTATTTGCCAACTTAAACATATCCTGCAAAGCAATGCCCATATCCGGATTTACCTTATATAAATCACGAATCAAAGGGATTACTTCAACACGAAAAGAAGGGTCTACCATTACGGTCATCCCTTTCAGAGTACTGAGTAAAGAGTTATCTTCATCCACTGATACTCTACCAGGAGATATAGCAGCAGCTTTTGGCTTGCTTGGCTCCTTGTTTGATTCAGGAGGTGGGTCTTTCTTTCTACCCCAACTCCAATTAAAATTGAGCTTTTTCATTTCGGTTGTACTATTACGTTAGTTTTTCCTTTTCTTATGTGATTACAGATTGCTTTACCGAATATAGAGTCATCTGCATATACATCCCCCTCTAGGTCTACATCTACTGTAGAATTATTAGCTCTATGTTTACCCATTGCAACTGGCCTACCTAAACCATCATATATGAAGGTATATGCTTCTTGAACAAAGAAAGGGTCTTTAACAGTGATATTATCTTCTCGAATATCCTGTTCAAGTCCCTCTACAATAACAGAACGGTTCTTTTGTGTAGTTAACCATCCTGGAGATTTATCTACCTCAGGTCTAGATTTACCTTTCTTCTTAAGCATTTTCTGATAATAATACAGTTTAGGATAACCTTCAGTTTGAAGAGCAGAAGTTACTGCCAATCCAACATCATTGGATTCTGGAGCAATAGTGGCAAAGTTAAATAAATGCCCTGTATCTCCAAGCAATCTTGCATACTTATCTACTGAAAGTCTACCTTTGAATACTGCTTGTTCTTCTCCTTGTTTATCCATGCATGTAAATGCAGAGTAGTCAGAAGACCTACCAGTTGAAACGTCGGCACCAATGAAGTATTCCTTATCTGGGGTTGGTTCCAAGAATTGCCGATATTGACCATTAAACCTTTTCTTAATAACCGGATAATCACTAAGACAGTCTTCGATAGCTTTTATATCAGCTAAGTCGAAGACCGTATTTCCAGATGATAAGAAGTCACCATCAATTTCTTGTGCAGTTCTTTTTGTTCCAAGAGCAGAAGACATTTCATTGTACCAATTAATATCTCGTTCTGGGTGCATTTGCCAATACAATCTGAGTGGGTTAAATGGATTCCCACCTGCAATAGCATCAACCCAAGTAGAATGGTAAAAGTTACCAACTCCATAAGGAGTGGAATTGATGATAGCAGCTCCACCAGTGGAAAGAGTAGGAAAAGCGGCTGCCCAAATCTGGGCTGCCCATCTAACTACTGCTGCTTCATCAATTACCAATAAGGATAGAGATTCCGAACGACCAGCTTCAGAAGACGTTGGGATAGATTCTATGAATGAGCCATTATCAAACTCTATCATTGATGCAGAACCATATTCTCCCGAACGACCATTTATAATCGGTGTCTGTAAATACCATGGCAGGTTTTTGTACATGAACTTAATCTTCTTAAGTACCTTCTTTGCTGTTGTGTCCTTGATTGAGATAATGTTAATCTTCTTGTTAGGATGATACATTGCCAACCATAGGCAGTACATAGAAATAAGCTCTGTAATACCTGCCTGTCTGAACTTAAGCAGAATATTGAAACGTTCTTTTACGAAATTATACAGAACCGATTTTTGATACGGGTAAAGTTCAAATCTTACCTTTCCCCTCATAGGGTGTATCACATAAGTGAAAAGGCTAAAGTAAAAAACATCATTACTAACCTTAGCAAGTGTTGCTAGTTCTTCCCTTGTGAGAGCAGATGTGTTAGTTTCTATGTTAATCTTCTTTGCCATAATCAAAAGTTATATGTTACTGAAAACTCTAAGTCAGCTTTTATTCCCGAAAAGAACTTCGGATAATGAAAAGCATTTATACCAAGTTTATAATTGAAATTAGTAGTCTTGATTGAAAGGCCTGTCCCTATGTCTAACATTTGATTAAAGACCCTATATTTACCATAAACGTATGGACTTAGAGTTAGTTTTCTAATTCTTTTTTGAGTTAATTGACCTTCATACCAATTGTACTTATACTTATCTAAGTCCATGTTAAACATTCTCGTTGAATAGGAGTTTGTTTCTTTGTTGAATAAACTTAGATTCAATTGGTTTTTATCCAAGGTAAATTGGACCAGAGAATCTTCTCTACTAATCCTATTCGAAGTAACCGCTGTTGAATCAGAAGCCTGGGGTTTAGTCGAATTGCTACTGTTTCGATAGAAGTCGTAGAGAAGAATTCTCTGGGGCTGAACCAATTGTGTATAGGGTATCACAGGTTTGAAGTTCTCTTTCAATTTGATTGTATCAGGAATGCCAATGACCGATGAATCAGGAAGTTGACTGATATACGAATTCAATTTGTAATTCCTGAAGCAAAGGTAAATAGTAAATCCTAGTAGCAGAAGGAACACTACATTCTTCCACTGGTTTTTAAAATCTGATTTCATGTCACAAGGTTTAATTAACAACATTCTTCTGATATTGCCGAGACTCGGCAATATCTTTCGATGAGCAAAGCGAATCGAATTGTTTGTAAAGGTTTTTGTCTTCCTCTATCGATATCATCCTATACGTACATACATAAAAATATATAAATATATACGTAGTATATTATATTTATATATTTTTCGCATACGCATATCTAAGCTAAAGCTTAGACACCGAAAATTGTTTAAGATATGGTCTTTAAACATTTTTTGAACCAAATCCCTACCTCATATACCGAACCCTTGGCAATGGTATACCTTGCCTTGTTAAGCCAGTAAAGGTAATTGCCTTCATCCATGAAAATCTTGTAGGCTTTAGGAAATCCCATAATTGCCTTGAAATCCAAAATCCCAAGAGGGTAACCATCAGGTCGGAACTGTCTATCAGCAGGTCTTAAAGTTAGAGGAGCTTTATCTAACTCTAATCGATACACTCCTGGGAGAGTACTCATCTTAGCAGTCTTTATGGGCCATTTCTTTTCATTCTTGAAGTCACTATTCCACAATAACTGAATCTTTCTAACGGTTAGATTCTTCTTTGCAGGAAGCTTTCGATAATCATACATCGCCAAAGTCTTTTCAATTGGAATGTTATAATTACTCCCGTAAGGAGACTCAAAGAGCAATTCTCTAGTAATTGTTGGAGTTTTTACTTGGAATACTTCATTAAAAGCATTCAAGTATTTCTTACCGGCTTTCTTATGCACTCCAACGATAACTAAACGTTTCCTTGATACTTGGGAGTTCCCATAGTCGGAAACGCTTCTTTCGTGAAAAATAAGTTTATAGTCTTTAAGGGCTTCTTGAAGGTATTCATTGGGTAGAAGAGATAGCAAACGAGGTAAGTTTTCTATAAGAAAAATCTTAGGCTTGTAATAATTGATTCCCTCTATTACTAGACTTAAACTTCGGTTATCCTTGGGTTTACCCAATTCTTTAACCTTTGAAAGCCTCATAATGGATGATGCTCCACAGTCTGGAGAAGAGATTATGATATCTATTTTCTCATCAAACTCTTGTAAACAGTATCCCTTATAGAAAGGTATATCTCCAAAATTAGCTTTCCATTGCTCTTCTTCGGGAGTATGAAATACTCCTCGAGGTTCTATATTCCCTAATAGGTGCTTCCTAAAAGGGAACAATAACGCACCCTGACCAGCAGAGATACCTAATACAGTATATCTATTAATACTCATATAATTTAAATTTTATCAATATGTACAGAGAAATAACTTTACATGACTTACAGGTTAGAGTATATAGAGATGGTAAAACCATCCAAATACTTAGATGTAACGGTTGGGTTAATTTAAAGTATAAAGAATCTCATGGCTATCCTACGATTACTTTAAAGAAGAACTCATTAAGAAAATCCTATAAAGTAAGTAGATTAGTAGCCTTAGCATTTATACCTAATCCAAATAATTTACCTGTAGTAATGCACCTTAATAATATAAGAACAGATAATAGGGCTGAAAACCTTCGTTGGGGTACACCTAAAGAAAATACTCAACAATGTATTAGGGAGGGTAGATTCTATTTTAACGGAGGTCATAATAAACTTAACCCTCGTAAAGTACGTAGAATCGTTAGATGTATTAAGCTAAAGAACTACAGTACAATACAAGGGTTGTGTAAAAAGTTTAAAATATCCAAACCTTCATATTATCGGATTAAGAAGGCTCATTTCTTGTAGCTTCTTAGTTTTACATATTTAACCCAGGCATAATGTTTCCTAACCTTAGTATAATCCAGGTCATGGTCATTGTTATGGGCTTCTTCTTCAAAGCTTACATCATGATATCTTTCGCTTTGTTTGTTCCATTTAGCGAAGAACATGATGATTAAGTACTCGATTGCATACCACAAGTAGTAGAAAATCCACAACATCTCTTGCATTTGCTTGAGATGTATCTTCTCATGGTTGTAATCATATGCATCAAACTTGGCCCCTTTTCTTACAAAGACGATGCCGAATAAATTCATGGCTTTATACCCTTTGAAAGGTATAAATTTGTTGTAGATTACCTTCATTATATCTTGTTTTTAAAGTTTTCGTAAGCGTTTTTTAACTTCTGGTCATAGGCATTTTCAGCATAACCAGGACCATTATACTTCCGAGCAAAGCCTGCCCAGTCATGTTCCTTCAAGTTCTTCAAACAACTGGTATTATTCATGTAATAATACATCAATTTCAGCTGAGAAGCATGAGATTCTTCCATCTTTTTGACGAAATCAAAGACATTTTTACACCCACAATAGGCAAAATTGAAGCCCATAATCTGAAACATTCCCCAAGAAGCTGACTTTAGAGCACATTCTTCATCAATTTTCTTGGCAATTTCGAGTCTTTTGTACTCATGAGCTCCACCAAGATACTTAGATTTGTCCCATTTCGGGAAACAAATGGTAGGATAACTCTTTTGAGCAGCAACTGCCTTGTCCAAACCGAATTTGTTCTTGATTTCCTTGTACATAATGTGACCTTCGAACAGAATTTGAGGTCTACCATCTACTAAAAATCCATCTCTGCCTGCTGCTTCTACCAGTTGTACTGATTTAAGCAAGGCTGGTTCTAGTCCCAAATCATTGGCTAGAGCCACAATCATTTCATTAGTTAACTTATCCATAACGTTATATTTTAAAGTTCATTAAAGATTAGAAAGTATTGCTGAATACCCTGCTTGGGATGGTTCTTTAGGTTCTATTATCCTATATAATTTAATAATGTAGAAATATGGAAACTGAAAAATGTCACCTATGCAATGAACCTATCGACTTGCATCAGTACGAATTATCTAGGGCAATCCCTAAAATAATGGAAGCCAAACAACTTTGCTTTCATTGTGCTTTCTGGCATAACATTAAAGAAGAAGATGATAAGGTAAGAAAGGATTTTTCGATGGAAATCCTCCCATTAATCACTCCGGATTATCGTCATTACACTATCCATCTTAATTCCTTATGGATAGAAGTTGGTACTTTCAGAAGAGAACGTATTAAAACTTCAGAAAATTACATTGCTATGCTCACCGGAGATAATTCCATGATTATTAACTCATATAACAATTGGGGATTCCAGGGCATAATTCCAGAACACTCTAGAGGACTTTTTACTCCAAATGGATTAATCCTTACTCCTGTAGAACTTATGGAAATCTTAAGTCGCAAATCCTTTACCTCAGAGGATTTAAAATTTATGATTCAAAATTATACAGATAATAAATAATTTTGTATATTTGCATAAACAATTTAATAATAAAGATATGAGAAAGAATAAAGAAACCAAAAAGCTAAAGGAGGGTGAAGAAGTCATTTTCTCTGACGGCAAAACTCTTATGGAGAAAGTAATCGTAGAATCCATAGATAAGAAAGGTGGGTTTGCAGTACTGAGTAACAAAGTAAAGGTATCAAGAACCCTGGGACCCGATGGATTCTATACAAGGTTAGATGGTAAATCAAGTATAATATTACCTCTAACAGATAAATCTGAATTGGATTACCAAGCCTTCAAATCTTATTTCTCTATTAAGAGAAACCTGGAATTTATCGAAGCCAAGATAAAAGATATGAAGGACAAAGAGTTCAGCGAACTAATTGTAGAGTTAGATAAGAAGATATCCAAAATCGTAAATAAGTACTTTGAACAATGATAACCTGGATAATCTTAGGCATTATATATGCCATATGTTTTATACCTGCATGGTTTATGACCAGAGTAATTACCTCATCCCACCCAATGAAAAGGGTGGGGTTCTTTTTCCTAACTATCTGGTTAATCATGCCTCTATTTCCGATATATTTACTAATCACATATTTTAATAACTATGAACAGAGAAATAACGACGAAGAAGGTAGGTAGGCAAAAGAAGCTTACCAACCCATGTCCAGTAATTAAGGGAGAAGTACAGATAATGGTAGGAAGTCCAAAGTGTATTACCTGCCAATGGTTTGAAAGAAAATTAGAGAAGGATGGAAAAGCCTACGTACACTGCAATCGATTATAATTCCAAAGAGAATAAGGTAATCGAAGAAAGGATAAGAAATTATTACTTACCTGTAAAGAATACATTTGAAGCAGTCCTATATGGAAGGCTTAATATACCCGATTCTCCAAGAGGATTATGTGCTGACCTAATTGATGTAAGCAGAACTATCAGTAGAGAATTTGCATTAGTCGAAGAAGTTTTCCTATGGAGACATGTAATTAAACCATGGTTCACCCCACAAAGGTTTAATATCGAGATAGTATACTTTAGTTATTATAACCCTACCATCATAAAATTGCAAGGAGAAGGATTAAGAATTGAAGGTAGGATATGGTATAGAATGCCATTAGAAAAGCTTAAGGACCACGAATACCTTCTGGGAACAGCATTCTGGTTCCCTGTATCTAAAGAATATAATGCTGAACGTATTAAAATACTAGAGTGTGCCCTGGAAGATTTAGAGAGAATTAAAAGAGAGGGAGAACCAAAGCTCCCTCCTATTACCGAAGATGAACCTATAATTTATTAGAGTATGGAAGATATAGATTTAGCAAAGTTTACCCAAGAGGAAGAGGCAATCCTTAGACTTACTGAGGAAATTTGGAATAGGTTTTTAGAATTACCTATCAACCATCCGATGGAAATGGATGAGATGGCAATTAAGATACATGATATCCAGAGGATGATTATATCTAGGCCTGGATTTAGGTTGAATCAAGAAATGTTTAATCAGTATGGTAAAGGTAACAGCGATAAGGGATGATGACCCTAAGAGAATCCTAAGATGTTCTGAAGGTAATAGGGTTTGGTATCGGTTATGGATTAATCCTGAGGATATGATGAGAATAGAACCATTATTGGAGGGAGGGGATAGAATTTGGATGGAAGAACTTGAGATGTATTATACTTTCTTCTATGAGATAAGGAATGGTAGGAGGGTCTTAGGGAAGGATAGGGTTAAGAAGATATTGGATACTATTTTATAGGGATTGAGATGCCAGGGATGTTAGGTCTCTGGCTTCTTTGTGTGTTGTGTGGTTTGTGGGATAATCGGGGTACCCTTAAGACGAGATGTTAAAAAGTTGAGGTACTAAAAGGGCCGAACGGTTACGTTAAAATTAACATTCAAAAATAAAAAGTAAGGGACAAACATTTTTATTTGCTTTCCCTTACTTTTTATTTAGTTTATAAGTTCTTTAAAAAATCTTTTATATCTTTGATAATCTGAATTAATACCCAAATTACACCAACAAATAAAAATACATTTAATAGCATATCATTTAATTACTTGAAATTTTTGACTATTTGTAAACCCTTTGTTAGAACTTCTTTTTTTGTGTCCTTTGTATTTTCGCTTGCAATACTTGCAAATGAAAAATCATTCACTTTGTAGACTTGCTTATAAAATTCTGTAAATGCAGAAACAAGTGTTTTTAATTCATTTTGTTTCTTTTCTTCTTTTGCTTTGCAAATCGAATCAAGCAAAGAAAAAGTTGTATTTCTTAATTTCTTTCGATACGCTTTCTTTTGCTTTTCGTTCAACTCTGCAAAAAGACTTTCAATATAAATTTCGGTCTTTTTCCCTAAAGAAGTTTTTAAAAGTCCGTTAGTTTTTTCATTTAGATTTTTAAAAATCGAATCAACTGATAATTTAATAGTGCTATTTGCTTTTGCTTGTGCTTTTGCTTTATTTGCACTAACTTTGTTTACTTTGTTGTTAACTTCTTTTTCTACTACTACATTTTTTAATTCTTCCATAATAAAATACATTTAGTTTTTAAGTTTATTTTATTATATCCTTTTCTCTATAAAACTAAATGATTTATAAGAAAAAGAGAAAAGGAATAAATTAATTTTATATTGTTTCAATATGTCAAGTATCGCTTTTTGATTACATTACAAAGATACAACTTATATTTTAATCTACAAAATTTTCAGAGAATTTTTTCTATAAAAATTGTTAATCAAAATTTTAAATATCTCTTTGCTTTTTCAACACTACAAAGATAAGAAATATCTTTGAATCTACAAAACATTTATAGAAAAATTTTCGAGAAATTTTTAAAGAATTATTTTTAATAATTTTGCATGAAAAATTTGCAAGTAGGTTTTAGGGGTTTGAATTGGGGGCATGGTTGTGGGTAGGTAATATAGGTATATTGATGGATATAAGGTAGGATATAGAAGGGGTTGGTATAGGTACCACTTTAGAAAATTGGAGGCTCCATACAGTCCGGTAGTTATTATCTGTATATTACATTACATAAAGGCCATTAGGTGACTAGCAGGCTTTTATACCAATGCCATAGGCCATCCATGGAGACATAAAGAACTAAGGCCAATATTAGGACATAGGTAAGCCTTAGCAAGTCCCATGATGGCCTAGAGTTAGGCTACATAAGAAAAGCCCAATACCTTAGATAGGCATGGGCTTAAGGTGTACCTAAGTTAGCGAGATTTGAATATAGCTATCAAGGCAACTATAGCAGGAGATAGCATAAAGAGTAAGGCAAGTATCATTGTAATATTGCCTTGTAAGGCCTGAGATAAAATATATAGAGCTCCCATAGCGATTAGCAGGAATAGATGTCGGTTATGATAAATGTATTGTTAACGTAGTTTACGATTGGTTCGCAGGTTTCATTGTTTTCGCAGAATACATTGTATAAGGCAGCCTGGATATATTCGATATCGGCATCGGAATATGTAGTGCCTGTAGTGAAGACCCAGGTATGAGTACCCTTATAATCGGTAACCGTAGAAGTAATCGAAGCAAGGTGTAAGTCATATTGCTTAAGGGAAGTACTTTGGATGGCTTCTAGGATAGGAATGATATATTCTGAGTAACCCATAGAGTCATCGATAATAGAATCGTCATGGCCAGTAGAAATGATTACCAGGTCCTTAGCCATAGGATAGTAATAGGCAATAGGGTAATTGTTACCGCAAAGGATGTTGTTTGCATTAAATTGTACTGTTTTCATATCTATATATTTTTAATTGTTTATAGTGCAAATATAATGCTTTTTATTTATTTATGCAAATCCTACTGAGGCCCCTAATAGATAATGTCTTAAGGCTACTTAACTTATTAGTAATCAAACAGTTACATAAAACATATACCTTCTAGCAATCTAAAGTTTCTTTTTAACTAATTACAAGGGCCATTAATAACATACTTACTAGTTTTAGGTACCTTGAATGGCCTACAATTTTATATAATCCTATTGCCTTGGAGGCCTAAAATTACCTCGGATTTATTAAATTTAGGGGCCCCAATCCGACAAAAAGGTACCTAATTTTATATAAAAAGGTACCCCAAATTATTGCCTAATCCTACAAATCCGATTGCCTAATCCCAACCATTTCTATATAATATATTATATAATAAGCGGCCATTAGGGGTCTAGGATTTATCGGATTTAGGTACCCATATGGGCCTTAGTTGTGGGCCTTTTAGGCAATGGGTCATAATGACCAAAGGCTATGAGACATATGTGTTAGATAGCTATAGAGTAGTGGTGTTGTATAGTGACAGGGGGGCTAGGCCTAGAAGTTTGCCTTAATCCCAACACCCCCGGAAGGCCTTCAATATTATATTAGTTATATGTATATTGATTATATGATTGGTGATATTAGGTGTGTGTATTATGTAACATAGTTAGGCCCAGTATGATTTTGTTTTATACTGGGCTTTAGTATTTATTTTGATATTTGTTTTGTTTGGGGTTAGTAGTTTGATATTCTTAGGATTAAGGTCTCTAATAGGATTAATAGGATTATCTGTAGGCCTTGTAGGATTAAGTATATGTATTTTTGTTTGTTGGTGGGGTTTGGTATTTGATGGTATATCTTATCCCTGTGGGTTAATGATAACCAGGTATATAGGATTACTGGGATTAGTAGTAGGGTTTTCATTTCCTTTTCTGTTTTAATTTGTTTTGGGTACGTAGGTGCTTGTTGAAGATTGCACCTGAGTCTGTGTAGTAATTGGGGTTTGGTTTACCTGGAGTAGGAAAGTGTTCATTCCATTTATCCTGGTGAGGTATGTATACTTGGTTCTTGGATTTCTTTTTCATAGGTCTAATATTGCGGTTTTGAATCCTATTGATGTTAGTTCTTGGGTTTGGATATGTACGATTTCGAAGTATTCCTTGATACCTTGTAGAGAATAGAATTGTAATACTCCTCCATCGCCATAGGTAGCATTTACTTGGTTTATAAGGTCCTGATAAGCCTTGTCTTGGTTATCTTCTAGTGAATGGTATATGTTTTCTACTTGATTACCCTCTATGATTACTAGGGTTGTGATTTTTAGTTTCATTTTCCGTAATGTTTTAGTTTTTGGTTATACTCTGGGTATTTGTTCTCGTAGTAGTCATAGAGATAAGTGTATTCGTCATCTCCTGACCAGCAGTCAAGGAAGTAATCGTATTGTTCCTCGGTAGCCTGTGATGGGTGTATGTGCAATGTATACTTGCAGTAGTGTTCCCATACCGTTTTAGGTTGGAATTTATTAGTTGGGAACGCCATGACTACTAGAGCCATGGCAATTGATGTTAGGATTATAAGTTTAGTTCTCATTTGATAAGGGATTTGAAAAAGTTGATAGTATTTTCGGTGAAAGTGTAAAGAGTTTCTGGTTTTTCGAGAAAGTTAAGGTAATATTCGATTTCCTCGGCATGTTCTTCCTCGTTGAAATTATCCTTGTAGTATTGGAATTTTTCCATGATAAGTGGTTTGTATTTTTCCTGTTCCTGGATAATGGTTGCAGCATCGTCCTTGTTAATGGTAGCAACCTCGGATTCGATTTCCCGTTGGATTTGGTCGTAGTGATAAGCAAATGACCTCCGTATGCGTGCAGCAATTCCGGGGTATTTTTTAAATAATTCGATTAATTTACTTTCTTCTTTCATAACGTCTATATTTAAATTATTAATGATATGCAAATATAGAAATAATAAATAATATATGCAATAACCTCGATTACCTACTGAAGCCTTATAAGGTCAACTATCTCGATTGAAGAGTATGGCATACCTATAAGTTCTGAAAGTATCCTTTTGGTATGATATACATGAAGATGGTTGGGATTTAGTTTTACCCTTGGGAATATTAGATATGGCCTTAGTTCTTCAGTTCTGTAAGTGATTATAAGTTCCTCACAGAATTTTTCGTTTTGACAATCGAAGGATACTAAGAATTTAGACTGTTCTAGCATATTATTAATATTAAGCAATGAGTATTCTCATAAGTTAAAGGTTCTTTACTAGTAGGATGGGAGGATGAACCCATTATTAGGATAATTCCTCCCATGACTAAGATAAGTATAATATTAGGCTTCATGTAATTCCTGATAGGTTGTACATAAGTCCTCGATTAGGTCCTCCCAGGAATCGTACCCGTCAAGGTTATATTCCCCGGCAAATACGAAAAATACGTCTCCGAATATTAGCCGGACTGTTTTATCTGTAAGATCCTCATCCTCGTCATATAGTTTGTTTTCGGTTTCATTATCCAAGTCCTCGTCTCCATTGAGTATATCGGATATTTCTGATAAACGTTTGAGATATGAGTTAAGAGTTTCAAGGTCCTCTTGGGAACGTGTCTCTTTAAATTTAAGATAAGTTTTTGACTGTGACATAGTTAGGCCTCCTCTGATTTTAATGGTTCGGCAATTACTGATAAGAAACCTTCAGGGTATAATGTATATAAGATACGGTACCCGGGTTCATGTGGTGGTAAGAATACATTAAGTATATTCCTGAGCAATGGATAAAGTTTCCATTGGTTATCCTCTAGAAATTGATTCCATTCGGCTTTTTCTGTATCATAGTTAGCTGATAGTTGAATATGGAATCTTGGATTTTCCTCGGATAGAGGAGTAAATACGTTGGTGACTACCTCGATTTCGTTTGATTCCTTTTTGTATTGGGTAATTGGATACCAGATACCTTCGTTTTTCCATTGATTGAGCTGGAATATGGTCATCCCAGATTCAAGTAAGTTGGTGAGTTTGTAAAGATTAACCATGTTGTTGTCTATTTTAAAATGAATAATATATTTTATTTCTCACTACAAATGTAAGAATAATAAATAATATATGCAAATATAACTGAGGTAGAGGCAGGCTCTGTATGAATTAGAGTCCTGCCTCTTGGGTAGATATGAAAACAACTGGTTAATCGTCATTAAGAGAATCCTCATCAAGGATTTCATTTGATAGTTCGTGAAGAAGTTCTACCCGGTATTCTTTTGGTAGGCCATCTATGGTTCCCTTGATTTTCTCTTTTAAGACTCCTCTAAGGGTATCTTGGTATTTTTTAACAAAGGTAATAGCCGAAATTGGTACTGGTATAAGTATCCTCATTTGTGTAGTATTATTACATCTGTCAAGTAATTCCGATAACTCTTTGCGGTTTTCCAATGAATGTTGAATAACCATGGCGATTACATCTGGTTGTTGAACATCAGTACAACCTGAAGCATAGCGTACAATTCTATCAAAGGTTGATTCTGTAATGTCAAAGGGCATACCATTTAAGAAGGGTTCCCTGAAGTCAGGGTCCATTGTTTCTGTTTCTAAAATAGCTCTGATTTTCATAATTCTACTTCTCCTATTCCGTTACTTCTCCTATTCCGTTAGCAAGTAAATAATCGTAGTACAAATGTACGTTAGTATCTCCGTAAGTCCTAATATAGGATTCAGCATCCTCTGGGTCTGCTGAGACCCAGGGATATTCTTGTATCTGTGCCTTATGTAACTGTAAGGCCAGAGATTTTAATTCTTCTTCGTTCATGATATTCTGAAGTTAAGTTGGTAAACCCAATGATTTTTATCCAGCTTGGTGAATGAGATAAAGATACCGTCACCATCGGTAAAATTTTGCATAAATCGTATGCAGCCATCGGCAATGATGTTTTCTCTTGGTCGGTCTACTGTAACCAGGCTTTCAAATGTAAATGTATAATAGCAAGTTTCGTATACCCAGATTTGATTGATATCAATGCAAGCAAGTTGATAGTTATCGTATAACTTACTAAGTAACTCGTATAAGTTAGCCTTTAGGTTTTCCTTTTCTCCATTACAGAGGGAGAAAGTGTTTTTGTTAGCAATGAATCTTTGAAGTACCTCTTCTAAGTTCTGGATGGAGGATTTAGATGTTGTTGTTTTCATATTTTTATTATTTAATTATTACACTACAAATATAAGCATTTTATTTTAAATATTACTTTATTCATGCAATTATTTTAATATAGCTGAGGTTCTACATACAAGAAAAGGCAGTTGGATTGACTGCCTTTTGATTGATTTGTTAACTCTGATAAGAAGGTTTCTTCTTTTTGAATGGCTTTACTTCCCGGGTAACTTCTTGTTTGTAGAAAGCATCGATATTGGAATGAAGCATTTCTATAGTCTCCTGGGTTATGGTATCCTTTGAGCTACAAAGAGTATCATATATGGTTTCCCATAGTTCATTAACCAGATGCTTTTTAATGTCTTCTTTGACATCGGATTCTGGTTCAAATTTGATAGCAACTGTAACATGGTCAATGGTATCTCCTTCTAGGAGAAGGCCTTTGAATCGAGAAATGTCATCAGGAGCATTTAGGTTATCGTTCAAGAACCTCTCTATGCACATATCGCCTCGCATTAATTGTGAGGCATGTTCTGCTGAGATAGGGAATTCCTCTATGCCGAACATAGAATTTTCATTGTCTTCTGAGGTAAATACGATTTTTAGCATTATATTTTTGTTTTTAAACGGTTAATTACTTCTTCGTAGAATTGATTTATGAACTCAGGTTCAGGAGTTGAAGAACCTGGGTTAAGTTGTCTCCAATGGAATCTCACGCTGTTCTTAATCTCAAGAGCAAGATTATTAGCAGCTAAATCAAAAGCATCGTTGTATTGAATAATCTGTAAGAGGTTCCTTACACATTTGCTAGCATCTCCTAGAGGTACTTTCTGTTCAATCATTTCGAATCCGTCCTCGTAAATCTCTACTGTATCAATGTAAATGTCATCAATATGGTTAAGAGAATTGATTAAGTCTGGAGTAGTAACTTCTTCCTCATCTCCCAATTCGTTAGCGATTCTGAAGGCTTTGATAAAGGCATCTAAGATTCCCTGCATATCGGGGTCCTGTTCCTTAAGTGGAATACGTCTAATGATTCCAACTTGTTCGAATGATAAGTAATACTTGGTTTGCATAGTTATAAAATTTTGATAGATTATTAATTCATGTACAAATATAAAAATAATATTTCAATCTGCAAACAAATTAATAATCTATCTTTAAATTACTGGGGTAGAGCCCGGAATCTGTTTAAGTCCCAATCGTACTTTCTGTCTCCCTTATTAGTAAATACCCAAAGGTAATGGTCTTTGTATTCCTTTGATATGGTATTATACTTAGAGGTCTGAATGATGATACGATTTGGTTCGTATTCAAGTAATTCTGCATGTACTGTAGATACATGATGACTTTCAAGATTAAGTTTGGCCTTGAAGTCTTTAAGGAACTCATCTCGGTTTACACCATAGTTATCTCCCACGAATTTAATGTAATCGTCCTCTACCTGTTCTAACATGGTAGATACCTTGAATCTAAACTTGTTCATCTTTGTTATTTTTAAGGGTTCGTAATTTCTCTTTGAGTTCTTCAGCACATCTTTCAAGGATATTACTTACTACTACCAGGCAATCTTCATCTACAAATGACATAATGATATCCATACATTCATCAAAGTAGTTTCCGATTGATTGAGGATTATTCCAAAGTACATCCCAGTTCTTGCAATAATTAAACCGGATAATATCTACGTATTCATTTACTGATACCTTACTATCTGGTAAATATGGATATACCTTTGAATACATAGATTTAAAATTATCCTCAATCTCCTCATTCAATCTAAACTCTTTTGGTAGAGCCTCATAGTAAGACATATCTGGAATGTAGAATTGGTAAGCAAAGTCTTTATCTGTCTGTGCCTCAATTCCCGGGTATGAATTAGCAAATAATACTGGTATTTTATAGAGCAATAAGTCTGGTACTCTATCATATACCTTGTAATGGTCTTGGTATTCTTTGTACGCATTAACATATACCCGGTCATCATATATATGAAGTTCATTGAGTATCGTTTGAACTCTTGAATGAAAATCTTCTAACTCAAAGTGCATGGCAATGTTAAATGTATCTTCCATACCTTCTAACTTTTGTAGAGTAATAAGTCTGCGGCTTTTAATTACTCTGATTTTCTTTTTCTTTCTGAATAAGTTGAACATGTGTTAAAATGTAAAGTTAATATATACGTCCTGAGAACCTTTCATGAATTTCTCATGGTTGGTATCATCGAATTTAAAGCAAGAATATTTGCCTAATGAGCGTTCATATTCTCCTCTTACCCATACTGGTGCAGTAGTAGTGGGTTTAAGTTTAAAGTAAGTACCTTGATTGATGTTCTTAATCTTGGTCTTTTTACATTTGGGGTCTAATGTTTCCATATATTTGTCTATTTTTAAAATTGATATGCAAATATAATACTTTTAAATTTAATATGCAAATCCGTATATACACAACTGAGGCCACCATTAATAGGTAGCCTCTAAGTTATTTTCTTTTGTTTAGGAATGATGCAGCAAGGGATGTATCTTCTTCTGCTTCTAGTATTTCATCATCCTCTAAGTACCTATCCATCTCTGGGTCATAAGAATCGGTATCAATCCTCATTTCAATCTCCCTACGCAATTCATGGTGTTCTTTAGAGGATATTTCCATAGCAGCCTTATAGTTATCTGTGATTTGATTGAGTTCTTTCTTATTAAGATTAAGGCCCTCCTTGGACGTATCTACTCCCTCTTGCTTAGTTGCAACTACTTCAGGCAATGAATTGATATCGTATTTGTCCTCTAAGAGTTTTGCTTCTTCAGTTTTAGTAAGTACCTTTTGAGATTCTAATACGATAGTTCTTGCTTCCTCTATCGAGATAGTATTCTCAGCATTGAGATTATTCTGTTGATTGAACTGATTGAAGATATTAGTTGTATTGCCTCCAGTAAGATTACGAATGATTGATTGTAATGATGTAGAAGATTCCAACTTAAGCTTCAATGTCTTATTAACCTCGGACGAAATGAAAGGAGTATATTTACCTCCTTGGGAATCTCTTAAGATTTGCAACTGGTGAGATATCTCCATTCTATCCTCTAATGCCCATGCTAGTTGTTCTCCCAATAACGCGTTAAGTAATTCTTCCTGTTTATCTTTATCCCATATTCTAGAAGACAATAATCTGTCTCTCATGAATACTCGTACATATTCTATATCAATCCCCAATCTATTAGAGAATGAATTGATATTATAGGTTACTCCACACAAAACACCATTACCCATTAACCATTGATTAATAAGGTAATTCTGTACCTTAATCAATGCTTCCTCTTCATGTGTCTTCTGGTATTCTAAAGCCATTGCAGTAGTACCCATAGGACGAGGGAATCTTGTTATCTTATCTTCTTTTGCCATATAAATAAGCCTTTCTTATATCTTTAGATTCATCATATCCTACTAGCTCTAACTCATAACATACATAGCAATTAATACTAAGGTTATAGAAATATGCCTTATAGGTTTTCTTTTTCACTGCCAAATTAAAAGAATCACCAGAGACATAATCCCTGGTGAAAATTAATTTATCACATTTGCCTATCGGAATACTAAGGCAAAGTTTCCAATCCTTGGCAATAAATTTATTGCCGTGAAGGTCTATGATTTCCTTTGCCATGACTTCCCTTTTTATAGGTAGATTGTTTTTTGTCTTGTTCATTGAGGTATTCCTTCTTCCTTTTTTCAATGAACTGTTGGATATCTGGGAACATCTTTGCTCTTAAAGGTACTACCTGAGTAGCAAAGAAAGCATTCCATAGGTTCTGTGTAAATCCTTCACCTACTTTAAGCTTGGATATTGCCCAGAATTTACTTTCGAAATTCTTAATGATTTCCTTGAACCGATAATAATATAACTTATGAGTCTTAGGGTTAATGCCAATGGTAGTAGTTTGGCAATAATCTAGAAACTCTTTACCCAATTCGGAAATAAACTCTTCCCTTTTGAAGTCGTAATTCTCTTGGTCGAGTTTAAATAACTTTACGTAATCTATTGCTTCCATATATTTACTCTTTAATTGTTTCTAAAGGATAAGCCTTTAGTGTTACTTTCTTGGTTGCATCCTGGACCTGAAATAAATATCCTCGGTAATTATCCTCATAATAGGAGGACCAGATTGCTTCCTTTACCCTGTACCAATCTAAAGTCTTGGCACCTTTGGGGATTCCTGTGATTAATAACATGTGAGGGTTTTCTCCCACTTGAATGTTAAAAATATCCTTGCCATCAAAGTTACCTATTACTACATAGTCCGGAAAGGTAGGGTATTCCTTTAATTTAGGGTAAGGTACACCCAAACTATCTACTATGGTTTCAGGCTCTATGATTTGATTCTGAAATCGGATATTTAGTTTCGATTTACCTATGTATAGGTCTTTGACTATATTCGTGAACATATGTAGATTATTATATGGGTTATACCTTGGTCCTTGAAGTTATTTAGGTTAGTTGCCTTTTCCTCAAGTTTCCTTAGTGTCTTTCTAGAATCTGTACAGATTCTTCTGGTTGGATTTCTAACCAGCATCAGAATATTCTCTAGTGCAGGTTGCAAAGCATTAACTGGTCCTGCATAAAGTATCTCATGCTTCTTCCCACTAATTACATTGTATTGGGTTTTATAGGCATACTTACCTTTGATATAAGTTACCTCAACCTTTTCTATTTCTTCTTTTCTTATGTTTCTTACCATAACCGTCTTTATTTACATAATCTGATATTTCGTCTAATTGTCCCAAGAGTAATGCCTGCACAAATATTGGTACAGGCCTGAAAAAGAAGTTTCTTATGTTACTGGTGTTAATATACCAGTCGTATACAATAAAGAACTTCTTAATCTTCCTATGTTTAAGTGAACGTTGAACTAAGTAGGTTTTAACGCATCTCTTATGCAACTCCACCAACTCCTTGTCTTGCTTTAACATCTCCTTTGCGGAGAATATAGTGTAATCCATTTTTATACCTTTAGAAGGTTAATACAATGAGGAAGGTACTCTGATATTGGGTACCTTCCCTGAGAGGTAAAATCAAGCAACTTGTTCTGGCTTAAGGACTTTATTCCTGAAGTCCTCATATGCCTTGGCAGCTTTCTTGTATTCTTTGGAGTTTTGGTCCTTGATACGGAACATTTCCCGTTCAAGTCTGTGAAGTTCATTACGAGTTTGTTGTCTCCATTTCTTCCGGGCCAGTGTATCGGTTACATCCTCTGGGTATACATATTTTACTTCCCGGTTGGAGATTACCTTTTCGATGATGGAGGGTTTCTGTTGTTTTTCAACATCTTTTACTACCTCTGCTTTTTTAGAGGTTTTCTTTGTTGGTTTGGGTTCTTCCGGAGTAACCTGAACCAATTTGGCACCTGCAAATTTCTTGGCAGCTTCCTGGGATTCTTCTACCAATTGAGCCTTAGTCTTTTTAGTTCCCTGGGCCTTAGTAGTTTTAGACTTGGATGTAGCATCCTTAATTCCTTCTAATTGTTGAGCAACTTTGTTACCGATAAGGTTAGCAACCTTGTTTTCATTCTTTTTCATAACGTCTATATTAAAAATGTTTATAAATGAATTAATTTCTTATCACATTGCAAATATAAGAATAATATTTTATATAGCAATAAAATAAAAAGAATATTTTTAAATAGCTGAGGTTAATCGGCTAAGAAGTCGAAGATCTCTGGAGCATAATCTATCTCGTTTTCTGGGTCTGATAAATATTCGTCCAGGTTTTCGTTATAATAATCGAGTTCTGATTTAGCCTTGGGAGCAGGTACAAAGGGTATACATTTTTCTGGATATTTCTCTGCAAACTTAATGGCATCTTGATAAGTTAACTTCTTATCAGTATAAAATTTAACCCATGTATGGGAGTATCCCACTCCTTTTCTAGTAACTTCGTATTGTTGATATCCAGAATTACTTATCTGGTAGATTTGATTCTCTGGAATGATTTCTATTTCTACCTGATATTCGTATATTCTTTTTCCGAGTTTGTTTGCCATTTCCTGAATTGAATCCATTAATGACTTAGGCTTATCTGCAAATGAGAAACTGTATTTAGTTTCTGGTACATCGTTCTTTTTAAACGACGGAGCAGGATTTATCCTGCTTGCATCGGGTGTAGGTTTTGAGCCTATAGCCAATCCAATTAGTATAAATCCTGCTAACCCTATGATAGGTAGTTTTCTAAGACCTGAGTTCATAGCCTGTGGTTTTAAACTTGTTTCTGATATTAGAAGAAACGTATTTACCTTTGGACTCTGCTAGGTGTAATTCATTGCAGATTTCTTTAGGTACACCATCATAACGGTAAACTTTGTTGCCTTTAAAAGCAATCCAAAGTTGTTTGTTTTTGGAGTCGTATCCGTAGCCTTCAACGTTTGAGGATTCGCAAGGAATCATTTTAACTCCAGTGTTCAATTCAACTGATTCTAAGTATTCGTTCTTGTCCATTTTAAATTAAATTATTAATGTGAGTTCAGGATGAAATTTATTGGTTTCTCTGTGTAATAGTTCCCATGCTCCGTAAACTCCTTGGGATAAATCATGTATCCATTCGTCTTCCATTTTGAATAGGATATGAGAACAGATATATAATTGATATTCGTTCAGAGTCTTTATCAATTGAGGCATTTCGTATATCTCTTCGTAAATCTGAATATGATGCTTGACTGAATCAAGCATCTCTTCGTCATTTATCTGTAACAACTTCCTGAGTAAATCAGGTTCTGTTGTAGTGATATTGTTTTTGATATTAGTCAATGCCTCAATTTGAATCTGAGCAATGTTCTTTACTACCTCTTTGGTTTCTGCATCCATTTTAATATTTATTTTCGTTATACAAATATAAGAATTTTATTTTAATAAATAATACTCTTTTATTAAATACTGAGGTAGAGGTTGTCTATCTAGAGATAGCTTCTTCGATTTTCTGTTTGATTGAATCAGGGAATATTACATCCTTGTACCATCTCATGAAGAACTTAGAAGGCTTTTTCTCGGAGTTGAGAAGTAATTGTCGTTGTTCTGCAGAGAACTTTAATCGTTCTTCTTCAAGCATAAACTTAGGGAACTTTGTGAACTCTGCTTGAGAGAAGGATATGGTTTTCTTACCAACAGAGGCCCTTAACGGTTTCTTCCTTTCTTTATAAAGATACGGAACAATTTTCTTCGATGGTCCACCAAGGATACTAAAGCCGAAGATGACCATTGGGTCAAATTTATCTGCCTTAGGGTCTTTGGCTCGTTTGATACATCTTGCCATCCAGGAGTATGAGTTAGGATATTGCTTGTTGTCAGTGGCTTCTCCCACATCCTTACTGTTGAATTCGAATCCTGGGAAATGAAAAAGAAAGTCCTCTGTAAGAATAAAGACAAACCCTAATTCCCTTAGATACTTAATAATCTCTTGTTGGCTCTTACCTTCTTCAACCATTTTCTCTACATCTGCCAAGATATCTTCTCTTGGTGATTCAGTAAGTTGTTTACTCCCAGTAGAAGGTCTTCCTCTTCCCACTGATTGCTCCTTGATTGGTAAGTTACCTACGAGCTTATCTAAGTAATTCTTAAAGTTTTCAACATCTTGTTTATTTGTAAGAGTTACCTCTATTCTTATTGGTCCCTTATGTTGTACTTTTGGCCCTGAATTCATTTCTGTATACGCATCTACCAATCTATCTTGAATATAGGAACCATTATCTTCAAGTGTAGTGATACGCAGTTTGGGTTTATATGTTTTTTCTTCCATAAAGTCTTAGTATTAAAAAGAAAGGCCTGAACAAAAGTGATTTGCCAGGCCTTTACATCATTAACGAATACTTAATAAGATATGAGATTAATCTTCTTCTTTTTTGGCCTTCTTTTTCTTTTTATCTTTGGCCTTTTTGTCCTTCTTTGCAGGAGCAGCCTTTTCGGTGGCTTCTGCCTTTTCTTTCTTTTCCTTCTTGGGTTTTTCTTCCTTCGGAGCTTTACCGGCAGCCAGTCTTCTCTGTTCCATACGATATTTTTTCTTTTCATCAGAAGTCATTTCCCGACCATCAATGAGAGGATAATCGTATTTGGTAACTCGGCCAGCAGATTCCTTCTTTTCTTTTTTCTCTTTTTTCTTTGAAGCCTTTTCATCTTCTTTGGCTTTTTTCATTTTTACCAATTTGGCTTCGTTCTTTAAATCCTTTTCAGGATACTGGGCAGCGACTTTGTCTCTTTCCTTGTTGAGCTTATTCAAGAGTTCAGTAACCTTTTTACCATGTTTCTTGTCTTTTGACCAATCCTTTTGAGGGTCCAAGTTGTTCTCTTTGAGATAAGCATCCAATGCCTTTTTAGCCTTTGAAAGTTCCGGAGTCTTATTAGCCGGTTTGTCTTTCTTCTTGTCTTTCTTCATGTTTCTAAAATTTTTAAGTGGATTGAAATTTCCTTAGTAATTATCCATAGTTATAATATCCTAATCGAAGTAGGGATTTCCTTAATTTCTAGGATTTCTATACTTGCATTTTCAAGAATGGCTCCAAGTTCTAAGGCATCCTTTATCTCTTGCTCAGTAAGATTGACAAAAGTTTGTTCTGCAACCATTTCTCGTCCATCTGAATAATTAACATATTTAAACTTTACAGTACTGATAGTACCTTTTAGTTTTTTATCTAGCCTACCCTTAAAATCCTTAAGCCTACGTTTAAGATATTGAAGGTGAATAACATGGGTTTGATATTTACCTCTCTTATGAGGAGGAGTAACCTTAATCATATACCGAGTATATTCCATATCTTTTAATACGGCTTGAATACCCTGTATGATGGTTCTTAAATTCATTTCTTCCATGATGGTCTTGGTATTGGTTTATTTTCGATTGCCATTTCGGTTAGCATTTCTTTGGCTTCTTTAATAATTAATTCAGAGAGTTCCCTTTCTTCATTCGATAAGGGAGGGTCCATATCTTTATCTTCTAGTGCATTAGTATAATTCTGAATAAGATTATCTAATGCAAGAATAGTTATATTCTTTCTGATTTCTCTTTTGTCTTCCATAACCTATAAAATAAATAAAGCCTACTACCTTCTCAGGCAATAGGCTCCCAACAACTAATAAACTATGCAAACCATTAGCGATGTTCTCGCTAATAAGTAAGGGATAGAAGTTTAATCTTCGTCTCCGGCTTCCTCTTCTTCGCCCTTAGCCTTTTTAGCTTTCGGGTTACAGATAATACCGTGTCCTTTTTTGGATTTTACGGTTAGATTGCCCGGTACGAATGTTACGGATGTAGAAGTTGGTTTACCGTCGATGACCAGAACTGATGTTACCACCACTCCCTGATATCCTTCTTTGTTCTTTACTGCGTAACCGTAGTTCTGAACTTCGGATTTATCATTGATTTTGATAACATCAATTTGCTTGCTGTTTGGACGTTGCTCTGCAGGACGGTTTTTCAAAGCTTCCATACGAGCTTTACGTTTTGCTTCTTTTTCAGCATCTTTTTCTTTGCCACCTTTCTTCTTGGTGTCTTCTTTTTTCTTAGTTGCCATAATCTTTTAAGTTTTAGTTTTATTTAATAGAACAATAGTTATTTCTTATGATAAAGGTGGGCTATTGCTTTAGCCCAACCTTCATAGCCGGAGAATGAATTACTTCTTTCCTTTTTTGCCTTTACCTTTGGCTTCTTTCTTTGCCGGGAGTTTGAGACCCAATTCTTTGGCAATTGCTTTGCGAAGTTTTTCGATATCATCTTCTTCAAAGTCATCCGGGTCTGTTTTGAGATCTTTGTCATCGCAAACATCTTCCAGTTCTTCGAAGTCCATTTCGGCAAGAGCTTCACCGGTTAATTCTTCTTCCTCTTCGTCTTCATCTTCGTCATCGTCCGAGTCTTCATCATCCTCGTCATCTTCATCTTCATCATCAGAGTCCTCATCGTCGTCATCCTCATCGGAATCTTCATCGTCGTCCTCTTCTTCTTCTTCCTCGTCGTCGTCCTCTTCTTCTTCCTCTTCTGAAGCAAAGAAGTCTTTTGCTTCTTCGGCAGACAACATAATAGGAGCCGGGATAATTTTTACTGAGCCATCTTCGTAAGTAATGATGATTGCACCATTAATCTCTTTGCGAGATACTTCCTTTAACTCTACCTTTTTGGTTTCTTTTTTCTTAGCCATTTTCGTAAATGTTTAAATGTTAATAATCAATAGTTATATCACTCTGTTATAAGTTTCTTGTATTTTCTTTCACTTCCCGTAAGATAAGCAAATGCAATATTATATTGTTTTACCTCATCAATTACGGTCTTTAGTTCTTCTTGAGATTCTATCTTTACATCTTCTGTATCGATAACTTCATCTTGGTCATTATAGGTATTAACCTTAAAGGATTTACCCATGAACGGATTTAATTGTTTATGTACCCTTACTTCCGGTACTGGGTTTTTAGTTTCCATTGCTGTATTTAATTTTAATTATTCCAGGAATACCAACCTTACCAAATACTTCGGTATAGAATTTGTATTTTGGATTTTGCATTGATTTATAGTTATCAGCTAATCCCATGGGAAATACCCAATATTCATTTTCTAGCATCCTGTTTGTCATAATGTAGGCATATTTACTTCTCATCCTATATTTGCTTACAGGAATGAATCCCTGAAATCTTAAAGCTTTTACTAAGAACCTTTCTTTTGGTTGCCATCCCAAATGATTTAAAGATTCATCATAAAAGATATCAAGCATATCCCTTTGTGCTTTGATAAATAGTACTTTCTGTATCGGGATATCTAATTTCTTTCTTAGGTACAAGGCCAAGGAACATACCAATGGAGGATATTGCAAAGAAAAAATATTATATTTATGCTTTTCTTCTTGACTCAGCCTGTTGTAAATCCTGTAAGATAGCAGAATGGATTTGTATTCTCTTCTTCCGGATATACTTGGAAGATATGCCTTCCCGTTGTCCATACAATTTTTGTGAGTACCTTTCATTGAATACCTTCTTTCCTTTTGATTTAAAGACCCGGTGCATTTGAACCATGAACCTTCGTCTTCTGTGTTTATCAATTTTATATTCATCCGGGATAATAAACTTCCTGGCTTTTACTAATCTCCCTTTATACCAGAATTTAGTAGAACCAGATTTATGTCTTAGACCATTCATATCTTGAAGTATTCTTATCCCTTGCCTAAGTAATTTCCTGCCTGATATGATATGAATATATTGAAGAACATCTACTCCGTACATATAAACCAAAGTCTTTTTTATTTGATACCTTGTGAAATAAGGTATACCGGTTAAGTGTTTCCGATATAAACTTTTTTCGGTAATACGTTTGTTGGTGGTATCTGGTCTCCATGTCCATATATAATATCTATCTTTTCGGATTGGTTCCCTACTACTTTCCTTTAGCTTTACCATTACTCATAGTCCTCCTTGCAGTTCTAAACCAAAGTGTTATCGATTTATCATTTGCATCTGGGAACTTCTTTTTCATCCTTCTAGTTACTCTTTCTAAATCATAACCCTTTGCAACCAATGACCATACATAGGATTTCTTAGTTCCCTTGATGAGATTGAATTCATCCCTTTCTCTTGGTGGTTTCTTTTCCCTTGGCTTTTTTATTCCTGGAACCCTTTTGGATTTCCTTTGCCCATCTTCTCCTTCTTCTCCAAGAAACCCAAGCCTTAATTTTGAATTCCTTAGAGGGTCATCTTTTGAATAACCTATATTCTCTAATTGTTTATCCATCCAATCATCATATTGGTCAATCAATGATTTGTCTGGTTTATTAGTTGACCTTTCGATATAACCAATTAAATCGAAAACTCCAGCAGCACATGCATCAGGGAAAGGCATACCCAATACTATGGCTTTTCTTTTTAAATCCCTGTAAGTCATATTCCTCCCGGCTGAACCAAGGAAACTGGCTTTTTCTTTTGAGGGTGCTGGTTTATTCTTTTTGTTCTTTCTCATATCTTTTATTTTAATTTGTTGCAAATATAATACTTTTTATTTATATAAAGAAATATTTCTACTTATTTTTATAAAAAGCTGAGGTATCTGATATGCGTTCAGCAGCCGTTGATTTAGGCTTTTTCTTCCTTTTCTTTTTAACCTTATCAGCATTGAAGGCCATATCAAGTTTCTTAATACTGAATTCTATATTATTCACTTGATTATAGTTAACTGCTTTTTCCACGCAGCATCTGTACTCAGGCCAGAAGCGTTGTCCTAATTTTACATCAACTGTTTTAATCATAAACTTGGATACCATAAATCCAAATGTATCTGCATCATCTTTCTTTTCGAATACATACATATAAAATCTACTAAATTCACTAACTACCTCATCTAAAGGTCTTACTGGCATTAATAGATATCCATCTGTATATAATTCTTCTGATATTAAGCATACCCAGTATTTCTTTTTTCCGGGTTTTACTTTATATCTAAACCTTTCTTTCAGTTTTGTGTGCATCCATTCTGGTACTCGGTTTAAAAGGTATTTAATGTATATCTTATCCTTCTTATTCAACCGCCTCTTAAATGCAGAAGGCTGTTGTAGCATTCTTGGTAGAATCCTAAAGTTATTCCACCTATCGAACTCTAGAATTAACCTCATTGAATCTAAGTCCCATGGGTCTTCTGATTCTTTGAGTCTTTTCATATTTCTTTCGATATTACTATTGCTTACCTTTGAGAGTAAGTTAGAAGAGTCTCCAGTATATAGACTGGCTTCTTTCCTTGTTAATCTCTTTTCAATACATCCTTCAATAAAATCACAAAAGCTTCGTTCGCAAGGGCAGTCAGGTCGAAAAATAGAAGTGTGTAACTCGAAAAAATCAGAGAATAATCTGAAGAACTTTTCTGACCTTTCTCTGATTTCTAAATACTTGTAATGTGACAACTTTAAAATTTCACCAGCTTCCCATGAGGATTTGCTTTCTGATAACTGAAGGAATAAGGACTGCCTTTCTATTTCGTTTAAACAGTCCCAAGCTTTCTTCTGAGCATCATTCATAATTAATTCCTCCTAAAATCCATTATTCTATCTATTGATTCACTTGTTATCTCATTTGGGTCATAATCTTGGGAGTTAGCATATAACTTATCTGGGTCATAATTCTGGTACACGCTATAGATTACGTTATCAAAGGGTAACCATATTTCCATTTTACCCATTTCAGGATATAAAAGAAGTTGTACCATTTTATTTATGTGGTCTATACCTAATACCGTAGCATCTATTCCTTCGTATGGATAGCCTTTGAGTACTAAGTAATCGCCTATCTTAACATTCATCAAATCGTCTACAGAATATTTCTTTCCTTCTTTTGCCATCCTCTTAAACCTTTTAACATCCTTTCTGGTACATGTAGCTACCAATGAGAAATCATCAAAGTCTTCAGAATTATCTATTCTAGCTTTCTTCTTTCTTTCATGAAGAGTCTCTGTAGACTTTAACCAAGTTCTTATACCTGATATACTTCTCTTCAGTTTGTTTAGAAAAGGTCTAGAGTACGCTAATTCCGTGGGCATCTTGATAAAACCATAATTGAATAAGATTGGTACTTCTTCGAATATCATCTTACCCTTTGCGGTTTTCTTTAAAACGTTTATCGTAGGGATAATGGCACGTACTTTTTTATATCCCTTTTCTTTAAGTTCTTTATTAATGTTCTGATAATACTTTCGTTCTATGTAGAAGATACAATAAGAATAAGGGATACGTTTCATATTACTTCTTTTTAATGATTAACTTAGCTTGCTTATGTACTTGCTTATAATTAACATTCTCTAGAATATCACTTGCAAGAAATACATATAAATTCACTGAAGTACTAATTGACATACTGGGTTTTTTAGATTGTACCCATATAAAATCTCCAAGAGTACCGGGTCCTCCCTCTACTACAAAGAAAAATTCATTTGCAGGCATAGAATTATATCTCATACATAATATAGGGAGTTTATTTGCCCTTTTAGCATCCTTACTTGCTTGTTCCCAGAATCTTAGGATATCACAAGTTTTATTACCAAGAAGTACATGTTCGAATTTGATATCTTTGTAATTTTTACATTCGATAGATATCTTACAGCGATGAGCATGTTTTTCATCTGTACAGGTTAAATCAGAAGTGGCATCCTTATTAGAATGCCAAGCTCCTGAACCTGCCCGATTCCTTTCAAATTTGAACCCAGTCCACTGAGTAAACCAGGCTCCTATTTTTCTTTCAAATCTGTTTCCTTTATTTTTTGAGTTCATAGGTTAATGTCTTGTAGTTATAACATTATAGTAAATTATAACTACTTAGGCCATTGACTTTTTCGACTTGCAGGATTTTCGTATTTGATAGAGGAAGAGAATCCAAATGGGTAATTAAGAATAGGGTTTTATCTGCAAAGGTATGTCTGATTAAAGAAGTTACTACCTCTATGTTATCTGAGCTTAATGATTCGAATACCTCATCCAAAAAGGCAAGGTTTATACCCTTAGACATTGTAAGAGATTCATTCATTGCAAATGCCATTGCCACATTTACCAATTGTTTTTCTCCACCGCTAAGTTCATCATAATCAATAATTTGCCCATCTCTTTCAATTAAAGTAAAAAATTCTTTTCTAGCGGTACCCAGGTCTATGTTAAATTCAATCCTAAATCCCAATACTTGAGAGTATTTATCAAGGGTTCTATTTAACATATCCAGTGATGAATCGAATAAGTAAGCCTTTATTCCGTTGTTACCGAGAGGGTCATTGATTAACCAATTGTAGTTTTCTAACTCCAACTCTTTATTGTGGTAATCCTCATCTACCTTACGAAGAGTTTTTCTAATCTCTTTAAGTTTCTCTTTATATTTAGGAGACATAACCTTAAGTTTCTCTTGTTTGAGCTTTTCCAACTCCTCGTCAATATCAGCAATATCAGAAGCAATATCATCGCATTCTTTTTGAAGTCTCTTATACTTCTCATTCGTAGTTCTCAACTCATCCAATCTACCCAGAGCATCCTCATATTCTTCTTGTAGTTTGTCTGAGTTTATAATTGCTTTATAGATAATATCTACGCTCTCTTTAGCACGTTTGTAGTGGCCTTTATCTAACTGTATCTTGAGTTTCTTTACAAAATCCGGTAATGATACTCCTGAAATATTATGGTTGTGTTTTATTTTAGATTTAAGACCATCTACATAATCAGTATGTTTCTTAATCTTAACCCTAAGACTCTGCTCTACCTCGTCCTTAAGTTGTTGCTGTTTTTTAATAAGTTGCTTAGTTAGGTCTTCCCTATCTTTCTTTAATTCTCTACGTTCTGACTTTATTTTTTCTTTGAAACCTTTCTCTCTATCACGTAAATCAAAGTAAGCTTCCTTATTTGCTTCAAGTTCTTTCTTTAATAAAGCAGATTGGTGTTCTACTTCGTTTGCCTGAGCTAATAGGTTATTTTTATCCTGCATAGCTATACCTTTGGCAATATTAAGAAATTCTAAATCAAATACTTCTTCGAATATCTTCTTTTTATCTGAATTAGATTCTTGTATCAGTCGTTTAATACCCTGACCAAACATAATTGAGTTCATAAATAGAGTGTAAGATAAACCAAGCTCTGCATTAATGGCATCTTGTAGTTTATTCTTACCCTTTACATTTACTACCTCATTATCTTTCATAAGAATAAGCCTATCTTTACCTTTAGCTCCATCCTCAAGAACTATATTGCATTTCTGACATCTGATAATTTTATAGATATGTTCTCCTTTTTGAAAGAATACCTCTACCATTACTCCTTGGTAATCTTTAGGTCTTACCTTTTCCCAGGTAGTTACTTCTGATACCCCTTTTAAATTTTTACCATATATTGCCCATACCAATGCCGATAAGATAGTTGATTTACCTTTACCATTCGGTGCCTTGATAAGTATGGTACAACTTGGGTTTAAAGGTATATGTAGGTTTTCTATTGAACAGAACCCTACTACGTTCATTGTTGTAAATGTTAACATGATTCAGCTTTTTTAAGTATGTCAATCAGTAGTTCTTTCTTATCTTGTTCAGTTATACCTTTTTCCTTAAGATACTTCCTTGCTAGAGCTTTCTTAGAAAGTTGCTTAGTAATTTTATGGTTAGTATTTACTAAGTTACTAGTTTTCTTAGGTAAAACGGTATAATAATTGCCATCATCTTTAATATCCTCTTCAGATTCTACATCTACGAATTTAGGAAATTGCTTAAGGTGTACGAATTGCATTGATAAGTCTGAATAAATCTTCCAATAGCCTAATTTACAATCTCTATCGGTTCTCCTTTGATGATTAGGAGCTCCTATCATATAAACCTTCTTTGATAGTCTTTGGGGTTTATGTATATGACCACATAATACCAAATCAAACCTATTCAAGATATTTACATTTAGATTTTCTACAGAATCAACTTCTCTACCATCAGTATCCTTTGCTCCTGGATAATCCGTATGAAGAAGAAGTATGTTCTTTACATTCTTATCTAGTTTAAGTTTCTTAAGATATTCACTTAGACCCACATTATTATCAATATAGGGAACTCCATAAATGTGGTAATCTCCATAAGAACACCATTTAATTCTGGTTAGATTAACACAACTCATAAAATTCTTATGAAATACAAAAGGCCATCCCTTAGTTATCCTATCAATACGATTTACAGATTTCAAATCGTGATTCCCGTCTATATAAATCATTTTGAATTTTGGATAGTTACTCTCTAACCTATCGAACTGTTCAGCAACGAATATTGCTAAATCTTGGTCAATTGATTCTGGCTTATGAAATAAATCTCCACAAAACAAAGCAGGACATTTGTACTTTTCACATTGACCTGCAATAACGTCAAGGACCTTGATACTATTCAAGGTCCTATTGTTGTTCTCATTGAATTTTGCCCATAAATTGATGTGCAAATCCGAGAATGCTATAAATACTACTTCTTTACTCATGAAGAAAATCAATAATAAGTTTCTTACGAATATCCAAATTAGCTTCTCTTATACAGAGAACTTTAGTTTCACCATATATGGATTTGATTACTCCCTCTGTTGCACCGTATTCCAAGAGTTGATTCTTAAAAATGTTCTTATAAATAGAAGATATTTCCTTAGTAGGTAAGAATCCCCACAAGTTCAATACGTTATCCATTATAGAAGATATTAAGAACTGGAAGTAATTGTTATCTATTCGTTTACCATTATCTTCCATAACCCATTCCTTTACCATGGCAGTAGTAAAGTCTAATAGGATAAGATGAGTACATTGTTGATTGAGTAACATCTTGCAAGCTTCGAAAAAGTGTTCCATTTCACATTTAGGAACATTCTTGGCTTGCTTGTAATAGAAATAGGCAGCTAAATCAAGATAGCTTCTATCTGTAACAAATCTATCCCTATCTCTGAACATTTTGTTTCTTAGGTTCATTACCTGAAAATCTTCGAGTAACAAATCCTTTGAATCCCTTTCTAACATCTCTTTATGAGACATATCCTTTGTTTTAGGTATTAAGTCTGATACACTACCAGATATAAAATCCAATACTGGAGGGTATTCTGTTACATCAAACTTAATCATCCCGGGAACTTCTTTTGCTAAAGTGGTTTTCCCAACTCCACTTGCACCTGCAAACATTATTTTCATTCGGATAACTCTTTAAAGGGTTTAATAAATTCTTTAGTTAGGAACGAAGCAAGAGAATACTCTATGCACAGTTTCCTAAATTTATCATAGTTGAAAGTCTTCTTTCTCTTGAGAGGTATCTTATCTAAAGGGACATTACCTACAAACCAGAATAAATCAATCAACTTACGATTCCTTTCCCAAGCTTCTTGGTACTCTTTATTAGGTTTAGCTTCCAGATATTTGTAGATTGATTTATACTCATCTAATATCTTTCTTGCAGTTACTGGACCTATACCCTTAAAACCTGGAATATCATCGGAAGTATCACCCACCATTGCAAGGTATTCAACGGTCTCATGTGAATGATAACCAAATAACTCTTTACAATTACCCATTCGAATAACTTCATCCTTTCTTGGATTTAATATCCTAACGTTCTTGTTTAGAAGTTGATTAAAATCCTTATCTGATGATACCAAGATTACATTATCTGAACGATAAGTATTAATAATTAGGTATGCTAAGAAATCATCTCCCTCATATTGAGTTTTATTCCTTTTATCAAATATATAAGAAATTCTTAGCATACCTAATATCTTCATTATGATTGCCTTTTGTATTTGCAAGGATTCATAATCAACCGATATATTTTTTCTGTGTCCCTTATAGTTAGGCAATAACTTATCCCTTACTGGTGAATGACCATTATCAAAGGTTATAACTACTTCGTTTGGTTCAAACCTTGTAAGATACATGTGAAGTGATTTGAAAAATCCAAATATTGCTCCACTTGGTTTACCGTCTGTGGATTTAAGTTTCTCGAACTTGTGAAAAGATTGATGGAGAATGTTCTCTCCATCAATCAATAATACTGTTTTCTTACTCATCGTCTTCCTCCTCGTCATCTGATTCGTTAAATGATTCATATTCTACTCCATCTACTGGATATAAATTAGTAGTCAATGCTACTATCTTCTTTCTAGTTGTACCGATAGTATTTATCTCAGCCTTCTTTAATAGTTTACGACGAAGTTCATCATCCTCTTCCAAAAGCTTTTGGAATTTCTCTTCACCTCTTGCAAGAGTTTTTCCTTTGAACTTATATACTCCACCTGAAGATTTTTCTATGATATCATTTTCTACCAATACATCCTCAAGAGCATAGCATCTATCAAAACCTACTTCATGGAACTTAGGATTGAAGTAAACCGGGCACTTACTGATTGTAGGTCTTGGAGGAGCAACTTTATTTTTAATAAGTCGGATTGTGACCAATTTACCAGCTTTCCGTTCTTTACCTTTCTGTTTAACAGTGATAGACTTGCCCGAGTAAAAGGCAGCTCTGATTGAAGCGTAGAACTTAAGTGCTGCACCTCCTGTAGTAGTTGTGTTATCTTTTCCAAATCCGACATTTAAAGCAGTTCTTAATTGGTTAATGTAAATCTGTGTAACTCCTAATCTATAGAATAATTCACTTCTGATACGGAAGTATTTGTAAAGAGCTTTTGCTCTACCTCCCATTTCAGCCTTACCCTCTACCATTTTAGAATCTATGTTATCTGCACAATCCATAGCAGCAATAGAATCTATCACTAAGAGAATCGGTTCATTATTAGTTAATTGAGAACGTAAGTAAATTGCTAAATCTGCTACTGCGTCAGAAATATACTCGATTCGAGTATCTGTTAATACCGTAACTTTTTCTGGGTCTACTCCATTAGCTTCTGCCCAAGAGTTCATCCAAGACTGTTCGGCATCTACCCATATAACATGCCCACCAAGTTGTTGACAAGTATATGCAAAGTTATATGCAATAAGGGATTTACCAGAGGATTCTTCTCCAGCTACTTCAAGTACTTTACCAAATGGTATACCACCACCAAATGTATAGTTGAGAGCAAAGAAAGTAGAGGGTAACCATAAGTTTGATTCTACTGTATCTGAAGCCAATCTCATGATACTACCATATTTCTTTAATATCTCATTTTTTGTTGGTACCTTTAAACCAACCTTAGTTTTCTTTGCCATATTAAATTCCTCTTGATTTTAAAATATTCATTGCCTGATTCAATACGTTTTTCTCTTCATCGGTAAACTTCATGAGACTACTCTTGTCGAATACAAGTTCTACTATGTGATATCCCATGAAGGGTACTTCAGACCTCTCTCCATTGGGTAATTCTACTTTGGCATACATCCATGATAATATCATTTCTGCCATAAGAGGGTCTACCAATTCCAATATTAAAACTGGATGTTCCCAAAATTGATTATTTCTGTATATTCCAGATTCTTTATATTTCTGTTTAACCCTTTCAGAAAAATCCCTCACCTTTGCATAATCAAAGTCTGGCCCAATATCATTAATTTCACAAAATCTTCTTATAATCTTTGACTTATCTTCATCTGATAAGTTTGCCCAATATTCTTTTGATACCATAATGTAATGTATTTAGACTAAAGAAGGTGATAACTGAACGAATCTAATTACCACCTTCGAATGAAACCATATGTTTAACTAACCTTTAAATATCTGATTTGTAACGTTTCTTCTTTTTCTTTTTGGGTTCATCATCCTCCATATAATGGTCTCTGTGAATCCCTTTCTTTTTTGCCTTTTTCTTTGGTTTGTCATCCTCGTCATCGTCTCCTCCATGGTCTTCATTCAAGAACTTAGCAAGAAGTTCTTCCAGTTCATCATATGATTTGATTTGAGAACGAACTATACCTTCCAGGTCTACATTACCTTGGTACTTCTTGTCCAATTTGGTTGGTTTACAAGCCCGAGCAGAATATGTAGTATCAAGCTTACCAGAACCCGAACGAATAATTTTGATATCGTATCCATTTCTTGGGTCTGTCATATCACCAGCTTCATCCTCATCGAGGTATAAGTCGATAATATCTTGATAAATAGAGCGTGGAACTAGAACTCCCTTATCTTTACCCTCGTAATCAAATTTAGTTCCCTTTTCGTCTGCATAGACCGGACCACCAATAACGTATCTTCTTCTTGGTACGAGAGTTTTTGCAAGTTCCTTGTCATCTTCATCTTTTGAACTCTTCAGTTCTTGGTATTTCTCCATGAAAGGACAAGGTTCATCAAAAGTAGCCGGAGATATAACTCCACCCAAATCTCCACCTAAGTAGAATTGAATAACTTCTATACCCAATTCCTGGTCATCACCCGGAGATTTGATTCTCATCCTTAAAGTACCCTCCTTAGGGTATACGAATCCACCTACATTGCCTTTTGATTCCAGCTGTTTCTTTCTGGCCAGCATCTTTTCTTTTGTAGAAAGTCCATCTGAGGATACTTTCTTTTTCTTTTTGTCTTTTATCATGATAATTACTCGTTTGGTTCGGTATAAATTACCTCGTTCATACTTAACACTGTAAGAGTGTTCTTTTCCAAGAGTTGTTGCAATGCAGGAGAAAGCTTGTCTGTTTCAAATTCTATTTCCTTACCTGCATATAAACCATAAGTAACAATTCTGCCGATAGCAACAAAGTCCTTATAGGTGTTATATTCTTCGGTGATGATACCAGATTTTACTACTACTCCCTTACGAGGTACTCCCTCTTTTACTTGTTCCGGAATAAAGAGTCCGGATTTTGTTTGATTTACCTCTTTTGGAGATAAAATCAATACCCGGTTCTCTGTTGGACTACCAGGCAATTCTTCATTAAATTTCTGAGCTACTGCTACAGATACAAAAGTCAATGAATAGTTCATATTTCTTATATTTTAAAAGTTAGTAATTGATTATAGTTCTTATTTCTCCTTACGAAGGTTGGCATTCAATGTTCTCAGTATTCCCTCTCTAGATTCATAAGCTCTACAGATTGAAATATACTTGTTAGCCTTTTCTACTGCCTTCAAATATCTTTGATATATGGACTTATATTTCGGACTTACGTTTGCTTTATGTGATACGTAGTCATTGTTGAATCTCTCGTTAGATTCTTTAATAAATATCCAAGCAGCAGAATAAGCTTCATCCTTTTCTCTTGCTAGAGCATCCCTTTCTTTAATATACTTATCTCTTAATGAGCAAAGTATATAATAACTAGTTGGGGATTCCCTTAACTGAGAATTAATGATATTTTCATTAATGGATAATTCCTTAGCAATATCTATGGTTATGATATTACCTTCGAATTTAACCCTTAGTTTCTTCAGTTCCGTTTTCATGTACTTTCAATAAATTCTTAAAATCTTCTTTTGAATATTTACCTTCTTGAATTGCTTTAGATACCTGAGCAAATGCACAATGGTATGCAGTATCTAAACCAGGCAAGTGAAGAATAGATTCATACTTACCAATTATATCGATTAAAGCTTTGAATCTTAAATCACATAAATTATCTGTTCCTCCTCTATCTACTAAAGTCATAAACAGAGCCCAATAAATATGAGTAGCATCTTCATAAGCTAACCTTGCATCTTCGTCCTTCATTACACCAAATGCCAAATCCTCTAATAGTTTGAGATTTGATTGAAGTTGCTCTATCTGAGACCTAACTCGGTTGAATACCATTTTATCTCTACCGACTAATCTCAAATTACATAGGTCTAATTGACTATTGAGATTTTGAATAGAGAACTCTAAGCAGGCAGATATCATATAGGTTAAAGATGATAGCCTATTTGTATTCATTATTTGTTCTTCAGTTGCCATAGTTTATAATATTTTATTATTTATGTTGTCATAGTATCCTCTTTCTTCACTTCTGTATGTGATTTTGGATTTTCTTTATGATGAAGATACCTATTACAACCTGGGCACTTAACTAATTTACAATCAGCAAAAGTGGATGAATCTACTTCTGAGTAGTCATATTCAAATTCACAATCACAGTATGGGCATTTAGCTCGGTAAATCGTGGGTCCGTTCAAAATCTTTTTCATAAGCCTTCATTTGTTTATTAAATCTCTCTTTAAATTGCTTAATATGGATATGTTTATATTTCTTATGTTCAGCCATATATTCCTCTACTGAGAAATCGGGTTGTAACATCTTATTATAATCATACCCAGGGATAAAGGGTAATTCCTCTGCCATAGTTCTACCAATGGTAAAGTCCATGTCCATATCAACATCATCAACTTGAAATCCGAAATACCTTTTCGTACTTGGGTTACGTAGGATATTCCAGATTGTATATACAGTCCAGGTGTTAATATCTTGAGGTTTAGAATACATATATACAGCATCATGTACTGTACAAGCTTCTTTCATCATGGGTAATTTACCTTGTCTCATTAACCAATAAACAAGGATAGCTCCAAAATTTGTCATATTTGCTGCAGCACCTTGACAGGGGAAGTTAAGACCTAAACGAATTGCATAAGCAACTTCTTGCTTGTCATTTGAATATATTTGTGGGAGTCTTCGTTTAGTACCAAATAACTGTGTGTAATACCCATGCTTACGAAGGAATTTCTCTTGTTTCTCTTTAAACTTCCTAATCTTAGGATGTTGACCAAAGAATACTTCCATTTCCTTTGCTGCTTCTTCTGGTGTAACTATAATACCTGCTTTTGGGTCAGATAATTTAACTGCTAGCAATTTATTACCAATTCCATAAATAAGTCCAAATGCAATCTGTTTAGCTTGCTTCCTTCGTACCTTCCATAATTTATAATCTGGGTGCATTTCATCTTCGTAAGCTTTACTTGCTTCTTCAATCGATACACCATATTTTGCTGCTGCTATACCAAGATGAGGGTCTACTCCCTTAGCAAAAGCTTCCAGGTAAGTTTCATCACCTGATAAGTGAGCCATCATTCTTAATTCTGCCTGAGAATAGTCGAATGCCATATAAAGATAACCGGGAGGAGCTACCAATTGTTTCTTGATATTTGGGTCTACAGAAGTCTTGGGTATTTGTTGCATGTTTGGGTCTGCAGAACTAAACCTATTAGAATCTGTACCATGTATATTATACCTACCGTGTAATCGAGAATCATCTTGTACCTTCTCTGACCAACCTAAGATATAAGTCTTATACATTTTCTCTAAACCTCTTAATTCAAGCATCTTATCAAGAAATATTGCTTTTGGAGATTCAGGGTCTTTTACAGTTAACCTTAATTCGGTTAAGGTATCTTCATCTGTACTTGGCTTACCAGATTCATTATCTTTAATTACAGGGAATTTGAATCCAATATCTGAATACATTAGTTGAGGTAAATCAACTGAGCTACCAAGATTAACTGGTCTTATAAGTTCCTGTTCTTTCTTAGTAGTAAATACCCCTGCACGTATATTAGTTATCTTTTGTTGCCGAGAATCAATCTTACGTTTATCTTTTGGGTCATTATAATCTAACTCCTCGAGTTCAGCTTCTATTGATTGAATATATTTCTCAATCTTACCCTGATTGTATTTCTTAGTGAACTTCTTTACTCTTGGTAAATTATAGATAGCTTCCCTTGCAGCATCAATTTTGGGTTTGTATTCTTCAAGGAGTTTTTGATTAAATTTGGTATCAAGGTATAAACCCTCTTTCTCTACCGAGGTTAATACCCGGGAATTACACATAAATAAATTACGGAATACCGAATACATACCTAAGTCAATTAACTTCTTCTCAAAGAATATCATTAATCGTAATGTAAAGTCTGTATCTTGACAACCATATTTACATAATGGGTCTAATTCTTTTTTATCCCAGGGTATCTTATCGAATTTATCTTGCTTTTCGTAATCACCATATTCGGGTAGATACCTTCTAACCATATCCTTTAACCCGTGAGGTTTTTCTTCATTGAGAACATATTTTGCAAGCATACCATCTAAGCATGTACCTCTATAATAGATATGATACTTTTGATTAATCTGGTCATCAAATTTCCAGTTCCATGCAACTTTTACAATATCATAATTCTCAATAACCTCTTCCCCAAATTTCCTTAACATCTTCTTCCAGTTCCATCCGGGAGAAGTATATTCTTTAGTTTGGAAATGGTCTAAGGGAATAGAAGCACCAAATCCTGGCATCCAAGATACCGAGAGAATAGTTGGCTTGAAACTTTTGTTATAGATTGGTTCAGCATTAGTTTCGTAGTCACAGCAAGCATAACCCGTTGCTTTGCAACAAGCAATAAGTTTCTTAAGTTCTCTTTTATTCTTAATTATCTTATATCTCGTTTCCATGTTAATAAATAGAAAGAGGGACATACCCACATGTAGTAGATACATCCCTCTAATATTAGAATGAGTCCTGTAAATCTTCAAGATTGGTATTTAGGTATTTCCAATCTTTCTTATAAGAATGAAGAGAATCAATGGTGTGGTATAAGTAACCGGGTTTAACTCCCACCTCTTGAGCTACATATTCCATAAGTCTCCATGCAAGGTATACATCATTACCAAAGTGAGTAACAAAATCCGAACTTCTTTGATGATAGCAAATATGTAATACCTTCTCTCCTTTACCGTTTTGACGGATAAGGAAATCGTAATACATAGAGCAAGGAATACGTCGACTTCCATCAAGGAAACATAAATCTGAACCATGAAATATTGGGAGTACTGCTTTACGAGTATCATTATCCCTTTTAAGAAGATTAATTACTTCTTCTAAAGCTAACTTACCAGTATCACTTAAATCATTCCAAATCCTTTCTGGATAAGTATAATCAAACTTTTTACCATTTGGACCCTCAACTAAGAATTGTTCCCATAAGTCTTTCCTTAACTCCCAAGCTGTACCGGGATTTAAACCATACCAACAAAGCCTTTCTCCTAACTCTGCATCTGCCCATTCTCTTGAATGTGAAAATACAAATAACCATACTGGGTCTCCGAGTGAAGTCAAGCAATATTGTTGGCAAATGAGTTCCTTTGTTTCAAATTCCTCTTTACCTTCAATGACTTTATTCTGATAGGTCTTTGGTTTTACAGTTTGACCATAACTGTTGAGTTCTCTGCCAAGTTCTGACATTAACTCAAAAGAATTACTGTAGATTCTCATTCTTCTGTTTCTTTAAAAGTTTCTTCTTATATGCTTTACGTTGAGAATAGGATATCACATTTTCTGGATATTCTATATCTTCATATTCTAATAGCAAGTCCTTTGCTAACAAAGCTTGGTATTCGTATAAGTCCGGACGAAGTACTTTAAAACTCCTGAAGAATACCTTAAATGAAGACCATTCTTTCTCTGTACCCTTTTGGATTTTCTTATAAACCTCTTTAACTCTTTTAGTCCAAGGATTATCTATACCCTTGATTACTTTCTTTAAAGGTTTATAAGCTGAGTACATTAAGAGTGTCTCTACATTCCCATACATTTGAGTCGCAAATAGGTTGATTTGTACTGACTGGTCCGGCCCATACACATATTCGGCCATCCGTTGAATTAATAGGAAGTCGAATATTAACCTCTTTGTAATCTCTGATGCTCTGATTACCATTGTAATAACTGGGATGTCCTCTTGAAATCTCTTCGAAAAAGTTGCAGCAATTAAACATTGTTTACCGTTATCATGATGATTATTAAACATATATGTAACATTGTAATTCTGATTATACTTGTTCTTCAGGATTCTTAATTTGCTACGTAAGAGGTCTAACTTATTAAAATCAATATAATTATTCAATAAGCTCGTCCACTTAGTTTCTTTGTAATTAAAACACCTGCCATAATCAAAATCTGGGTCTACCCATGCTTTACGTATTTTTATAAACACATTGTATGCTACTGCAACTCCACTGTTTGCAGTAGCACCTTTATCAAAAAGAACGGGGTCTAATCTTAAGAAAGCCTCGTTCAATTTCTCCCATGCCTCTTGTGAAGTAGCAAACTCCAAAGAGTGGAGGGTCTCCTCCGTATTCGATTGAAGACCCTCTAATTTTCTATTCCATCCACTCATTAGTAATTTGTTTTTTGTCTCCAGAGGTTAAGTCTTTGTTTCTTAAAGAATAACCTGTAGATTGATTCATCTGAAAATCCTTGTAATCCCAAGAATCCCATATATAGGTAGAAAGCTTTTACCAAAGAATACTGAAAGTCTAATTCCTTAGTCATTACTTGGGTTTGTTTCCATGGTCTACACTTAAGAAGATTCCTTGCAATATTCAATTCATATACTACATTGAATAATAATACCTTCTCTTCTTCGTGAGATGCTTCACTTAAAGTATTAAACCCGGGAGTATAATCTTTTACTGATTCATGGTCTTCATCAATCATATTAAACCGATTAACTAAACCAATACTACCTTCGGTAACCATGGCTATACCCAGTGTAATTACGTCCTTCAATTCCTTTACTTTGAAGTCAGAGTAATCGACTACGTAAGACGTCCCCCAGGAGAAGATATCTTCTGGTAGTATATTTGCAAAGTGGAACAAAGTGAATAGGAATCCCAGAGCATCTCCCTGTTCTTCATTGGCATTCTGCAAATGGTTGAGTACCTGAGTATATTCATCCTCTGTTAACTGGTCAATATTCCATCCCCACTTGTGGCATATCTTTACTACCTCAGAGGTAGATTCATAACCCTCCATTAGTTCTTCGATAACCCTGGCAATAAAATCCTTAAGAACTACTTGATTTTGGTGATTATTAATATCAACCGGATAATCGGGTAGCTTTTCTATTTGCCGGTAGCCGTCTAATTGTTCTAACGAAAGAGAATACATTGCTTGTAAATACGTACCTACTTCTAAAGTAGGTACTGTTTCCTTAATATTACGTATATCCATTACTTACTTCCTGTTGAATTAAATCCACCTTCACCTCTTGTTCCCCACATTTGAGATTCAGAATAAAATTCTTCTGATTGAATCTCCTCGGGTTCTGTGAGATAGATTGGTACATGAATAAATTGGGTTGCTTTCTCATCCACCTTTAGAGTCTGTATTACTCGACTGAGATTGATTATACCAATATGAATCTCTCCTACATAAGGAGAATCTACAATCTCTGCAGTATACAGAAGACCTTTTTTAGAAGCAAGCCCAGACTTATTAGCTGCCATGAGCATAGACTCTTGAGGTTCAATAAGTGGTTTGATACCAGATGGAATAAGGATTCTCCCTCCCGGATAGATTTGAATGTCAGTTACGAAGTTGGTAGTTGTATTTACTCCCAATACAAAATCTGGAGTAAAATGATTTGGAGACTGGTTTGCCTCGATTTGAATCAATTGTTGAGGGTCCAAGTTTCTTGGGATATAGAAATCCAAACCTGCATCACCTGCATTACCTCTTGATGGAGTCTTTACGTCTCTTACTTTAATAAATCTGAATCTGTTCATAATATATTACATTGTTTTAAAAGTTGTCCAAAGGTTAATCCCCGTTGAGGAGTTACTCCGAGTGAATGACAGAATCTTTCTACGTCATATTCACCCTGCATAAACAAATCAGCAAGAACATCATCTTGCCGTACATAATAATTTGGGTTGTTAAGATATAACTTAAACATTGCCCATATCATTCTTAACTTATTGACCTTTCCCATTGCATTCTTTATAAAGTTCTCTAATACGTTTCTTAGGTACTTCGAATTTCTCAACTGTCTTTGAGATAATTTCTTTTCTGTCTTTCCCTTTCCGAATCAAGCTTCGGATGAATTTCTTGATACCAACTGTGTCTTCTAATACATCCAAATCTTTGTATTGATTCTTCTGTTCTAATTCTTTCCTTGTAATGTTCAAGTTCTGGGACATCTTGAATGCACACAGTTCTGAGTCTCCGCATAATTTACATTCTTTAGTGGATAAATCATACCCAATACCAAAGCATGGGTCTCCATTACTCCCCAACTGAGAGATATCCAATGGTGTTAGGATATCCTGCTTGGTTAAGTCTGGAAGCATTTGTTTTTTCTTTGCCATAATTATTCATCTATTTTTTTTTCTGTTAGTCTTATGACTGAATCTCCAATCTTCAATTCCGACTCATACAGTGGTAAGTAGGAATGTCCAATTGCATTAATAAATAGTTTCCTGATATCACCCAAGTGTTGTGAGTAACGAGAGTCAGTATAAGTTAGTACTCTAACCTGCAGTCCTGAACAGAAAGATAAATCGAAATATACCTTGTATTCATGAGCCATTACCTGAACAGATTGTATATCTGATATCCATACCAGGGTAGTACAGTTAAAAACATGGAGAGGAGTTTGTTCCTCTCCGATTATCTTATCAATGAATTTCTTATATAACTTAGTAATCATAACTTTTGAGTGTTACATTTTGATATTTACAATGAGGACAAGTCCAATCCTTAGTATGCCAAGGACCTCTTAAATCCTTTATATCGCTTTCCTTGAATTTCCTTTTACATTGATGACATTGATATTTATATTCATCATAATCATACTGAGATGAATAGAGATAGAATATTCCGATAATCACTCCCAGTACTACTGGTATTAGTAATGTTAATTCCATTGTTTTAAGTATTAATGTTTAATGCCCTATGTCCCTCTATTAGATTAATTACTTCCTCCTACCGGAAAAAGTAATTATCCATAGTACTTATAAGTCTACTTAAGTAAGGCCTCATATTTATTCAATATCCTATTTATACAGGTTCTATTGACTTTAAAACGTTTCCCAATTCTACTAGATGACCATCCTAAAGATTTTAATCTTATAACCCTTCTATGAGCCCTTATAGAAACTTTACGATAATCACGTTTATCTAATCTCATCTGAGACATATTCTCAGCTTGTGTACCCCAATATAAATTATCTACATGATTATTTAATGGGTTATTATCTTTGTGACATACACAAGGTTTATTCTCTGGGTTAGGTATATAAGCTAAAGCTACTAACCTATGTACCTTAGCTAATCTCCTAATACCTAATTTTGGATTTCTTAAAGTAACGTATGGCCTTCCGTCATGTTTGGTATATTTAGTTTTTAACAAATGATAATCCTTTAGATAACCGTGTCGATTATTCTTTCGGGAATATACTTTACCATCAACAGTTACATAGTAACCTGGGAAATCTGATATATTATCTTTCATAACTTATGTTTAGGACGTTTTACTAAAATTACTTTTAATTTCTCTACTTGATAATACCTTTTTCTAGCTCTAGCATGTCTAGATAAGTAATTACCTGGATACATTAAATCATCTACATAAGCTTTCTTTTTAGAAGAGTCGGTTCGAACTAATCTACCTAAGAATTGGATAGTTTTCTCGTTAGATAACATACTGGCAGCATTAAGTAAATACCTAAGCTTAGGAAAGTTTTTACCTCGAGCAATGATTGTAGTTGAAACCAAGATATCAATCTTACCTTCCCTAAAATCCTTCATTATTTGTTGTCTTAACTTAGAAGGAGTATTAACATGCACATAGGAAATATTATAGGCATCGCCCAGTTTCTTTTTAAAGAACTTATATAGATTTTCACAATGTGCAATATGCTTGCATACTACAAGTGCAGGATATCTACCTTGGTTAATATTCCATTTTAACCGAGCATAAGCCATTCTTCTGGCATATTTATTCAGGGTAATAGAATCATCATATATCTCTTTATAAGTTACAAACTCGGATTCCCAATTACCATACCAAGGTCTACTTGGTACCATCTTTACGATTGTTTTAGTTGAGTAACCTTTCTTGATAGAATCCTTAAGTTTAAACTCAGCAACTACCTTGCCAAAGAATCCTTCAAGATTCATATTCTTAACCTTATCTTTGGCAAGCTTACTCATATAAATGGTACCTGATAATCCTATACGAACTCTGGTATTAAATAAACGAGTAAGTACATTTTGATATTGCTTACTTCCACCTTGGTCTGCCTCATCTACCAAAACCATATCTATCTTAGATAATTCCTGTTGATAGAATCTCATATTTCGAGAAATAGATTGAACCATACCAATCGTAAAGTTATTCCAGTTTAAAACCTTACCTTGAACAAAAGTGATATTCTCTCCCGGGAGATATTGCTTAAACTCTTCTCTAGCTTGATTCAACCAATCAGAGTCATTAGTTATTAGCAAAGTCTTTAACTGTCTCTTATAAGATAAATATAAAGATGACATGATAAGGGTTTTACCTGCATTAACCGTGTAATCTAAAACTCCAATCTGAAAAAGAGAGTTACCTACCTGGTTAGATATAATTGCCTTTACAGCTTTCTCTTGTTCTGGTCTTAATTTATACTTACCTATTTTCGTAACTACCTTTTTGACTTTGGGTAAAGGTTTCCGCATATCTACAACTTTAGGTTTAATTCCATACTCAATACACTTTTCATATACTGCCGGAAGAAAACCTATCTTAAACTCCCCATGCTTGTTTATATAATGTATCTTACCATCCCAGTTCTGCATACCTCTTTGCCTTGTACGTAAATAGAAAGCATTAGGATGTCTAACCGAAAATTCCTGGTAGAGTTTCTGTGCGAACTTAAGAGGTAAATCGAGTTCGCACATATTTCCGTTTTGTATTATTATCCTACTCATTTGATAATTACCGTTACACCTTTAGTAGTTTTATCCATACCAATTGCCTCTTTGAGAAGTTTAAGGTGATGCTCTTCATCAGCAACCAACTTATTCAATAAGTACATCACATCGTCATAATCTGCCCGGTCATTGTATAAAGCTACGTTATTCATAATCTTCTTGTAATGACCGATGGTTTCTATCTCCGAATCTAATGCAATCTTTAAAGCACTCTCGGGAGAAAAACCTACCTCTACCTTTGGATAGATATCCATAACTGGATTCTTTTCGTATGGGTCTGCCTTCTGTAAGAAATCAGATAATTTATCGTAGTGTCTCATCTCTACCAAACCAATACCCAACATAAGTTCTGCAATAGGTTCAAATCTTGAAGACTGTTGAGTATACATTAGGATAGCACTAATCTCAGAGAAAGGTTTATACTTTAGTGCATCCTTGAACATGTTAACAATATCATCTGGCCAAGGTTCGATATCATTGAAGTCAGGATAATCTACTGACTGGTCTGAATACTTGAGGACATCAATAAAAGCATTAGCTGCATCCTCTACTCTGTTACCTAAAAATTTTAAAGCTTTCATAACGTTACGTTTTTAATTATTAATTTTTTCCCAGAGAGAACCTTCAACTTCGGGTTCCTCTTCCAGGGATTTTTTGTTCTTATACTTATATAAATACTTATTGTATCTTTCGATTGCTTTATCCGTATACATCTGTGCAATATCTGGTAATCCATTACACCATGCAAGAGATTCAAACTGAGCATCAATGAATGTCTTATAATCCCAACCTTCTTCTTTTAAGAATTCTCCTACCTTTGCAAAGTGTACATACTTCTCTGGTTTATTTTCATAAGATTCATATATACCAGTTGCCTTAGCAATCTTACCTATGAAATAATCATGTATCTCTTTAGTAAGCTTTGAATCTGAATATTGCAACTCTATTTCTGCATCTACTTGATGGGTAATGTTGTCCTGCATAGATATCAACCTTTGCATAACATTCCTATAATCAGTCATCCTCTTTAAGCCTGTCTCAATATATTTAATAAAACCTTCCCGAGTATCAAATTTAAAATCCTCACAGAAGGTATTACATATCTCGGCAAGCTTTTTACAATTTGCCCATTCCCTTGTATTACTTTCGTTTATTTTACGAACTCCTCTATGCTTTAACTTTATACGGGTTGCATATAAAATATCAGCAACTAAGGCAGCATTCCCTTTGGATGCTAGTAATATGTTAGTTACTTTCTTAGTTGTTTCTTTATTAGAAACAACTACTGCTCTAGTATTTATTGCCGATTTACGAGCAATAACAAAAAAAGCCTCAACTGGGAAGTTATCTACCTCTAAGGTATTTAATATTTCCTCAAATTGAGACTTAGTAATGTGAATGCTGGGTTCTCTCATTTTATCCTATTACAAACTAAAACTCCATTAATACAACCTTCATTATAATCCATTGGGCATTTTTTCCCATAGAGATTCTTAGTAGGTGAACCAAAGTTTACATAGTATGAACCTCGGTTAGTACCAACATACCAAGTTACGTTCTCGGGTAAGTTTAAAGTGTAATCCCTAACTTTGCCATCAACCATTTCACATCTAAAAATCATGTTTATTCTTGGTTGAGGTTTTTCAAACCAACTTACAACTGGAAAGAAATATCCCATAACTAAAAGACTCCCTATAACCAATGAGGTTTTAAATACATAATCGATTATCTTCATATCATCAATATTTTTAAGTTATATAATATAATAGGAAATCCTTACTCCAAAGAGTTTCGGATAGATATTAATTCTTGATAACTTTGATACCTTGTTTGATATACTAGCTTGAGTGTTTGTTTCCTTCCCAAATCATTTACATCTTTACCATCTGGTAAAAACACCACCTTGACCTTTTTATAGGCAACAAGTTTGAGCGCAAGATTGACTGCATATCTTTTGGCATCTGGGTCCAACAATATAATATATCTTTGGCATGAGGATTTAAGTAACTCATTGACTTGGTAGGCACTAATAGCTTTACCCATTGTGGCAATGCCCCTATCTCCAAGTGTGAGAGCATTAAGTGCTCCTTCGCAAATGAATACCGACCTGTACATTTCCAATGCGTCATAATTAAATATGATAAACTCTTTTCCAAGGCCTGTGATATCTTTGTTGGGGTTATTATACCGAGGACCGTTTCCGATAACCTTTCTGGCATTATAATACCTGAGTTGGCCATGATAATAGAACGGTATAATAAGGTACCCGAAGAAAGGTTCCTTTGTCGCATAACCAACTCCATGTTTACATAACTCTTCGATACTAAATCCGCGGCCTTTGACATAGCTTCTAATGCTCCTTGCAATTTGTGAATCTCCGATACTAAGGAGTCTAAAACTATCGGGTAAGTACAAAGGCTTAGCTTCTGCAAGTTCAACCTTTTCATCGTGAAATTCAAGTTCTTCGAATTGTCCATTGTTTAAGAAATTTATGAGTTCATGGTAAGTATCGAATCCCTCAACATCCATAACTAATTGTGAAGGATTCGGATGCTCATTACATCTAAAGCAATTAGTTCTGTACATGGAAAGATTAACTCCCATTTTTAATTCCCTATGACAGTAAGGGCAAGTTGGGAGTTTCATCCAGCCATGTTTATATTCAAAAGCTCCAAGTCTTTTAATGAAATAAGTTTTGAGCTTAGACTTAAACTGATTTGTTATTTTCATGTTCCTTTATAGCTTTACGAATTACTTTTCGGATTCTCTTTAAATCCTCAACATCTAGATTACTAATGGAAGTCGTTTGCCATCCATTATGAGATATTTCCAAAGCTAATCCATCAGTCCATCTGTCTTTTACTACTTCTACTTTTTTAGTTCTCATTTTCTTCTTAATTTAGTATCTGGGTATAAATACCTATGTACATGAGTTATATGGTATTTTTCTGATAGTTGGCGTAAAGAATAACCCGATTGATAATCCTCGTTTAATTCCCTGATTTGAGATTTGCTTATGGGTATTTTCCCTTGAGGTCTTAATCTTTTATCTTTTATACACTGTTGTATATTTTCTTCTTGGGTACCCCAATACAGATTTTTATAATGATTGTTAGTAGGATTATTATCTATATGGCACACAAAGGGTTTACCATCAGGATTTGGAATCCAAGTTAAAGCTACTAATCTAGAAGCCTGAACCCTGATTCTCTTATCACATCTTCTTAAAATATGATAAGTTCTATTCCTACTGATAGTACCTTTCATAAACATCCACAGACCTCTTTTAGGATAATACTTATATAGCCTACCCCTTTTAGAAATATGATATCCTGGCCAACCCTTTATATTGTGGGATAATTTTCTATTATATATCACCTGATTTCTTCTCATACTTCTCTTTATTTGCTGAAGGATTGCCCTTCTGTTCGTTCATAATCTTGTCTAAATTTTTAGCATATATCTCATCATATTGCTTTCGTTGTTCTTTAGTAAATTCTGTACATCTTTGTCTTTCAACATCACATTTGAATAATGCTCTACCCGAGGGAAGACCATCTCTTTGTACTACAATCTCAACTCGAAGAATATTATCTTTCTCCTCTTGCTCAGTACAATTAAGACCCATTATAAATTGAGCATTACGAACAATTGCAATTGAACCAGAGATATCATTCTCATCATATTTGGTAGTTCTATGTTTCTTACCCTCCCTTGTAATATGATGAGCAGTCCATATAATATCTAAATGTAGTTCCTCTGCTAAGTTCTGTAAGTCAATATATACGTTTGAGATTCTATCAAAATCCTCTTTATCTTTAGCTAATGATGCAAGCTTACCTGCATAATCGACCATCAATACCTTAATATCAATTCCCTGGCTTCTAAGAGTTAATATCTTCTCTCTTATATAATTGCAGTCAGTAATTAATGCGGGTACTCTTTCAACTACCAATTCAACTCCAAACCTTGCCAATTTCCTTAAATGCTTAGCCTCGAGTTTATCATAATCTCCGGAATATAATTCCTTCTTTGTTTTATTGATACTTGATTGAATGAAACGGTCCATGATTTGTTCTTGGCCATTTTCTGTATCTATATATAATACCGATTTCTTCATTCTTAGGTATCCTCTTGCAAGGTTTACCATGAAGAATGTTTTCTTTGCCTTAGGTCTATCCAAGATTACATTTACTGAAGCTACTGGAAATCCACCAGCATTGGTCAAATCATTCAATTGCCTAAATGGACATGGAACTACGGATGGTTCTGATTGTCTTTTAAATTGTCTCTCCGTAACATCTCGAATCATATATAAGGGTTCATCCTCTTTCTTAGGCTTACTCTTTTGAAGAACCTTCTCAATCTTTTTAGAGTATTCTTCGTATTGTTCGAAGTTATCTAAATCGAATGAATCATTCAAGTTCTTCATCTCAACATAAGTAGAGAACTTATAAATCTTCTCTTTAATATATTCGGAATCTGATAATTGAATTGAATAGAGGTTCTTAATGGTTCTCTCAATAGTTGGGATGTCATCCTTAGTTACTAAGTCTACATAAGCTTTGGATTCTAGCATTTCTTTTATCACTTCCTTTAATACATTCTGAGAGGGTATCTTCTTTGTCTTCTTAAAGTACTTAAGTATACCCTCACATATTAAAGAATGCTCAATAAGAACTAAGTAACTGGGTTTTAACCTTCCCAGTACTAAACCTCCTTCCTTGTCTTGAATAATGAACCGGAGTATCTCCAACTGGAAGTCCGGTGTAAAGCTAAATTTGATTTTATCTTTTTTCATACATTAATATATTGCAATATAATAACTAATAGATTTTGATAGTCTCCATATAGTTCTGAACTCATGTCCACAGTATCTAGTCTTCTAATCCTCAGCCGCTTGGTGAAATATTTTGATATTCTTATATTATATAATGAATAATTTTATATATTTGCACTAACGAAATATTTATAAAGATATGAGAAAGACCAACGGTAATAATGGTTCAGAACTGCACAGATTAAAACCTATGCAGGATTATGATGAAGCCATGTTTAATAGGTTGTATAAAGTTTGTAAACCTGTTATTAGGAACCTAACCAAACAGATAGATTACAAAAGATTCAACCTTACTCCAGATATAATATCTTCTTATTTCTGGGATAAAATGTTATTTGTTTTTAATAAGTACTACGGTACTTGTAGTGAAGAACATCTTAAAGCAAGAATCCTTTCTTCTCTTGCTACATTTAAGAATAAGCTTCTTCGATTTGCCTATGGAGAGATTGCAGAATACAATCAGAACCTATTTAAACTTGAAGACTTATTTGATAATGATAAAGAGTTAGAAGATGACGATGAAGAGGTTAAGGCTAAGGAAGAAATGCTTGAATTATTATATAAGTATATGAAAGAGAAATTATCTCCAGATGCTTATATGGTATTTGAAGTATTACTTACTCCACCTCCTTATATTAAAGAACGAATTAAAGATGGAGAAAGAATCACCAATATAATGTTGGTTGAGTTCTTTGATATGCCTAGAACTAAGAAGTCGGTTAAATACATAGGAGAACTCAAAGCTGATATTCAATACTGGGAAGAGAAAGCTAAAGAAGAACTGCATTACTAAACACAAAAAGAAAGGGGCGTTTCCCAACGTCCCTATCCCAATTGTTAAGCAATTCATAAATTAAAAGTTCATTGATATTGTTACAAGTAGTTACACATTATTATAGTTTTATAATGTATGCTAGTACATAATATGGTGGTCTATTTTCGTGTGGTTGACCTCCACCTGTAGCTCGAGTATCATGGTCCCATAAACATACATAAGAATTATCTCTATCAGTTTTATTACTACCAGACAGGTTATTACCAATCCATTGAGTACCATTAGCTCCCACCAAATCCGAATGAGCTTCGATAAAGTAGGCATCTGCAAAGTTGTGAACGTGAGATGGTATTTCCTGAGTAGCCAGAGTAACCTTCTCTTGGCCACCAGTATTACCGATAAGATTATAATCCTCATTACCCGATTGCCAACCTACTATGAACTTACCTGATAAGTCTGGGGTTTGTAAGTCATCTACAATCTGACCATTACATAAAGCCCAGCCATTGGGTACTTGAGTACCATTCCACATGGCAATTAATCCTCTTGGTATACTGGAGCCTTCCATACTACCTAACTTCTCATCTATATAAGCCTTGATATCAAAATTCGGGAATCCCTGCAATAACCGTAAGAGAGTTTCTACATTAGATTGTTGTATACCATGTATAGCAGTATTATACTCTACTGGTTGAGGGAATCTTCCACCGTAAGGAACAATGGAATATTTCTCTACTGTATTATTTATAGAGTTAATACCCTGACCATAAATACCTATCAGTACCATTGAGGATTTGTCTACCAAACCTTGAGCTACAGAAGCCATAGCTCTATTAGCTAGTGACTCATAAGTTAATTCTGTATCTTCTAATACGTTTGTTTTTGACAAGTTTCTAGATTCCTTAGCACTTGGGTATAAGGGGTCTACCGACTTCTTATACAAACTGTAGAAGGAATTGGATTCATTCCAGAAAGCTCTGAATTGTACTGGGTTCTGTACTGGTTCTTCTAAAGGAGTATGATATGCAAATACAATCACATCCTCATTACTACCCTTAGAACCTTCGATATTTGGGATACTGATAGTTGCAGCATCAGATATAAATATCATTCCATCCCGGGCAATACATCCGAAATTAACTTCTGGTCCTTCTCCAGAATCCGAAGCCTTAGTCATATACCTGGCAATAATTCTATCCTTCATTGCCAGGTAAGCCGGTGAGGTAGGTTCTCCATTCGGAGATATTGTGATAGCATTGTTGGTTATCACTGCTGAACCGAATCCACAAAATGGACCTATGCCAATGGGTGCAGCTATTGCTTCAGCTGCATCCTTGGACTTAATAATACTCTCATAATCGAAATAAGTTTTCATACTGTATCTTCGTTTTTATTGTTCTTAAAATCTTTCGATTGATTCCTCATATCTTGGAAAGCCTCTCCTACATCTTTGAACTTGAATGTTATAAATTTCCATAAGATAGCCCATATACTATACCTTTTCTTTACTCCATGGAGTTCACATATATGGTTGTAAATACTATCTATTTCGAAACAATAACATAGTATCATGATTGTTATCGAAACTGTTATAGGATTAAGTCCGTATGGGTCTCCAATAGCCTTACCTATAACGGCACCAAGTAATACATAACATAAATAATCAATAACTTTATTAAGAGTTCTTCTTCCTGCTCTAGATTTTCTTACTTCTATGCCCTGCATCCTACTGACGGATATTCCAAACCAGAAGTCCGAGAGTATTAATACGAAGGCTAATAAAATCATCCACCTTAGGTCAAAGATAATGGCATAGCATTCAGAAGTGAATCCTATAATACCAGTTTTGAAGATTGTGTTAAAAGAGTTGCTTTCCATCTGTTTTATTCTATTTTAAGTTTCCATTCTGTTCCTTCGGGAACCCCTATTTGGATTCCCTGCTCGGATATATCGTTGGATTCCCATACTAATTCTGTTTTATCTACTATGTCTTTCATACTTACTAAGAATACTACTTTGACTGCAGGATTATCTTTTACATAGAAAGTATGTTTTCCAGGTAGATTGGTAAAGAACTGATAAGGACTGGTGTGAACTACATCGGGAGCTGTCTCATAAATTATATCACCAGAATCTCCAGTATCTGAAGTACAGGTTACGATAGTAGATACTTCTGGTACACTACTACTTAGTTCTGCACTTACAGGATTAAGAGTTAATGTATACTTAGGTACTACTTTCTTTACCGTTAAAGTTACTACTGAACCTTGGTAATAGAATTCGTAAGTACCAGCAGTATCAAGAGTAATTAGGGTATTCGAATTATAAGTTTCGGATAAACCTTCTACTGTAATACCTGTTATCTGACTACCACCATCGCCATACCTTAAATAGAATTGGCAATTCTGATTCTTGGTTAATTGATAACCTGCCTTGATATAATTAGTTGGTTCCGTTTGAGAATAAGGCTCTAGTTCATACCAATTTTCATCATCCGGATTCATAGGTTCTAACCATAAGTAGGATTCTGGTGTAGGTACATATTCTAATACCTCTACCTCTACCGTTTTGGTTGGGTCTCCTACGGATTCGAATTTATAAATACCAGCCTCATTAAAAGGATAGTCTGTACTTCTACCATAATAGAAATCGGGTCCTTCTACGTATTTATCATCCAATTCTACACTTCCAAGCTTTACCCATGTACCAGAAATATTTTTTCTGTATACCTTTACATTCTTATCGAAGTATGAATATAAGTTAGCGCTTTCAAAAGTAGAATAATAGATACCAGAAGTAAGGAACAGCTTAATGGAAGCAGTGCCCTGAGCATTCAGATTAAGCTTCTTATTGGATACTCCAATGCCATAAGTAATTGTGTATCCCAATCTGTAAGCAACTACTGTACCATAGTTTGCAGAATTACCAGAAGTATCTTTGGTACATCTGAATAGGAATGTACCAACTTGGGTAGGAGTCCATCTAGAACCATTCCTAACCAATACTCCTGGGTCTGTAGTAAGTACGGCAATTAAGTCAGCAGTGTTTTCATTTGGGTCTGAGGAACGAATGGTTATCTTAGATGATTCTCGATTAGTAATGTTTACATTTCGAGGTTCACATATTACAGTATAGTTAGTAGCTATTGCTGTAACATTTAAGATTACCCTCTTTGCCGGGAAGTCTGCAATAACAAATTCATAAGTACCTGCAGAAGTTATTTCCCAAATAGAACCAGAGGGTTTAGTTTCATGAGTATTGATTAACTGAACATCTACAGGTCTGATATTGCCTTGGTAATTCATATTAGCAGTAACCTTAATCTCAATCTTGGGATTACTACCAGTGATTACCAAGTTATCTAAATCTGTACCACCACTTATTAAGTCGGCATAGATATGATAGGATTTAGTGTAGTATTCTAAGCCTACATCTACATAAGTAGTTACTGAGTTATCTCCAACGCTCCTGAAGTAATATCTTTGGTCACCTTTCTTTGCATAGAAGATAGAACCGCTTTCATATAACTTAGAGCTCCATTTATTTTCGGATGGGTCATATCCAGTTACCTGATATCTTAAATCTGCATCATCATAATCTGAAGTTACAGTTACTCGGATAGGTACTTCGGTAATATGTCCCGTTACGATTTTGACTGGAGATATCAGGGGTTCTGCAACTATCTTATAATTGTAGGCTAAATCAAAACCATACTGGATGTTACCTGATACATTGTAAGGTAAAAATCTATCGAATAGTCTATCGATAGACTGTTTGAAAGCTTTAAACTCTTTAGTGGGAGAGGTAAAACCATGACCACCTATACTAATATCTACTTGAATACATTGAGCACAACCATAAATTTTATCATAGTTGTACTTATCGTACCCGGAATAATCGGTATCATATAAGGGGTCTACCTTTTCCCATTTATCCATTTCTCCATCGGTTGGGTCTACAATGGTACATGTTAACCCATACATATTAAAAAGAATCTCGAAGAACTTCCTTGAGCCTCTGATTTTAAGTAATGAGATTGAGTACTTTAAAATTGTACGAATCTGTTCATCACTTAAATTAGGAACTCCTGTATGCTCTCCTGTTCTAGCAAAGGGTAATTCTCCCAAGAACTCCCAGAGGTAGTTTAAATACCTCTGCTGAGTTTTATCGATATCGATTAAATCTAGAATATTATCAATATCAGAAGTAATATTATCTTGGAAGTATGAACCACATATTTCTAGAAATCTTTCTAATATGCCCTTACCATTGACTTTATAAGTATCTTGCTCCTTAAATTCAAATGGTAAGAAATCAATTAGGTTTTTAAGATTCATCATACTGTTTCATTTACTTTAAGTGTTAACTGACTTGAGTCTTCGAATACCGGGATATTATAACCTGGGTCTGTATAATCCCTGTTGGGTTCTGCAATGGTTATGGTATACCTGAATCCAGATTGGTAGCCATTGTTCTGAATATCAAGGGCAAAGATAAACCCATTTATATTATCTCGGATTTGAGTAGTCTTACCTACTTCCCCATCATAAGAGAATCCCCCCTTCAGAGACTTGATTGTAAATTTAGTTCCTGAAGAGAAAGATATAAAGTAGTCCATAGAACCATTAGCCTCATCCAATTGGAATTGACCAAGGATTAATTCCTTGTTACCATAGATTGTTATAGGCCAGGGTTTAGTATAGAATTTCTTTAAGTGTAGGTAATCTACGGATTCCAAGTTATCGATGAGTGCATAGATATCCGAGATTCTTACACTACCACCAATATCCGAACTCTCTGGAGAGTAAGCATTAAACAAAGCACTGAGTATTTGAGATTGAATCTCTGAAGTCTTATATGACTTCTTACCAGTAACTTCTATATCCAATATGATATTAACTCTACCTGCCGACTTAACAGTTAACCAAGTAGTAAGGGGTGAATTCTGATGTAAGATATCATATACCTTCTTAATCATGGCAGAGTCGGCAATTACACCATTGTCTGGTGCAATGTATACAATAAGTTTTCTACCGCATTCGTATTCAGCTTTAGCTTTACTAACTCCATCTACCAGTTTAGCTAAGTCTACAAAGTCCTGTTTAGTAACAGCTACTCCCATAGTCTTAACACTCAAGGGTATATGTTCCTTGAGCATACTGAAATTTTCATAGCTTGAACCACCACCTGCATTGTAGGTATTACTTACAGTAGCATCTGATACTGAAGAGGATATTACTGAGGGCACAGATGTAATGGTACCAGACTTAACGTTACCATTAATACCGGTAGTGAGATAGAATACTACATCAGAAATCTTTGCACCTGCTGCAGGTTTCTTTCCATTCTTACCATCTCCAAAGTAAATATAAGGATTAAGAGATTCATCTATCACTACCATAAAATGATTATCTGTAGGCTTTGAATAAGCAAAAGTATTTACTAATACCCAGGATTCTCCACCGATTTTCAGGGTCATAGTTCCGTGTTCGTAATATTTACCATTAGGTAAAGTACCAAGAGTAATCATTACACGTTCATCAGAAGGTATAACCATACCATTGATTTGACTTTCGGTATATAATTCATGTTGTACTACAGGTACCTTACAATCGGTAACATTAGCATACCAAACTACATCTCGAGTAGATAACCATTTGTTACCTGACTGGTCTGTAAATAGAGTTCCGGATGGGATAGTTAACTTAGCACCAATAGAATCTCCTGATACATCCCGAGATATAGTTAAATCTACTGATGCTGCAATAGCACCCCTTGCATGATAATCTACCAAGGCTCCATGCCTAACTACCGAAGTATATTTCCGAGCAGTAGGTAAGAAGGTTTCCCTTGCCATATTATCGATGTAATAGTGAAGAACTTCGGCAATAGCCGCAAATAATGAAAGGATAATGATTAATATATTTCCTTCCGAGTAATCCGTTATGAGTACATTCCCATCTTTATCTTTTATACCCATAAGAGATTCTATCAGCTTGGCCTTAATCTGTTGATAAGACCTCTGATAAGGGTTGAGCCATTTATTAGTGATTCCCATATTATTTTGTATTTAATGAATTATCTAAGTTGTTATAGGTAAGGTATAGGTATTGGCTAGAGCCTGTACCATTAATAGAATATTCTACTTCTATGTTTACCTTTGCATCAACTCTAGCAACCTTGATACCTTTAAAGGTTAATCTTTGTTCCCAGGTACCAATTGCAGTTTTTATAAACTCTTTAATAATAAAACTCAGGGCTTGTGAATTTGGCTCTTCTATACATTCCCATAGACGATTCCCAAAGTTTTCCTGTCGAAATCTCTGGCCTATCATATAATATAGGATAGAGTTAATATTATTCCTTACTAACTCCATATCTCCATTAACCGGATACCATCCAGTTTCACCGTTTTCGTTTCTGTTTAGTTTAATAGGGAAAGTCATACCTTTTCCTATTATGTCAGTAAAGTAATTATCCATTAATGTATACATTTAGTATCCTCGTAATCTTCTTGTTTGAATTCCGAGAATGGTTGACTTGCTTGAGTTACAGTAGGTCCTGAAGAACCAGGTCCAGTAGTTACACCAGAGTGTACATGAGAATTGAATAGAGCTCTAAGTGATTCTAGTTCTTGAACAGTTTGATTTAACTTCTCGGTTAATTCTTTGATATTAACCACTCCTTGGTTTGTACCTTGATTCAAGATTACTGTATCACCTGAACCTACACTTACATCTCCTTGAGCTTGGATAGATACGTTACCTTTTGCAGCTACTCCAATATCTCCATTGATATATATGGTTAATCTACCATTGTCATCATCTAAAGTTATTAGATTACCTTCTGGAGTAATGATACCCATCTTGTTTGGTCCGTCTAAAGGACTGGGTATCTGATTCAAAGCCCAACCATGGTATTCCCAAAGAGGTTTAGTTGGGTCTCCAAATTCAAAGGTAACAAATACTATATCACCAACCTTAGGAGCTAAGAACTTAAATCCATTATTGATAGAACCATGTTGACCCTTTGGATAAGCCCAAGATATGATACCATTCATTACTTCTGGGCAACATACCTTGATACGATTCATATGTTTTTCTTGGTCATCATTATCTACCACAATGCCTCGATAAACTGAGTAGTATCTACCCAATCCTTCGAGGCCATCTTCTGTTATTAACTTAGCGGTCGAGTACATTATCAGTTATTTTTTTTTGTTTTTTACTACATTAAGATATTCGTTTCTTGCCCACTCAGACCAGTCAAAAGAATATTTCTCTTTCATAGCCGGTGTTACTTTTGATTGGTCTACCTTAACTACTTTGGTTTTACCATAGATTGCAGTACCATTAGAGGTAACTATAGTACCTTCAGTTCTTACAGTACCTGCTGCTAAAGCTTGTGGGTCTTTAGCATTAAGTTCATCGTAATAGAATTTATTCTGTAAGAACTCTCCTGCACCTTTCTTATCTATGATTACATTCTTATCGTTCATGAATCTTTCCTTAAAGTAAACTGCTTCACTGTAAGTAAATTCATGAACAATGTTAGAAGCATTGGCAGTACTCTTCTTATCTTTACCGAATTGAGTTTTAGCTCCATCCTTAGCATCGTTACTTACTATATCTTGAGTACTGAGTTGAGTCTTAGATGTAGTTTGACCAGCCTTGGCATTACTCTTTATCAAATCCAGAGTACATAGATAACCTTGACCTGCATCCATTGAATGCTGTACAGATTTAATATACCAATACCCGGACCAACGTTTACCCACATTTTCTAAAGAGATTACCTGAGAAGATTGTAATGAAGGTCTACCAACTACAGTCATTTGGCATACTAATTTCCTTTCTGTAGTTTTAAGACCTCCATTGGCATTAGCATTCATGGCCCAAGCTACTTTATCAGCTCCACCATATCTACCAAATAGATTATGATATAATTTATATATTGGTACTAATACTGGGACCTTCTTCATCCTTCGAATCTTAACCTTAGCTTTAACCTTACGAGTCATAGTAGGTGTAGTTACTCCCTCACCACTGTAATCTAATTTATAGGTATCGGGATATACAGTAATATAAGGATTCTTTTCCATAGCTGCTATACCTCTCTGAGATTGATTATCAATCATCTGTTTCTCGTAAGGGTTAGAAGAGAAAGTTCTTATGTCTATCATATGAGTTATGGTTCCACCTTCTGGGTCATATTCCCGAGGGTCTACCCATTCTTCTGCAAGGTATTCCATTTTATATTCTCCAGTGAATAAATATCTTTCGTTTTCTAGTAATTGCCTTAGATTACTTTCCAACTCTTTACCATTCTTAGAGTTCTTTAGGATTTGCTGAAGTTGTCTCTTCTTATCGCTTGGTAAATTATTAGCTGCCGTATTGATAGCTTCCCTATATTGGTCAGTACTTAAGTTATCTAACATCTCTTGTTTACCTGCTTGATAAGCAACATATGGTTTCTTAGAACCATATTCTTTTACTGCTTGATTATGTTTCTGAGCTTTAGCTCCATACCTTTGCTCAGCTTCCATCTCTGCAGCAATGTTAGTAGTAGGATGACTACGATAATCTTCATATGGTACACTACCATAATTGACTACCATTGTATTATCTACCTGAGCTACATAAGGAGTAGTAACTGTAGACATCTCCTCTTTAGCTTTTTCTGGTTCTTTTATATCGGTAGAACCTACAATAAGGCCTTTATCATCGGGGTCTATAGTTTCGGTTAATTGAGCCTTTGCCCTTTTAGTTACATTCTGCATGGTAAAGGATACCCTAAGTACCTCTCCATTCTCTGATTGATATATGTAATTGTATTCAGGCTCTTGAGTAAACTTTCGATTGTGAATATAGATTACACCATCTCGAGAATCAATATACCAAGGTCCATTAGGATAACCTTTCATCTTCTGTTCTAATTGAACCAAGATGTTATTCCCTATTAATCCTAAGTCACTATCTATCAGAGCTTTTAAATCTGCCGGCATAGGTACTTGAGCTACTCCACTAAAGCTATTAGCGTAAAGTATCTTTCCAACAGTATTTCGACTTTGTTCTGTCGGGACCTGTAGTGACTCGTAGACTTTATTACTTATTACTTGTTTAGCCATTACTGAAATATTTCTATGATTACACCGATGTCATTGTTACAACCATTATCTAAAAAATTAGATAGGCTATACTCTGATAAATCTGAATGTGTATAAGGTGGTTGGAATCTTAAATCTCCAACTGTATCTATACACTTTAATGTCACATGAGTTCCAGTAGAATCGAATACACAATCCAAATCTCTTACCTTAATACTTCGTACTGGGCTTGAAATGAATTGACCATCAGGGTATATGTATCCCCACTGAAGATAAATAATTGAGCTTTCCTGGAGTTCTGGGATATCTACCGTATCTGGGTCTCCAGTATCAAATGTGATGGTTGCTAAGTTCTCCTTTTCCTCATCATACTTGTAGCTCCAATTACTTATATAAGCGCCGAGAGGTATGCCTGTAATTTTATTCATTATGGGCATACCTCCAGAATCGAACAGTGCCATATAGGGTGTTGCTGTTCCATTATAAAGAATTGGTTGATTGGGTTTCTTAGTTTCCATACATAGGTATTCGTATTAACTGATAAGGTTCGAGTTCTGCAAGAGGGTTTAGGATATTATTAGCCTCAGCTATTAAATACCATTTCCCAGAATCACCATAATAACGATAGGCAATATTCTGTAGGGTTTCTCCATCCATTACTGTATGTTGCTTATCGTTACTTGTATTGGGAACTAAAGGTGGGGTTACCTCCAAAGAATAATCACCCTCATCATATTTAAGAGCTACTGCCCCATCATAGGGGCTAGCTCCGGTTAAGTATTGATTCAAGTCTATCATAAACTGATTCCTTTCGTTTTCTTTAGAGCTTCTTCACTTACAATATCGGCATAGGATAAGTTGTAAGCACTTACTCTCTTGAAGATTAATTCTTGAGTTGCAGCTGCAGGAAGTAATTTCAAATCATCAATCTCGCATGACTTACCTGCAATCCTTGTCCTTGAAGCATTTCGAAAATTGTTTAAAGTATAGGTTGCTGAAGTAAGGATGTACTGATGATTCTCGAATATACCAGAATTACCCCATTCAATCTTTAGGATTGGTGGGCTTGCCTGATAAGAGTTTGCCTTAGACCACATCTCTAGTAACCTACATTTAGTAATTACCTCTTCAGGATTTTCTGGGTCATTACAGAACCATGATACATTGAATTGTATGATATCCTCTGCACCAGTATAATGATACATGGGTGTATTACGTCCCATAGATTTAATTGTAGCCCAGGTAGTCTCTCCTCGGAAGTCAATAGAGGGAGGTCTATTTTGAAGAGTTATATATTGATAGGGTGTTGATACCAAATTATATATTACTACTTGGTTCATATTACGAACTTCGGGCATTACCATAAAAAGTTCTTTATTCTTATTTACGGAATTACCCTTAGCTGGGTCCATCTCTTCATAGCCAAAAGGAACTCCACCCTCTACCTGATGTTTTAATTCCATCCGATATTGGTTTTGTATCCTTTGGTTTACTTTGGGATTCTTTGATGTAGCTCTTGGTCCAAAAGGATTATTTGGGTCATATATCTTTCCCTTATCTGCAGTATCTTTAGGTAAGGTAGATGTAGCCCTGTTTAAATAAATCCTGGCCCTCCAAAGTTTATTTAAAGGACCAGTAAGAACTCCGGCAGAATCCCTGGTAAGGTCATTATACTTTTCAACAACCCCACCTGCTATCCGATTTAATATTCTTGCCATGATTGTTTAGTTTAATCCCAATGATATACCAGTAAAATCTTGTTGACCACCAGGAGCAAAGTCTCCAGCTTCGTTTCCATCTACTGATATATTAATTCTTGAATCCTTAAACCCATCTCTGATTGCACCTCTAACCGCATCAATGAATGCCTGTTGGTTTCTATCTTGAATAGAAGCTTTGGTTTCTTCCGAGTTTAGAGCAGCAGTGTTATTATCCACCGAATTAGTAAGACCTCCTATTACTTCTATCAATGCAGGGATAGCTATAGAAGCTAGTAGTCCCCAAGGCCCACCTAAGAATCCTAAAAGTCTACCACCAAGTAATCTAGCACCAAATCCCATAGCACCTTTCTTAGCAATCTGTTGGCCTGCAGTTTTAGTTACAGTAGAACCTACTGCTGCTCCAACCCCTGCTCCTGCAAGAGTACTCATTGAAGTAAATCTTCCTCTTGCATCTCTTGCTACTACAGTACCTTTTCGGGTTTTACCTATGGTACCTCCCATTGGTAATGCAAAGAATTTACCTGGAGCCATTTGCATAGCAGTCATTCTCATCATCATTGCTGAGATATTTCTCATGTGACCTTCAAGGATTGAAGCTTGAACATTAGTTCTTACCATACCTTCTGCCATACCATTAGTTTCTGAAGTAGCTAAAGCCTGGAAGGTACTAATCATCTTGATAGTACCCTGAATAAACTTGAATCCCTGATATAGAGTACCTACTACTGCACCAGTTGCAACTACCTTTACCAAGAATTTACCTGCCCAAGTTTCTTGCATACTGTTAATAATCTTTAGGATACCAGAACCTAATTTAAGTACTGGGCTAAAGACTTCAGCAAGTGTAGAACCTGCAGTTACAATAAAGTTCTCCCAGTTTGATTTAAACTGTTCGATAATACCAGCAGGAGTTTGTAATCTTTCTTGAGTTAAGTTTTCTACTGTACCGTTTGCACCTGCAACCTTATCCATAAGTTCTGTAAGCTTATTAGCTCCAGTCCAGTAATCCTGAAGTAAAGCTGAGGCAGCTCTTGTACCACGAACTCCAAAGATATTAAACAGAGCAGAGGAGATATCTATTCCTCGTTTACCTCTAAGTTTATCTCCCAATATAGATATAATCTTATCTAATCTCAAAAGATTACCCGAGGCATCTACTAGAGTTTTTGGGTCAATGCCTAAAGATTTTAGCATCTCACCACCTCCCTTTTTCTGCCCGGTTACGGAAAGTGTTAAATAGCGCATCATGTTTGCTAATGCAGTACCAGCTGATGAAGCTTGGATACCTTGATTACCAAGTACTCCAATGGCTGCAGCTGCATCACCCATACTGATTTTGGCATTTCTAAATTCTGCTCCTGAATATTGGAAAGATTGGGCAAGGTCTGTTAGAGAAATATTTGCAGAGGTTACTGCAGTTGCCAATTGGTCTACTACCTGAGTAGCATTCTGTGAAGGTATATTAAAGGTCTGCATGATGTTAGTCATCAAGTCAGCAACTCCACCTTTCTGACCAAGAGGCATACTGAAGATAGAAGCTAGCTTAGCTGCAGGGCCAATCATTCTTTCGATTTGCTCTACATTGTTACCAGCCATTGCCAAGTACCTTTCGCCTGATGCAATATCTGCAGCAGTAAGAGGAGTTACCTCATTGACTTCTTTGGCTACTTGCATTAGCCTTGCCTGTTGAGCAGCATTAGCTCCAGACATTTTAGAAGCTAAGAATACTTGGTCGTATACTCCTGCAGAATATTGGTAGGCCCTTGCCATACCTCCAACCAATTCTTTTCCAAACTCAAAAGCATTAGAAGTTGACATTTGAATACCTCGATTCCAGGTATTCATATCGTTCATCATTGTTCTAAATGAGTTCGATATTCTGCCAGCCTCATTAGAGAATCGGTCTCTTAATACCATTGCAACACCGACCTCGACTAAGCTTCTTCTGTCTATCATTTTCTAGTTTTCTTTTTTAAGTTTTCATAATACTCATCGGCTATATCCTTAAATCTTTTCCTTTCTCGATACGGAAGACGCAAAAAGCTGAGATAGTCAATGGCTACCTCAGCTCTACATATATAAGTGAATGTACCTGGGTGGTCTACGCTTCCGTCAGGTAGAAAAAAGTCGGTGAAAGCATTATAGGATATTTATCAATTCTTCCAGGTATACTTGGATGTTCTACATCGGTGTTACCATCGAAGACTGGGTCATATTCAAATATTGTTTTACGAATCTCTGCAATGTCTCTTACTGAGAATAAATGGAAGCTTTCTACCTTTTCCCATTTACCATCAATCTGAAGATGTAAGTTCCTTGCAATCAATGCTGCATTACGAGTTTGTTTTTCTATTGGTAAAGTAACCAACATTCTTTCTCCTGCACCAGTAAGCAAATCAAATTTAACTACCTTACCTGAAGATAGAGTTACTTCGTAATCGGTAAGCTTACCTTGTTCTGGATAATAAGGGATAGCGTTTGGTTTTTCGGCCAATTCCTTTTCTGTAGGAAATTCTCCATAGTTATCGAATAACATCTCGCTTAAGGATTGACCGTAAGTTTGTACTCCGCCTTCTTGGCCCCAATCATATTCAAATTCTACTTCATCACCAAGTGAGAAGATTCTTGATTGAAATAAGATACAGTATCGGTCATTCAAAGGGATACGGTCTGCATCCTCTACCGTTAATCTACGATTAGGAGTAAAGTCGGTATCAACTACAATTGCCTGAATGAACTTAGTAAGGTTCATAAGGTTTCTTACATCCATAGGATTAGATAAGATATCCTCATCTGCACCATTCTGTTCCCTGATTGAGAATTTATAACCTGATGGGGTTATAAACTCATGTGTTCTACAATTTAATTCCATGTTTAAATAAGTTATTTGGTTATACTTTAGTTCATAGTGTTCGCTGTAACAACAAGAAAGGGGTGAGCCCTTTCTAGGAATCCCACCCCTCCACCTAAAAATCTTAGTTGAAAATAGACTAAGCTTTTAATACTTATCGGCAGTACCTACTGAGAATTCGATACTTTCGATTGTGTTTTCTGAGGCCATTCGGTCCAGGTCTAAACCTGTAATCTTACATGGCCATACCTCTTCGAAGAGGTGGGTGTTAAGTACGGAAACTCCATCTTCGGCAAGTTCATTTACGATTACATTTTCCCAGTATTGGCTTGGTACCAAACCTCCACCTGCAATCATATCCTGGCATGAATAAAGCCAATCATGAAGCCATGTATCTGAACCTGCAGTAGTTAAAAGTTTACCTACTACTAAGTTACCTACAGTAACTCTACCGGCAGTTTTAACGTCCCGGTTAACGTCTCCATGAGCAACCTGGTCAATCTCTACATCTGGCAAAGTACAAGTTTGGAACAGATAAGTATTGATTGGGTGCTTAGGGAATGTGATACTCCAAAGGAATTTCTTTCTTGGATTCTTTACTTTTGCTCCCATGTTTTCTTAATTTTATTCGTTAACGTCCTGAACAGATACGGACTTGGATGCCTGGTCAATATAGATGCCCATAGTGATTTCTTGCATCGGAACGATATCCTTGAATTTCAGGATTGCTTTGTATTTACCTTGACGAACATCGGCTTCATTGTTAACCGATAAGTCATTGTACGAGTTAGCGTCTTGGTCACCCATCCAGGTGTATTCAGACATGGCATCTTCATCTACCAAGTTATCCAGCATTGGTTTAACTTCTAGATAAATCTTATTCCAAGTGTTCCAGATATTTGGTTCTTCCAAATACTTTTCTAGAATAGGTCTAAGATTCTTTTTGAGATACAGATTCAATCTTACAATTGCAAGGAATCTTTCTGAATCCTGTTTTACCTGAGAAGAAAAACAATGCCACAGCAAAGTTTGTTTACCTTGGTTAGGAACATCTTTGATACAGATTATATTTGCATAATTCTGTGCTAACTCATTGAGTTCCTTAGTTCTTGAAGGAGAACCATAATTTGGGCATACTGGACCATTACCATCATAGATAATGCCCCGATTCATACCAGCAAATGATTTCCAAGGTCCAAACTGAGAAGCAGAAGCATCTCCTAATCCTGCAATGGTACCAAGAACATCTGAATCTACCAAGTTACCGTCGGCATTATAGTATTTAATACCACCACCAAAGTAAGCAACATACTTACTGTTACCTACAGTACCAAGGCAAGTCTGAATCCAAGTGATGATTGATTTCAAGTCTCTTGGTTGGTCACCCTGAGTATAGTGAGTAGTATATTTTGGTACTTCAATGTAGTAGGTATATTCTTGCAGTTCTTTAACCATATCTACTGCAGCCTTGTGTACTTTAAGTACATCAGCAGATGCTTCAAGATGTTGGTCAATGTGTGAACAGAAGATTTGATATACATCTACATAATCCTTAACGAATTCCAGAGAAGCAATCCATTCGTCTGCCGTAGGAGTACTACCGGCACTACCAATTGTACCATTCAATTTTACTCCATCGGCAGTGATAACAGCACCATTGAGTTTAATATCAATGGGGTTTCTTGTCCCATCTACATCATCAGTTAACCATTTGATGAAGTTGTTCCAAGATTTAATGTTCTCTGTCTTTTCGGTTAATACCGGAACGATGTATTCTGAGTTCTTTGCAAATGCACTTAGAGCAAGGTAATCTACAGAAGTATCATTGTTATCATCTGCAGTTTTGTAGGTTACTACTGGACCTTGTTCAAGTACCTGGCCATTAGCACTAATTACTTGATAGTAAACCGTGTTAGCCTGTTTGTAAATATTCACAGAGAAAGTTTCAGCACTACCAACTGGGTCTCCATATCCTTTAGTTACCAAACCAAAGCCAACAGCAACTGAACCAGAAGTAAACTTGAAAAGAGTAGAAGCCGTGGGTTCCTCTGGAGTTGCAGAAGCTACTACCGGAGAACCGTCTTCAGCAGCCTTAGGAGCAGATGCAGCTTTAGCTCTTATTGCAGCAGATACTACACCTTTGGTTGCACCCTTACCAAGTACACGAATAATACGAAGCTTAGAACCACCATTGAAAGCCTTTTCGATGTTTGATACAGAACCATCTGGTACTATCTCAGAACCAAAGACTCTTTGGAATTGAGAGAAAGATTGGATAAGTTCTGAGGGGTCATCATAAGGACCTTTAGTAGTTCTAGCCAATACACATGAAACTCCTAACATAGGAGTAGTTTGAAGAACGATAACGTTCTTAAACTCGAAATTTACAGATGGTGAATTAGGCATATTTATACTAATTAAGTTAATTACTCATTTATTTAATACCCTCTAGTATTGAGCTATTTTACGTTAAGGTTAAGTAAATCTGACTCTTGCTTTTCGGTTAGTCCCATCAATACGGATATATCCTGAATTGGTACAAGTTCACCTTCTTCAGCAAGTCTCTCAGGTAATATACCATCCTTACAAGTATACTGATATACCTTTTCAAGTAGACCATGATTCTCGTCAGGGTGGTCATAGTAATTACCTATTTCTATAAATAGGTTTCCTGTTGGTGCTACCTTACCATCTTCCCATTCTTCTAAGTTATTATAATAAGGTCTTACGTATCCACGAGAAGGTAATGCTTCATACATGATATTATGAAGCAATCTCATATCGGCTTGAGTATTAGATACCAGATGAATATCTAGAGTTATATCTTTTGTTTCGTATGGAAATTCTGATGCTTGATAATTTCCACTCGCTAGTTTATCACCAATGATATATTTGTTCACACCTATATCACCATTATAGAATCCTTGTAGTTCAATGGTAATTCTAGGGCATGTCTTTGCACCCTTAACCTGATTGTTACCTATACCGTATATGGGAATGAATTTAGGCATAGCATCCTTATCTGCCTGAAATCTTTTCTCGTTCTCCTGTGATAAAGGTAAGTAGTCTTCTGGGTTAAGAGTTAAACCTTTCTTAAGTGCTGTTTGTAATAAGCAAATATAAAAGGTTCTTTCTACGATTTCTTCTGCATTTACCATATCATAAACTTCTTACTGCTAATATACCAAATGTACCTTTGCCACCATCAGAGAATTCTACATCCCAACCTCCAGATATAGATGATAGAGCTAGTTGAGATTGTCTAGCATGAGCTGTACCTGAAAAAGTAGACATAAAAGTATTAGCTACATTACCATAACCATCAACCCAATAAGTTGTAGTTGAAGTAGTTGGTATAGAATTACTAACTACTCTTTGTTCACCAATAGCTGGTATTTTAAAAGAAGCTACACTCTTATCTACTTCTTTACCCTCGATGTATTTATACTTATAACCTGTAACTGTAAAACCAGAAGAACCCTCTAATCCTGTATTACCTAAGTTTACATTAACATGAGGTTCTATATTATAAGAATAGGTTACTTCACCAGCTGCCTGAGTTACAATTACTGTTTTAGTTAGACCACCAACTTGCTTGATAGTTAAAGTTCCACTGAGAAGCTGTTCCGTATGATTCTTAGAAGTAATGGATACCTCTAGAGTCTTTTCTTCATTATCAGTAAATCTTAGTCCAGCAGTAAATGGAGGTTCCTCTAGGAATTCTGCTGTAACTTCTACATTTTCCCAATCTCCTTGGGGTGTACCATTAATCATTTCCCTACGTTGAGAAGTGATTGCCAAAGTATCAGAGCCACCCTTACCCAATATGTTTATGGCTTCCTTATCTACTTCTAATTTGTATTCGTAGTTAAGGCTGCCTTTCTTTTGAATAAGATTTACAGTCTTAGGTACTCCATTAACTGTAATGGTAAGGATGGCTTTTTTATTTGCTTCTGTATCATTCACTTTTAACGGATGTACCATTACGAGTGCAGGACCAGTACCAGATGTTTTATCTGCTTCAAAATCTGCCATTACTTTGTATATTTTCTAAGTTCTTTTCTTAATTGATTTCGTATCTCTTTCTCTAAAACTACATTTCCACCTGCTGCCTCGAAAGCAGGTTTCCATAAAGGACGAGGTGGAAGATTACCATCTCTACTACCATACTCCAACATGATAGCAATTTGATTAAGTGTTTTTCGAGAAGTTCTACCAGAGTATGTTATCTTCCTTAATCCTGGAGGAAGACCAACAAAGGTTCTATCTTTCTGAGTTACCATTGTAACTGACCTTGCATATTGACCAGTAAGGTTTAATAGGGTATGTGCTCCATACTTCTTAAGTGTAGCAATTGAATGTTTTGGCCAAGATACTTTGGAACCAGGTGGAGGTAGACCATTATTTAAACTACGCCTTACTATACGAAGAAGTTGATTGCCAAACTTTCTAGTACCTAACTCGTATCCGAGCTTCATGATACTTGGAGTCTTGGCAATCAACCTCTCAGCCTGACGTTGTTTAACAGGGTCTACATAAATCTGAATATCACATAGATTATTCGAGAGGTTTATGTTAACCTTTCTGCTTGCCATCTTTATTCTTATTTAATCCCAACTCACTGGCAATTTTCATAAGAATATCTTGTTGCATGGATAACTTCTCTGCTACCTCAGATTTAAAAGCCTCGAACTCTTCTTGCTTGTAAGCCTGAGCTGGTTGTTGCTGAGGAGTTAACATGCCTTCAATGGTATGGTAGATGTTATCACATTCAGTAACTACTGCCTCATATTTCTCTCGGTTATTGAGGATATTTACAGCAGTAGTCCTTTGGATATTTACTTCGTTTACGATATTGCGTAAGTCGGTAGTGTAATAAACATTATTATAAATACCCTCTGCAGCATCTGTAGGAAGGTATATAGTCACCGCAGATACAGAGTCTTGAATAGAGATTTCTGTATTTGCTGTAAAGCTTCCATCTGGGCCAGTAGCTCTTGGTTTGCTCTCACCAACTTTTAATACTTTAGCGGTATCAAAGATTGGATACCCAGAACGTCTGTCTCTCTCTAAGGTGTATATGGTATCACCTTTCTGCAATTTAGAAAAAATCAAATCTTCCATGTTCATCTTTTATTAATTAAGTTTAAACCAAATGATACTGCACCTGGATTCCTTTGCATAAAGTCTACCAGGTTTAAGAATTGATAGTATCCAAATTGGTCAATGAGTGACTGTGCTTTATTTGCTACTTCCTTTGCTATCTCTGCATTGGGAGCAGGCAATGTAAGTTGAATAGTAAAATCTTTTAGTTGATTTCCATTGGTTGGTTCTTTCTTAATCTCTTCACTTTCCATATCGTTTTATCTTTAGGTGGGTATAAACGAAAAAAGGAGTACACCTATGTAAGATGCACTCCTTCCTAATCTGGCTTACGTAATGACGACGGTCATTATTAAGCCGGGGTTGTGGATATAGTCTTAAGAGCTGCAACTACTGACTGGATAATGTTCTGGTCTCTCTGAGCATCTACTACTCGGTTGAGACGGGCAATTTCCTGGTCTTTAGCAGTGTTCTCGATAAGACACTTGATTTCCTGTTGGCCATTCTTGAGGTCACAGCAGCAACGTTCAAGTTGAAGAGCCAATTCGGACTTCACTTCTTTAATCAAACCTTTAGTTTCGCAGCAGCAATTCTGTTGTTCATGTTCCATCTGGCAAAGACGGTCCATAACACGATTGAAGCCTGCTCCCATTTGGTCATGAGAATCCCGGATATCGGAATTGGTTTTGTATCCCAAATCACAAAGTCCTCTTTCCGTTGTGAAACGATTGTTAAGGATTTCTCTACCAACACCAGCAACATCTTTTGCAACTCCGCTGATTTCCTGAGTTACTCCTCTAGCAGCATCAGAAATATCTTTATAGATACCTGCCTTTGCTTCCTGAACAGTAGACTCTACTTTCTGAATGTCAGCTTTAGTGTCATTGATTTTGTCCCATACAGAAACTGCAGCAGCACCAAAGCCACCACCTACCAATGCACCACCGACTGCACCCCAACCGGAGCCCCAGCCTGAATTGCGTCCATTACAACAGCAACCATCATTACAACCGCGGTCAGCGACGATTCCGCCCTCACCACCAGATTTAACTTCTACTCCCATAATTTTTGAGTTTTAAGTTGTTAAACATAAATTTGATTTTTAAAGTTATTCGTATATGGCCATATACATTAATAATGCTATAGTATCGTATTATTACTAATACAGAGACTTACCCGTAGATTACTTCAAAGTAGATAGTCGGATGGTCAGAATTTTTTGGAGTAAGTGTAACTGTTGCAATTGTAGTTCCATTATTAGAATAAGAACTTCTTAAACTTACTTCTAACCTTATACCTCCACCATAAGCTCCAACTTCTGAAAGTATTGAAGGAGTTATCAAAAAATAATTGTTCATACCGGGAGAATATTCAATACCTATTTGATAATCCTGTTGAGAATAACCTACTGACAAACCCTTATTGATTTCTGTGGGACTACCACTATCAAAATCCTCAAGGGTTCTTGCTTGAAGATTACTTAGTCTAGCTTTCATAGGTTTACCAGTTTGAGGCTTTCCAGTAATCATGCAATTTATTACTCCAGTAGCAGGTAAGTTACACCAAACTCCGGTATATCCTCCAGGAGTCATATCCCCTATGTCAGTAGTATCTGAAGAATCTGGGCTATACCATTGGTAAATAAGGGGGATTTGATTACTATCACCGTAAGAGTAATAGTTACCCAACTCTGCATGAAACTCTTGTTTAATAGTTACGGGTTTAGTCTGAGTTACGTATAGGTATAACCTTTTATTTGATGGATTACCCGGTTGAGTAAAGGTCCTGGTAGCCTGCCTATCATAATCTTCCTTATTCTCATCTACCAAATAAGCGTAGTCATAATTGTTTTGGGCAGTTTGACCGTTTTCTACTAACCTACCCCAACTTACTGGAGTTGCAGTATCTTCGTCTTCATTAGGTTTTATATACTTTGTATAGGCAACCTGGGATTGATTGCTAGCAAGTAAGTACTCACATTTAGAAATTATGGTTATAGGAGAAATGCTACCTGCACTAGAATCATGACTTACATTCTTTATAGTTACACTTTCAACTTGGTCATACCATTGGAAGGTCCACCTCTTTACAGTTGCTACTGGTTTATGAGTAAGGTACAGATAAGCAGATTTACTTGGGTAATCGGCTATCCTATATTGTACTGTACCCTTTAAATCGAATACCGAACCATTGATAGACTTAGGATATGCCCTTACGGTAGTTATAGTTGGGTCATATGATAACGGTGTATTTGTAACTGTAAAGGAATCTATACCAACTCCACTAAAAATAGCTTCGTATTCTGCAGCTTCCTCAGTATCAGATTCTATACCATTAATTACTGGTTTTCTCCAACATTTTAAATCTATAGATTGACCATGACTAGAACCAAACTGAGTATATTCCCAATTCATGGAATATCCCCCTACATCGGGATTACCATTAAAACCAATATAATAATTATAGGATACTGAGGAAGCTGATTGGTTGATATCTACTTGGTCAAGATTACTTGTACCTACTTGTCTAATTGTTACAGTAGCACTTCTAATTGAAGATACTTTATTCTCTAAGCAAGTTACGAATAACTCAGCTTGAGTCTGGTCATTACTGTTTTTGGTAACTTCTAACCAGGATTCTTCGATTGGGTCAATGGTTACTTCTACAAATTCTTTAGTTGAAGTTTGTGTACCATTGATTACCTTCGTTCTGTAAGAATTAACTACAATAGTATCGGGGTCTATCATCTTAGCTGGTACATTCAGTACCTTGGATGAAGGCTGAAATATATTAAAGGTATAATTCCAAGTAATACTTGCAGCTTGTTGTTCAACTGTCAAAGTTATCGAAGTATCACTACTACCAGTTTGAAATATAACGATATCTGCACTTCTTTGACTAGTAGTTGTATTCTCATCTACGGTTACTATGAGTGTATTAGATTGCTCTTCTACATGAATCCAACTTGGAGAACCCGGTATAGACGTAGTCCAAGTAGTATCTTCACTTTGACTTGTAACAGAACCGTTAACAATCTTATACCTTTTACTACTTATGGTAAAAGAGTAAGTACCACTAGGCTTAGCAGGCACTTGTTGATTTAAATCTTGAGTACCGTTATTTACCTTTAGTTCATAAGACCAAGCAACACTAGCACCTGCTTGTTTTACACCTAAACTTAGAGTTTTACTACCGTACTCTAAGTTTAAACTACCACTAAGTTGAGATTCAGAAGTATTCTCTGGCATAGTAGCACTTATACGATATCCCACACCAAGTTCATAAGTTACACTAGTACTACTTACAAAACTAGGTTTAGTTTTTACAGTAGGAGTATCATCATGCCAAGTTGTATCTTTACCATTTACCACGTCCCAATAACCAGACCTTACTAAAGCTTTAACAGTTCCTCCAATATTTGGAGCTGTAGGGAAACTCTCCTTAATAACCAACTCTTCTCTAATGGCTACTGTACCTGCGGCCTGACTACAAGTAATGGTTACGGTTTTGCCTGAACCCACCTGCTCATATACTACAGTACCAGTTCTTGCTTGAGTTGTAGTATTCTCTTTCAGGGTAATAGCCACAGCAGCAGTAGCACTTTGTATTTCAGCAGAAGTAGATTTAACTTGGATATTAACACCTTCATGTGAACCTTCTACTAAAGAACCATTAATATATTTTTCACGATAACTACTAATTGTCCCAGATTTGGTTGTACCTAAGGCATCAAAGTTTAACGTTGGAGTAGAAGTAGTTAATGTATATCTCCATTCTACTAGATATGCACTTTGAGTTACCGTAACTTCTTTATAAACGGTATCCATAGTTGCCCTTACTACTACGCTTCTTTGATTTGCAGTTGTGTTTTCTGCAACAGTCAAAGTAGTACCTGATAAACTGAATCCGGTTACTGCAGTAGGTATACTTAACGTTGGAGTACCAGTAGCATCGGATGCTGCATTAGTTGCACCTGAAGACCAATGGTTAGTTCTACTTGCCCTTGCACTTGCAGAGATTTGTGATGTACCACCTTGTTCGGTAAAGGTACTTGGGTTTGCAGAAATGGAAACTACCCATGTACCTTGACTTGTATTGGTAATCTTATTCTCTGCCTGATATATATCGATTGAGGCACTACCAGATTTACCATTAAGAGTAACGGTTAATGTACGGCTTCCCAACTTAGTTCTTGCCTTTGCAGTTGTACCAAGATTAGAACCTGAGATATTTTCGGACCATACTACTGAAGCTCCAGAACTTATAGTACCACCATCATTGGTTTTACCATTCCATCCCCAAAGTTGAGAATAAGTATAAGTAGGTGTAACTGCAGTCCCTCCTGATGCAGGGATATCTGCAATGCTTCCTAAATATACAGTAGGTGTACCATAAGTTTTTACACCTGCTAATTGAGCAAATGTTACTGTAACTTTTTTACCAGATTCATTTTGAGTACTAGTAAATACTTGAGAACGGGAGTTTTCTGATTTATTCTCTAAAGCAGTATAGTGATTCTCGTCATCCATAAATATCCAAGAGGGTAAGTCAGGAGATGAAAAACCTACATCTACACTAGTACCCACAGGTTTACCATTTATATACCTTTGCTTAAATGAATTATACCCTGCTATTGCGGGAGTTGCAGAACCTCCTAAAGCTGTATAATTTAGATTTGGATTCTGAACTGAAAAGGTATACTCCCAAGTTTCAACTCCTGCATCCTGAGTAAATTGAACTGTTATCTGTTTACCTGACTCATTCTGAGTAAAGGTTAAACTTGCAGAACGTTGATTTAGAGTTGTATTTTCTGAAGCTTTATAACCTTTATCATAAACAATCCAGTCCGGATAAGCAGATTGGGTATAACCCACAGAAATAGTATCTCCGATAGCTACTCCATCTATCTGTTTTTGTTTAGTAGTACCTAAACCAAACCACCGAGGAGTAGGATACCCTCCCAAAGCTGGGAAGTTTAAAACTGTGTCTACTACAGTAAAAGCATATCTATAGGTTACCTTATGAATATCAGAAAGTTGTACGGTTTCATTGTTTCCATAGGAACTGGCATTGGATATTTCCAAGCCAACGTAATTTTCTCCCGTTCCTGTAGGAGAGAGTGCCAACAATTCAGCCTTGGTAGGGCATTCGTTTGAATCCTTACCAAGGCCTACTTTAGTTTTGACAGCACTCCATGTTGCTATCTCACCCATATTAATCTAAGTTTGTGAACAAAAGTTTTTCTCTTAATTCATCAATCTCGGCTTTCAGAAGTTTAATACCTTCGATTGCCAATACTGACATCTTAGAATAATCTACCTCTTTAACCAGGATATAGGTTTCTCCATCCTTTTCTACCTTTTCGAAGGCTTCTGGATTAGGAACTGTTTCAGGTTTAACCGTATTCTCAGAAACTAATTCTGGGAAATATTTTTCGATTGTCTGAGCAATTGTACCTATATCGTGATTACCACGAATCATAAATGAATCCGTAGGTATAGAGCAGATTTCATCGAGAGTATGTTCCAATGGTTTAATGAAAGTCTTAAGTCTTTCGTCAGATTCTTTCCATAAACCAGAAGGAGCAGATACCTTCTTAAAGATAATCTCAGCAGTAGTACCCAATCCCAACTGGTCTCTTGTTACTCCATGAGGATTACTCATGTTCTTCATGTGAGTAGTAAGATTGGTTTGAGCATTGGTACCTGCAGCCTTGGCATCTGCAATAGCCGTAGCTTGAGCAGTAGATACTGGTTTATCTGCATCTGATGTATTGTTAACCTTACCCAATCCCACTTGAGCTTTAGTTACTCCATGAGGATTAGATTTATTACCAATATGGGAATCTACTTTGGCATTCACAGTAGTATCTGCTTGAGCTCTTGTTGCAGCTTCATCTGAAATTAACTCCTCTACTCTTGTAATCTCACCTTTTCTGTCATTGACTTCTTTAGTGATATTATTCTGGAGAGTAGTATCTGCACCTCTTAAGTCTTCAGCAACTAATTCAACTGCAGCTTCAAGGTCAGTTCTTACTTGAGTATCTGCAGCTTTTCTGTCGGATACCTCTTTATTGATAGCAGTAGTGAGTTCTGTTTTAGCAGCAGCTATTGCAGAATTTCTATCTACTACTTCTTGAGCAATATCATCAGCCAGCTCTCCTTGCAAAGCATTAATAGCAGCTTCCCTTGCATCCGTTTCTGCAGCAATTTGATTCGGTAATGTAGTGTCAAGTTTAACCTTATCTGCTGCAGTCATAACACCAGCCTTAGTAGATGAAGCAGCAAGGATATCTAAGCCTTTAACACCAGTACCATTTGCGGATTCATAATTTAAGGTACCTTTAGAAGCATCAGTAGTAATACTGACTAATCGTACAGGATTAAAATTCTTAAGACCCTGTAGTTCATCTGCGGTAGTTTTACCTTTAGCTCCATCATAAGCAGTACCAGATATCTCACCAATGATTAAACCTCCAGAAGTAATTGGTACCCAAGTAGTACCTGACCAACGGAATTGATATCCTGGATGTCCTTCAGTTATATCATTGTAAGATTTACCAGCTTCTCCAGTTACTGGATTAGCATGAGCAGCATCAGAATACAATTTGATATTAGATATCTGGTTAGTTGGTGATACATCGTAGGTTGCATATACATCAATTACGTCATCTACATAAGAAGGTAATTGAGCTGCGGGTACCTTACCGTCTGAACCCAAAGAAGCTAGACCATTGGCCTGACCCTTGGTTGCCTTAAAAGTATCAAGGTCATCCCGAACTTCCTGAATACTATCAGTTAGTTCAGTTTTCAATGCAGTATCAGCTGTGGTTCTGTCTTGGATTTCTTTATCAATCTTTGCACCCAATGCAGTATCAGCTGAACCTCTATCGGTTATCTCTTTATCTACTTTTGAGCTCAATGTGTCCAGCTGAGTTTTCAGAGAATCATTGCCCTCAACTCTTTCTTTATTGATTTCAGATTGATACTTCCCAAGCTCTTTATCCCAAGCTTGGTCAGTATTTACAATCTTAGGGTCTGTGGTAGCATTTACCAAAGTACCATATATAGGAATTTCTGCCATAGTTATAAGTTTTTATCCGATTACAAAATTGAAATTACCAGCTTTTAAAGCTCCTTCAGTACGGTAGCATTTGTATGAACCTTTACCTTCTACAGTTACTGTAGCTGCAGCAGCCATAGGAACTCCAAATCCAGAAGAAGTTACCTTAGTTATACTGAAGTTAGAAGGTACGCATAACCATACATATTCTCCTTCAGCAATTCCCGTCATGTTATAAGTTCCGTTAGGAGAACTCTTTATTGCCTGTTTGGTAAGACCCAAAACATCTTCACCGGTTAATGCTGCCTTAGCAGAATGTCCAAAGTACATAGGATAGTAAGCATTTACGTTAGCAGTTGCTGTTTTAGTTACACCCTTGCTTGTAATACTTAAAGTATAAGTAGTACGGTCATCCTCAGTATTAAGGGTATCCTTAATATTTAAGCTAGCAATTGGTGTACTGTTTATAACAGTAGTTCCTCTTTTAACTGATAAAGTTTCTGGAACAAGCGGTTTACTGTTGAATAGGTTATTACCACGAATAGTAATATCTGCATCAACTCCTTTCTCAATAATTGTAGGACTTACCGAAAAGCCAGAGATTTGGGTAAACTGAGTATATAATACTTCCCAAACCTCATCATGTCTACCGTCGGCAATTTGCTTATCCAATTCCTTCATGCCATCTACAATGTTTGAGGATTCTGAAAGGTAATTAGTATCTTCCAGAGAAGGCAATGCCAAGGCCTCTGTAAGACCCACTGCAGTTTTTACCTTAGTAATCTTATCATCGGCATCTGCCTTATCTACTTCGATACGTTTCTGTACTTTACCGAATGCGGCTGAAGCAGTATCTGTTACCTTTACATCCAAGTCTGTAGGAGTAGTACCTGCATTCTTTTCATAGCCATCCAACTTAATGTCGGTACCATTCAATACTGGATTTGAATCCAATCTGTGAGTATTGATAGTATGAGCATTGGTAGCATCTATATTATCCTGCAAAGTAGTATCGGCTTCAGTACGGGCAGTCTCTTCAGCATCGATATTATCCTGCAAAGTAGTATCAGCTGCTTCCCTTGCATCTTCTTCGTTATCGATACGAGTACCCAAAGCCGTGTCTGCAGATTCCCTGTCTATAACTTCTTTATCGATACGAGCATTCAGACGAGTATCTTCTTGAGTTCTTGCATACTTCTCGGCATCAATATTATCTTGCAGAGTTTTATCAGCAGCTTTTCTTTCTGCAATCTCGGTATCAATACGAACTCCTAAGGCAGTATCAGCTGCAGTTCTTGCTGCTTCTTCAGCATCCAGGTTATCCTGAAGTTCTTTATCAGCAGCTTTTCTTTCCTCTGTCTCTGTAGTAAGAGCCTGGTTAGTATCATTGATTAAGCCTTCTACTCGAACAATCTCTGCCTTACGTGCAGCAATCTCGGTTTCAAGTAAAGCCTTAACTTCCAAGTAAGAACCAGAAATGTTATTCTGAATACCTTGAATCAATTCCAAGTTTCTTTGGATATTGGCAGCATTCTGAGTAATAAGAGCATCTTGATTATTTGCTCTTGCCAACAATTCAGTACGAGTTTCAGTAACATAAGTTCTTAAATCCTCTACTGTCTTAGTCAGAGTTGTACTCAGAGTAGTAAGCTTAGCATCTAAAGCAGCATCACCTTCAACTCGTTTTTCAGTTTCTGTCTCAATCTTCGTAGTTAACTCATTTAACTTCTGAGTCATAGTTGTTGCAAAGTTGGGGTCATCACCAAGGGCTTTGGCAATTTCCTCAAGTGTATCCAGTACACCTGGAGCAGAACCAATGATTTTCTGAATTGCAGCTTCTACCTCAGCTTCTGTTTGGAATCCTGAATCATTCAGAAGTTCAGAAACTTTAGTGATATAGTTAGCATGTTCTTCAATGCCGTTCAATTTGTTCAAAAGAACATCAGTAAAGTCATTTGAAGAAAGTACTTTGCCATCTACCTTGTCTACCTTCTTAGATTCAAGACCCTGGATAGCAGTTGTACGGTCTGAGATTTCCTGGGCAATCTTATTATCTAATAAGGTATCTGCATTGGTACGGTCTGTAACTTCTTTATCGATATTTACCTGAAGAGCAGTATCACCTGCTAAACGAACATTAGCTTCATCCGAGATATCCTTAGATAAACCATTTACTTCGTCTTTATGATTTGCTATTGCAGTATCCAAATTGGCCTGTATAGCATTCTCTCTAGCGGTTGCTCGGTCTTTCTCAGTATTGATTGCTACCGTATTAGCCTCTACCTTTGTTTTAAGTTCATCTACCTTTTCATTAGATTCTTTCTTTAGGGAATTAATCTTCTCTTCTAATAAAGTATCAGCACCTCTCCTTTCATCTATCTCTCCATTAATCTTATTAGTAAGGATAGTTAATTGCCCACCAACTTCAACCGTTAAAGTTTGAATCTTGCCGTCTATAGCAGTTTCCAATGCAGTATCTGCAGACTTACGGTCTCCAATTTCCTTATCCAGGTTTACTTGAAGGATTTGGTCTGCTGCCTTACGTTCAGCTGTTTCTGTACCCAAAGCAATGTTGGTAGTATCAATACGAGAACTCAGATTACTGTCGCCATTAGTACGGTCTACAATTTCCTCATTAACCATATCCTTAACTTCTTTGTAGTTATCGGCAATGGTTTTATTCATGGCAGTGATTGCCTCAGAGTTCTTTGTGATATTTGCTTGGTTAGTAGCAATAGCCGTGGTATTAGCATTTACCTGAGCAGTCAATTCGTTCTTAACTGTATTGATAGCATCCTGCATTGATAAAGCCAAATCCGAAACTTTCTGAGTAAGAGCAGCAATGTTATCGGTATGGGTTTTATCTGCTTCCTTTCTATCAACAGTTTCTTTGTCGATATTTGCCTGCAAGATAGCATCAGCATCTTTACGGTCTTGGATTTCTTTTGCCAGGTTATCTTTAACTACTTGAAGAGCAGTATCTCCAGTAGCAGCCGAGTTATCTACATACTCTTTAAGTTCTTCCTTAAGAGCAGCATCTGCTTCTGTTCTTGCGGTTTCTTCATCAGTTATATTTGCCTGGAGGGCTACATCAGCAGCTTCCCGGTCTTCAATCTCTTGGTTTACCTTTTCTGTAATTGCTGCCAACTTCTTGGTGATAGTTGAAGCAAAATTAGGGTCATCACCTAATGCCCTAGCAATCTCTTCCAGAGTATCAAGTACTTCTGGTGCAGAACCAATAATCTTTTCAATTGCTGCCTCTACTTCTGCTTCAGTTTGATAACCGGCATCATTTGCCAATTGTGATACCAAGGTAATGTAATTAGCATGTTCCTCGATTCCATTCAGTTTGGCAAGCAAGAGATCTGTAAAGTCATTCTTAGTTAAAGAATAACCTTCTCTTTTATCTACCTTCTTGGAATTAAGGTCAGCATCTGCAGCAATACGAGCTTCCTTCTCTGCTTCAATTGCAGCAAGTACATCGGACTTATCACCATCAGTCTTTTCACTTAGGGCAGTTATCTTCTGGTCAAGGATTTGGTCCTGAGCAGTACGAGTTGCAGCTTCAGAATTAATATTAGTCTGAAGAACCTGGTCTGCAGATTCCCGAGCTTGAGCCTCTTTATCAATGTTTACCTGGAGGGTATTATCTACATTGGTACGGTCAGCTACCTCTTTGGTAATTGAATTCTGAAGAGTTTCATCAGCAGCTTTACGATTTACTACCTCATCAGAAAGTTTACTTTCTAAGGCAGCATCACCAGTTTGACGATTAGTGATTTCTTCAGTGAGTTTCAACTGAATGTTTGCATCTGCATTTGCTCTCAATTGGGCTTCTGCAGCAATGTCTTGTTTGAGCTCTGCCTTATCATTGATATGCAATGTATTCAGTTGGTGAATACTTTCTGATAAAGCATCGTCAGCCGTTTTACGAAGCTCAGCTTCTTTATCTACCAAGTCTTTAGCATATGCCTTAGCTTCTGCCAATGAACCAGTAGTTTCATTTCTGAGGTCTGCAATGTCAGCAGTATTCTTATCGACTTTTGCTTCTATCTTATCTATCTTATTGATAAGGTTAGTAACTGCAGTGTCGATTTTATCATTAAGTAAATCCACTGCCTTAATGAAATTAGAGTTAACCTCACTAATTTGGGTACTCAGTTTCCCTTCCTCCTCCTTAGCTCGGTTAACTTCATCTGTCAGTGCATTACGTAAATCCGTTAATTTGTTAGTAATTGTAGTAGCAAAGTTGGGGTCATTTCCCAATGCTTCTGCCAATTCCTTTAATGTATCAAGTGCATCATCGGCACCATCAATCAAATCACTGATAGCTTGTCTTACCTGTTCTTCAGTTTGGAACTTAGTATCATTCTCCAACTGAGAAAGCTTAGTGATGTAGTTTGCTCTTTCTTCAATGCCTTCCAGTTTCTCTTTGAGTTTATCTGTGAAGTCATTTTTAGATAAGTCGTATCCTTCTCTCTTATCTACCTTATTGGCAATAGAAAGAACGAATGCCCAGAACTCATTAATAGTTCCGGCAAACCCAGCCTTTACGAAGTCATCGAAATAACCCTGTAAAAGTCTTTGGTCAATTTCTTCATTTGTGTAATACTTACTTACGTACATATCATTATTATTTTAAGGATTGATTACTTGCTTACCACAGAAGAAGTCAGAATTCTTATCCCTGAATGGTTCTCCTTCTTTTCCACAGAAGGCATTCATTGGAATATCTGGATGTTCTGGATCTGTATCTCCTCCGTCTTCAATATCACCCCTGATTATTGCATAATCGGGAAGTTGATTGATACGGAATTTTATCACCTGGCCAATACCTGGATGAGGTATTATCTTATCCCAAACTTCTCCAAAGTAATCTTGAAAGCAAGTAACGAACTTACCTCCGGTCATAGACTGGAATGTAGTAACGTCTAAATTACTTTTCTTACTTTCAATATGTACTCCAGATGTACCGTTCAAGACAATCAGGTTACTGTCAAACCAAATACCGTTCCCAGTATTAATTGGTTTCCATCGTAACATTAACATCTTTGCCATATACTTTTCAATTTTATTCTACGAATTGTATTTTGGTATCTCGGTCCCTTTTTAGGATAACCATGAAGACTAATGCTTCATCCTTGGCTTGGGCAACTTGTGTATCTCCCGAAGGTTTATAAGTGATACCATTAATTACAAATCTATCTTCAGACCAGTTAAAATCCCAATAGCCTTCTGGAGTTAAATATCCCAGTTGTTCTATATATGATTTAGTAACCAGTATTGATAAATTCTCATCATCGAGTTCTCCAGTTACTGTTGCCTTATTAATGGGCCAGTTTCTGAAGGCATTGTAATAACATAATGCCTCGATTGGTATATTATAATATTTAGGGATTTCATCTTCTCCATGACTTAGGAGTTGATTTACATTCTTTGCCCAAGTTATAGTTTGCCTACCAGCATCTATATCCAAGAAATCATTTATAATCTTCTTGTATCTATCCCAAGACCGGTTCTTAACCAATCTATGAGGAGTCTTGGTCATCATTTTCTAATTAAGGTTCTACCATTACGTTTTACTGGAGAGCTGGGGTTTGGCCCATCTATTAATCCAGGTCTTCTTCTGTCTACTACTCTTGGAACTACTACATGACTTGCTTGGTCACAGAATGGTAAGTAGATTTCCAATCGTCCAGCTAACATACAAAGGTTTTTTCTTAACTCGTCTATGATACCACCAGGTTGCATTGCTTGAGAAAATGTTTTCCATAGGGAAGATGTTGCATCGGCAAGTGTATCATAGTACTGTACTTCAGTAGGCCCAGTTGTGATTTGTTTGATTCTATCACCTCGAGCTTGTTCCGGTTTAGAAGAACCATCACCAACTTGTTCTTTGGTTGAAGTAAGTTGACTTAGGTATTCTCCTGTACTTGTTAATAAATTAAGGAGCTTAACATTGAGATAATCCCATGCTGCCAATTCCATAATTAATTGGTTTTCTAGAGCTTCATACATTAACTCATCATTATATTTATCCAGTGGGATAATATGATTTACTAGCGGTTGGATATATAACTGCCATTTAGTTATGTACATTGCTTTCTCTTCTGATGACATACCATCTGAGATTTCTGAAGGAATGTAATAATTGATTAGGTTATATATACTATCAGTTAATGTAGTTTTGGACTCGGTATTTACAATTATGGTTTTAGTTGCATTTAAGTTAAGTCCTTCGGAGTTCGTTATGTTCAACGCTACTGTATAGAATCCGGACTTTTCATAAGTATAAGTAGGTTGTTTAACATCATAAACGGACCCCTTATCATCACCAAAGTCCCAGTCAAAAATGGCCTTGGCTGGGACTTTGGTTAATACTCTAAATGAAACTTCCAGACCATTCGCAATAGCTACAAAGTCTAGATTGTCCATGGTATCTTATTTTTTAGATTCTTCGAACTCTTCCAACAGAACCTGAATCAGAGTTTCAACTGTATCACCTTTGTCGGCAACAATTTCGTGACGAGCAGCGATAAGGGTTGCTTCTTCGAGAGTATAGGCTTTGGCAATTTTTTTGATTTCCATACCTTTTTCGAACTGAGCATTCAGTTTCTTTTCCAACTTATCGATGTCATCATTGGAGTATTTGTCGACAGCTTTCTTATCAAGAACCAAACGCAGGTGACCTGAATTCAAAGCCATCTGAATCTTTTTAGTTCTGTACTGTCGAGCACTCAATTCTTTTTCTTCTCCTCTACAAATTGTAATACCTGTAGATTGGTCATGGAAGCTGTAAGCTTTAGCACCTACAGTTACTTTATATTTATCCATAATTTTACTAAGTTTTTAGATGTTTAAAATTAGGGGTAGGTCCTCGCAAAACCTACCCCATCAAGAAATGGAATTATTTGTAAAATAAACCAGGTGTATTATTACTCAAGGTTAACCAAGAGATACGGGTCAATGTTCATAAATTCGGGGAATCCAAATTCTGAGAACTTCTTCTCTGCAGACAGAATCAATGCAGCATCCTGATACATCTTAGAGAAGCCTGTAGTCAGAGTAGCATAGATTGCCTGAGTCTGATTTGATACGATTCTTTCTGATTCAAGCATCAACTGTTTTGCAGTCAGTTTAATCAAAGCAGCAGTTGTATCAATCAACAGCAAACCTTGGTCAGGTGTTCCCGGGTGAATATAGAAGTTAGCATTCTTAGGTACCGGAGACTTCACGTTCAGTGTAGCTTCAGTTGTACCAGAATGACGTTCTTTGAATTCTGGCAAGTTCAGCATTTCGATTGCCTGGTCTTCACCACCAATCATAGTAGTAAAGTTACGTCCCATACGAGCAGCTCTTACCCAGATATGTAGCAAGTCTTTGTAAGTGATACCATTCGTAGTTTCATATACACCGATAACCGGAGCAGATTCTGAACCATCGGGTTTGTTACCGTTGATAACA